>PVBE010773233.1_pt1 | contig 11489 bp, 5 predicted proteins | sample 1631181 | NCBI WGS metagenome assembly PVBE01 (sample SAMN08397723, study PRJNA350692) | Marine metagenome, whole genome shotgun sequencing project. | isolation source: water | place: Pacific Ocean | collected 2012-04 | reverse complement strand
ATTATGTAATTACAGGTGGGATTGTGTGCGATATCTCTGGCCATGGAATGTCCAACCGTATATCTGAACGAGAATAGGAACTTTGAACCGAATATTCTGCCAACAGCCTTAGCAAAAGGTAAACCTTGTTTTGGAGTATAGTTTGGCCCCCCCACTCCAATATATTTTTCGTTTTTGCGGAGATGTTTTACCCCATTCAGTATCCAGTCTTCCCTCAGAATGGTATCATCATCAGTGAATGCGATTACACTTCCTTTAGCAACGTCAGCCCCTATGTTCCTTTTTTGACCAGCGGGAACAGGATTGTATTTCACAGTTACATTTATTCCTTCATCTTTTGCCATATTTGAGTTCTTTTCTAGGAGGTGTGTAGATTTGTCACCGATAAATATTAATTCAAATTTATCTTTGGGATATTCTAGTCTGGCTACACTCTCCACCAGTCCTTTGATGAATTTGACTTTGCCTGTGGTAGGTATTACAATTGATACAAATGGTTCAGTTTCCAAGGTATTCCTTCCTGTGTTTAATCGGATTGAATATCCTCATATAAAATACTACTCAATTCTTTCCTTAACTCTCCAACGAGATTAAAATCTTGTAATTTTAAACACGATATATATCTCACCACAGATAGTTAAAGTAAGTTGTTACTAGGATTGTGTGGCACAGTTCCCTACACAACACAGCCGATTTGATGCCTTGATGCGTTTTCGCGTCCGGGAGGTCCTTTTGGTTTCCAGTCCTTATGACTATTTCACCTTAGAAGAAGATGGAAGGATAAATGAGACTATTCTGTTGGAATATAAACAATTGAGCCTTTCCTACGCACCCCGTATTACTCACGTTACCACTGCAGAGGATGCACTTCAAGCATTGAAGAAAAGACATTATGATTTGGTAATCACCATGTCTAGAGTTGGTGAGATGCTGGTTCATGTCTTCGGCAACAAAGCCAAAGAAATCCAAGAAGATATTCCTGTAGTATTGCTTGCCTATAATACTCGTGAACTGGCATTGTTCAAGAAAAGCCAGGGTATTGATCTGGTTTTCGTCTGGTCTGGCAATTCCCAGATTTTCCTTGCTATAATAAAAATTATTGAAGACTCAAGAAATGTAGAGGAAGATACCAGTATGGCCGATGTTCCGGTTATCCTACTAGTCGAGGATTCAAGACGTTTCTATTCACTGTTTCTACCTCAATTATATCAGGAGTTGATGGAACAGACGGGCAATTTAGCTGGAGAGGGTCTGAGTCTGCATCACAAAGTTCTGAGACGAAGAGCTAGAGCTAAGATTCTGCTTGCGACAGACATGGAACAAGCTCAATATTTCTACAAACAGTATTCCAAGCACATCATTGGATTGATAACAGACGCAGCTTATCCATGGAAGGATAAACATAATTCGAGTGCAGGTTCTGAACTGATAAAAATCGTTAAGCAGGATAATCTTGATGTCCCCATTATAATGCAATCTTCCCTACCCGAGAATAGGAAGATTGCTGAGGAACTTAATGCTGATTTCTTGGATAAATCTGACTCTGGGTTGCTGAAGGGAATTAGGACTTTCATGCGTGAAAAAATGGGTTTTGGGGATTTCGTGTTTCGCGATTCAGAGGGTAGCGAAGTTGGCAGGGCAAAAGATATTGAGGAAATGATAGACCTTCTTCCTTACATTGATTCCAATTCTTTAAAATATCATGGAGAACATCACGACTTCTCAAGATGGTTCCGAGCACGAACGGAATTTGATTTAGCCAAAGCTCTGCGGCCAAAGAAAGTTGGCGATTTTGAAGATATGGAAGAAGCTAGAACGTTTCTTCTCACAATGATGCGAGATTTCCAGAGCCAGAATCAGAGAGGGGAGGTAGCTGACTTCTCGCTCAAGGTACTGGATATTGGTCGTGATTTCTTAAGAATCGGAGGCGGATCACTAGGTGGTAAAGGGCGTAGTCTTGCCTTTTTCCATTCACTCCTGTCGTCATCAGATATTTCATCTGAATTTCCAGACGTCAAAATCAGTGTTCCTCCATGCGCTGTGATTGGAACATCCGTTTTTGATGAATTTATGACGAATGAGCAGGTTTCTTCGATAGCCTATTCAGACACGTCTCAAATTGATGACAAAGATATAGCTACAGAATTCTTGAAGATAGATCTACCAGATTCAATTTACGAGGACGTAAAATCTTTTTCAGATAGGATAGAATATCCTGTTGCGATTCGCTCATCAAGTTTGCTTGAGGATTCTCAGCACCAACCGTTTGCCGGAGTCTATGAAACCTATATGCTATCCAATAATCATCCTGATCCAAAGATCCGGCTACAGAATATCTGTGATTCCATAAAATTGGTTTACGCATCGGTATTTTACAAGAATTCCAAATCGTATATTGCCTCAACGCCCAACAGTATAGAGGAGGAAAAAATGGCAGTCGTAATTCAGCAGGTGGAAGGGCAGAAACATGGCGACGCTTTTTACCCTACCTTTTCCGGAGTTGCCCGATCAAGAAATTTCTATCCTCTTGGCGATGCCTTGCCTGAAGAAGGGGTAGTTGCGGTGGCCTTAGGTCTGGGAAAAGCAGTTGTGGAGGGAGAAAAAGTTTTTAGATTTTCACCGAGTCACCCTGAACAGCAGTTTCAGTTTGCCACAACTGAAGATTACTTGCGTTCATCCCAGAGAGAATTCTGGGCCGTTGATATGTCAAGGACTGAAACCGTGTTAGGCACCCAATCGGCGAAAAACCTGTCCCATCTGGATTTGTCCAAAGCTGAAATGGACAGACAATTGCACCCTATAGGTTCTGTTTATTCGCCGGAAAATGATGCTATCTACGACGGATTGTCAAGGAGAGGAGTAAGATTAGTGACTTTTGCAGGCGTTACTAAGCATGAGCAATTCCCATTGTCGGGAATTATCAATTTTTTCTTGGGAGTGGCCGAGGAGGGTTTCAGTGGCCCCGTAGAAATTGAATTCGCGGTTACGATTGACCCCCTATCAAAGTCAAGGCGCTTCTCATTTCTCCAAGCCCGTCCTTTGGTCTGGGAACCTATCGATATCGAGATTGATATTGGGAGTCAGGCCGGTAAGGTAATGTGCCGTTCGGATAGTGCATTGGGGAACGGCTTAATCGAGGATATAAGGGATGTACTATACATTCATCCCTGTGGTTTTGTAAGAGGTGAAACCGAAGATATTGTAGAGAAACTGGAAGAATTGAACAATAAGTTGATAAGTTCAGGAAATCCATATTTGTTGATTGGACCGGGTCGCTGGGGCTCAACGGATAAGTGGCTGGGAATACCTGTCCGATGGGCTCAGATATCAGGTGCTTCTACAATTATAGAATGTGAGATGAGCGATTATCCTGTTGAAGCTTCTCAGGGAACCCACTTCTTCCAGAACATTGTTTCATTCGGTGTCGGGTACCTGACTTCTGATTCCAGTGATATCAAATGGGATATTTTGGATAAGCAAGAGAAGAAGGGAGAATATGGCCCGATTAAGCATGTTAGATTTTCCAAACCCTTGCACGTCATGCTGGACGGTCAGACAAGCAAGGCTGCAGTTATTGTGGCAGACTGATTATTCCCAGTAGATTATTTCTATCTTAATCGTATATTCTGGATTTCCTCTTTCATGATCAACTACAAACCACCAGTCCCCTAATTCATTCATTTCATCAAACCAAGCACGATCAGTGCTATTATAGTAGTCTAGAACTATACGGTTTGCTTGTTCTCTCTGGCTGGAGTCATGTGTGGAATTCTTGGCAACACATTCATTACATTCATCATCAGGATCAGTGCTTTCATCTTGGTCGGGATTTCTTTCTTGGGAGGTGTTGTACAAGTATAGGTCCAAGTCACTAGTATGAGCTGCTCCGGCGTCGTATTCCAGAGTAGCCCGGATATATCTGGCCGGCAGGCCATAAACTTGGGTAAGATGTTCCTGTTGCCCCGAGCCTATGGTTCTAGTGTCAGTATATTCATAGTTGATACGGATTTCTACGTCATCAGAATAACTGGCCTCATCCATCTCTCCCATTTCGTTGGTTATTCTAACCTTCACAGTGTATATCCCGGAATCAAATTCCCATGAGGTCTCAGGCTCAGTTGTTTCCTCGTCCGCGTAGAATCCCTCTGCGGAGTCATAAGAGAAATCCCATTCGTATTTGGTGATAGTACTATCAGAGACGGAATCAGTGGCTGAGAATGCAAATGTCACTTGTTCTTCCCCAGTCACTTTTGAATCAGTTTCGTCGTCAGTAGTAATGATTGCCCTAATCTCACTCGTAGCTTCTTGGATAGTAACTTTAGTGGTTGCCGTACTAAACTCATTTCCATCGGTCACGGTGAGTGTTACAGTATAGGCGCCCTCATCTTCGTATGAATGTGTTATCTGTCCATTATTTGCTATATTGCCGATTATACTTTCATCCTTTCCATCGTTTTTATCAAAGTCCCAAAAATACTCTAGAACATCACCATCTGGATCGCTACTGCCCTTTCCCGTGAACACTATCTCTTGATTCGGTTCGAAGTTAGAACCACCTTCTGAGTTTGCAGAAGCTTGTGGTGCCCTGTTTACATCCTCTTCATCAAGGAAATCCAGACATCCTGAGAAGATGACGATTCCTACAATCAGCAAAGGCAAGCATCTCATACCATCTAATTCTAGTATGCTATTATAAATCAGTTTAGCTTTCGGCTTCTGCGGCAGCCTTTCTTGATTCCTTGATTTTCTCTGACGCTTGACGTCTTGCCATTCTTTCTTGACGTCTTGCCTCGACACGTTCCATTATCAATTTCATGTACATCGCGTCATGTTCCATGAGTGGAGAATCCGAGATGGTTATGATGTTGTAGTCATTCTCGAGAATGACCTCTGCCAAATATTCGAATTTAATCTCTCCTTTCTTGATTGGAGAATAGTGTCTCTCGTTTCCTTCAGTATCAAATTCAACACCAGCGAAATGGGTGTAAAATGTTTTCAGCCCCAAGGAATTCTCAAAGAAATCAAAGACACGCTTGAAACTTTCACGATCGTTCATCCAGCGATTTCCCCTAGCGTGCAAATGTGGCCAATTGATAACAGGTTGGATACCTTTCACTTTTCGACAGATTTCAGCTACTTCCCTGACACTTCCAAAAAGATCTGGTTTTCCAGATAACTCAATACCGATTTGAGAGCTGTAATTGTTAGCGTAATAATGATTGCGCATATCCTTGAATATTGGTATGAGAGTCTTGATTGCCTCTTCAGACGAAACCCCATGGTAAGGTCCAATGTGTGTGACTACATTCCCGGCATCGATTTTATTTCCGACTTCACCTGCGAACTCAAGGAATTTTTTTGACTTATTGCGCATGTACCCATTACCCAAAAAGTCCATGTAGTAAGGGGCATGAATGGCCATATGAATATCCAGGGACTGTGCAATTTCACCTAGTTCCTCGAAGTCCTCTAATTCGTCGACATACTTACCTCTTACCAGTTGGATTTCCATACAATGTAAACCTAGAGCATGAATGTCTTCAATTCCATCTCTGATAGTCCTTCCTTTGCAGGAAAGAGGTATCCCTGCTGGCCCAAACCTAATCATCGTTCATCGCGGATTGAATGGTCCTATAATTACTATTGGTTACTTTTGACCTATTTTTCACTCTTTTATTGCTCCCGCTAGATGGTTTTGTCTAAGTTTTTAAGGGTCCCTCTTCTCGCGTTTTGTGAATCCCCAAGCCTTGGAAAAGAAATGGCAGAAAAAATGGGAAGAGGCTCGACTATTCGAGTCAGAGCCAAGGGAAGATCAAGACAAGTATTTCGTGAATTCCCCTTATCCTTACATGAATGGATATCTACATCTGGGACATGCATTCACTTACCTCAGAGCCGACATGGTTTCTCGTTATCAAAGAATGAAGAATAAGAATGTACTTTTCCCTTTTGCTTTCCATTGTACTGGGACTCCAATTGTGGCCGCTGCTCAGAGGGTCAAGGAGGGCGAAAAGGGCCAGATAAACGCGTTAAAGCAAATGGGCCTAAGTAAAACTCTTATCAAAACATTCTCAAGGCCAGAAGAATGGACAAAGTATTTTCCAGATAAAGCAATAGAAGATTTAAAGAAATTCGGAACTTCTATCGATTGGAGGCGCAGTTTTATCACAACCAGTTTGAACCCACCTTATGACGGGTTTATACGTTGGCAATTCAACAAATTATTGGCCGGAGAGTATCTAATCAAAGGTACTTTTCCAGTTGTGTGGTGCCCTAAGAGAGAAACCGTCGTGGGAGACCATGATCGCCTCTCGGGTGAAGGAGAAACACCCCAAGAGTACACATTGTTAAAATTCAAAGGAAAAGATCACTTTCTTGTCGCAGCAACTTTACGTCCCGAGACAGTTTTTGGCCAAACCAATTTATGGATAGACGGAGATGGGACTTACACCAAAGCTAAAGTCGGAAATGAGACTTGGGTAATGTCTCAGGAAATGCCATTCAAACTTAAGTTACAGGGACATAAAGTCAAGGAATTGGGCAAAATTCAAGGCAGGGATTTAATAGGTCAGAAATACATGGCGCCCCAAATTGGTAATGAGATAATTGTTCTTCCATCTAAATTTTGTGACGCTTCAATTGGTTCTGGAATAGTAACCTCCGTACCAAGCGACTCCCCGGATGATTATCAGGGCCTTGTTGATTTGCAAAACTCATCCTCAGATTGTGAGAATTGGGGTTTGGATTATGAATTTGTGACGTCAATCCATCCTATCGCTATTCTGGATTCGGGAGAGATGGGCACGCTTCCAGCCCCCAAGCTCTGTAAAGAATTGGGGATAAAGAATCAGACCCAGAGGAAAAAACTGGAACAGGCTAAACAAGATTTGTACATGCATAGTTTCAATCATGGAATCATGCTTGATTCCACAGAGTATGTTGCAGGCAAACCTGTTGAAGAGGCTCGTGAAATAGTCAAGGATAAATTGGTTGAAGAAGGAAAGGCCGTAATCTACTATGAGCTAACCGGTCCTGTTGAGTCACGCTGGCTTGCAGACTGTGTGGTCAAAATAGTGGACAATCAATGGTTCTTGGAATATGGTAGTGAGGAATGGACCAAAACCACTGAGCAGGCTCTTGAAGCAATGGAACTATATCCTTCGAAGGCCCGTAGTCAATTTGAATATGTTTTACAATGGCTGAAGAACTGGGCCTGTGTTCGTGAAAAGGGTCTGGGAACTAAATTACCCTGGGATGATAATTGGGTTATTGAATCACTGAGTGATTCAACCATTTACATGGCTTACTACACAGTGGCCCATTATCTAAAGGATTTGAATGAGAAGCAACTAAAAGAATCACTATTCGATGCGATATTTGGAGAGGGGAACACCAAGTTAGCAGCTGAAGAAACTGGAGTTAAGCAAGCCGAGATTATCAAATGGCGAAACGAATTCAATTATTGGTATCCTTACGATCTGCGAGTAAGTGGTAAAGATTTGATACAGAATCATTTGTCGTTTAGTTTGTACAACCACACAGCAATGTTCGGAGAAGACAAATGGCCTAGAGGCTTTGCTGTCAATGGCTGGGTTCTCGTGGAGGGAGAAAAAATGTCTAAATCCAAAGGTAATTTTTTCACTCTCAAAGAGTTGACATCGAAATATGGTGCCGATGTTGTCCGTTTTACGCTGTGCAATGCCGGAGAAGGCCTTGACGATCCTAATTGGGAAATCTCGTTTGCGGAAACAACTGGTAAGAAACTGAATAATTGGCTATCTTTTGTAAAGAAAAATAAAGGCAAGGGCCGAACTACATCACACCCTATTGACACATGGTTCAGTGAGATTATGGCAAGTGTTGCACATCAAGCTAATGCAGCGTCTGAAAGATTGAAATTTAGAACCTCCACACGCCTCTTTTTCTTTGAACTCCCACAATATTTCAAGTGGTACATCCAAAGAGCTGGCGAACCACACGTGGAAATATTGAAAGAGTACATTTCGATTGTAAATAGAGGAATTGCACCCATTATACCTCATACTGCCGAAGAGGCCTGGTCTCTTTCAGGAGAAAAAGATTTTATTCTAAATCAACCATTCCCTGAAGGTCATAAACCAGATTTAAACTTGATAACAGGAGAAGATTTGGTTAAGCAAACTTTAGAAGACACAAGAGCCATTTTGAGCATTGCAGGAATTGAAAATCCTGAAGAAATTGTGTTTATCGTTGCACCAGAATGGAAATGGAATGCAGTCCGTATTGCTGGGGAATTGGCAGATAGTAGAGGACAAGTAAAGTTGAATCGACTTATTTCTGACGTTATGCCAACCATACCGTCAGAATCCAAAAAATTAGGAGCAGATTTCCTGAAAAAATGGGTGTTAAAGGATATCCCTTCCTTAGGTCCAGACTGGCAGAGCAAATACGCTCAGCAAGTAGACGAAGCAGAAATATTGTCAGCTTCGGTAGATTTTTTCACCAATATATTTAACTGTAAAATCACAGTTGTAAATGCAGTTCAAGCAAAGTCAAGTATGGCATCCAAGACAAATCAGAGTTCGCCTTTAAGACCAGCTATTTTTGTTTCTTAGATATCAATTTGTCGTCTATAAAACAGACTCATAAATCTATAGTTGATACTTGCCAATCTTTATAAATGCCGCCCTTGTCCGGCGGTCCCCGCGTGAGAGGGTATCCTCTTGGGAGTGACAAAAATGACTAAACAGCGTCAATCACGAATAGCCTTGCTAGCCGTAGCTATGCTCTTGTCTGGAGCTTTGTTGGGCCTTTTAATATCAGATAATGCGTCTGCTGGAACTCACAATATAGATGGTTTTGTACAACCTAATCTTGCAGGTGTGACAGTTACTGTTTTGAATAGCAACACTGGCGCTTCCGAAAATACGGCAACGGAAGACGACGGATACTATTCTTTCAGTGGTCTGGAATCTGGTAATTATCTTGTGAGATTTGTCAAATCCGGTTACCTTTCAGAATTAGAAGAGTGGGGAATCAATAGCGATGGGAGTATGGATGATGTTACTATGGTTGGAGCTCCTTCAGGAAGCACAACTATTAGCGGTAATGTCTCAGATGCTGATGGATCAGTTGCGGGTGCAACTATTTTAATTCGTTCATCAACTGTTGAAGATTCATGGTGGAATGGAACTGATGTTGGATACACTTGGACGGCAACTACTGACTCTAATGGCAGTTATTTATTTTCAGGATTATCGGATGAACAATTTGATGTAAGAATCGAATCCGATTATCACTACACTTATATTGGTGATACATCTACGGGATACTCTTTTACCATCACTAGTGTAGATAGTTCTAACAATCAGAATGTTCGCGTAAAGGACACTTCCGGGAATACAATTAGTGATGCCACAGTTTTCATGTACGATACTGCAACATCAACTTGGACTGACTCAACTAAGTTGGGAGGAGCGACCTATGTTCTAAGCCCAGCCAGTGGTTCCGAGATTTATGTATATGCATATCATGCCGGTGCCTCTCCCTCAGTAGAGAAGATAGCTTCAGTCTCAGGCGCAGGTTCATTCGACATGATTGTCGGTGAAAACGACGCAGCTGACGATAACGTGGTTTACATATCCGTACCGCCTTCAGATGGCGGTCAATCAGCTATACCAAAGATTGATGGTAAGATTATCAAGGAGAATACCAATCCTTCAGCCTCAATTACAGTAACAAGTGATACTACTGACATGGATGGAGTCCATGTAGTAGCGGATGAAGAGCAGGTTAATTTCAGTGGACTCTCTTCTTCATCGCCTATTGGGGTTTCACAGTACTCCTGGAGTTTTGGAACAAGCACAGCTGAGACATCAGGCACATTTTCGTCTGGTTTAACTGTGGTTACACTTACAGTGACCGATACATTTGGTGATATTTCTGAGGCAAGTGTGACTATTATGGCAGATGGGAATAATCCGGTGCCAGCAGTTAATGTAATAGTCAAGGCAGGCGTCTCTGATGAGGGAGAGGTCTACAATACTTCGGCATCAAACGTAAATGAAGATTACAATGTGGTTGTGTTCAATGCCTCGGAATCAGACGATGTTGATTCGGTGATTTCAGCTTATGTCTGGGACTTTGGTGATGGCAACACAGATACTGGTGATGTAGTAAGTCATATTTTTGCAGATCCTGGTGATTTCGGTATTCAGCTTACGGTTACCGATGCAGCCGGTAATTCAGCTTCAAGCACTACAATCATAACCGTGAACGACATAGAATCACCCAGAGCTGCATTCAATTGGTCTTACACTAATGATACTGGTGGTAATGTTGTTGGAGCGGCAGTGGAAGGCCTTCCAATACATTTCAATGCCGGAGGAACCAATGATAATTCCGGTGGCAATTTGACCTATATCTGGGACTTTGGAGACGGAACTAATGGAACTGGGGTTACGGTAGATCATATTTTCAGTGAAACGTCTGACGAAGCTTTCAACGTCATTCTTGAGGTTATTGATGCTTCCGGCAATAAAGACCAGATTAGTTATGGAATTAGTCCTGCCGTGATGGATAGGCCCGATCTTTATGCGACTCAGATAATTTTTGATAATGCGAATCCCTCTGAGGGAGATGTAGTTAAAATTTCTACGACAATCAAATTATTGAAAATGAATGTAACAGAGCCTTTTGCAGTTACTTTCTATCTTGATTCAATTAGTAATACTACGGCTATCGACACGGTAGAGGTTGATAATGGTTCAGTGGCATGGGGAATTGAGAATGAATATAGTGTCAATACCACATGGACTGCTACGCCAGGAACTCATACAATTTATGTACGGGTAGATTCAACCAATACTGTTGACGAGAGTGAAGAAAAGAATGATGTTTCAGATGTTATCACCGTCAGTTCAACCGATGACTCAAGAGATTGGACTTCTATTGGTCTGATAGTAGTTGTAGTCCTCTTGGCCTTTGGTGCAGTAGGATATATCTATAGAGACACTCTCTTCAAGTAAGTAGTAGATTTAAGAAAGACGATTAGTGCCCACGGGAGGCCATTTTGGTCTCTAGTTGTGCTTCTTCAAGACCAGACATTGCGTCTCCTAGGTTCTTCGATACATTTCCAACCAGTTCAGGATCATCAAAGTGAGCAGTCGCTTCTACAATAGCCTTGGCCATGGTATTGGGATCATCAGATTTGAATATGCCTGAGCCTACAAATATACCATCCATGCCGAATTGCATCATCAGTGCTGCATCTGCCGGAGTTGCGATTCCACCAGCAGTGAATGTTACTACAGGTAAACGACCCAGTCGCTTGACGTCTTCTAGAATCTCAAGGACCCCTGCCTCTATTTCTTTTCTCTCTTTTCCAAAAGCATTGAAACCTGCAGACTCGCCGAGGTTATCTTTGACCTCTCTGTCTAAATCAAAGAATTTCTCTACTACTCGTGTTGCTATAGGTTTTAGATTACCCGAGGATTGTACAGCTGCGATCT
>PVBE012640568.1_pt1 | contig 11490 bp, 9 predicted proteins | sample 1631181 | NCBI WGS metagenome assembly PVBE01 (sample SAMN08397723, study PRJNA350692) | Marine metagenome, whole genome shotgun sequencing project. | isolation source: water | place: Pacific Ocean | collected 2012-04 | reverse complement strand
TGCGGCTCTTCTCGGGTCACGACTTGATGAACCGTAGTTGGGGTCTGCCGCGATGCCGTCCCGCGTTCACGTCGGGTGGGCAGCAATCGGCGTAGCAGACATCGTGGTTGCTGCGGCACTCGCGGTCCTCGTGGAACGCCCTGGTCCCGGTGCCACCCGCGTAGACCGGCTTGCCGTCGAGGCCGAGGTGGCGCTCTACGATGTTGCGGTCGGTGCCCAGCGCCGACTCGAAGTCAGCGTGAGTGTCGTTGAAGTCGCGGACGGTTCCAGTCAACTGAACGTCGCGGGCAAAGCCAGTCGTGGGGACAAAGGCGCCAGCGGCGAGGACTACGGCGGCGAGGTGATTCTGCATATAGCACCAAGTAATTCGAAACTTGGTTCACCCCATTTACAAGCGGCGTGCCAGCCCCGGATCCCCAGCGTTTCGTAGCGTTTGGGGCCGCGGACACCGAAACGGACAGTCCGGACACCGTCGCGACAGTCCGGACCGACCGTCCACCCACCGTCTTCCCCGGACGGTCAGCGCACGCAGATGATCGCGCGGTTGCAGTAGTCGTGCACGTCGCCGCAATTCCAGTGGCGGTCGCCCCACCCGGGGATGCCGATGTTGCCGATGCCCTCCGGCGCGCACATCGCGTACTCCGCCACGGTGACCGTGTGGTAGCTGCCGTTCGGACGCACCCAGCCGCCGGCCACGATCGCCAGGAACTCGGCGTGGGTGATGATCCGCCCGCGGTCCGCTTGCGCGCAGTACTGGAGGGCCGAGCCCCCCTGACACGCCGGGCTGACGTGGTTGACGCAGACGCCCCCAAAGAACATCCCCGCGCATGGAGGCTGCTCGTCGACGTCGCCCGCGGCCTCGCAGCCGGCGTCGTCGGGCCAGTCGATGTCCCCGTCCATGTTGTCGTCGATGCCGTTCGCGCACGCGGGCGGCTCGGCGGGGTCGTCGCCCTCGTCGTCGTCGAGGCCCCGGGTGCAACCGAGGTCGGCGAGGTCGGTGAGCCCGTCCGCGTCGTTGTCGATCTCGTCGTTGCACTCGCGCAGGTTGCTCAGGATCGACACCCGAGCCGTGCGCGGGACGGGCGGCGGCACCACCCCCTGCTCGACGAAGACGTAGTAGACGCCGCGCTCGAGCCCGCGCAATGAGAGCACCCCGCCCTGCCCCGCGGCGAGGCAGGCGAGCTCGTCCTGGATGACCACGCAGTCGGGCCGCGCGTAGAGGCCGGCCGCTTGCGGCGCCCCGTCGGGACCGAAGACCTCGACCTCGACCTCCGACGGCTCATCGAGGGTGACGACGAGCAGCACCTCCGGGCTCGGCCCGAATTCACACGTCCCCTGGGTGCGACTCGGGGTGCCGGCGGGCAGCACGGGCAGCTCGAATTCGCCGCCGTCCTGGCCCACCTCGATGGTCGCCACCTCGAGCGCACACAGCGGCGCCTCCCGATCCGCGCCAGCCGCCTCGCAATCCTCGTCGTCCGGGTAGTCGATGAAGCCGTCCTCGTCGTCGTCCACTCCGTTCGCACAGACGGGCGGCTCGTCGGGGTCTGCTTCGTCGTCGTCCTCGGACTCGACGCACCCGGGGTCCGCGAGATCGAGCCGGCCGTCCTCGTCGTCGTCGATTCCGTTGCGACACTGCGGGGACTCCACCTCTTCGACGGTCAATCGGAAGCGCCCGACGCGATTGCGACTGCCGGTGTCGACCGCGAGGAACCAGGTGCCGATCGCGGGCCGCTCGACCACCAGCGCGGTCCCGTTCTCCCCAGCCGCGCCGCGGTCGCACAACAGGTCGGCACCTCCACAACGCCGCCGCAGGTACATCACGACGGGGGCCTCGGTCTCCTCGTGGCGGGTGCTGAATACAAGGCGGTCCAGGGCGCGGTCGACGCGCCACACGAACAGCTGCTCACCACCCGCGGCGCCACCGCACGACGCAACCGACACGCCGGGCGCGTCCGTCAGATCGCCCTCGTAGGCCTCGTTGCCGGCGAGGTGCGCCGCGAGATCCACGATGTCGACCCCTTCGCCGCACGGGTTGCCCTCGGTGGGGTCGGCCGCGCTCTCGCAGCCGAAGTCGTCCGGGTAGTCGACCTCACCGTTGCCGTCGTCGTCTTCACCATTGCCGCACGCGGGCGGCGGCTCGGGATCGTCCTCCAGCGTGTCGCCTCGGCCCTGGCAGCCGGGGTCCGACGGGAAGTCGATGTGGCCATCCTCGTCGTCGTCCTCACCATTGCCGCAGGCCGCGGCGGTGAAGGGGTCCTCCTCGGTCTCGTCCCCGGCGGCGACGCATCCCGGCTCCTCCGGGAAGTCGATCAGACCGTCCTCGTCGTCGTCGAGTCCGTTGCTGCACGCAGACACCGGGTTGCCCCCGCGCTCGGTCGGGTCCGCCGGGCTCGAGCAGTCCGGGTCGGCCACGTCGAAGAAGCCGTCATCGTCGTTGTCGAGGCCGTCGTCGCAGGCCGGACCGGCGGGAGGCGGATCCGTCTCATCGTCGTCGTCGGGCCCGTCGCAGCCGGGGTCGTCGTCGTCGACGCGACCGTCGCGGTCATCGTCGAGCCCGTTGCTGCACGCCGCGGCCGCCGCCATGTCGGCCCCGCCTCCGTCCTGATCGGCCCTGGGGTCGGTGTCCGCGGCGTCGTCGCCCCCCAACTCCGCGTCAGCGGCGTCCGGCGCCTCCGCCGCTCCGTCCAGCAGGATGGGCCGCGGTCCCGAATCACCCCGTGCCCCGACGTCTTCCGTGTCGTCTCCGCCGCTGTTGCCGCCCGCCGGAACGCACCCGACGACCCACAGACAAGCAGCGGCCACCAGCGTGCGCATGGATGGTCCCCCGTTCGTCCTCGCATCCTACCAACACGCGACGCACCCGCGGGGCTCGACCCCCGCGGGTGCGTCGCGCAGAATGGGCGCGCTTATGGCCCTCCCGCCTGGCGACGATCCGTTGATGAGCACCCTCGAGGTGCCGCGGAAGACGCACGCCGCCGCGATGAAGGCGTGGCCGATGTTGACTGTGCTCGCCCACCCCGACCCGTCGCGTGTCGGTGAGATCGCCTGGTTGGCCCTCGGCCGCACCGAGGTGTGTCGGCTCACGCCCGAATTCGAGCCGCCGGGCGGGGGCGAGTCACGCGCGCTGCAGGACCGGTTCATCAGCCGTCAGCCGGTGGTGCTCAGCGTGGGAAACGACGGCGCGGTCCGCCTGGATCCAGCGACCGGGCGTATCGAGCTCGTGGCCGACGGGCGCCACGTCGACCGCACCGAGCGCCTCGACCCCAAGACCCTGGCGGACGGCGTGGTGCTCGAGCTCTCCGAGCGGGTGGCGCTGGTGCTGCAGACCGTCAGCCGCGACCACGCGGCCCAGGGCGACTCGCTCGGCCTCGTCGGCCACAGCCCCTCGATGGAAGCCGTCCGCCGCCAGATCCTCCAGGTGGCGGACCTCGATGTGCCGGTGCTCATCCGCGGCGAGTCGGGGGTCGGCAAAGAGCTCGTCGCCCGCGCGGTCCACGCCGCCAGCGGGCGCGCCGAGGGTCCGTACGAGGCGGTGAACATGGCGGCCGTGCCGTCGTCGCTGGCCGCCTCCGAGCTCTTCGGACACGAGAAGGGGGCGTTCACCGGCGCCGACCGCGCCCGCGCCGGCTACTTCGAGCGCGCGGATGGCGGCACGCTCTTCCTCGACGAGGTCGGCGACACCCCGCCAGACGTGCAGGCCATGCTGCTCCGGGTGCTCGAGACCGGCGAGGTCCAGCGGGTCGGCGCCGACCGCACCCGCTCCTTGTCCGTGCGCGTGCTCGCCGCCACCGACGCGGATCTCGAACGGGCGACGCAGACCGGCGACTTCCGCACGCCGCTGTTGCACCGCCTCGCCGGCTACCAGATCCACATCGCCCCGCTGCGCGAGCGCCGCGACGACATCGGCCGCCTCTTCCACCACTTCGTGCGCGGCGAGCTGACCGCCCTCGGCGCAGCCCACCGCCTCGACGGCGAGCGCGCCTCCCCGTGGATCCCCGCGCCACTCGTCGCCAAGCTCGCCCGCTACGACTGGGACGGCAACGTGCGCCAGCTGCGCAACGTCGCCCGCCAGCTCGTCATCGCCAACCGGGACGCCGACGAGATGTCGTGGCAACGCCACGTTCAGAAGCTGCTGCCCAACACGACGAGGAAGCGGCGCGACACCACCCGCGGCCCCGCCCCGAAGGCCGTCGCGCGAGCGGCGTATCGCAAACCCTCGGAGGTCGCCGAAGACGAGCTCGTCGAGTCCCTGCGCGAACACGGCTGGCGCCTCGCGCCCGCCGCGAAGGCCATGAACGTGTCGCGCACGACGCTCTATGCGCTCGTCGAGGAGTCATCGAAGGTCCGGAAGGCCAGCGATCTGGACGCCGCCGAGATCCAAGCCGCCCTCGACGTCGACGACGGGGATCTGGACGCCGCCGCCCGCCACCTCGAAGTGTCCACGCACGCCCTGAAGATCCGGATGAGCGCCCTCGGCATTTAGAGGGCGCGCGCTCAGGGAAGCGGCGTCAGCTCCGGCTTTGACCCCGCGAGAATCGACTCGAGCAATGACTTCCACCCAGCTGGCGTCAGATCGGCCGTGGCGAGGCGATGATCGTAGTCGTCGGCGGCGCTCCGACCCCGCTTGTCGATCACGCGGATCGACGCCAGCGTCTGCCCGTTGTCGAGTTCGAACGCCAGCGCCAGGGTGAGCGGCAATTTCGCGACCTCCCCCACCTTCGGAAAGCGGATGACCTTTGAGCGAAAGCCCGTCGATGCCGTGGGGTCGACGCGGACCAGCGCCCCTTCGTGGCCGAGCACCACCACCGAGGCGCCCTTTACCTTCGCGCCGACCGGAATGCGCAGCGTCGAGAGACTGTGGCTGCCTGCCGTCCATCGGAACGAGTGCACCTGCCCGTTCTGGCCGGCGTGGAACATCAGGCCCCGCCCGCGAAAGTCGGTGAGCTGGACGACGATGGGGCTGGAGTCCCGATTGAACATCAGGGTCGCCTCCACGAAGACGTGCCCGCGCGGATCCAGGCGTGTCAGGAGGTGGTAGGCAGCGACGGGTGGCCGCTCCTTCAGCTGTTCGTATGGGGCGGGCGCACTTTCGACCACGGTGGTCAGGAATTGGTTGAGATCGAGGTCGGGGATCGAGTCCTTCGAGGGTTGGTACGAGTCCTTCGGCCACACGACGGGCTCCGCAGGCGGAGTCGGCTTCTCGCAGCCGACCCCGACGACCAGCGGCAGCAGCGTGACCACGAAGCTGAAACGAAGCCGCTTCAATGGCCTCTCCTCGCAAGCTCGGCTCCGATCCGCTTCGCCTCGGCCGCGTGGCGCCCGGCAATCAGCCGCAGGGCGTCCACCACGACGGAGCCCGGCGAAACCTCGGGTCTCATCGTTTGCCCGGGCGGCGCCGGCGGCCTCTTCTCGGGCGCCTGGACACGGCGCAACAAGGGCTCGACGGCGCGGGCGTCTCCGAGATCTCCGAGCACCTGAACGACGGTGGACCAAAGCGGCGGTGGAGGATGGGGCGCGTAGCTCTCCTCGAGCTGCGTCAGCGTCTCCAGCAGGCACGGGGTGACGTCGGGGCTCGCGATCTTCCGCAAGACGTCGATGGCCGCCTGCTCGTGTCGACGCTTCGGATCCGCCAGAAATGCACACACCGCGGCGATGGACGAAGGGCCGGCCAGCTCCTTCAGCGACTCGAGCGCGGCGTCGACCACCTGCCCCGAAGGATCCTTCAAGCGGGCCTCGAGCGCGGGGGCCGCCGCGGGATCAGCGAGCGTCTTCAGCGCACGGACGGCCGCCCAACGTACGCGCATCGTCTTGTGCTCGAGACGCGCCTCGATGCCCGTCCGCGCCTCCGAGAATCCGAGCTCGCCGAGGGCCTCCAGGTGCGACTCGCGCGCCCAATCGGACTTCACCTCCGCCAGCCCGCCGAGGAGCGGGGCGAGGCAACGACGGTCCTTCGACAGCCCGAGCGCGCGCTCGTTCCCATGCTCGGGATCGGCCTCGTACCGCGTCAGGACCTCGACCAGCCCGGCCTCGGAGCCGATCTGGATCAGCGCGCGCGCGACCGCGTCGTGGAAAGTCGGGAGTTCGTGCGGACGCAGCCCCGGGGTGGACTTCGGGCGCCACCGATACCACTTCAGCAACTTGGACTCAGACGCCTTGTCGACGCGCTTGCCCAGCTGCCGCGCAGCCTCGCCGCGCACCTCGATGTCGGGGTCGTCGAGCAGCGCGCGCACCCTCGCGAGCCCCGCTTCGTCCAACGTCCGGTTCGGACTGAACAACGCCTGGAGCGCCGCGTCTCGCACGGCCCAATGGGGGTGCGTGAGCTCCTCGAGCAGGAAGAGCGTCACCGCCAGCTGAAAACGACTCTTCAACACGTGCTCGATCAGCCGCTGGCGGGCGACGACGGAAGGCGTCTCCAGCCCCGCCGCCAGGATCGCCTCTTCGGGCCACGGATTCAGATTCGCGAGCAGCGCCACGGCCGACAGGAAGCTGTCCCGGTCCGCCAGGCTGCGGACGGCCTCGGGGATCGCGGCCGTTCCAATGCGCTCCAACGCACGGGACGCCGCCTCTTGAACCGCGGCGCTCGGATCGCCGAGAAGTTCGGAGAGCGTGTTGTACGCCCGCGGGCCACCGATGATGGTGAGGATCGCGACCGCGCGCAGGCGCATCTGGGGCGTGACCTTGGGCTCGCCCTTCAGCCCGAGGGCCTTCGGCGTCTTGCCGCGCGCGATCTCGGACACCCACGGACTGGCGCCGATCGCATTGGCACCAACGCTTCGAAACCACGGGTCGACGAGCGCGCCGAGCTTCGGATCGAAGAGGAGCGCGGTGACCGGCTTCATGACCGCGGGGTCGTCGTGGATCGCAGCCAGCTGCTTCGCGGCCTGGCCGCGCTTATCCGCGTCGACGCCTTCGAGGTCGGCCAGCAGCTGCAGCACGGTGCGAGCCGGCTCCGCGTCGCCGCCGCTACACGAAGCGAGCAACGCGGCGCCGAGGAGGGACGTAGCGAGGATCCAGCGGACGCGCCTGCTCATCGAAGGTGGAAGTCCTCCCCGCCGAGCGTGCGCCCGTTCACCCGGACCTCGAGTCGGTGCTTCCCGGCGTAGTACTGCCGGGTCGAGGTCGAGCGGAACTCATGAGCGCGCTCGTATGCCGCCACCGCCCCCGCGCCAACACGCGCGAGCTGATCCGAAACGGCCGCGGCCGCCGGTCGCCATTCGCCTTCACGAGGTGCAGCACGTAATCCACGACGACCTTCGCGGGCCCCTCCCCGGCGTTCCAGATGCGGAAGGCGAACGGCAGCGAGTCGCCGCGCGCACACGCGTCGCCTACGAAGAGCCCGTCGAGCTCCACGCGGCCGCCGTACCCGAGCAGCTCCAGCGCCTCCTCGTCGGCTTCGCGGACCAACGTACGCAGCCCGTGGCGTACCACTCGCTCGCGCGCTTCGGGCGCGTCCTCCAACCAGCGGCGCGCCACCTCGAGGGTCAGGTCGCGGTGGTCCTTCGAAATGTCGTTGAGGTGGTTGGCCACCGAGCGCCGCACGTACGCGGATTCGTCGTCGCGCAGGCGATCGAGCAGCTCGAGGGTCGGCGTCGGGTCGTCCTGGAAGCACGTGAGCCGGCGGCCCCACGGGAGGCGAGGCCGCATGCCCTCCGAGACGAGTCGCCGCACGTGGTCATTGTCGTGCTCGACCCACGCTTCGACCCGAGCCATCGTCTTCTCGTACTCCGCCTCGATGAACTCGCGCAGGTCGAATTCGGCCGTGAAGCGCTTGGTCATCTCCTCGAGCGCGTTCAACGACGCCTCGAGGTGCCCGAGCCCGCGCAGACTCACGAAGCGCGTCATCGGCCACACCGCGAGGCCCCGAATGTCGTGGGGGCCGCCCGCGATCGGCGTGTCGCTGGCGGACTCGGTGCCGAGCGTCGAGACCAGGATGCTGGCGGCGGCGGGAAAGTCGTCCGGGAGGTGGCGCGCGAGGGCCTCCGCCACGTGCTCGACCCGGTCGCGCAGCTCCATCTCCTCGAGTCCGTCGGTGGCTTCGGCTACGAACGCCTCACCCGGAAAGTCGGCGTGCTGGTCCGCGATGGCGTCGGCGATGCGCGCCACGAGCTCGGACCCGATCTGGTGCTTGAACGGCTCCATCAGCGAGCGGACATCAGCCGCCCTCCCTCGTCTTCTCCGCCTGTCGCGCGGCCTCGCCCTCGTCTTCTACCTGCGCGGCGCCCGCGCCCTCGCGCGCGACCTCGACCTCGTCGGCGACGTCCGCGAGCGGGACTCCGAGCAGCGCCTCGACGAACGCCCGGTGGTCGCGCTCGTGCTCGTGGGCCATGGCGTCTGCGTCCGACTCGAAGTGGATGACGAGGGTGCGCCGCCCCGTCTTCGGGTCGTGGCGCAGCTTCAGGGTCACCTCTGCCAACTCAGGCCTCCGCTATCTCGCGCAGCGCCGCGACGTCGAGCACCTTCCGCTCGAGCAGCGCGTCCACGAGCGCCGTGTGCAATGCGCGATTCTGCTCCAGCATATCCGCCGCTCGGTGTACCTCCGCTTCCAGGATGCCGTCGACCGCTACATCGATGCGCGACTTTCGCGCCTCGCTCCCCTCGTCGCCGGCGTGCGCCCCCAGGTCCGACATGCCGTAGTCGCACACCATCGCGCGCGCGATCTCGGTCGCCTGGCGCAGATCGGTCCAGGCGCCGATCGACACGTCGCCGAAGACCATCTGCTCGGCGGCGCGCCCGCCCAGGCCGACACACACCTCGGCGCGCATATCGGTCGTGGTCATCGCGTACGGCCTCGAGCGGGCGGCCCGCAGGACGTAGCCGAGCGCGCCTTCGAGATCGGAGGCGATGGTGATTCGCTCGGGCGGCGTGGCCCCCGGAAGCAGCATCGCGAGCAACGCGTGGCCGGCTTCGTGCACCGCGATGACGCGCTCCTCCTCGGCGCTGAGCACCACCGGACGCCGCGTCTTCCGCTGCAAGGCGCGGTCGACGTCGGCCATCGTGAAGGTGGTCGTGCCGTCACGGATCTGCTGGCGTTTGAGGGCGCGGCAGACCGCGTACAGATGGTCTCCGGTGAACGGAAGGCCTTGCTCGTGGTCGGCCAGCCCATCGGTGCGCCGGACCATGTGCGCCACCACGTCGTCGCTCAAGCCGAGGCTCATCTTGCGGTCGTAGATGCGCGTGATCGCCTCGCGGTCGGGGGCGTCCGGGGCCGGCACCTCGATCAGGAACTCGAAGCGGCCCGGGCGCAGGAGCGCGCCGTCGACCGAGGCGAGGAAGTTGGTGGTGCCGACGACGAAGACCATCTCGTTGCGCCGGAAGCCGTCCATCTCCGTGAGCAGCTGGTTGACCATCGAGTGCTCGACGCCGGACCCCTGGTAGGTGCCGCGTGCCTGGGCGAAGGCGTCGATCTCGTCGAAGACCACCACCGCCGGGGCGCACGCCCGCGCCTGGCGGAAGACGCGGCGCAGGTTCTCCTCGCTCTCGCCGACCCATTTCGACTTCAGCTCGGGTCCGCTGACCACGATGACCGTCGCGTCGAGGGCGGTGGCGAGGGCCTTTGCCAGGTACGTCTTCCCGGTGCCGGGCGGGCCGTGAAAGATGATGCCACGCGGGAGCAGCCCCTCGAGCTGGGCGATGTCCTCTTGGGTGTCGAGCGCGTCCTTCCGGCGCAGGAGGTCGATGAGCTCCTCGCGCAGGCGGGTCTTCACCTCGTCGTAGCCGCCGACGTCTTCATCCAGGTCGACCTCGGGCAGCTCGACCCCGTCCGCGGCCGTCTGGCGGCGGAGGAAGCGGTACGCGCGGCTGGATCCATCCCGGCCCGGCGGCGCCTCGCGTTGCAGACGCAGCTGCTCGAAGAGCTTCCGGCAGCGCACCGGGTTGAGCCCGGACACGTACTTGTAGAGCCCGTACGGGTCGAGGTGCTCGGCGTCGATGGCGCGCGCCTCGCGCTGGGTGATCAGCTTCGGCAAGACCTCGCGCGGCACGCCAACCACCTCGCGGCGGGCGCCGAAGACGTGCTCGATGACCCGGGGCAGCGGCAGGCTCGGATCGCGGAAGGCGAGCAGCAACACCTCGGGGTTCTCGTACAGAAGCGGGATCAGCTCGCGCGCCTCGGCGGTCAGGGCGGTGTGGGTGGTGGCGAGGACGTCGAGGTGCGGCAGGACGAGCACGCGGCGGTCGACGCTGCCGCGGATGGCGTCCGTCAGCTGCCCGAGCATGTTCGCGAGGGTCCCGCGGCAGGCCTCCTCCTCGTTGCGCGGGCGGCCGTCGACGAGCTGCAGCTGGGGCGCGTCCTTCTCGGCGCGCATGCGGGCGCGCACCGCGAGGTAGAAATGGACGGTCAGCTCCTTGTCACACTCCACGAGCACGCTGGTGCCGCGCCCCAGGCGGCTGCACACGAAGTCGACGTCGGCTGCGCACGCGGCCTCGACGGCGTCGTCGATGCGGACGTCGGTCGGCAGTCGATCGATCGGGACCCGCCGCTTCAATGCCCCTAGACCTTCACCCGGATGGTCAGCTCGAGCTCGCCGTCCTCGCCGGTGCGCTCGTCGATGCTCTCGACGTCGCCCATGCGGGCCGCCTTGCGCTTGAGCGCCTCGATGTAGACGCGCTGCACCACCCGGTCGAGCTCGCCGCGCAGGTCCTTCTCGAGACCGGTCAACCGCCGGGTGACCGCGCGCTTGAGGTCGCGCTCGGTGCCCTCGACGCGCGCCTCGGCGGCGATGCCCGCCTCGTGGTCGGTGCGCCCGCTGCCGGTCACCGTGACGCGGTCGCGGACCGAGGCGACGACCTCTCCGCCGCTCAGCCGCACGTCGGCCCCGTCGCGCTCGCAGACCAGGTCGTCGCCGCTGACCGACCAGTCGCCCGCCTCGAGCTCGGCCCGCAGCAGGGCGGCCATCTCGCCTTCGTCGAGGATCGGCATCAGCTCGACGCGCAGATGCAGGCGGTCCTCGGCGTCGATGTCACGGCTCGCCCGCCGGACCGGCGGCCGCCAGCTCACCCGATATCCGCGACTCATTTTACGATGCCTCCCGTGTCACGCCGCGCAGGACGGCGGAGAGCGGGCCCAGGCGGACGGGCTTGGTGACGATGGCGTCGACGCCGACCTCGACGCACGCGGCGCGCGACTCGGGCAGCACGTCCGCGGTGGCCACCACCACGAAGGGCTGGTGGGCAGCCGGCAGGGTCTCCCGCATCCGGCGCACCGTCTCGAGGCCGTCCATCCTGGGCATGTGCAGATCCATCAGCACCACGTCGTACCCGGTCGTCTGCATCGCGTCGAGGGCCAGCGTGAGCTTGTGCGCCAGCGGGACGCTCACGAGGCGCCGCTGAAACACCCACCAAGGCCCCACCTGGAACACCCCGACGACAAGGTCGATCAGGCCGGTGAGCGGTCGCGCCGTGGCGAGGTAGAAGACGCCGAAGAAGATCCAGCTGAACCCGACGATGCGCAGGATCCCGTCGAGACGCTGGAATCGGACGTCGGCCACCATG
>PVBE012122739.1_pt1 | contig 11490 bp, 7 predicted proteins | sample 1631181 | NCBI WGS metagenome assembly PVBE01 (sample SAMN08397723, study PRJNA350692) | Marine metagenome, whole genome shotgun sequencing project. | isolation source: water | place: Pacific Ocean | collected 2012-04 | reverse complement strand
CGTCTCGCTACGGCCCTGGCGGCTCTCGCTACGACATGAACCGGCGGCAGACCTGCCACCTCTCTCCCGACGACTGCTAGGGCACGTGCGCGCTCTCGTCCAGCGCGTTGGGCACGCCAGCGTCTCGGTCGATGGCCACACCGTGGGCGCTATCGACGACGGGCTGCTGGTCCTGTTGGGGGTGGCGCCCACCGATGGCGAAGAGCAGGCGGCCTGGTTGGCCCGCAAGCTCTCGAAGCTGCGGATTTTCCAGGACGACAGGGGACGCATGAACCTCAGCGTGCTGGACGTTCGGGGGGCCGCCCTCGTGGTCTCGCAGTTCACGCTGTATGCCGACTGTCGCAAGGGCAACCGGCCCAGCTTCGTACGCTCGGCCGCACCGCAGATCGCCGAGCCGATGTACGAGCGTTTCTGTGAGCTGCTCGAGCAGCAGGGTGTGCCCATTCAGCGCGGCGTCTTCGGGGCGATGATGGACGTCTCCCTGCTCAACCAGGGGCCCGTCACCGTGCTGGTGGATACCCCATGAACCACGTCGCGCTCGCCCGGCGTGCGGCGCTCCTCGCGGGGGGCATCATCCGCCGCTCCACCGACCACACGGTGCGCCACAAGGGTGCGGTAGATCTGGTCACCGAGGTCGATCTGGCCTGCGAACAAGCCATCGTCGAATTGCTCGGCCGTGAGACACCCGACATTCCCGTCGTTGGCGAAGAAGGCGCAGACCCGCACCAAGCTCTCCCCGCGAGCTGCTGGATTGTCGACCCCCTGGACGGTACCACGAACTTCGTCCATGGCTACCCGTCCTATGGCGTCAGCGTGGCGCTGCAGATCGAGGGCCGGATCCATGCCGGCTGCGTGTACGACGCGGTTCGTGATCAGACCTACTGTGCACGCCTGGGCCACGGAGCAGACCGCGATGGTCAGCCGCTGCACGTGTCCAGCACACCCTGTGTCGACACCGCGCTGTTGAGCTCGGGATTCCCCTACGACCGCAGGGAACGGGCTGCCTTCTATCTCGCCTACTTTCAGGCGTTCATGGAGCGCTGCCAGGGCGTTCGGCGAGCGGGTGCTGCGGCTATCGACCTGGCCTGGGTGGCGGCGGGGAACGTGGATGGTTTCTGGGAGTTCCACCTCCAGCCCTGGGACATTGCAGCCGGCGCGCTGCTCATCCAAGAAGCCGGCGGGCGCGTCACGGGCATGGACGGCCAGCCCATCGACCTCCGAGGCGCCAGGATCGTGGCCAGCAATGGCCATGTCCACCAGGCCATGCTCGAGGTCATTCTGCACGTCCGTGACCCGTTACGAGATAGGATCGGAGAAGCACCACGGAGTGAAGCATGACGACACCGGTCGGCATCGATCTCGGAACATCCTATTCCTGCGTGTCCGTAGTCGTGGATGGGCGGGCCAAGGTCCTCCCCGACGAAGAGGGACGGCTGGTCCAGCCCTCGGTGGTGGCGTTTGGCTACGACGGCGCGCCCGTGGTCGGATGGCGCGCCCAGCGGCAGCTCATGTATGCCCCTGAGAGCACGGTCAACTCTCCAAAGCGGCTCATGGGTCGGCGGTTCCGTTCGGCAGAGGTCAAGCAACTGTCCCTCAACGTGGGCTACGAGCTGGCAGAATCCGCCACGGGCGAGGTGCTCATCCGTGTCCGTGGGCGTGAATACTCCGTGCCCCAGATCTCCGGCTTCATCCTCGACCACATGCGCACCATCGCCGAACAGGGCTTGGGCGAAAAAGTCACGCAAGCCGTGGTCACGGTGCCGGCCCACTTCAACGATCATCAGCGCCAAGCCACCCGCGAAGCCGCCAAGCTCGCCGGCCTCGACTGCCTCCGCATCATCAACGAGCCCACGGCTGCGGCGCTGGCCTACGGTATCGACCTGGGTCTCAAGCAGAACGTGGCGGTCTACGACCTGGGTGGTGGCACCTTCGACATCTCGGTCATGCGCCTCGAGGAGGATGTCTACGAGGTGGTAGGCACGGCCGGTGACACCTTCCTGGGCGGCGACGACTTCGACGCCCCGGTGGGGCGCCACTTCCTCAAGGGTTTCCAGCGGCGCTCCAAGATCTCCGTGCGCGACAACCGCGTCACCTGGCTGCGGCTGCTCGAGGCGGCCGAGCAGGCCAAGATTGCGCTGGGAGACAACAACGAGGTGGAGATCAACGTGCCGGGCGTGGCGCGGTCCGCTGAAGGGCGGGACGTCGTGCTGTCCGCCCGCATCGACCGGCTCACCTACGCTCAGGTCGTCATGCCGCTGGTGCAGCGCACCTTCCAGGTCTGCGACGAATCGCTCAAGCTGGCTGGGCTGTCCACCGCCCAGATCGACAACGTGCTGCTCGTGGGCGGCATGGCTCGCTTGTTCCTCGTTCAGGAAGCCGTCGAGCACTACTTCCAGCGCCCCGTCAGCCTGGACCACAACCCCAACGTGGCGGTGGCCATGGGCGCGGCCCTGCAGGCCCACAACCTGGCGGGTGTCGCGGTCCCAGGTCCCGATGGCTCCCCAGCGCCCGCTGGCCCGATCTTGCTGGACGTCACGCCCCGCTCCCTCGGCCTTGGCACCGTGGGTGGCTACGTCGAGACCGTCATCCCGCGCAACACCTCCATCCCCACCGAGCAGTCCAAGATCTTCCACCCCGCCTTCGACAACCAGACGGAGGTGCGCATCACCGCCTACCAGGGCGAGTCGCGCAAGGTGGATCAGAACGAGTTGTTGGGCGAGTTCATTCTTGACGGGTTGCGCGCTGGGCCCCGGCACCTCACCCGTGTCGAGGTCACCTTCGAGATCGACGCCGATGGCATCGTGCATGTCATCGCCAAAGACCCGGAAACCGGCCAGAAGAGAGACATGCGAATCGAGCTCGATCGCAAGTAGCCACCGCGTTCAGTCGGCTCGGCGGGTGCTACACTGAGGCGACGGAGGTCAAGACATGGACCCTATGCTCAGGACCCGGGTCGAGATCGATACCCTGCACGGGCTCTTGGACGAGCTCGACTACTACAAGATCCTGGAGCTCGGACAGGACGCCCCACAGGCCGACGTGGATCCCGCGTTCCGCACCGTCACCCGCAAGATGCACCCCGACCGACTCGCTCGGCTGACGGACGAAGACCTCAAGGGCAAGGCCAACGACATCTTCCGACTGGCGAACGAAGCCTACCGCAACCTGAAAGACCCAGACGCCCGAGCCAAGTACGATATCGGTCTGGCCCGAGGCAACCTGCGGATGAGCGCCGATGGGCGCACCAAGGCCGCGAAGGAAGCGGCCGACAAGGACAACCCCGAGGTGGTCGCCAACACCCCACAGGGCGAGAAGTACTTTGGAATGGCGCTCAAGTGTTGGGGCGACGGTGACTTCCCCGGTGCGGTCATGCAGATCCGCTTCGCCATTCAGTTCGAGCCGAGCAACGAGGTCTTCGAGCAGTGGCTCGAGAAGGCTCTGTCCGCCGAAGAGGTCGCCGCTGCCAAGAAGGACAACAATCCCTACAAGCTACGCATCGTCTGATCGCCGCTCGGGTGGTAGCATGGGGGCCGTTTCCCCCAAGCCGACTGAACGCCCCCAGTCCTCCCAGGTGTGAGCTCTTGTTGGCGCACTTTCTCGAACTGGTGCTGATCTTCATCGCAGGTATGCTCGTCATCAGCGCCGTGTGGTGGGCGGTGCTGCAAGGCTACCGGGGTAGAATCAGGCTGGTTGGCACCCAGCTCGGACTCGCTCGCAAGGAGCTCGAGGTGCACGAACAACGCGCCGCCCAGCTGGTGGCCATCGCCCAGCGAAGCCTGCCACCTGGCCGCCGCCCCGAGATCGCGCGGGAAGCGTTGCCAGCCCTCGACAATGCACTCCTCGACTACGCCAAGGAGCTCAAGCAGCTCCACCGTCGCCTGGTGGTCAATCTGCATGTCATCAACCAGCTGAGGAAGAGCGAGGACCAGCTGAGTTCCCGCGTCATCGAGCTCGAGCAGATGCTCATCGAGTCACCCGAGTACGAGCTACGAGCGCGCTTCCGAGCGCTCACCAGCGAGCGCGACTACTTCCGCAACAAGCTCATCGAGCTCCAGCAGCAGGTGTCGCCGGGTCAGCGCGACCTGGCGTCGCAGTTCACAACCCTGGTCAAGCACAACGAGGTGTTGAGAGCGGAGCTCAAGCAGGCCCGCCGGCTCATCCAGATCATGCAGCGCCAGATCCGCATGTTGCAGCGCGAGGGCATGGAGAGTGCGGGCATCGCAGTGCGTGGGCTGCTGCAGCACGACCTACCGCCGGGCGCCTTCGAGTCTCTCAGCGACGTGCCGATCGACGATCCCGAGGAGTTCACCGCGGACGAGATCGACGAGGTTACACCCGTCCCCGTTCCCGAACTCGCTCGTCGAGTTCCAGATTCGGAGCTGGCGCCGGGACCCACCGTGGTGCCAGCCGTGCATCCCGCAGACGGTCCGTTGGCGGATCTCGACGAGCTCGAGCCCTTGCCCCAGCCCATCGGGCCCTTTGGCCACCCGGAGGGGCAGTGGCCGGTGCCCGTCGAGCCCTCGGCGCCCGATACGTCGCGGGTCGAGGTCACTCCGACGCTGGCCGACGACTAGCGGTCAGCTCACCACGCGACCGTGGAAGGTCCACGCGCCCGACTCGAAGTCCCCCCGGTTTTCTTGCCACCAGCTCTCCCAGGCCAGCCGATGGTGCACCTGGAGGCGCCAGGCTCCGTCGGCGTCGAAGGGAAGGTGTACGCCCGTGGTGATGACCAACTCGTCGTAGGACGACCTGCGTCCCAGGAGGTCGTTCGCGCCTAGACGCTCGATGAGCACGGCCGGATCGAGTCGCACGCCGTAGCGGTAGCGGACGCCGGGGATGAAGGCCTTCTCCATGCGATGCCACGCGCGCTTCCAGCGGATGCGCAGGTCGGGCGCATCGGGCGGCTCGTGGTGCCCGGTGAGGATCTCGAGGGCACTGGATGCGACGGCCGCGACGCGAGCTTGGGGTCGGGAGGTGGAGTCGATGAGGAGCTCCACCGCCCTCGGATCTCCCAGGTAGCCCAGGCCCTGGAGTGCGCCACGGGCGACCTCTTCGTCGCGCGCTACCGAGCCCTTGAGCAAGAGCAGGAAGGAGGGATCGCCGTAGCGTCCCACGATCTCGCCTGGGGAGGCTCCCCGGGTGGTGTCACCCCGGCCCAGCACCTGCGCGTGGTAGTTCACGCCCTTGCGGTCGCCCAGCAGCAAGAGCGCGATGCTGGCCGCCTCGCCCAACTCCACGACGCCCAGCGCTTCCGCGATGTCGTCGACGGCCTCGACGCAGCCGATGCGGCCTAGTGCCACGATGGCGGCTCGCTGGATACCCTTCGCGCTCTCGTCCCTTGCCAGATGGAGGAGCCTGGAGCTGGCCGTGACCTCACGGCGCCAGCCGAGGACGCCCGCGACGCGAGATACGGCCACTGGATCGTCGCCCTGTTCGAGGGTCTCGAGGAGCCCGTCCACCAGGGCGGCGTTGGGTGAGCGAGCGAGCGCTCCCTCGAGGGCGCGACCTGGCAGGCCAGGTACGTAGCCGCTGGCCAGGTGATCGAGCAAGGCCCGTGCCGCCTCGTAGCTCCTGTGGTTTGCCAGCAGGTCCACCGCCGCCACGTAGCGGGCGAGGCGAGGATCCCCGACTCGGAGGGTAGCGGACTCCAAGCCCCTGGCGGTGTCCGCGATCTCTCGAGTCAAGGCTTTCACGACGCTCACGTCGCAGGCGGCGACCGCTACTTGGTGGGCCCCGAGTCTGCGCTCCGGCCTGTCCGCATCGGCTCGCTCCAGGGGTGGCTTGCTTCGTTGGGCCTCGGCGCGGATACGGGCATGCTCGCTGGCCCGTTCGATGTGCCAGGACAGGCTGCCTTCCGGGGCTCCCCGGGCGGCGTCCACCGCCGCCACGCCGGCGGCGAGATCCGCGGCCCGGAACAGCTGGCTGGCCTCGCGAAGCGCCTCGTCATCCCCCGCGCGTCCCAGGCGGAGCAGGGCCCAGCCGCGCCGGATGGGCAGGCCCAGCTGCTCGAAGCCGCCGGCGGCGCTACGCCAGGCGCCGCGTGCGGCGTCGAGATCGTTCCCCATGGCCTGCAGATCACCGGCCCGCAGTGCCAGGCGCCAGCGCAGCTCGACCTCGCCGGCCTTCTGCGCGCAGATCTCCGCCTCTGCGTAGGCGGCGGTGGCGTCGTCGAGTCGCCGGGCCCAGCGCGCCAGATCTCCACGAATCATGGCGTGGAGGGCGCGTTGCCCCTGGTTGCCGGTCTCGTGGAGCAGTGTGTGGGCTTCCTGCAGGCAGCGACCCGAGCGGTCGGGTTGATCCAGGAGCAAGTGGCGCTCCGCTAGCAGCAACCAAGCTGCGGCTCTTTCGCTCTCGTTGCGGAGCCCTTGCAGCGCCTCCTCGAGGATCTCCTCGGCCCACGGCTCTTGTCGGGCCACGACGATGCGACCGAGAGCCAGCCGCGCTCGGGCTCCGATGACGACATCGCCTTGCCTCTCGAGCGGTCGCAGGCAGGCCTCGGCTTCGTTGTGGTTGCCGAGCTCCGTCTGCAAGCGAGCCAGCAGGAGTCGAAGCTCGGGTAGCGAGCCGCGGTGCGCGTAGCTCCGGCTGTCGCGTAGGACTCCGGACAGGACCCGCGCGGCGTCCTGCCTCGCTCCGCGGCCGAGGAACACCCGAGCGTATGCCATGGCGGTGGCCTCGATCAGGTCCAGCTCCCCTGTCGAGCGTGCGTCGGTGACGCGCTCGCCAAGCAGTTCCCGAAGCTCGCGCTCCCAGGCGGCGTCCTGGGGCTCGAAGAGGGCCTGTAGGGAGCTGACGAGATCCGGATCCCCGGTGTGGGCTCCGGGGTAGGCGGTGGGTAGCCGGATGGCCCGCAGGGCCTTGAGGTAGGCGAAGCGGGCTTCCCCAGCGTCTCTGCTCACCAGCACGTCCCCCAGCCGTTGCCAGGCTGGAAGCAGAGCCGGATCCGAGACGGTGGCCTGGCGCAGGCAGGCCTTGGCTCGGTCGAGATCTCCCGTTCGGATCAAGCCCTCGGCGCGACGCAGGAGCAGAAATGGATTCTGGGGGTCGCAGGTCAGGCGCAGTTCTTCGGCCTGCTCCTCGGTCTTGGGCGCCTGCTCGAGGATCTGCAGCAGACCCATGAGCCAGCGGTGGTAGGTGAGGTATTGGGGTTCGAGCACCCAGTCGCCGCGCTCACCCTGCTTCCAACGGCCAAAGACGTGGCCCGGATCGGACTGGACGAATGCCCAGCGGTCGTCCTCTCGGGGGCCGTCGGCGAACAGGATGACGTGGGGATGGTCTTGGTGTGCAGGGGCCAGCTCGGCGGTGCTCCTCAGGCGCAGCACACCGCGAAACAGGACCGCGCCGTTCCAGCGTTCCAGGAATGCCACCATGCTCCTGGGCAGGTCCATCCCCAGGTGCTCCTCGGTTTCCCGGACCGTCCCCTCTGCAGCTGGAGGACGCAGGTGGTGCACTTCCTGCCGAAAGCGGTCCATCAAGCGCAACAGGGGATGGAAGGGATCGATGGCGGAGGGCATGGCAAACCCGCGGGCGAGGGGAGGGAACGCACCCCCGGAGAAAGGGGTGGCGGAGCATCTTTCATGTTTTATCACGGAAACGAACTTGACGCGTCAAGTTAGCGCGGCGCGTACCTGCCCCTCGAGGTGATTCCGGTGCCGCTTGTTAGCGGGCGGGCCTGATCACCAGGATGACCAGACGTCCTCGGACCATCGACTTGACCAGCTGCATGCCCTCGAGGTGCCGCTGCACGTTGGGGATGTCGAGGGCTGCGGCGACGATGTCTGCTTCGGGGGTGTCTTTGGCCATCTCGAGCTGGCCACGCACCTTGCCGTTGATCTGCACGCCCAGCTGGACGGTGGCTTCGATCAGGGCGGCCGGATCCCACGCGGGCCATGCGGTGAGAGCGATGTCGCCCTCGAGGCCCAGACGTTTCCACAGCTCGTGGGCGATGTGGGGCGCGTAGGGCTGGAGGATCTGCAGGAATGGCTGGAGCATTTCGCGTGGGGCCTGGCGCTTCTGGGTGGCCAGGTTGACCAGCTCCATCATCCTCGACACCGGGGTGTTGAAGCGCAGCTCGTCGATGCCCTCGGTACATTCCTTGATGGCCGTGTGCAGGGCCTTGCGCAGCTCGCGGTCCATGGGGCGGTCGGTGACCATCGCGGACTGCGCGCCCGTTTCTTGGTCCACCACCAGGCGCCAGGTGCGGGCCAGGAAGGTGGACAGGCCCTTGACTCCGCTGGTCTGCCAGTCCTTGAGCTGCTCGAGGGGGCCCATGAACATCTCGTACATGCGCAGGGCGTCGGCACCGTGCTGGGCGATGACCTCGAGGGGGTCGACGCTGTTCATGCGGGACTTGCCCATCTTGCCGAGCTTGCGCTCGACGGGGGCGTCTCCCGAGTACCAGTCGGTCTCGAGAACCTGGTTGTTCCAGGGTGACTTGACCGTGGCGGGCTGACCCGGCCGGCGCTCACAGCTGCCGGGCGAGAAGTACTTGCCGTCGCTGTTGCGGTAGTTGTAGGCAAGGATCATGCCCTGGTGGAACAGCTTCTGGAAGGGTTCCTTGGTGTGGACCAGGCCCAGGTCGTACAGCACCTTGTGCCAGAATCGGGAGTAGAGCAGGTGTGTGACCGCGTGCTCCTTGCCGCCGATGTAGAGGTCCACCGGGCCCCAGTAGCGCTCGGCTTCCGGCCCGACCGGGAGCTCGGTGTTGTCGGGATCCATGTAGCGGAGCCAGTACCAGCACGAGCCAGCCCACTGGGGCATGGAGTTGGTCTCGCGCTCGCAGGGCTGCCCATCGACCTCGACGTTCACCCAGTCGGTGGCCCGGGCCAGGGGGGGCTGGCCGTCGGCAGTCGGGCGGTACTCGGTGACCTCGGGCAGGGTGAGGGGGAGGTCTTCGTAGGAGATCGGCATCGCGCGTCGGTCGGCCGTGTGTACGATGGGGAAGGGCTCGCCCCAGTACCGTTGGCGGGAGAAGAGCCAGTCCCGCAGCTTGTACTGGATCTTCGAGTGGCCCCGACCTCGCTCTTCGAGCCAGGCGGTGATGGTGCGCTTGGCTTCGGTGACCGCCAGGCCGTCGAAGATGGGGGAGTTCACCGCGAGGCCGTCGCCCGTGTACGCTCGTTCCTGGACATCGCGGCCGCCCGAGATGACCTCGATGATGGGCAGGTCGAACTTCTTGGCGAAGGCGTGGTCGCGCTCGTCGTGGGCCGGCACGGCCATGATGGCGCCGGTGCCGTAGGAGATGAGCACGTAGTCGGCGATCCAGATCGGGATGTGCTCGCCGTTGACCGGGTTGACGGCGTAGGCGCCGCAGAACACCCCGGTCTTTTCCCGTTCGGCCGCGACCTGGCGCTCGAGATCCGAGCGCTGGGTGGCCTGGCGGACGTAGGCCTGGACCTCGGCCAGCTTGTCGGGGGTGGTGACCCGCTCGACCAAGGGATGCTCGGGTGCCAGCACGCACCAGGTGGCCCCGTACAGGGTGTCCGGGCGTGTGGTGAAGACCTCGAAGGCAAGGTCGTCGTGACCCGCCACGTCGAAGGTGACCATGGCGCCTTCGGAGCGGCCGATCCAGTTGCGCTGCATCTCTTTCGTGGACTCGGGCCAGTCGATGTCGTCCAGGTCGTCGAGCAGGCGCTGGGCGTAGGCGGTGATGCGCAGCATCCACTGGCGCATCAGGCGGCGCTCGACGGGTTCGCCGGTCTCGATGTACTTGCCGTCCTGGACTTCCTCGTTGGCCAGCACGGTGCCCTGGGCCGGACACCAGTACACGGGAACCTCGGCCATGTAGGCCAGGTCCATCTCGACCATCTTCAAGAACATCCACTGGGTCCAGCGGTAGTAGTCGGGGTCGGAGGTGACCACCCGGCGCTCCCAGTCGTAGGAGAAGCCCAGGCGGTCGAGCTGCTTGGTGAAGAAGGCGATGTTGTCGCGGGTGATGTCGGCCGGGTGGCGGCCTTCGCGCACCGCGGCGCGCTCGGCGGGCAGGCCGAAGCTGTCGAAGCCCATGGGGTTGAGGACCGAGAAGCCGCAGGCGCGCTTGTAGCGAGCCACGATGTCGAGCGCCGTGTAGGACAGCGGATGCCCCACGTGCAGGCCGGAGCCCGATGGGTAGGGGAACATGCCCAGCGTGTAGTACTTGGGCTTGTTCGGGTCTTTGACGGCGCGGAAGGCGTGGGTGTCCTTCCAGTGCTGCTGCCACTCAGGCTCGATGGTGTTGGGATCGTAGTGAGACATGACGGCTCCTCCGAGCGGCGGCATGTAACCAAGCCGTTGGCCCTTCGCTGCAGCGTGGTGGGGCAGGAATGGTGCTGGCGCCGCGTTCAGGGAAGGGGCCCCGGGCGTCGCCAGAGGCGAGGCGTCCCCTCGCCGCCTGCGTCGGTCCCGTTCGAGCGACGGAGTGGGCCCAAACCGACCACTTCAGCGACGGAGTGGGGGTTTTTCGACCGTTTTGGCGCGCGGGCGGCGCCTTGGCGCGAGAGCGGAACGGATGAAAGCGTGTTTTCGTCGATTCGCGGCTGCCGGTGTCGCTTCGGCGGTCGAAAGCGTGGCACTCCGTCGCTGAAGCGGTCGAAAGCGTGGCACTCCGTCGCTGAAGCGGTCGATGGGAGGGCACTCCGTCGCTGTTCGGGATCGCTGCACGGTGTCGCGGGCCGCTGCGGAGAGTCGGCGTCGTCACCTGCTGTCAGCCCGCAGAGGGCAATGAGCGAACCCGTGGATGCTGGAGGCGACGGGCTCCACCACCTACCTGCGGGTAGTCGCTTCGGGGCTGGCCCGGCGCTGCACTACCGTCGATTGGGCGCGCGACCACGACCTTTGCCGTCAGTGGGCCGTCGGCGCGTCGAGCAGGAGATCTACCGGTGGGGGCGCGCGGCGCGGGCGTCGAGCCAGGCGCGCCTTGGCCGGGCGGGGCAGCCAGTCGGTTTCGGACCAGGGAAGAACCCAGATGGCGAAGCCGCTCGCGACGATGGCCGCGGTGCAGGTGAGGATGGTGGCGATGAGGTCGATAGTGACGGGATTCATGGTACCTCCCAGCGTCTGCTGTGGTTCCGGAGGCTGGAACCGAGTGGCAACGCGCCAGCCACGAGGACATTCGGCAGGACACGGAGAAACGAGCCAAAACTTGATGTCCGGGGGTGGCGTGGCTGGCGCGCGCCGGGCACGCAGATATGATGGCCCCTGTTACTACCAAAAACTGTCCGCCTCGAAAAAAGTTCGGGAAGGGAGCGCGACGGATGAGCCAGACCTTGGTCTTGAACAAGGGTCAGAAGATGGTCCGCCTGCTCGAGTGGATGCAGCGACGGGGCGGCATCCGCGTGCGGGAGATCGAGGCCACCCTCGAGATCGACCCTCGCTCCCTCAGGCGCTACCTGTCCGATCTGCGGGACCTCGGGCTGCCCATCTGCGAAGATGGGCGCGGCGACGAGCGCATCGTCTACCTCGATCCTGCCTACCGCCGGTCTGGAGTGCAGCTGAACCTGGGCGAGATGATCT
>PVBE011990223.1_pt1 | contig 11490 bp, 23 predicted proteins | sample 1631181 | NCBI WGS metagenome assembly PVBE01 (sample SAMN08397723, study PRJNA350692) | Marine metagenome, whole genome shotgun sequencing project. | isolation source: water | place: Pacific Ocean | collected 2012-04 | reverse complement strand
TTTTGTAGTATAGGAGGTGTTATTATTTTAATTATTATTGTGAATAGTTTATTGAGAGGAGATACAATAGACCCAAATAAACAATATGGTCCCAAATCCAATTATGAAGTACCTACGGTAGAAGAACAGGATAGCATATTCATACCTACAGAGGATGATCATTTGGTATTGGACACAATGTTGAACCAGGTCCAAAATATAGAAATGGAAATTGATACTTTGCATATTAGGATAGATAGAATTGAAGATAAGATTGATGATCTTATCGAAGAACAAAGTAAAGAGTCCGGTAAATAGAATGACTAGTTTAATATATAAGTTATACAGAGAGAATAAGATTAGCAAGAAGATAGCAATGATACTATTGGATACGTATAATAAGAGTAAAGAGAGAAGAAGAGTATATTAAATGAATAGCATTAAAAGAAAGATCATTAGAGCATATACTCATAATATAATAAAGCGTATGGGATTAGTTATATATTTAGTAGGAGTTATAGCTCTTGCGATCATTATATTGTTATTAATAAAATAGAATAGATATGGAAGGATGTTTAAAGTTCATAATAGGATTGTTTATTGTATGGTTATTCATTACAGCGCTTCCTATTGTATTATGGTTGTTCTTAGGTTATGGTATATATAAACTAGGGGAATGGGTATACAATGAGATCAATAGCTCTTCGAGAGACTGGTAAGAATACTCCAGTCTATTCCTAGTTAACCGAACATATAAACCTATTTAAAAGTATAGAATACCAAACCTTTTATCATATTAGTTAGTTCTTTAAATGTTCTCTATACCAATCAATTAAAAAATTTAAATAAACTATAGAATAGCCTATTAAGCATATACATCAGCAAGGTATTGTATAGGATAAATTAGGAGAATGGTATACGTCTTTCTTCCGATAAACCAAATTTTTTTATAGGTATTTTCCGATTTCAGGAACGTCTTTCAGCCAGGATTACCACTCACCTAAACCAACGATTGAGGTCAAAGGGGTTAAGGGTTTATCACTCTGGTAGGAAGAATACCTTACAACCTTTATAATCTATTTATTATCAAGTAGTTATACAGTCAAGTATACTTATCCTTGTGCATGCATGGGACTAGTTATACACCACAGGCCTCGTGTTCTTAATAACTTTTAATAACTTTCTTTGGATTTACTAGGATCGCGTTGCTTTTTTTCTTATATTATAATATAGACTATATATAAAAAAAATATATTCAGGTTGGTGCGATCTGTCCGGAAGCAAGAAGAAGATGATGCTAGCGAATGCTATAACCAATACTACAAATAAACTAAATAAAAATAATATTGTACAGAATATATATAATACAGCGACAATACAATATATACAGGACAGAACCGATTAGAAAGGAATAATCCACCATATATCCACATACCTTCCCATACCGAACGAATAACCTATAGATTACCATATATAGGGCACATACCTTCAGCTACCCTGAAATACCTGGTCAAAACCCCTCAATATATGGGGATATAGGGGTTTATGGTAACATACCGGTTATATACCAGCTCTGAGGGGGCGTATTATATATTTCCATCGTGAACTTAATATTTTTATATATAGACCAAGCTGGTGTATATATACTGCGTATACAAGCATATGGACGCTCTATACCTATAGCTCGCAACCATTCCGGGATACTGAGCGCTAGCGAAAAGTGCAAAATAAAATTTTTACTATAGGGAACTGGTTACTTGGTCTATATGGCGGCACCTTCTCCTGAACCCATATCCAGGGCATTCACATTCCAGGCTACCAGAGGTATTCATTTGAACTAGGTATTCCTTATCTCCTTTACTAGACTTCACCTTATATATAGCGTTCTTATCTATATTAAGGTTATTGTCTTTTTTAGGCTTATAAGGATAAAATGCAATATCTTCAAGCTTTATATCATGTTCATCTTCTGGTAGTTTATACCATCCGGGCATAATATACTTATCGCTTCCGTAGGTCATTAAAGCAGGCGGCCATAAACCTCCATATACTGCATATGATCTTTTAGGTTTCTCCCAACCATGTTGGTAGAATTCATTAACTAATACTTTTGCCATTTTCTATATGTTTGATTATTTCTTTCAATTGTCTATATTGGATACCTGTTATATTATTATGGTCTAAAGCTTCTTGTAATACGCGATCGGCTTTCTCTGGCATCTCTAAATCATGATAGAACATAACTTGCTTGCCTACTCTATCAAAGTCTTCTTTGGTGGGCATTCTTAATATACGACCTGTACCTGAACCCAATTTAACTTTGGAAGGATTAGTATCCGATCCTGTACTCCTATGTAACATGGAGCCAAAACCTCTTCTACCTTTACCAATCAATTTGTTAAGGTATTCTTTGGTCTTCTTGTTCTTGATAACTTCTATTTCGGAATATGTGGTCTTACCGGTTATAACCGCTCTTACCATATTTTGTTCTTCGGAAGAACATTCAATACATTCTCTGGTATTTGGTAAAGCCTTTAATCTTGGCTTTGGAATGGGCTTATAGCATTTACAACAATTCATAATTTTCATTTTTTATTATATATAAAGATAAGAAAAATATTTCAATCTACCAAATCTTTTGGCTGCTTTTTTTAATCTTTTTAACCTCACTCTTTTCACCTCACATTCCTTAACCGGAAACCACACTTTCCTAAACAACCTGCATATTTATATTAAATGAAACGTATACTATGAAACTAAAACATATACTAACCGAATCTGATATATTTGGAAGCAATCCTAAACCTGGTGGAGATACCGAATCTGGTATAGACAATGCATTTGATGAATTAGAACAAGACATCAATACTGTAGACCTAGAACCTAAAAAGGTAGATGAAGCTTTAGGATTAACATTAGCTGGTGTTGCTTTATCCATGCCTGAGATTATTAAGTTAATTGGTAAATTTGTAAATTTATTAAAAAAGATTCCAGGCCTTAAATCTCTATCAGGCGATCGTTTAATTGCATTAGGAGATAAATATCATCATAAGATAACTGGTGTTTTTGAAAAGGTCTTAAGAGTTGCAGGAGTTAAAGATTCTGCTAAAGCTAAGAAATTTGCAAATGTATTACATCATGTAATAATTGCAACTTTATTAATTGCAGGTGCTGTTAGTTTTTCTGGATTAGTAGCTAAAGGAAGTGTTAAAGGTTCGTTATTGAAAGGAGCATTAAATGCAATTAAGACTAAAGAATTAAGGTCATTTATAATAACTTCAGCCGAGGCTATAGCATGATAAGATTTACTAATAAAAAAGGAGAATCTCAATCTATTACTGAAATATGCGATTCATGTAAACGTCATATACAAAATTTAACGGTAAATGATATATTAGTAAAACCAAAAGAATTAAATGGAGTAACAGTAACAGATTCTGATGGTAATGAAGTAACAAGAACAGGTCCTCGAGAAAAAATATATTGTGAAGATTGTTCATAATAAGGAGAATAAAATGGCAGATAAAGAACATACATATGGAGGTCAATGGAAAGGCCAAAAGAAAATTAAACTTAAAGATTTAATTAAATCAGGTGGAATGGAAGTAATTCCTGATGAATGGAGTACTAAACCTAAAAGTACAATCAAGCCTGATATATTATTACCTGTAGATAAAAAGATAATATTAAAAGCAGATGATACAGATTATGAAAGAGGACTCATTGTAACATGGAAGAAAGATGGCGGATATGATGTACAGTATTGGTTTGAATCTCCTGATAATATTGTTCCAGCTGAATTAAAAGGGGATGGTAAATCAAAAGGTAAATCAATTAAAAAAGTATATTTAGGATATCACCCGGAGTTAAAAGATGGCAAAGAATATTAAAGAAAAAATTAAAGGAGCTGATGGCAAGGCTTGTTGGGACGGTTATAGATATGCCGGAACAGAAAATGGAAAAGATAAATGTGTTAAAGTAGATGAGTCTATTATTTATTATAATGATTCATTAAGGCTAGAAATAGTAGAACACTCTGAACCTGTACTATATCAAGAAGCAGAATATCAAGGTAGAAAAGTTAAACTTGGTAAACCTATGCAAGGTGATGTTAAAAAATTCAAAGTATATGTTAAAGATCCAAAAACAGGTAATGTTAAAAAAGTAAACTTTGGACATGGTGGATCTTCTGCAAAAGGTAAAACAATGAGGATTAGAAAAAATAATCCATCAGCAAGGAAATCATTTAGGGCAAGACATAATTGTGATAATCCAGGACCAAGAACTAAAGCAAGATATTGGTCTTGTAGAAAATGGTAATATTAAACAGCTAGTAAAAATATTATTACCATCATGGTAATATATATAACAGGTGATATGTCTATTTTTTCTTTCATATATTAATAAATAACAATATTAACATTAAGCTATATTAATTTAATATTAAGTAATTATTAAATCTTAACACTTCTACCGTAATCTCTAAAATTTATTCTTAATAACTTTCTAGAAAAAAGCTGTCAAAAGATTTGGTAGCGTGAAAAAAAGTTCTTATATTTATAGTATAATAATTAAGAAATAAAAAATAATAGTTATGACAAAAGAAAGATTCTTATGGTACAAGCAAGAGATAGCAAGATTAAGAGCTTTAGACAAATTAATAACAGATAAAGTAAGAGCGACCTATTCTGTAAAATAATGGACCGGTAGCTCAGTTGGATAGAGCAACTGCCTTCTAAGCAGTAGGTCAAAGGTTCGAATCCTTTTCGGTTCACAACTTTTAAGAGAACAACATGATTACATTTATAAAAAATCAATTGTTATATCCTATATTTGTTCTATTAGGATGGCATGAAGAAGATAGACATTTAAAATCTTTAAAAAAGAATTTATCTGTACATCAATCATATATAGCTAAAAAAATACCATTTGTTATTAGAGGTGGAGCTAAATCAATAAAAGCATATTCTAAATGGACAGATAGATATTTATCTAAGGTATTTGGTAACAATGATTTAGATGTTGAAACATCATATGATGGACGATATAATCCAGACTCTCCTACAACTAAATCAGAACTTATAGGAATGACATTTAAAGAGTTTTTAGAAGACTATTCTTACAATAAAAAAGGTGATGAACAATATTATCTTGCAGCTCCTAAATTACCAACAAAACTAATTGAAGATACAGATAGACCAGATTTATTAGAGTTAATAAATTCTATGAGATCTAAACAACGAAAGGCTCCATTAGATGTACAATTGTTTTTAGGAAATAATAATAACGTATCTCCAATGCATACAGATAGTTATCATAATTTTTATCATATGATTGATGGAGATAAAGAAGTATTGTTAATACCATCTTTATATAATTTACAAATGAGACCATACATTAAAAATAATCATTTGAAAGTTCCTGATGTAGAAAATATAGATTTTAAAAAATTTCCTGCAATGAAAGGAATACCTGTCTTTAAAATACATTTGAAGAAAGGTGATCTATTATATATACCATATGGTTGTTGGCATCAAATGAAAGGAAGTAAAACTAGAAACTTGGCTATTGCATTATGGTATTAATACTTAATAAAAAAATAGAAGTACGTGAATCTCCAATACATGGATACGGAGTATTTGCAACAGAAGATATAGAACCTGGAGAAATATTAGAAGAATGTCATGTTATTATATTTCCAAACATGATAACACTTACGCCTATTTCAGTATTAAATGATTATGGATTCAGATGGCCAGGAGCAAATAATGCTATACCGTTAGGAACAGGTTGTATATATAATTCATCTCCAAATAATAATGCAACATATACAAATGATCTTAATAGACAATTAATAATATTTACTGCAGTAAAACTAATTAAGAAAGGTGAAGAGATATGTACTAATTATGAAGCATCTATAAAAAAAGGTAAACAATTAAAACAGCAGATGAAACAAACATTTAACATATCATGAAACATTTAAAAATAGGAGACGTAGTAATTGCAGTATTTTTAGGTACACCTAATGAATGCAAAGTAATTGAAGTTACAGATAAAAAAAATAAACTGTACAAATTACGTATGAAATGTGGAACAATTCTTCCAGGAGTAACGTGGTTAAAACTTTTAGATGCAAAACAAAAGAAAAATAAACCATGGCATATACTAAAATATGTTAAACATGAAAAACTCAAAGTCATTGAGGATACCAAAATTAAACGGTCAGACTTAGACCAGGCCATAAACCAACAAAGGAAGTTCTTACGAGGTGAAATTAAAGAGTAGAGCATATTTATATTAAAATCAATTCAGGGAAGACATATGAAAGTATCAAGACTTAAAGAAATAATCAGAGAAGAATATTATAATGTAATTAACGAAGCATTCGCAGATCCAGAAATTAGAAAGATATCAAAGATGGGTGGTATCAAAGGAAATAGATATAATAACTGGTTTAAGCGTTTTGCACATACACATAATATAGCATGGGATAAACTTCCTGCAGGAACATTAAATAAATCAACTAACATGAATGATCCTATGATCAAGAAAGGATTAGCATTCTGGGTTAATACATCTAGTAAACCTAATCCATATGGTGGAAATAGATATTGGGATGCAAATATACCAGAAGGTGTTATGGCTGTGACATTAATGGGTAAAGTTCAATATGACGGTCGTGAAGGTGTTGGACCAAAAGGTATAAGTAAATATGGTGATGCATCAGGACATGGTAAGCGTGGAACATTACAACTTAAAAAATTAAAAGAAATAGCTGATGAAATTTATGTAATGGATTTCGAATCTTTCAGAGGTGGAACTAAAGCATTAAAAGCTAAAAGAGCTGAATTGAAATTAGGTAAAGATAAATTCAAAGATGCGCCTTCTTGGAGGCGTGCAAATCTTAAAAGATATAAAGATATTCTAAATGCAAGAGTAGGAACAAGAGATAATGTAGATGCAATGGTTGCTAAGATAGTTAAGCTTGCAAATGAAGCTGTTGCAGAAGGAATGGCGGTAATTAAAGTAGGTAGATATGATGAATTAGTAACTCATATTAATGGTAATGAAGTTGCAATGAAAGATGTTACATCTGCAATGTCAAGAGCATTGAGATACTATGGTGAATATATAAGACAAGATAATGCTGCAGTGAGAGAAAAGGAACAAGGTTATGGATCTTATAACCAAGATGCATCAAAAGAGACTGCAGGATATATTAAACAAATATTAAAAGCATTTGAAACAGGTAAAGGAGTTGATAGATACTAATGCCAGCCAAAAGCAAACAACAACAACGGTTTTTTGGAGTAGTAAAGGCTATGCAATCCGGTGATATACCTAAAAAAGGCGAAGCTGGTGATGTTGCTAGTGATATGAGCAAGAAAGAAGTAGATAAATATGCATCAACTAAACATAAAGGCTTGCCAAAAAAGGTAAAACGTGAAGTTTTAGAGAAAATTAAAGCGTTAACATCAGAACAAAAACAAAAGTTACGCGAAATATTACAATTTTAATTTAAACTGAGGTATAATTATGGGTCATTACGAAGATTTTTGGTATGAAATTACAGAATCAATTGATAATCTAGGATTAAAAAAAGAATTTGACGCACAACTTACTAAAATGCGCCATCAAGATAAGCACAAATATAAAGAAGTACGTGACAGATGGCAATATGCATATAATAAAGTCACAAAACTTTCCAAGAAAAAGTAAAAATCATTAATTAAACATATTCTATAAAAGATTCTACCGATATTTCATCTAATACCAGGGTAGAATCTCAGTCATCACTATATTTATATTAAAGTAAAACAATGATAGACACTATGAATATATTTGAAATAATAAATGAGAAATCAGGTGATAGTTATCAAGGTAACGAACTTGAATATTTTGTTGATGACTCAACTGATATTGGAGAAGTATACTTAGATGGTAATTTATTATTTCAATCAACAAGTGTTTATAATGAAAATGATTTAAAAATAAAATTTGAAGAATCATTTTCAATAATAAAAGAGGAATCAACCAATGGCTAGAAGACCTAATCCGGGCGGAGTAACATTTGGCCCAAGACATTCAGAAGGAGGTATTCCAACTCGATTTGGAGAATTGGAAGGAGGTGAAGCTGTTATCAACAGACGTTCAACAAAAAGATTTAGACCATTATTATCGGCTATCAATCAAGCAGGTGGTGGTAGAGCTTTTGAAGACGGAGGAATTATTGAAGACGATTTTGAATTTGGTGGATATCTAGATGAATTTGAAGACGGAGGAGAACTTGAATATGAGTTCGAAGATGGTGGTGAACTTGATGATGATGATTTTGAAGACGGAGGAGAGCTAGACGATGATGATTTTGAAGATGGCGGAGAGCTAGATGATGATGATTTTGAAGATGGTGGAGAGTTAGAAGATGATTTTGAATTTGGAGGTTATTTAGATTATGCCGAAGGCGGAGAACTTGAAGACGATATGGACTTTGAATATGGTGGTGAATTAGATGATTTTGAAGATGGAGGAGAACTAGATGACATGGATGACTTTGCCGAAGGCGGAATGTTAGATGATGAAGATGACTTCGAAGATGGTGGTTATCTAGATGACTATGAAGATGGTGGTGAATTAGATGATGATGATTTTGAAGATGGTGGTGAATTAGATGATGATGATTTTGAAGATGGTGGTTATCTAGATGATTACGAAGATGGCGGCGAATTAGATGATGACGATTTTGAAGATGGAGGATATTTAGATGACTATGAAGACGGTGGTGAATTAGATGATGACGATTTTGAAGATGGAGGTGAACTTGAAGAATTTGAAGAAGGTGGATTAATAGAAGATTACTTACGTGGTGGTATAATGGACGATGTAGGTTTTGGAGAAGGTGGAATGATTGATGCTGATATTGATTTCGAAGATGGTGGAGTAATGAATGACGATCTAGATTTTGAAGATGGTGGAATGTTAGACATCGATGAAGGATTAATGGAAGATGGTGGAATTATCGATTACTATGAAGAAGGCGGTGAATTAGATGATTTTGAAGATGGAGGTGAATTAGATATTTACGCAGATGGTGGTGAATTAGAAGAAGAAGAATTTGAATTAGGAGGTCTTGCTGATGAGTATGATGACGGTGGAATTATCGACGAAGAAGAAGACTAACTGTATATTTATATTAAATTAATTAATTAAGGAGAACGTTATGAGTACAACAAAGTTATATGATACATTGAACAACCTTTGGGAAGAGTTTCAAGAAAATCATAGAAAATTTGCAGACAAAGGAAATAAAGCAGCTGCAACAAGAGCAAGAAAATCAATTGGTGAAATAAAAAAATTAGTAACCGATTATAGAAAACAATCAGTATTAGAATCTAAAAGATCATAATAACGATGGCACGATTAACTAATGAACAATTACATGCAGAACTGCTTGAACTTAAAGCAGATGTAAGAGAAATTAAGATTAGACTATTAGATCCGGATAATGGTACAATAGCTAGAGTTAATCGTAATACTGATTTTAGAAAAAAAGCCAATGGTGCACTATGGTCTGTATGGATTGCAGTCCTAGGCATCCTTGGTAAATTAATATTTTGGAATTAAGATATGCAAGGTAAAGATTTAAAAAATAGAATAAAACAAATTATACGAGAAGAAGTTAATTCATTAATTTCTGAAGAAACGTATAAATTTGGACAATTAGCTGATCCTAAAGATATGGACCCAATTGATCCTATGGTAAAAGTAACTGGGTTTGCATCATTAAATAGATCATCAATCAGAACACAAATTGTAGATAGATTATCAGGAGCATTAGCAACTGCACAAGATGCTGCAAAGGGTGGTGAATCGTCATATCAAGCATATAAACAATTACAAGATTTAATAAGTGATGCTGGAATATTATATAAGTTAATAGGAGCTGAATTAGATACAGCAAATGCATTAGAAGCGAAAAGATTAAAAGGCGGAAGGAGAAGTACTCCAATACCAAAACAATAATAAGCTTATGAAAAGATCAGATATTAGAAAATTAATAGAGCAAGAAATTGCAAATATAACCGAGGCCATGCCAAGAGTGGTCAAAAAAGGTACAGTTACAGATAACGCACGACTAGCTACAATATTGGCAAGTCTAGGAACTCGTGCAAAAGGAGCATTCCAAAAAAGGAGAGTGGTTTCACAGGTGATAATGGCACTAGCAAGTGCATTAGAAATTACACCTAATGAAGTTTTACGTGCTTACATGGATTACAAGAAAGATGCTAAAGGAACTGCATCTACAAAGGTAAAAAAAGACAAATAAACATTAGGACGTTTGGATAATATTTTATATATTATACAATAGTATTAAGGATTTTGAAATATTACGCTATGGGTGTAGCGTATGTATTAGAGGGCTCCTTAAGGTAAAAGCCGATATTGGCATAATAAATTAGAGGAGAAAATTATGAGAAAATTAATTTTAACATTAGCTTTATGTGTTGCTACGATAGTTGCAACTCAAGCACAAACGAAAGGCGACTGGTATGTAGGTACTGGAGACGTCGCAAATGTAGCCTGGACAGAATGGGCTATCTCACCTACCGTTGGGTATGGTGTAACTGATAAACTTATGGTAGGTTTATCTGTATCACAAGTAGATTCAACAGTTGATATGTCATATGATTTACATGCTAGATATTTCTGGAAAGGATATTTTGCATATGCATCAACTCAAGGATTGGATACTGAGACACTAAGTCTTGGTGTTGGAAAATTGTTTACATTAAGAAATAATCTTTATGTAGACCCAAAAATCGTTTATAATACTGGAGCAAAGACTACAAACCTTACATTAGGGTTTGGTCTTAAGTTCTAAATATAATAAGCGAGCTCTCTAAACACCTAGGCAATTGTGCCGCAAAACGATTAAAAAAAGAGGAATACAAATGGATTCAGTAATTAAATACGTAAATGGATTTTTCGGTGGACTATTATCAATTATGATGGCAGTTCTTCCTGTAACAATCTTATGGACTGTTTTAACAGGCGGTTCAGTATTTGGAATGGATGTAATTGCTAACTTATCAGCTCTTGTAACTTCACTAGGTAATGGTGGATTTGTTGGATTGGTAGTATTAGTAATTGTTGCTTCATTCTTTGTGAAGAAATAAGTACAATTTATTTTAATTTGAAAAGGCGCTTCGGCGTCTTTTCTTTTGTAAACTTTTTCTTAATAACTTTTTTAAAAAAAGCTGCCAAAAGATTTGGTAGTGTGAGAAAAAAACCTTATCTTTATATATAATTAAAAATTAGATATAAAAGATGAAAAAGAAAAGCGAAATTAAGTACGGAATCGAAATTACAAAACCTCATTCAAAAGAAATGTATGACCATAATGATATGGTTGCAAAAGAAATGAAGTCTAATATTATTAAAGCTTGGGAAGCAGAAGTTAATAAATTTAATATGGATGATGAATGGCCATCAGAATCAATAATTGACCAT
>PVBE011961414.1_pt1 | contig 11490 bp, 12 predicted proteins | sample 1631181 | NCBI WGS metagenome assembly PVBE01 (sample SAMN08397723, study PRJNA350692) | Marine metagenome, whole genome shotgun sequencing project. | isolation source: water | place: Pacific Ocean | collected 2012-04 | reverse complement strand
TCCTTCCCGCATCCCTACTACTGGGCTCCTTTTGTCTTGATGGGAAAGTCCTAGGAACAGGATTCAACGCAAAACCGCGATGACGCAAAGAACGCAATGATCTATATATTTGCGAACTTGGCGTCCCTTGCCGCTTTCGGCTGACAGCCAATCATCGACCGGGCGATATGCTACGCTTAACGCCGATGAAATCCGACGAGAGGAAAGAGCGGTTCGAGACACTGTCAGGAGCACGAGTAGACCGTGTCTACGAGGGTTCGGAAGGGAATGTCGATGACTACGCGGAGCGCCTTGGGGATCCCGGTCGGTATCCGTACACCCGGGGCATCCGTGACACGATGTATCGCGGGAAGTTGTGGACAATGCGACAGTATGCCGGCTTTGGTTCCGCCGCAGAAACCAACGCCCGGTTCAAGTACCTGCTCGCAAACGGACAGACCGGACTGTCGGTAGCATTCGACCTCCCCACCCAGATTGGTATCGATTCCGACAGCGAACTGGCTGCAGGAGAGGTTGGCAAGGTCGGCGTTGCAATCGACACACTCGCTGACATGGAGACGCTGTTCGACGGGATACCCCTGAACCGCGTGTCCACGTCGATGACGATCAACTCGACGGCGCCGATCCTGTTGGCTCTCTACATCGCCGTGGCCGACAAGCAGGGACACTCACCCGACTCACTCCGGGGAACCGTCCAGAACGACATTCTGAAAGAGTATATTGCCCGCGGAACCTACATCTACCCACCACGGCCGTCGATCCGGCTCATTACGGACGTGTTCGAGTACTGCCACCGAGAAGTTCCAAACTGGAACACCATCTCCATCAGCGGTTACCACATCCGGGAGGCTGGATCGACAGCGGTGCAGGAACTCGCGTTCACATTCGGTGACGCCATCGCCTATGTCGAGGCGGCCTTGGATCGTGGAATGGATATCGATGACTTTGGACCCCGGCTTTCATTTTTCTTCAATGCGCACAGCGACTTTCTTGAAGAGTGTGCCAAGTTTCGGGCTGCGCGGCGGCTGTGGGCCCGAATTGCGAAGCGTCTTGGTGCAAAGAACGAGCGCACCCTGGCGTTGCGGTTCCACGCTCAGACAGCTGGGTCGTCGCTCACAGCGCAGTCTCCGGATGCCAACATTGTCCGTGTGACGCTACAGGCGCTGGCCGCGGTTCTCGGTGGTGCGCAGTCGTTGCATACAAACTCGAAAGACGAAGCCCTGGCATTACCACGTGAGGACGCTGCCCGCCTTGCGCTTCGGACCCAGCAGATCATCGCTCACGAATCCGGGGTCGCCAACACGGTCGATCCGGTCGGAGGTTCGTTTGCCATCGAGGCGATGACCGATCGGATCGAGAAGGAAACTCTGGAATACCTCGACAAGATTGAATCGCTGGGAGGGATGCTTGCCGCAATCGAGAGCGGTTTTGTCCAGAAGGAAATTCAGGAGTCCGCCTACTCCTACCAGCGTGCCGTCGAAACCGCCGAACGCGTCATCGTTGGGGTTAATCGTTACGTGTCGGATGAGGAAGACAGGATTCCGATCCACAAGGCCGACCCGGAACTCGAGTCAGTCCAGGTCATGAAGCTCGGAGCGCTTCGCCGGAGTCGCGATAGCGATGCCGTTCGGGCCGCGCTCGACGCACTCGAAGCAGCTGCCAGAGGAGATCAGAACCTGATGCCCCTGATAGTTGACGCCGTTCGGGTTTATGCATCGGTCGGCGAGATTTCCGATGCTCTCGGTCGAGTGTTCGGCGAGTATCGAGAGGCTGTCACTATCTAGGAGCCGAGGCTCCTAGCCCGCTATGGAAAGTCCAAACATTCTCGACGTTCGGAATCTCAAAACCTATTTCTTCACTGATGAAGGTGTCGTGAAAGCCGTTGACGATGTCTCGTTCACGATCGGCCGGGGCGGGACCATGGGTCTGGTCGGAGAAAGCGGGTCCGGAAAGAGTGTCACCGCGCTTTCCATCACGCGACTGATCGCGCATCCGGGTCGTGTCGTCGACGGAGAGATCTTCCTGAACGGCGAGAATATCCTGGCGCTGGACGAAGCCGGGATGCGCCTTTGGCGTGGCTCGCGGGTGTCGATGATCTTTCAGGAACCCATGACCGCACTGAATCCCGTCTTGACGATCGGTTACCAGATCGCCGAATCCGTTCTGGCACACGAGAAGGTTTCCAAGGCCGCGGCCTCGGATCGAGCCGTCGAAGCCATGAAGGCTGTTGCCATTCCGGATGCAGCCCGCCGCGCCAAAGATTTCCCGCACCAGTTGTCCGGCGGCATGCGCCAGCGGGTGATGATCGCGATGGCCCTGGTTTGCAACCCGACCCTGCTCATTGCGGACGAACCGACTACAGCGCTTGATGTGACCATCCAGGCCCAGATCCTTGAGTTGCTCAGTAGCCTTCGAGAGGAATACGACCTTTCGTTGATGCTGATTTCACACGATCTGGGCGTGATAGCCGAAGTGGCCGAAACCGTCGCCGTCATGTATGCCGGCAAGATTGTCGAAATCGGACCGGCTGAAAAAGTGTTTCGCGAGGCCAGGCACCCTTATACCAAGGGCCTCTTGCGTTCGATTCCGAAGCTCGGATCCAGTTTGCGCGAGAAGGCGCGGTTGGAGGTCATCGATGGGGTGGTTCCGAGCCTGCTTCACCTGCCCCCAGGCTGTTCATTTGCGTCTCGCTGCAGTGGCAAGACCGACGAATGTACGGCGACGGACATCCCGCTCGACATAGTCGGCGACAAACATCGGGTGCGGTGCATCCATGCCTGAGAACCTGCTCGAGGTCCGCAACCTGCGTAAGTACTTCCCTATTCGTGGGGGCGTTCTGTCGCGGGTGTCTGATTACGTCCAGGCTGTCGATAATGTGAGTTTCTCGATCAAAGCGGGTGAGACGTTTGGTCTCGTGGGCGAATCGGGCTGTGGCAAGACGACGACAGGCCGTGCCGTCCTGCGTCTGATCGAACCTGACGCGGGAGACATCCAGTTCGACGGAATCGACCTGCGGTCGCTTGGCCAGCGAGATCTCCGGAGCTGTCGTCGAGATATGCAGATCATCTTTCAGGACCCTTACGCGTCGCTGAACCCGCGCATGCCGATTCGTTCCATAGTTGGAGAACCTTTCGCGATTCACCAGACGGCGAGCGGTTCCGACCGTGACCACCGGGTTGCCGACTTGCTCGAGACCGTCGGGCTGGACCCGAAGGTCGGGACCCGTTATCCGCATGAATTCAGTGGCGGCCAGCGTCAGCGGATCGGCATTGCCCGGGCGCTGGCGATGAAGCCGAAGCTGATCGTCGCCGACGAACCGGTTTCCGCGCTGGACGTTTCCATCCAGGCGCAGATCATCAATTTGCTGGCCGACCTTCAAGAGCAGTTTGGTCTGACCTATCTGTTCATTTCCCACGGGATTCCGGTGATCGAGCACATTTCCAACCGGATCGGTGTCATGTATCTCGGGAAGCTTGTGGAGGTTGGGACCAGCGCCCAAATCTGTGTCAAGCCGCGGCATCCCTACACTCAGGCATTGTTGAGTGCGGTCCCGGTGCCGGAACCCAGGAGGACGAAGGAGCGCATCATCCTGCGAGGCGATGTCCCAACCCCGATCAACCCTCCGTCGGGCTGTCGGTTTCACACACGTTGTCCCATCGTGGAGGACCGTTGTCGGACCGAGGAACCACCGCTCGAACGGATTGACGACGGTCGTCTGGCGGCGTGCCATTTCCTCGGGTAGGGGATCCGAGGTTTTTACGCAGATTACGCGGATTACGCGGATGAGGAGTACGAGGCCCCAGGTCGGGCAGCGGCACCACGAGTTCCAGGGCTGCTTGCTGCCCGCTGAAAGCTGACAGCTGAGATGTTCGAACTTCTAAAAACCGACTCGGAAACCAGTGCGCGCCGGGGACGGCTGCACACACCTCACGGGGTTATCGAAACACCCGTCTTCATGCCCGTTGGAACTCAGGCGACAGTGAAGGCAGTCATGCCGGAACAGCTTCGGGAACTGGGTGCAGAGATCATTCTTTCAAATTCATATCATCTGTTCCTGCGTCCTGGACACGAGGTGATCAGTCGCCTGGGGGGGTTGCATTCGTTTATGGGCTGGGACGGCCCGATTCTCACCGACAGTGGAGGTTACCAGGTGTTCAGCCTGAGCGACCTCAGGAGCGTCAACGACGACGGGGTGTCGTTCCGATCCCACCTGAACGGGGATTCTCATTTCCTCACGCCCGAACTCGCAGTGGACATCCAATCTGCTTTGGGTTCCGACATCGTGATGGTCCTGGATGACTGCCTGGCTCATCCGGCAAGTTCCGAAGAAGCGGCTGTTTCCATGCGGCGCTCCATGGATTGGGCCAACCGTAGCCGTGCTCACTTTGATTCGGGTAAACCCTCTTCCCAGGCCCTGTTCGGGATCGTTCAGGGTTCCATCTATCCGGACCTGCGGAAAGAGAGTGCCGACCGTTTGATCGAAACCGGTTTCGAAGGATATGCGATCGGTGGTCTTGCGGTTGGCGAGCCGATCCCGATGATGTATGACGTTGTGGAACAGGCTGCCGCCTGCCTGCCTGCCAAGTCGCCGCGATACCTGATGGGCGTTGGAACCCCGGCGGACCTGGTGGAGTGCGTGGCCAGGGGGGTGGACATGTTCGACTGTGTGATGCCTACTCGCCACGCTCGCAACGGCTGGCTGTTTACCGGTGACGGCCACATTGTGATAAGGCATGCCAGATACCGCGACGATCCCGAACCGATTGATGCGGACTGCCGCTGTCCTGTTTGCCGCAAATACTCGCGCGCGTACTTGCGCCATCTTTTTGTTTCCAGAGAGATTTTGTCTTCGATGTTAAACACGGTTCACAACCTGTTTTTCTACCTTGACACCATGCGAAAAATAAGGCATTTTATTGAATCTGAACGATTTAGTGAACTGCTCATAGATACAAGAAGTTCCAGGGCCCAGTAACACCTGGGCCCGTTTTGCGTTCCGGAGGTTTAGGCGTGCTGTTACAGGTGCCAGCGCCCGAAGCGGGTGGCTTGGCTGCGTTTCTTCCCCTGATTTTCATCATTGGCATTTTCTATCTGATCGTCTTCCTGCCGACGCGTCGCCGGCAGAAGAAGTTGCAGGCCATGCTCGACAACCTGCAGACTGGCGACAAGGTGATCACTACGGGTGGTATTCTCGGAACGGTCGTCGGTTTGAGGGGCGACAAACTGCAGCTGCGTATTGCCGAAAACGTGAAGATCGATATTTCGCGAAACGCCGTGACGTCATTGCAACAGCCGGAGAACGAGTGAGATCGGTATGTCTAAGAGAATTCGTAATCGTTTGATTGCCTCGGTCGGGATTACGGCCGTAGCTGTTTTCTTGTTTGCTGGATTTCCTCCCAGTGTGTCCAACGTTCAGGAACGGATCCGTCTCGGGTTGGATCTGAAGGGTGGAACCCATCTGGTGTTGCAGGTAGTCACAGAGGATTCCATAAGAGCTGAAACCGATCAGGCGATCGAGCGCATGACCGTAGCTATGCGGGATGGCAACATCGCGTTCCGCCAAAGCTCCCGTCTGGAGGACAATCGTTTCGAGATCGTCGGCGTTGATCCGAGCATGGACTCGGACTTTCGGCGTATCCTTTCGGATCAGTTCGGCGAGTGGAACCTGGTGTCCACGGCGGGTGAAGTTCCCAACACCTACACCATGGCCCTTGGTACAGCGACAGAGGTCATCTTTCGGGATCAGGCGGTCGAACAGGCGATTCAGACGATCCGAAACCGGATTGATGAATTCGGTGTTACCGAGCCGACGATCCAGGAGCACGGTGGCCCTGGAGAGTACGAAATCCTGGTGCAGTTGCCGGGCGTAGACGACCCCGCGCGGGTCAAGAACCTCATGCAGTCAACGGCGCTGCTTGAGTTAAAACTCGTCGATTCCGGGCCTTTTCCAAACCAACAGGCCGTTGTAGCGAGCTATGGCGGCGCGATACCTCCCAACCTCGAACTGCTGGATTCAGTTGATTCTTCGACCGGTGAGGCCTGGTATGCGGTCCAGCAGATTGCGTCAATCACCGGACGAGATCTCAAGAACGCATATACCTCCCGAGACCAGAACGGCCGCCCGGCCGTCAGTTTCAATCTGAACGCCGACGGCGCCCAGCGCTTCGGCCGAGTGACGGAAGAAAACATCGGCCGATCGCTGGCCATCGTCCTCGACGGTAGGATTCAATCTGCACCGACAATCCAGGGCCGCATTACCGATTCAGGACAAATTACCGGCGGCCCCGGCGGCTACACGCTGCAGGAGTCCGCCGACCTGGCACTGGTTTTGAGATCCGGTGCGTTGCCGGCCTCCATCGAATACCTCGAGGAACGGGTCGTGGGGCCTTCCCTGGGTGCCGATTCGATCCGGCAAGGCGTTCTGGCGGGCGTGGTCTCACTCGTTGGAGTCGTCTTCTTTATGCTCTTCTATTACCGATTGTCGGGAATAAATGCGACAGTGGCCATGTTGCTGAACATCGTGATCCTGTTCGGGGCGCTGGCTTACTTCAACGCCGTCTTGACGCTGCCGGGGATTGCCGGAATCATCCTGACCATCGGTGTGGGTATCGATTCCAACATTCTGATCTTCGAGAGGATCCGCGAAGAGCTTCGTTCCGGAAAGACAGCGGTGTCAGCGGTTGTGACCGGATTCAACCGGGTGTTCATCACGATCGTGGATACTCACCTGGCTGCACTTATTTCGGCAATCATGCTGTTTCTGTTCGGAACAGGACCCGTAAAGGGATTTGCGGTGACGCTGGTAATCGGCCTTATCGCAAACATTTTTACTGCGGTGTTCGTATCGAGAACGCTTTTTGAGTGGTTGCTGGGTAGGGCCGAGCGGGTTCCGACGCTCAGCATTTAGTACAACATGAATTTCCGGGAACAAGTGAGAGGTTCCCGGTGTCTACAGTTAGGTAAAGCTTGATGGTGGAATTTTTCGGCGGTATCAAGGTCGATTGGCAGAGCAAACGCCGTCTTTTCTTCGGGATCTCGGCAGTCTTGATTCTGGCCGGTCTCGTGTCGATTGTCAGTAAAGGATCGCTCCGGTATGGGGTCGATTTTCAGGGTGGAGCCATTGTGTACGTCCGGTTCCAGAATCCCCCGGAGGCCGACCGGATTCGGGAATTGCTTCGTGAGGGCGGTGCTCCGGAAAGTCAGATTCAGGCCCTGAGCGGGGGCCAGGGCAATGACATCCTGATCCAGGTGGAGCAGGAGCTGGTTGCAGACGATCTTGGTCGTGGTCGGGAAATCATCACTGCCGCGCTGGACGCGGGGTTCGAAGGTCAGTTCGAGATCCTGAAATCGGAAGAGGTCGGTCCGAAGGTTGGGGCGGATCTCAGACGGCAAGCCGTGTTGGCAACCTTGTATGCGCTTGGCGGCATACTGATCTACATCGGTTTTCGATTCGAATGGATTTATGGTGGCGCGGCCGTACTGGCGGTGTTTCACGACACGCTGATCACCCTTGGTTTCTTTTCGATCTTCAACAAGGAGATCAACCTGACCGTGATCGCGGCGCTCTTGACCCTGGTCGGCTACTCTGTCAACGACACGATTGTGGTGTTCGACAGGGTGCGGGAGAACCTGCGGATCAGCCGGAGGGAGACGTTGGAAGCGACGTTGAACAAGAGCATCAACCAGACCTTGAGCCGGACGATCCTGACGTCGGGGTTGACTCTGGTCGCCGCTCTGGCGATGTTTCTGTTCGGCGGTGATGTGATCAACAATTTCGCGTTTGCGCTTTTGGTCGGAGTGATGGTTGGAACATATTCGTCCGTCGCGATTGCTTCGCCGGCCGTACTGATTTACAGTAATTACCGAAATCGGGTGCAAACCCGTCCGACGGCGTCTCCGAAGCTCTCTTGAGCCGCGGGTGCCAAGGAGAAGGAATCTGCCAACGCGACAGGGCATTTGTAGTTGACAGGCTAACGAATCGGTTGGTATAAGAATCGCTCCTTGAGAGATACGCCACACCGATCTGCTGCTTCCCAGCTTCATGCTTCGCTATTGTCGCTTTGTGTGCGGGTGGACCGTAATCTTAAGAGTTTGGAATGTCGTCCCTTTGGAAGGGAGCATTTACCGGATGAAGTTTAGAGAAGGAGGTCACGAACGGTATGTTTGAGGATTCCTTAATTGAGTCTTCAGGGCAGGGGAAGGCTAGAAAGCCGGTCACGATTCTCATATCGGTGATCGTTCACACTGTCCTGATCGTTGTGTTGGTCCTGATACCGTTGATCTACACAGAGGCGCTCCCGGCACAGCAACTGATGACGTTCCTGGTTGCACCACCACCACCACCACCACCGCCGCCGCCGCCGCCGGAGGAGTTACCGCCGGCACCGATCGTTGTGACGGAAGTCCAGATCGATCCTGGCGCCATGGTGGCACCGACAGAGATTCCTGACGAGGTTGCCCGTATCGTCGATACCGGACCACCCCCTTCCGTAGCTGGCGTGGTGGGTGGAACCAACACCGGCGTGCTGTCGGGTGTGCTCGGAGGCGTGCTCAAGGCACAGGCCGATGCGGCCCCGCCGCCGCCACCACCACCACCACCGCCACCACCGCCACCGCCACCACAGCGTGTTCGCGTGGGTGGAAACGTCCAGCAGGCGAACATGATCTCCCAGGTAAGGCCCACGTATCCGCCGTTGGCGAAGCAGGCTCGGATTCAGGGAGTTGTGGTCCTCGAAGCGGTGATCGGCAAAGATGGCACGATTCAGAATCTGCGCGTCATTACAGGTCATCCGTTGTTGATTAAGGCGGCCCAGGATGCCGTGAGCCAGTGGCGTTATAAGCCGACCATGCTTAACGGCGAACCAGTCGAAGTCGTGACAACGGTTACGGTGAACTTCGCGTTCGCGAACTAGTCGGCGACGACGTTCAAGAAAGTATAGAAGCATTTTTTCGTAGAGAGTCTTGGTTACGAATCTGTAGGAGGATTTTGATTTTATGTTGCTTTACAAGCTCAATTTCTTGGGGCTGATGCTGTTGCAGGAGGTCGGATTTGACCTTCGCTCGATGTGGTCGCAGATGGGTATGGCCGCGAAAGCCGTCGTCATTCTGCTTGCCATTCAGTCTGCATGGTCCATCGGCGTGATGATCGATCGCTACATCGCATTCTCCGGGGCGCGGAAGCAGTCTCGGGAATTTGCTCCTGCCGTTGCCGGCTGCCTGAAAGAAGGAAAGATCGAAGAAGCCATCAGTGTTGCCGAGCAGAACAAGAAAAGCCACCTGGCCAAGGTTGTGGAGGCCGGACTGCAGGAGTTTCGTGCTCAAGGCTCTTCGACCGAGTTATCCGGCGAACAGATCGAATCGTCCCGGCGTGCCTGTGAGAGGGCCGAGGCGATCGTCAACGCCGAGCTGAAACGTGGCCTTTCCGGGCTGGCGACTATCGGTGCGACCGCGCCCTTCGTCGGGCTTTTCGGAACAACGGTTGGTATTATCAACGCGTTCCAGGGTATGTCGAGTGAAAAGACTGCGGGTCTGTCTGCCGTGGCCGGTGGTATTTCCGAGGCTTTGGTGGCGACCGCTTTCGGTCTCTTCGTTGCGGTTCCCGCCGTCTGGGCTTACAACTCTTTTTCCAACTCGGTTGAAGCATTTCAGATCGAAATGACCAACTCCTCCTCGGAATTGATCGATTATTTCGTGAAGCGGCGAGGTAGTTGATATGAGTATGGGTGGCGGTGGCGAACGTGGCGAAGTAAACGCCGAGATCAACGTGACGCCGATGGCGGACGTCATGTTGGTGATGCTGATCATCTTCATGGTGGTCACGCCCATGTTGCAGAAAGGTGTCGCAGTCGAGATGGCCAAGACGACGAACCCCATCGACATGAACGAAGCGGACCAGGACGATGCCGTGCTGGTCGCGGTGACGCGTGATGGCAAGTTCTATCTGGCAAAGGATCGAGTGACCCTGGATGAGTTGCCAGGGAAGGTTCTCGACATGCTAGCGAACCGACTTGACCGGACCGTCTATGTGAAGAGCGACTTCCGGGCGAAATACGGCGACGTCGTATCGGTGGTCGATGGCGTTCGGGCGGCTGGTGTCGATCGGATTGGCTTGTTGACCGAACGGCTTGACGACGCGATACGGCAGTAACCGGAGGTTAACATGGCAGCAAAACACGGAAAAAAACTCGGAGCCAAAGCTGACATCAACATCACGCCGTTAATCGATGTGTTGCTGGTGCTGCTGGTGATCTTCATGGTCATCACTCCCCTGGTGCCAAAGGGCCTCGACGCAGCGGTTCCCCAACCGCCACCGCCGGGAACGCCACCACCGCCGCCGGATGAAGAAAACCGGACCGTCGTGGTGTCGATCGATAATCGTGGGCAGATCATGATCAATCAGGATCCTGCCGAGCTTCGGACCTTGAGCACGCAGTTGCAGGACATCTTCAAGACCCGCAATGACCGTACAGTTTTCGTCAACGCGGACCCGGATCTTCTGTTCAACGATGTGATTCAGGTTATCGATATTGCTAAGGGTTCCGGTGTGGACAAGATTGGGTTGATGACTGAACAGATCACGGCAGGTAATTAAGGCATCGCGGAGGTGTAGCTTAAAATGCGGCAAACGAAACTTGTTTTCGCGCTTCTCGGACTGCTTTCACTGGGACTGACTGGTTGCCAGAAGCTGCAGGCGCGGGACAATCTGAATAAGGGAGTCCGAGCGTTCCGCGAGGCCAACTACCCGAGCGCGGTGGACTTCTTCAAACTGGCAATTGAACTCGATCCCGAATTGGTGAATGCGGAACTCTATCTGGCGACAGCCTATTCGCAGCAGTTCATCCCGGGTGCGCTGTCTGAAGAGAACCGGCGTCACGCAACGATGGCCATCGAAACGTTCGAGAGCGTCCTGGGTCGCGATTCGACCAATGTGAGCGCGCTTGCAGGGTTGGCGAGTATCTATCAGAACACGAACGACCTGGACAAGGCCCGTGACTATTATCTGCAACAGGCACGGATTACACCGGATAATCCGGTCGCGAACTACAGTGTCGGAAGCCTGAACTGGATGATCGTGTTCGACAAGACCGTCGAGCGGCCGGTAGAGGAGTTGAACAACCTGATCGAGGAGGGACAGCAGTATCTCGATAAGGCGCTTGCTCTCGATGAGAACTACGAAGATGCCATGAGCTATAAGAATCTGCTGTTTCGGCAAGCAGCCGAGCTGATCGTCGCCGACCCGGAGGCCGAGGATCAGGACGCAGCGGAAGCCGAGGCAGAAGAGAAGAGAGTCGAAATCCTCGCGATGGCTGACGAGTGGTTCAATAAGGCGCTTGAAGCGCGCCAGAAGAACGCCGAAGAAGCGGCCGAGCAGCTCGGAGGGGAAGGCACGTAGGCCTTCGACGAACTCCATCTCCAGCTCCGGGGCCATCCCCCCGTGCATGCGCCAGAGCGCCTGCTCCAAAGGCGTCTGCCGCGGCTGCGCCGAAGCCG
>PVBE012852869.1_pt1 | contig 11491 bp, 7 predicted proteins | sample 1631181 | NCBI WGS metagenome assembly PVBE01 (sample SAMN08397723, study PRJNA350692) | Marine metagenome, whole genome shotgun sequencing project. | isolation source: water | place: Pacific Ocean | collected 2012-04 | reverse complement strand
TTTCTCTCGGAAGCTTGGCAAGTTCGAGGTGGCATCGGGGGGCACCATCTTCCTGGATGAGATCGGGGAAATGAGCCCTGGGCTGCAGGCCAAGCTCTTGCAGGTTCTTCAGGATAGTTGCTTCACGAGGCTGGGTGGAAATAAGGAGGTTACCGTCGACGTACGAGTCGTTTGCGCCACGCACCGACCCCTTTCTGTCATGGTGGCACAGAATGATTTTCGCGAGGATCTCTACTTTCGGCTCAACGTGGTGAATATCCACATTCCACCCCTGAGAGAGCGTCGCGAGGAGATCCCCCTGCTCGTCGACCGATTCATCTCGCGTTATTCGAGTCAATATGCACGGCCGATCCCACACATTTCGGATCGGATGCTGACGGCATTCGACAAGCACCCATTTCCCGGGAATATTCGTGAGCTTGAAAATATGGTCAAGCGAATCGTGGTACTGGAGAATGAAGAGACGATCCTCCAGGAGTTGAGTCAGAAGCCCACGGGAAACGCACTCAGTTCACGCCTCCAGGTTCTCTTTGACGATCTCGAGAGTCGAGCCGGGAGCCTGCCTCTGCGGGAAGTTGGCCGCCTCGTTTCGGAGGAAGTGGAACGAGAGGCGATCAAGCAGGTACTGCATCATACCGACTGGAATCGCAAGCGCGCCGCCAAATTGCTCGGTATCAGCTACAAGACACTTCTTCATAAGATTCGAAGCTGTGGTCTGATGATGGAATTGTAGGCCGAATTCGGCCGCCAGCGGTCTGGAAGACCCGCTATGGGGATTCTTCTCCCCCGGATTTCCCGGCGATCCCCCGGAATCCGGATCCGATGCATGTCGCCATGCCCGGCGAAATCTCCCTTTCGCGCTTTGCCTCGATTGTCTTCGAGGCTAGCTCCTCTCTCTAGCCTATACTGGTCGGCGGACTCCGAGGCAGCCGGAGGGGAAGAAGATGGATCGGGTGAGCGGATGATGAAGACTTCCATGTCCCGGTTGCGTCGTCCCGAATCCCCGGGCCGCCGGCGATCGAGTGGCAGCGGGCCTTCGAAGGGGCGGCCGAGGCTTCTATCGTCGTATCGGCGCCGGCACAGCCCCCAGGGTTCTCATCAGGCGTCGTCGGCCATTCTCCTGGCTCGAGTCGCTGGCGGTTTCGTCGATGCTCGCTGATCGCCGAATCCTGATCGACGCTTCGATGGTAACCGGGGGGGGCGGCTTCACCTACGCGATCAACATTCTCCCCCTCCTGGCAACGCTAGCGCCGGAGGCGCGCTTCCTCGTGCTGGCGCGCAATTCCCGTCTCGCACAATTCATTGCTCCCCTGCCCAATATGGAGTTGCGACTGCTGCCGCAGAAAGGCTTGCCGGGCCGGATGCTCTTCCTCGCCTTGGGCGCAAGAATGATCACAAGGGATTGGCGGCCGGATCTCTATTTTTCAGTTGGAGAATACGCGGGATTGGGTTGCGGATGCCCCGTAGTCGTAAGTTTTCGAAATTCGAATATCTTCACGAGATTGGATCTCGGCTGGGGGATCTACCAGCGTTTTCGCCTTTCGATCTTGCGCTTTCTGGCTCTGCAATCCGCTCGGCGTGCCAGTCGAGTCATTTTCGTCAGTGCCGATTCCGCCGACTGGATGGGCGATGCGGCGGGGATTCCCGCCGAAGAGCGGGCCGTGATCCACCATGGGATCGATGTCGATGCCTGGCGGATTCGTATGGCTGCGGGTTCCAACACGGCCTCCCCGGGGATTCTCTCCGTCAGCAGCATCTACCGTTATAAGAATTTCGTTCGCCTGATCGAGGCCTATTGCGTCCTGGCCCGCAAGATCGGAAATCCGCCGGCTTTGACCATCGTAGGAGATGATCAGGACGCACAGCATCTGAGGGCGATGAGAATTGCAGTCGAGCAGGCGGGCGAGTGGGCGGATCGAATTCATCTTATTGGATCCGTACCCCATGAGAGCGTGGTCTCCTATTACTCGCGGGCTGAAGTCTTCGTTTTTCCCTCCTATCTTGAAACTTTCGGACATCCTCTGCTTGAGGCCCTGGCCTCGCAGTTGCCCGTGTTGGCTTCGGATATGCCAGTCTTTCGCGAGATCATGGGAGACGCGGCCTTCTACGTGGACCCCTTCGACGTCGATAGCATCGCCGATGGCATGGCGCGGGTGCTGGAGGATCGGGAATTGGCGCGAATGCTCCGCAGGCGCGGTGAAGAGAGGCTTGAGGTCTTTACGTGGCGGGCGAGTGCCGAGGCATTGATCCGGGTACTCGATGAGTCGCTGGGTGGCCGCTGATTTCTTGGGAATGCGCTCGTCGATTTTCAGGGAAGTCGCTTCGATTTCAGGATGCGGGGACTTCCGGGCGGAGCGACGTATCCCTCGACATCGACCCCTCGAGGGTGATTCGGGCCCATAATTCGAGCCAGAGGATCAGCCAAAGTCGAGTTCCGTGTTCGCCACGACCCGCCACATGTTCCGTGATGGATCGCAAGACGGGCTCGCGTTTCAGCAGGCCGAGTTCGACGCAGCGGCTATCGACCATCAATTCGCGCAGCAGAAGTGCGAGGCTTCCCTGCCACCATTCCTTCATGGGCACGGCGAAACCGAGTTTGGGCCTGTAGATTACCTCCGGTGGAACCTGGCGTGCAGCAATTCTCTTGAGGATCCACTTGCGCTTTCCCCAATGCAGCTTGTAGCGATCCGGCAGGATCCACGCCGCTTCGACGAAGTGATGGTCCAGCATCGGGGGCCTTACTTCCAGCGACGCGGCCATGCTGGCGACGTCCACCTTGACGAGGTAGTCGTCGGCAAGCTGAACCTGGAAATCATCGTAGAGTACCTGCTGGAGGCTGCTGGAATTCCCCGCTGAGCGCAGCCGGCCGGCTCGGCAACTCGTGACGTCATGAGCACCGAGTGCGCCCGAGAAGGCATCGCCCAGGATCTCCCCTCGATGATCGAACCAGCTGGCTGAGTTCGTATAGCCGGCACCCGGCGCGGCCAGGGAAAGTCGGTTGAGGGCGGTCAATCTGGCCGAAAGGCCGCCCGCGCCAAATTGCGAGAGGGCCTTCGCCACGCCGGGGACGGCAGTTTTCCGCACTCCCCTGGGAAGCATTCTTGCGAAGAGCGCCGCATAGGATCCCGAGGCCGCCCGCCAATAACCCGCGAAGGATTCATCGCCTCCGTCTCCCGACAAGCTGACCTTGACCTCTTCGCGAGCGAATCGTGAAATCAGGTGGGTGGGAATCGAGGAGGAGTCACCGAAGGGCTGACCGTATTGCCAGACGAGTTCAGGCAGGATCTCGAGCATCGCCTCGGGTCCGAAAATCAGTTCATGATGGGTGGAGCCGATATGCTCCGCGACAATGCGCGCATACTCCAATTCGCTGTATTTTTCTTCCTTGAAGCCAACCGAGAAGGTGTCGATGCTGGGGCTATGGCGTGCTGCCAGGGCCATCACGAGGGATGAGTCGACCCCTCCGCTGAGAAAGCCGCCCACTGGGACATCTGCAAGCAGGCGTGCCTTGACACTTCGATCCAATTCCTCTTCGATAGACTCCTCCGCCTCCCGAAGGTCCATCCGCTGCGGACGTTCGCTCGGAAAATCCCAATATCGCTCGGTCTTCAGTCCGGAACTTCCGGAGACTACGGCGAAGTGAGCGGGTGGCAGGCATTCGACCCCCTTCCATACGGTATGGGGGTGGGGGATGAATGAATGGGAAAGAAAGCACTCGATGGCCGAGCTTTCGATTTCGAGTTCTCGGTTCACGACTTCCCGGATGGCGTTCAGGCTCGAGGCAAAGGCGATGAGACCCGGTCGCTGGAGAATGTAAAGCGGTTTTTCGCCCATCCGATCCCGTCCCAGGACCAGGCGTCGGCGCGGCGCATCCCAGATTGCAATGGCGAACATCCCGTCCAAACGGGAGAAGAGAGATTCTCCCCACTGCTCGTAGCCGTGGACCACAACCTCGCTATCGCAGTCCGAATGGAAGCGGTGTCCGGATTTCCTGAGCTGATCCCGCAATTCTTCAAAATTGTAGATTTCGCCGTTGTTAACGGCGTGAACGCTTCCATCCACATTGGAGATCGGGCAGCGTCCGGCATCACTGAGATCGATGATGCTGAGGCGTCGGTGAACCAATCCGATCCCCTCCGCGACCAGCATGCCCTGGTCGTCGGGTCCTCGACTCTGCATGGCCACGGACATGCGCTGCAGGGCGGCCTCGTCCGGGCGATTTCGATCCGCTCGCCAGACTCCCCCGATTCCGCACATCAGTCCTGCTCTCCGACCGGATCAACTCCGGTAGCCGCGGGTCGAATCACGAACCGCCTCAGATCTTTAGCGTCCAACTACGCCGCCGTCTAGGCGGGACTTCGGGAATTGCTCCCGCCACGACTCAAATTCCTTCCCGACGCTTGGCGGGCCTTCCTACGCCGATTTCGTCGGGATCGGGCACTCGTCGGCTCGTGCTCAGTCCCTTTCAATCGCGACGGGCTGGCCGCTGGCGATGGACTCGAGAATACCGAAGGTAACCTGCGAGGTATTCAGCAACTCGGAGAGAGTAAAGGGGCTCGCTTTGCCTTTTCTCACGGCTTCGATTACTTCCCGGACGGCCCTGGCCTGTCCCTTGTCCTGATTGACGTTCTTGATTCCGGAGGAAGGTCCGACCCCGTGAATTCGGGTCTGCTTGAAGTTGTCGCAGGTTGCCGTGATGCCGCCGCCGGAAACTTCGAAACGCTCCTTGGGGAGTTCGGCACTCGCCCGGGCCAGGTATTGGATATCCGCCACCGATCCATCCGAATAGCGGATACTGGCCGTCATCGAGTCATCGAGCATCCGATCATCAGAGATGCTCTGGGCGAATACTCGAACGGGTTCGAGGCCGATGAGGAAGGAAGAGAGATCTACGAAATGGCAGACTTCACCAATGATGCGTCCACCGCCTTCCCGGGGGTCGGTGATCCAGGTTCCTCGGGGCATTCCACCGGCCGACACCGTGTACTGTACGTGGACCGGTCCATCGCGATTCTCGAAAGTCTCTCGGATCCGGCGAGCGTGGGATGAAAAGCGCCGATTGTATCCGACGGCCAGCAACCCCGCCCCGCTCCCGGCAGCCGCGGCAGCCACCTGCTTGACTTCATCGGGCGTGAGGCCGATCGGCTTTTCAAGCCAGACAGACTTTCCGGCCCCGAGCGCCCGGGCAGCATTCTCCGCGTGGAGGTCGTGGCGGGTGGCGATGAATACCAGATCGACATCCTCTGCCTTGATGATCTCCTGGGGGTCGGTGCCACAACGCTCGAATCCGAACCTCTCGGCGCTGCGACGAGCGGAAGAACCCGTTGCCGTGACCAATGAGCGCTTGCTGATGCCGGCATTGTCGCCGAGGTTCGGCAGTAGAACCGCCTTCGCATAGTTGCCCGCTCCCAGGAAGCCGATACCCACATGGGATCGTCCGGTTGGCTGCGGTCGGGCCTTCCCAATCGAAAGGCTTCGGGTCGGAGTTCCGCCGGTGTCATAGCGAAAGAGAATTGCGAGGCTTCTGCGCTGGCCCTTTGCGAGTTGTGCATAAGCTTCCTCGGCTTCCCCGAAGTCCACGATTTCGACGTCGATCTCTTCGGGATGGATCGCTTCGTTTTCCGCCAGGGCGAGCACCGCTTGCAGGTTGCGATTCTCGGTCCAGCGCACGTAGGGAAGCGGGTAGTCGAGTCCGGATTCCTCATAATGTCGGTCGTAGCGGCCAGGCCCGTAGGACATGCTCAGTCGGAGTTCCAATTCCTTCTCGTAGAAACTGCGGCGGTCGAGTTCCAGGGGCATCGCGCCCACCACAACGATCCGGGCCTTGGGTCGGCAGAGGTCTGCGGAGAGTTGGATGGGAGCGGCCGTCTCGGAGGAAGCCGTGATCAATGCAAAATCAACCCCGTAGCCCCCGGTTGCCGAGTCTCGCCAATCGGCGGGCAGCGTATCCGGGGTGGCTGCCCACTCGGCCCCCTGCTCCAGGGCCTGCTTGGTTCGGCGCTCGTCGATGTCGATTCCCAGCACCCGGCAGCCGTTGGCCGCCAGCAGTTGCACGGCGAGCTGACCGATCAAGCCGAGGCCAACCACGACGGCGATTTCCCCGAGGTTGGGGTCGGCGATGCGGATGCCCTGAAGTGCGATCGCACCGAGGGTCGAGAAGGCGGCGCGCTCGAGGGGAAGTCCATCGGGAACGTGGGCCACGAGATTCTCGGGAACAGAGACGAATTCGGCGTGATTCGCATAGCCCGCACCCGCACAGGCGACCCGATCCCCCACCGTGAATTCGCAGACGCCCTCACCGACGCCGACGACGATGCCCGCGCAGGAATATCCCAGGGGCTGGGGCGAATCCAGGCGGTTGACCACCGTCCGGTAGGTGGGCAGCGGGCCTTCCTGGCGCACCTTTCGCATCACCTGATTCACCAGGTCGGGTCGACTGCGCGCTTTTCCGAGCAGGGATTTGCGTGCGAAATCCATGGCCAGTTTCTCGGTGCCCGGCGAGACGACCGAGAAATGGTTTTGAACCAACACCTGCCCGCGTTCGGCACCGGGTGCGGGGACATCGACCAGTTGCAACTCTCCGCTGCGAGCACTTTGAAGGATCTGTTTCACACCGTCGTCTCCACGGGAATTTCGTTTCCCTATTCGTCCTGATCGGTTGAATTCTCGATGTGGTTGAGCCAACCGGGATGAGGGGTGAAGGGGCGAGCCGATCGAAGATCCGCGAGAGGGTACACCCGAAATGAGTCTCGTTCCCCTGTCGCCTCGGATATGCATTCGGCGATCTCGACTTCCGAGGGGTCTCCGACCGCCGTGATCCGGAGTTCCTCGCTCGCCATGGTTTCGTGGATTTTCGGGATGCGGCGGGGGTCGAAGTCCATCAAGCGAAGTGCGGCGAGGTCCACGGCGATGGGATCCGCAGAGGCCAGTACGACCCCCAGGGGTAAATCCAAGGGGGTGAGGGGGCCGTTCTTCTCTCCTGCGACGATTCCGTCGAGGATCGTGAGGACGGGATGGACCGGTTGCGCGGCGTCGAGGTGGACCCCATCGCGGTCGCTGTAGTAGAGGCAGCGGTTCAAGTCAGAGCACATACGCCAGGTGGTGCGGTTGCCATGCCAATTTCCGGCGCGAATGAAGTTCTCGCCTCGCAGGGCATCCTCGAAGCTTCTGGCCAGGCCGATCAGGCGGGTTCCCATGCCTTTCTTCAGCCAATAGCGTCCCCACTCGGTCAGACGACTGCGCGTGCGATCGACAATCGCCGCACCCGGAAATTCATCCCCCCCCTGATCGAGGCTGCCCGCGCAGTGGTGGGGAAGCCAATTCTTGTCCCCGTTGATTCCCACCAGGTTCTTTAGCGCCAGGGTGACCCCGGTTTTCTTATGGGTTTTGAGCTTGGGCAGGTTGATGACCAGATCCGAGGAGAGCACGGTCTCCGAGAGCAGATAGGCATTTCGGCCATTGGAGTGGTGCTCGCCCGTAGGGGCCGAATCGTAGTCGGCGCCCCGCATCAGCGAAGGGTCGAGGCCGGAGTTGCTGAAGAAGCTCTGCTCACCGAGATCCACCGCCCGATAGCCCTCTGGATCACCGGGGAGGGGCTCGCGGGAAACGATCACCCCATTCTTGAAGCGGACGCATTCCCGTCTGAGGTCGATCACCTCGAGTTCGAGGCCCGGTATTTTTGCATAGTGGGCCTGCATCTCATCGAGCCCGGCGATGCGTCGGATGGCCGCGAAGTCGCAGTCCTGCTGGGGAGCTTCGGCGACGATCACCCTTCCACTTCGGCCGACGGCGAGGAATGCGTATTCGGCCGCGGCACGCAAGATGGCTCCATGGGTGATCACGCTCTCGATCGATGCATCCCCACACCTTTCCGCTTCCGGATTCCAATGCCGGATGAAATTCGGCTTGAGGACGATCGTTCCCCCCTCGGCCACGTATTCCCCCAGTGGGTTCCAACTGGGGGTATCGATGCGGCAGCGGTCGAGACCGAGTGCCCGCAGAGCGTCTCGGACAGCTCTGAAGACGGTATTTTCTCCCGGGCCGGATTGGCCCCCGAGCTGTGCCTCGAGTTCCGGATAGAACTCGTCGGGATGCCAGGGGGCGAAGAGGCCCGCATAGTGGGACGCTCCCCGCCCGAGTCCCACTCGGATCATGTCGATCGCCCTCGATCCATCAACCTTCCGTTTCGACGTTTTCCTGGAGGAAGACGAGCATCCGGCGTGCCAACTCGTCGCGCACGAAATCCCTTTCCACCCAGCGACGCCCCGCCGCGGCCCTTCGCTTCGCTTCGTCGGGCCGCGAAGCAATCTCCCGAATCGCTTCGATCAGCGCCTCGGGATCCTCGGGATCGATTGCCCAGGCGGATTCCGTCTTCTCGACCATCTCGCGAATTTCGCCACGGGCGGCGACGATCACAGGTCGTTCCTGGGCCAGGAATTCAAAGATCTTCGAGGGGATCACCGTCCTGAATACGGCCAGATCCCTGAGACTCACCAGGAGAATGTCCATTGTCGCGATCCATTCGGGCATTTCCTCCCGGGGTTGTAGCCCCAGGAATTCCACATTCTCGAGTTCGCGTTCTCGAGTCATGGCTTCGAGCTTGGCCCGTTCGGCACCGTCCCCGATCAGCAGAAATACGAATTCGGGCTCTGCTCTCAGGCGCGTCGCCACTTCGATCAACGTCTCGAGTCCGTGGGCCAGCCCCAATGTTCCGAGATAGGCCACCGAGATCTTCCCCTCGAGATCGAATCGGGACTTCAAGGCTTTCGAGGGGGGCTTGGGTCGAAACTTCTCGGGGTCGATTCCATTGTAGATCAATCGGATTCGATCGCGTGGGTAGCCCCGCTCGGTGATGTGGCCGATGAAGGCGCGGGTATTCACCACGATGCCGGAGGCACTTCGGTAGAGCCAATTTTCGAGCATCTCGAGCACGCGCAGGATGACTCCCCGCCTGAGCTGGCCGAGCTCTACGATCGACTCCGGCCAGAGATCGCGCACCTCCAGGACGAAGGGTCGTTTCTTCAGGCGCGCGATCACGGCCCCCGCCAGCCCGCAGAAGAATTGGGGGCTGGTCGAGACGATCACGTCGGGTTCCCGCACCCGGCGTGAAGCGAGAATCGCCGTCAAGCCGAAGAGGACATAGTTGAGGATGCGGGGAAGAAAGCCCGCATTGGCGGCGAGGTATTCCCAGGTTCGGATGACCCGAATGCCGTCAATCTCCTCTTCCTGCAGCCAGGCGTTGCGATAGCCAGCGAAGAGGATGCCGGCCGGATGGTTCGGCACGCCCGTCAGGACCGTAACTTCATGGCCATCGGCTACCCAGCGCCGACAGTGTTCATGGGTTCGGCTGGCTGGCGCGTTGACTTCCGGTGGGAAATAGTGGCTGATGAAGAGGATCCGCACGCTTGAGTTTCCACTCCTCCCAGTCCGATCAATTCGGGACGTATTGGGGGATCAGCGAGGAGACCGCCGAGGCCAGGGAGTCGAAAACCTCTTCAGCCGCTTCTTCGTCGCCGTGCAGAACTGGAATCGTGAAGCGTACCAAGGATCCATCCGTTCGTCGGTTCAGGGCGCGGTCCATGAACATATAGAGCACTTTTTCGTGATTTCTGGCAATCATGCGGCCTCGCGACTGATACCAGAAGTATACGAGGGCCCGACTATTTCCCTTTGCGATGACCACGCGTTTTGCTTCGCCCCTCAGCCCGTATTCGAGGGGCACGACATCGCTCTTGATGATGTCCCAGCCAGAACCCGGCAGGCAGTGTTCCGGTGGATGGATGATGTTTTCCTTGCCCTTCAGGTCTCGAGTCTGGCTCGCGTGGTAACCGATATAGACGTTGGCCATCCGGTCGATCTGCTCATTGGTGAAGTCGCAGAGCAGATAATCCGTGACTCCCAGCTTGCGGAGGACATCTTCGGTCATCTCACCCGGGTTTTCGCAATACCAATCTTCCAGGGCCAGGGGGAAGTCAATGAATTCTTCTCGCTGTGGAATAAAGTCTTCGGTTGCGAGGTATCGATAGACGTAGAAATTCAGCAGGATGAATACGATTCCGACGATCAGGCGGGCCATCAGTGCAGTTCCTCCGCCGGAGGCTTCCTGAAAATCTCGAGAAGTCTGGCTTCACCGAGAAGGATCAGGAAGGCTACGCTGAATGTAATCATGCCCTGGAATTCGTGGATGAAACCGGTCGCCGCTTCCTGCCCGTGGTATTGGGCGAGCACTCCCGTGATCGCCACTCTAATCGTATTCACGAAAATTGCAATCGGGATCGTGGACGCGATCAGGACAATCTGCTGCACGAAGCTTTCCTTACGGAAGAAATGGGCGAAGACTACGCCCAATGTCAGCAGGGCCATCAGGGACCTCAAGCCGCTACAAGCCTCTGCGACGAAGAGATCTCCCCCTGCGAGGTGAATGATATTGCCTTCGAGAAGTACGGGGATATTCATCAGATGCATGATCGCCACGGCCCATTCGGCCGCCAGCAACTGAAGGGGAAAGGCGACTACGTTCACCAGGGATTGGGGGAGGGGGATCATCAGCAGCAGAAAGCCCATGGGAAAGAGCAGAACCGTGAAGATCTCCTTGCCCAGCAGGAGCAGCACCAATCCCATCAGCCCGAATACGTAGCCGGCACGCAGCGAGGTCAAGAGGCTTCCGAGTTGTCCGATGGCCAAAAGCAGCAGGCCAAACGCCAGCAAGGCGACTCCCCACCAGCTCCCCGAAATGGGGGTCGCCTGGAGATAGTATATCTTTTCATAGGCAAAATAGATGGCCAGGGGAACGATCAGGAATCCGTGGGAATAGTCCGGAACGATTCGCCAATGCTCGGTCATCGCGGCGAGGATCGGGGCGTAGACAATCGTCAGCGATGCGACCAGGGCTCCGGTCTGCCACGCGAGTCCTCGCCTCGAGGTCAGCAGGTTTTCTCCGTTGAGGGCTTTGGCGATTGAACTCATTCGACTTTCGTCCCCAGACGATTTTCAGCCGCCCCCAGATCTCTCTCGAGTATATCGGCGATGCGGTCGGCGCTCTTGCCATCCCATAGACGCGGAACACGCCCCGATTTTCCCTGGCCGATGAGGATCTTTTCCGTTTCGGAAAGAATCATCTTCGGATCCGTTCCGACGATGACATTCGTTCCCTCCTCGACCGTGATGGGGCGTTCCGTATTCTCGCGAAGTGTAAGGCAGCTGACGCCCAATGCCGTGGTTTCCTCCTGAATCCCTCCAGAATCCGTCAGGACCAGCTTGGCATGGCCCATCAATTCAAGGAAGTCCAGATAGCCGAGTGGAGCGTTCAGTCGGAGATTCGGTTCCTGTCCGCCCAGTTTCTGGCCGATGATTGCCGCGGTTCGTGGATGAACCGGAAAGATGATCGGAACTCGATGATGAATTTCCTCCAATACTTCAAATAGCCCTCGAAGCTTCTCGGGATCGTCGACATTGGAAGGTCGGTGAAGAGTAAGGAGGGCGTATTCTCCTG
>PVBE010750737.1_pt1 | contig 11491 bp, 6 predicted proteins | sample 1631181 | NCBI WGS metagenome assembly PVBE01 (sample SAMN08397723, study PRJNA350692) | Marine metagenome, whole genome shotgun sequencing project. | isolation source: water | place: Pacific Ocean | collected 2012-04 | reverse complement strand
CGATTACTACCTTCCCGACCTCGATGGAAGGGAAGACGTCCAAGTGATTTGTATCGGCTACGAGAAGGTGAAGCCGAAACGATTCGGGAAGCATGCGAAGCCGACTCTCTACCTTTACTTTCAGATAACCGACGGCGCGCACATGGAAAAAATTCTCTGGGGGCCGTACCCGATCCCAGAGGACGCGCGGAAGATCTCTCCATCGTCCAAGTATGCGCGAGCGTGGTGCGTCGCGAACGATGGTCCGCCGGACCGGAAGCAGCACCTAAGCCCGAAGGTGTTCGTCGGGAAGGTGTTCTACGCGCGCGTGAGATCCGTCACGCATGACCGCCGGAAGAAGCCGCTCGCACATCCGTACTCGATTATCGATGACATCGTCAAACTGGGTCCGTGATTGGTACGTCCATACGACCGAGGGGATGGTTCGCCCGACAGCGTTCCATCCCCGCCAATCCTCTTATCGACTAATGACTAAAGCACTTGCTTTTACCCCTGAGTTTTTACGGATTAGTTATTACTTCCTACGTGTTACGGATTACCGCCTAGCTACTACGACCGACATCCTCCCCGAAGACACGCCCGTAAAGAGTTACGGAGCAACCTGCCGGAAAACATCGACGACGTCAGTGATGGCATTCCTGGCAAAGACGCCTCTGCGCAGCTGGATGTCGAAAATCGAGCGAACGGTTGCCGCACGGGGAAGCCTTTCTTGGGTGCAAATTGCCGAACTTCGGGACCGTCAAATTCATCGCCAAAAAAACGTCTCGCTTGGGACAATCGTTGGGACACTGCAATTATGGGAGCTGTAAATGATTGATTCTAAACATGTTACAAGGCATAAAAAAAGCGCATTGGATCAGACGCCCTCTGCTCTTTTACCCGAAAAACGCCGTTTGCCCCACTTTTATACGGCGGCATAGGCATGATGAAGAGGAAAACAATGGGACGCCCAACGAAGTTAACAAAACCGGTACAAGATCGGATCGTCGAGCTGCTGGAAAACGGCAACTACCAAGTGACAGCGGCGAAGGTTGTCGGTATTTCCAGATCGACGTTAAGCCGTTGGCTGCAGCTCGGTGCCGAACACGAAGCAACCGACGAAGACTCTATTTATCGGAGTTTTCGGACAGCCGTAAAAAGGGCTGAAGCCGCTGCCGAGGTCAAAGCTGTCGAGTGCGTCGTTAATTCTTGGGAAAAGACGTGGACCAGCGCAATGACTTATTTGGAAAGGAAACATCCTGGACGGTGGTCTCGTGGCGAACGCCGGGAGCTTAGCGGCACTATCGAGAAGCCGGTCCAAAACCTGAGCGTCTTAACCGACGAAGAACTCGACACGCTGCTGGTGCTCACCGCCAAGGTGGAGGGGATAAAAGGCCCGGTGCACTAGCATGGCGGGCGTTAGAGCGCCGCGTCCACCGGGTATCTTGGGATTTTGTCACGCAACTAGTCTTCCTCGAACGATTCGTGATCAAACTTGAGAACCTTCGCGTTCTCCTTGACGACCCGAATCACCTTCTCACTAAATCCGTCCGGTACCTTCACGCGGATTTCCATGTTTACGTCGACTTCTGCCTTGGGTAGGGCTGCAAGGTGGCTGATCACCTCGTCAGCGATCCGCCCGGCGCTTTTACCTACCCGTACACCGTCAAGTTTCACCGATCCAACAAAGACCTTCACTGGTGGGGACTCATGGCTCGAGGTTGTTTCCGAGGCCTCCGTATCGTCATCTCCCTCGCCGATCCCCTCCCCCTTGTCGTCAGGATCGTGGTCCGGTTCCGTTTGTGCCTGCGCGACGTCCGATTTCACCAGGCATGTGTTGTTGTCAATCACCAAGGGGGCACCGCCGCCCGCCCGCAGCCCGAGATAACGTCCAGCTTCCTCGTCGTACTGCTCTGCCAGCGCGAACGTGTCGCTCAGGTCCGTCAGCATGCCCCCGTCACGCGCCGCCTCAACCAGCGTGTCGCGATCCTTTACCCGCGGTAGGTAGAGGTAGCGCGGAAACCACTCAGCCAGATTAGCTACCGTGACGTGGTCGCGATCATCCCAGAGGCCCGCCGTTTCCAGTGCCATACGGAGTCTTACGCCACCGATAGCAGGCATGAAGAGTTCCTCTTGCTGCAATTTCTTCGAAGCCCGCGAGGCGAGGGATTCAGAGCCCGGAACCTTCACCGCCTCCCAGGTGACCTCAGCGGTTGGATCTATTTGGTCCGGGGCAAGTGCCCAGATCCAGGTGGCAGTGATGCGAAGGTTGGCTGTGTCGTTGCTCTCGTTCTGCTTCGTTTCGGCTTGGGCCTTCTGGAACTCGTCAAGGTTCAGAGCCTTCTTATCGTGCAGGATGGACTTCCAGGCCAGGAATGTGGCAGTGGCCTCGAGCAGGTTCTGGAGTTCCTTCTCGTCCGCTGCCAAGAACACAAGTGCGTTTTGATTCAGGCGCGGCGAGTTGCCTCGCTGCGACAGGATGTCGGCCACCTCGCGCCGCGCCGACGAATCCTTTGCCCCGCGCCGGTGAACAACGCTCGGCTTCAAGATTACGAGCCGACAGGCCGGTTCGTCTGGAACATCAGCCGTGTCCTGAGGGCAGATGTGAACACCGGCGAAATCACCACGTGCTCGATCGACCTCGATCCGCCGGATGATCTCCACGTAGAGGTCCGCCGGGTCACGCAGCAAGGAAGAAATCTTATCGGACGCCGTACGATTCAGGTTCGGGCGAGTTGAAAGCCAATACCGGTTCCCGTCCTGATGGATGTAACGACCCCGGTCGCTGACTCGCCGGAGGGCATCGCCGAAGGTTGCGGTGGTTTCGCCCGGTTGAGTACACGCAAGGTTAATTCGCTCCGCCCCGACCCCGGGCCTGTCACCGTCGGCTCCGGGCGCAGTACCGATGTACAAAGCGCGAGCGACACGCCGGCAGGCCGAATAGCGATTAAGCGCAGGGTTCTGCTGATCAAGCACGAGCGGGAAGGAATTAGGCCCGTCAACCTCCTGACTGATGATCGGCTCCCACACGTCGGGCAAGTAACGGGTAAGCTCCGAAATCACAGAGGGGTCGTCCATCGGTACAAGGGAGGGCATGATCATTAGGTTCTGGTCCTGGCTCTCCCAGAGCCGATGAATCATCTTGGCCAGAAGCCGCAGCACGCCACGTGTGCGTTGGAACCGATCAAGCGTGGACCAGTCGTCGTAAAGACGCCGGAACAGCTCGGGGTGGATCGGATAGCTCGCCTCGATCTCGTCTCTGTAGTTCGACTCTCCGCAGTCGCTCGGGAAATCCCCCTCGCTCTGCGCGTACATCTTGGTGAAGGCATTTACGACAGCATCGCGCGCAGCGAAGTTGTCTTTCCCTGAGATTGGCTCAAACAGTCGGCGGCGGACGATCTCGAAGCCCTCATCGCCGGTTGCCGGTCGCCAGGGCTTTCCTACTCGCTCGAAGACGTTCTTCAGGATCTCAAGCGTTTGCTCTCCGGCATCTCCACCGATCTCCACCTTCGAGGAGGGAATCGATGCCACCACGAGCGTTCCCTTTGCCTTTTTTGCGGCTTCAGTCAGTGCTTGCGCGAAACTGTCTTGGGCCGCGAATGTCCCCGCAGGGAGATCCTCTTTCCCTTTGAGTTGCCGGGCGTAGGCAACCCACTCGTCGATGAGCACCAGGCACGGGCCGTACTTCTGAAATAGCTCCGACAGATCGTCAGAGCCAGGGCTAGTACCCTGCCGGTCTGACTCGGCGACGAGCGTATAGCCGTCAGCTCCACCGAGCTGGTATGCCATTTCGCCCCAGAGCGTCCGCACCTCGGTTCCGTCGACTTTCTTGCCGACTTCACCAGGCGACAAGGCGGTTCCTACCAGAACGGCTCGATTTGCCTTCGGCGCCTGATCGACTCCGGCGGCCTTGAGAACAGGCTCCATCCCCTCGAGACTCGCCGTTTCTACACCGCCAAACAGGTGGTAGAGCGCAAGCAGTGAGTGGGTCTTGCCCCCTCCGAAATTCGTCTGGAGTTCAACAACGGGGTCCCCGCTACCCCCGGTCAGCCGCTCCAGCGCACCCGAGAGAAGGTCACGGAGGCCAACCGTGAGATAAGTCCGCCGGAAAAATTCCTCTGGGTCATGATACTCAGCGGAGCCTTCGCCTTTGTGGACCTGAGACAGGTCAGCGGCAAACTCCGCCTGCATGTACTTGCCGCTGGCGACGTCAGCGTGCGGAGTGATGATCTCCCGCCACGGTTTTAGCCCCGCCTGAGGCATCCCCTCAAGCGTCGACTGATACCGTACTTTGCTACGGGCCTGCTCCGCGAAGACCTGGCGATTGAGATCTGCCTTGAGCTTACCGATCTTGTCAGCTCGATCCCCCTCGGATACTTGCCGTAGTAGGCGCTCCATCGTGTCGAGAGCCCGATCCACATCGGCTGACACAAAGGGCTCCTCATGCGCCCACTTGTTGCGAACGTCGAGCAATTCCCCGACGTATGATCGCTCGACGTGACCAAGGACGTTCCGGAAGACGCTCATCCAGTGGTCCACCATCGCCTTGAGGACGGCGTGCGTGTCCCAATTAATCGTTCCATCACGGCCCCTGTAAATACCCTTCGAACGACTGGTGACGTCTTCTTCCCAATTGGGCCCCAACTTTGCGCGTAGTTCGCGTGTGACGAACGGGGAAAGCCCTGCCTTGAGTTCTTCCAATCCCTTTCCAACACGATCCCTGTTGCTGATAGCCATTAGCTCTCCTCAAATAGACCTGGTTGTGACGTTTCGCCCGTTCGAGCCGCGCTCGCAATCCGCACGATCTCAGGCCAACTCTGGACGAGCCCGTTATAGGCGAGCGCTTCGGTGGCTCGCTTCTTCCGCTCACAGACAGTGTAGAGCCCGTAGGCCACCTCGCGTGCGCTCTCGGCCTGGGAGCCGAGCTTAGCGACCAGCTCCGCGGCGGCGCTCTCGCCTCCGGCCTCAAGCACCCGGATCAGATGGTGGACCATCTCCCAGACCGTGAGGCGGGAGTCGGTCGCGGGGTCCCAGCCCTCCGGCAAGTCTCCGGGCGGGAGCAGACGCACCTTGCCTCCGCCGGACGCGAGAACCCCCGCATCAACAAGCCCTTGGACGCTCGTGTTCTTGGCCTTGGAGAGCGTCTCCGCGACGCCGTAGTCGCCTTCGTCAAAACCCGACTGTTCAAACCATGCCATTGCCCATCGGGTGTCGGCGTCAAAATCGCCTTCCTGTTCAGCTAGGACCTCCTCGAGGACCTGGTTGATAAGGGACAGTGCCGTGCGTACGGACAGCTGCGAACCGTCGCTCTCGAGCACGCGAGCGTAGCTGGTGTAGATCGCCATACCGGGGCCGATGGCAGCTTGGGCCAGGTCCACGGGGGCGATGTTGCTCTTCTGCAGATGAGCGAGGGGCTCCGGCAGTTCGGCCTTGAGAGCTTGGAGGAACTCGCGCCTTGAGGCGTTTGGTGCGTTGGCGGCGCGGGGTCCACAGACGAGGATGACGCTCGAGGCAAGGGCGTTGGCGCCCAACCCGATCACGCGGTTGGCGAGCTCGGTGCGCATCGGCCAGGTGCCACTGATCCCGAAGCCAGCGCGGATCAGAGCCTGAAGGAAGACCTCCCAGCCCGTTGAGACGCTACCATCCTTCTTGGTTTCAGATTGCTTAAAAGCATAGTAGATGGTGACCGGAAACGCCGGGTGGGCCTGTTCGGCGAGCCGATGCATGGCCCGCGTCATGCCGTCCATGAAGAAGGCTTCGGCTTCCGCCTTGTCGCTGTGGCGGTAAGGGGTAGCGACCAATTCCTCGGCCTTCGGCACGGCGAGAGTGGCGAACAGATCGGGAAAGACCGGTTTCAGCGTCCGCCGCAACCAGACATAGAAAAAGTCGGACAGGTCCGCGTAGCCTATGTTGTCGTAGTAGGGCGGGTCTGTGGAAACGACCCTGCCGATGGATAGCCGTTGCGTTGTGGCGTCCGCTTGACTGCTCGTGCCCACGCCCCACAATCCGATATTCGGTATCGACTGCACGGTCCAATCGAACAGGTTGCCGGAACTACCACCCTTGCCACTGAAAGGATTGGCTTCTGGGAAGTCCCATACCATCGGGATCGCTTGGCGGCCAAAGAGATTGCTGAACTGCTGATTCGCGCTCTGCCAACGACCGAGCGAAGTCCAGTAGTCAGCGCACCGCTCAACGCACAGAGCCAAATACACGCTCACCGCCTCCGCATAGGCCCTAGCGCCGGTGCCGCCTTCCCGAAGCGGGATACCATCTTCAGTGAGGCCGGCGACCAGCGCGTCGCGCTCGACCCGATCGCAGGCTTCTTGCGCCAGGGCGGAGAAGGTGGTCAGTGCTACGAGCTGACGGGGGGTGAAGAGGTCACCGTAGCTGTCCAAGCCGTAGTTTGAAACGTTGACACGGCACTTTCCGTGCAATGGTGTTATGGGCTTCCACTCGGGGCGCGGCTCACGAGCGACCGCCTCCATGTCCTCCGTCGGGGCCAGGTACACCTTCCTGCCGTCACCCTTGGCGACAATCGCCATCAACCGAGCACCCATGCGCCCGACCTTGCCCTCTTCCTTAATGTGTTCATATGTGATTGGCACGCCCGACATCACGCAACGAAACGCGCGGCGCTTGCCTGCGCTGGTACCCGCCTTCACCGTTTCTAAATCCAGCGGCTTCCCCACCTTCACCGTGAACTGATATCCACTCCCCTCGATCACCGGCTCGACGTAGGCTTCCTTGCTCTTCTTGGTCGAAAGCATGAACGTTGAGACCAAAGGCACGTCCACGTCCGCAAACGCCGGGTTCGGGCTCTTCACGGTTCGCGCCCAGAACCAGGCGATCACCGTGAGTTCCTGCCCCACGTAGGGCTCAAGGTCCTTGCGCTCCTTAGCCATCTCAGAAGTGACCGCGATTTTCGGGTAGAGGTGCCCGATGCGCTTTTCAGCCTCATCGCGCATCCACTTTCCGTAGTAGCGCACGTCCTCCGCGAGCCCTGCCGCACCGCGCCATTCCTTTGCAAGCAAACGCTGCTCACCCCTCGCGTCGGGGTTGACCGACGGTCGCCCAACAAACTTCGGCGGAATCTCGATCATCGCCTTGTTAATGAGCACCGCAACTGGGTTGAGGTCACTGGCGTAGGCCTCGAGCCCTAGACGCTGAGCCTCGAGCGGCAACGCACCACCCCCGGCGAATGGATCGTGGAAGGCCGGTAATTGGTTCGGGTCAAAGAGCTCATCGGCGCGCGGGTGATCAGCATTGTCCTCGCAGCAGCGTTTCCAGCTCGCCCAGATCTCGTCTCGGGCCTGCTGCAGCACGTCTTCATTGGTCGTGTTCTCCCACTTCACGAGCTCCTCGATGATCCCGAAGAGCCGCTTACGTTCCTTCTCTTGGGCCTTCTCCGTCGGGAAAAGATCGGGACAGCTGGACGGATCGTCAACCATCTGCGAAAGGATCACGGCCCGGGCAGCGGCCAGGGGTCGACGGGCCCACCACAGGTGCAGCGTGCTCGGGTGCCCGTGGCGGATCAACTTCTCCCGCTTACAAGCCTTGTTGATGGCATCGAGTGGCAGGGCCACCTCGATTAGCTTCTTACGGTGGTCCGTCATGAAGGAGGCGCTCCGTGGTCGATGAGCGACCCCAGGTTGTATGCAGCGGATGTCTGTGCGAACCCGGGCTGGCCGAAATCAAAGTCGCGCACGTAAACCACTCTCTCGGGCTGGTCACTCTCGACGAGCACAATCGCAAGGCGGAATTGGTCTGGGGAGTTGTTCGCCTTCCGGACCTCGTTTGTGGTCAAGGAAACCATGTCTGCATCGGCAACACGCCCTTTGACTTCCACGAAGACAAGGCGCCCCTCCGAGTCGCGCGATTCGATGTCGTAACCGATACCGCGCGTGGCACTGACGTCCCGCGGCTCGCGTCCGAGGCTCCGCTCTGCGCCCATCACGGCCTCCATGGCGATGAGCTCAACGCGACGCCGTGCTTCCGCTGTAGTTCTAAGGTCCGGCGAGCCGGGTTCGCCTTCCTGCCCGAGTTCGAGTAGCCCACGGGGGACCACTAGTGCACCACCGGTAACCCTTGGTGCTCCAGCCGATATTTGCCCCTCTCGCTCCAGCTCAGCCAGCCGGATTTCCAATCGTTCTGCAAGGCGGTCCGCACGCTCCTGTGCCACGCTCGCCGGCAACCGCGTTTTTTTGCCGGCAAGCTCCTTGTCCTTGAGATCCTGGGCTCGACGGTCCCAGTGGTTGATCTCCTTCGTTAGACGCTCCTTGACCTCCAGCGCCGTCTTGTCGATCTGTTCAAGACGGCGGGTCCGGACTTCTTCAACATGGCCAGGGACAACGGATGAGACTGCGTAACCAGCAACTTCGTCGTCCCAACTCCGTCTCATCCACTCCGCATCAAGTACATCAGCCAGGGCATCTTGTTCGGTCTCGGTAGCGGGGCGGTAGTCGAGGTAGGGAGCTGAGCCTGCGTCGGTGTAGTTCCCGCCCGAATCGACTTCCACGAATTGCAGGCGTTTCGACACGGTTCGCTGCCGCCCGTGGCGGTCGATCAGACCGTCGTGCACCGTGTGTTCCAGGTAGAAGAGCAGTCGCGCGTCGGTGCCCAGGTCCTGATCGTCCACGAGAATCGCGCCGCGCTTCATCGTCTCCTGGTGACGCTCAAGGATTACGTCGATGGTGGCGTCTAACAGTGGGCTCCCGGGACAGATGAGAGTCGCCCGGGGTGTTTTGTCCACGTGGTCCTTCTCAAAGCAAACACGTTCATACCGCTTAAGCATCGGAGCACCCTGGCCGATCTGACGATCCCGCTCGCGGATCACCGCAGGTACGTGCGTGATCTCAAACCGGCCCTCCTCGCGACGATGGATTTTGCCTCCGAGCCTCCGGAAGGCATCGATAAAAAAGGCCTGAATGAAGTGCGGTTGGAGGCGCTGGGCGTGGGCGCGCTCGATCTTTTCGCGCAACTTCTGGATGAGAGTCGTGTCCATGTCGTCGTGGGCCAGAGCTCGTTGCGCGAGCACCTCCTCAAGATGACGCCGATCCACAGCGCCGTCATACAGTCTGGTTCAGGCGCGCCTTCACCTTCGGGTCGGAGCCATAGCGGATGGCCTCCATCAGCAGCTCCTGCAGGGCCTTCTCCTCGAACAGTTGTCCGAGCACGTCGTAGACCTTGCCACCCAGCGCTTCTCGCTCCGCCTCGATCTTCTCGAGCAGGCGAACGTAAACATCGCCCTCACGCGTGTCCTTGGCGACCAGGTTCCAGAGGTGGCAGACCTCTTGCTGGCCTATGCGATGAATGCGCCCAAACCTCTGCTCGAGTCGATTGGGGTTCCAGGGCAAGTCGTAGTTGACCATTAGATGAGCGCGCTGGAGATTCACACCCTCGCCAGCGGCATCGTTGGCGATCAAGATCAACGTGTCCGGATCGTTCATGAAGGAATGAATGATCTTGCGACGTTCCTCGCGTTTCACGCCTCCATGGATCTCGACGACCGGCTCATCACGACCGAGACGATTACGGGTTCGGCGCACAAGGTAGGAGAGCGTGTCCTTGAACTCGCTAAAGATGACGAGCTTCCGACGATTGCCATGCTCGTCTACCATCAGTGGATCGTTGAGGATGCTGTCGAGCTGGTTCCATTTTGCGTCCTGCCCTGACCGAACCACCTGGCGGGCAAGCTCTTCCAGCTCCCCAAGGCGCTCGATCTCTTTCTCGAGTTCCTCGACGGTTGCCGCCGCGGTGGCGTTATCGATGAGGCGCTCCTCGAGCTCGTCGCGTTCGTCCTGCGGTACCTCGTCACAAAAATCGTCCCAGGTCTCCTCGTCGAGGACATCGGCAACGCGGTCCTCGAAACGGATCGGCTCGGTCCGGCCTCGCAGAATCAAACGCTCTTCACGCATCCGCGATTCGAGACGCTCCTTGCGTCGTGTGATCGAACGGAAGATCGCCGCGGGAGACGACGCGAGGCGCCGCTGTAGCATCATGAGAGCAAAGGTGACATTGACCTTTCGCTTGCCCGCATCGGCCTGAGCGAAACGCTCGGCACGGTTCATTTCGTCGCGGACGTAGCCGGTGACCTCCGCGTAGAGACGAGCCTCCGGTCCGGAAAGTTCGTAGGTCGCGGTGTAGGAGCGACGCTCTGGGAAGAGCGGCGTTCCATCGAACTTGAGAAGATCCTCCTTTAACTTGCGACGCATGAGGTCGGACGGGTCCGCGGTGTGGACGCCATCTCGATACCTGCCCTGGAATCGGTCGCCGTCGAGCAGAGCAAGAAAGACCTGGAAGTCCTCGTCTTTGCCGCTGTGGGGTGTCGCCGTCATCAGCAGAAAGTTGCGGCAGTGCTGCGCGATTTGCTGCCCGAGTTTGTAGCGCTTCGTGAGCTTGAGTTCGTTGCCGAAATAGTGTCCGCTCATCTTGTGCGCCTCGTCGCAGATCACCAAATCCCACTCCCGAGCCGCTCGTAGCTTCTCCTGCAGTTCCTCGTTGCGCGCCAGTTGATCCATACGGACAATCAGCCAGCCCTTGTCGCGGAAGGGGTTAGCATTTACTGGTCCGTGGAACATGTCGCGGGTCAGTAGCTCGAACTCGAGATGGCACTTCAAAGCGAGTTCGTCTTGCCACTGTTCCGTCAGGTTGCCCGGCGCGATGATCAGACAGCGCTCGAGATCGCCGCGCAACTTGAGCTCCTTGATCAGGAGACCAGCCATGATTGTCTTGCCAGCACCCGGATCGTCCGCGAGAAGAAATCGGAGCGGTTGGCGGTCAAGCATCTTCTCGTAGACAGCAGAAATTTGGTGTGGCAGTGGCGTGATCAGGCTCGTTGTGATCGCGACGTAAGGGTCAAAGAGCCAGGCGAGTTGGATTCGGTAAGCCTCGGAGACGAGGCGCAGGATCTCTCCGTCGCCGTCGAAAGACCAGGGGCGACCGGCCTCGACAATCTCGATTCCTGCGACGTCGTCCTGGTAGACGATACGCTCGCCTAGATTGCCGGAAGCGTCACGGTAAATGATGGTGACAGCCTGTCTGCCGACTATCTCCGTAACACGTTCAACCTTGACCATGCCGGCTGGAGAGAGGCCCCGAACGGTTACACCGATTTGCAGGCTCTGGAGACATGGCCTCGCGGGTGTGCCCGCAGACCCTGTGTTGTCGCCTCCTACATCGTTTCCGTCGTCACCATTTCGCACAAAATTCCTCATGGGTTAACCACTACAATCGTAACGCTTCAGCAGCATGAAGCTATCGAAGTGCCAAACTCTACGCCGAAAACGGCCGAGTTTCACTGGTGCCGTCGCCTGACGTTAGTCGTGGCGCGTGTGCTACTCGCTGCGAATACCAAAGCTCAAGCCGGAAACCTCAACGCGCTCAGCTCGACTTTTTGCCGCAATCCTCGGAAGCGACGGAAGCCTCGGAACAAGTAAGTTGGAAGGTTCAAATTTTCAATATATAAAGGTTGCAGCACTGTCCCACCGACTGTCCCCCCCTGGAAAGAATT
>PVBE011972708.1_pt1 | contig 11492 bp, 9 predicted proteins | sample 1631181 | NCBI WGS metagenome assembly PVBE01 (sample SAMN08397723, study PRJNA350692) | Marine metagenome, whole genome shotgun sequencing project. | isolation source: water | place: Pacific Ocean | collected 2012-04 | reverse complement strand
TCATCCTTTGCAGCACGTAAAATCTCCCACGCTCTGTCAGGGGAAATATTGATAAGACGGATAAATGCCTTTATTGCAACAGCATTCCGTCGAGAGTTTGTAGCCTCAGGAATAGTTGCAATCGATTCGTAGAATGATTTTGCAAGCAAATCAGTAAGGTGTTCTTTTGCTACCCGAAATGCCCAATCAGTTGATGCGCGGTGCCCTCGTTCAACAAGATTAGCTAATGCCTGTACTTCTTCGAGAGTAACGGAAGATATCTCTTTGTTGATATTTCCTGCTTGAACGATGAGGCCAAGTAATGAATCTTCAAGATCTATTTGCAAACGAGTTACATGTTCGGGTGAGGGTACGATGCCAGATTCTAAAAGCAAAAGTAAATATTTCACTTGATCTTTCCGCTCGGGTTCTGTTGGAAATGCTCTTTTCCAAGTTTCAAGGCCATTCTTCTTGTCAATTGCAAGGAGTGTGAAAAGTGTCCAGTATCTTTCTTGGTCAGTGAGTGCAACAGTATTCTTTTCAAGTAATGCAATCAACCACTCATTTGCATGACTCAAATTGTATTGGCGAATAAGTTGTAAAGTGCGTTGTAATGATTTACTTCGATCTGAGCGTGTTGCCCTTCGTAGGCCTTGGGTTGTATTCTCAATACTTTTACTATCACCTGAAAGTAGGGCTGCGAACATTGCAACGCTAAGGTCAGTGTTATTTGATAATTTTTTAAGCATCTCTTTATTCATAGAACCATCTATGAGTTGTAAATCTGCAAGCAATAACAGCCGTGGAGCAGTTTCAAGAAGAGGCCAGTTTAAAAGAGTTTCGATTTGCTCTCTCTGAAACAGGCCGTCATCAAGACCTTGCGCTATGACATGTTCACGAGCGGTTGGGGCGATTTGCTGGACGAGCCATGGATCAATTGTATTTTCTTCGCTTAATTCGGCAATGCCTAGAACGGCGTGCACTTGGACAGCCCAGTCAGGGTGTTGCGAAAACTGGTGGAAGAAGGGGCGTAAATCAGGATCGCGCAACGTTCGAAGCGCTGCAAGGCTCAATAAATGTTCACCATTGCGCTGTGTTTTTGTTGCTCTATGAAGTTGACGCAGGGCAGCCTCGGTATGGTCGCTACCGTGAGAACCAAAGAGAGGCTGCACAAGTGCAAGTAAAAGGATAGTCACGATAAACCGCATGCTACGATTGTAGCATCATACGAAACTTTTTCCTTATTTTATTGGCTCGGAGAAGCAGTCACATCCTTTGATCTGCTTCTCCTTACCAACGTATCGTGTCCAAATCCGTTTGGAATCACGGTCTTCTCACCCCTTACTCTCATTCGCTTTTGCTCGCACCGCCCACGTTAATTGATCGATTACTTCCTTAATATCGATGGATTCATCATTGACACACAACTTTGGTGCTGGTTGTTCTAAGTATTGTGTAATTCGCTTTACAGCTGCATGGACTGTTGAATGGTTCTTTCTTCCGACCGATGTTGCAAGTTCAGGATAACTGTGCGTTGTAAGTTTTCGTCCAAGATACGAAGCGATACTCCTCCAAAATACGATATTTGAGGCGCGTGAAGGACCTCTTAGGTCAGCAATGCTTACTCCGGCCCGTTTCGCGGTGACCTCAACAACATCAGTCATTCGAATAGGCAGAGATGTGGGCGGTGTAGATTGTAAGAGTCTTACAACCGCATCAATGCCAATTGTGGAGTTGTCACCACGCACAAGAAGTGACGCGGTTGCTCGCAGGCGAGTAACCGCTCCCTCTATTTCGCGTACGGAGCCAACCGTTTGGCTTGCAAGATGGTCAATTGCTCCTGGAGTCATAGAAATCCCATGACGATGGGTTAGTTTTTGGATGATATTGCACCGAGTTTCTCGATCTGGCCGTTGCACCTTCGCAATCATTCCCGCGACGAGGCGATTTGCAAGAGCCCGATTCAATCGACGAATGTGTCTTGGATCTTCGTCTGATGCAAGGACAAGTCTAGCGCCACGCAATCCAGCAGCATCAAGAGTATGGAGGAGTTCTTCTTGGGTTTTTACTTTATTTGCAACAAAATGAACATCGTCAATAGCCAGAAGATCAAGGTTCCGATAGCGATTTCGGAACCGACTGAACTCGCCACTACGAGAACTCGCAATGAACTCATTTGTGAATTGTTCAGCAGTGACGTAGCGAACTTTACCGGGTGATATTTTTGAAGCACGATGGCAAATCGCTTGCAGCAGATGTGTTTTGCCAACACCACATGCGCCATGAATAAATAGAGGCGAAATTGAGCGACCATCTTTTTGAGTGATTTGTTTTGCGGCTGCACACGCAAGTTGGTTGCAAGTGCCAATAATAAAATCATCAAACCGTAAGAGTCGTCTTGTAGTTGTTCGTTTTACAACTGGATGATGCACAGGTTTTGGAGCAGTTGAAACTCGTTCTTTTGACGAAAAAGATTCTTGAACAGAAATGCGAACAGGAATATCTTGACCGCACGTTTTTTTTGCGGCATCTTCAATGAGCGTGGAGAACCGATCTGAAATCCAACCCGCAGCAAGCGGTGTGGCCGCAAAAATTTCGATGCTGTCATCGTTGCATTGCATCTCTGTTGTTGTAAACCACATTCTGTATGGACGTTTGCCAATCGTGCTACTTAACTCATCCCTAAGTTGTTTTTCAAATGAAGAAGAGAGTTTTACTGACATGAAGTGAAGAAACCAATCCGCAAAAGCGGCAAAAAAAATGATGAAAAAATGGGTCCTTCCGACATCCGCCCCCCCAGGTTGTGCTACTGAGTTGTAGCAAATATTCGGTGATGCTCATCCTTGAGCGATTTGTGGAGAGTAGTGAATTATCAACCTTTTGCAAGCGGTACTTTCGACACTCTGTTCATTTCTGTCAACTCAAGACACGTAACTCTAGTGTTTAACTGGTTCAACGTGAATGAAGAAAAAATGATTTTGTTTCAAATCACAATTGTCAACAATGTGTGGACAACTTCAGTACAACTTTTTAATCATGGAAAGTCTCTGTCGCGATGCAAGAAAATTCCATCGTTTATACATCGTAATTGCGGGAATATTCGTAGAATCAACTGCCAAGGTAACCCTTGATAACCCGAATTCGGCGGACTGCTTTATTGCAAGGCTCATCATCGCATCACCCACACCCATCCCGCGAGCATTGGGTGTAACCCCAAGGTATGAGAGTTCCATACAGGTTGCTTCTGGGATGGGATTCAATAGCAGAACGCCAACCGGAGTTCCCTCAAGTACAGCAATGCTCCAGAGTTGCGCATCGTACGTCCCTTGGTTTCGATGACCTTCAATGATATCTTCAATATGTCGAAGACCATGAATTTTTGGGCAATCAAGTGAGCCGATATACGTACTCGACAATACAGTTTGAAGTTCAGCATCGGTTGCATCCTTCATTGAGACAAATGAAACGTTCGCATCGGAAGTCTCATCCGACGTTGCTGCTGTTGAGAGTTCCATGTATGTTAAAATGGTGAGTGTATTGAATCCTGCAAAGAGAAACGCTTTTTTAAGCAGGGAATCATCGACATCAATAATAGTTTGAGCGAGTCTAGCAGGCCTACCTTCAAGAGACTCAATTCCGATAGTGATGAGATGGCTGATTCTCTGTGTTTCTTCGGTTGACTTGGGCGGAGTGACAAGAAGGGTCGTGGTAGCACCCGCATGATGGATTAGTAACAGGGCTGCGTGATATTCCCCCTTCCCTTGAACGATGAACTGATAACTTCCCGCAGTTCTGGGCTCAAGGGTATGCAGCAAGGCTTTTGCACGCCTTCGATTTCCAAGGATGGCGGTTGCTGCCTCAAGGTGCCTATTCTTCTGGACAATCATCACAAGTTCGTATCCTACTGCTAGAATACGACACCGTTAGGAGAACGTTCCATGCGATTATTATTGAGCACGATTATTCTATTTTTTATTGCCTCAGTTGTTCAAAATGCTCAGGGGCATCCAAAAGCGACGGATCGAGCCAACAGGTGGCAACTTCATCTGGTCACGGGAGATTTACGATTTTATCGTGATCAGAATACGAACGATGGATATTGGTTGTTGATCTACGAAGTGACGAATGAAACAAAGGAAGATCAGCGGTGGATTCCCTATTTCGACCTTGTGACAGATAGGGGGGATATCATTGCTGATGGAGATGATGTGCCACGGAATGTTCAACTGACTCTTCTAGATATGTTTGGCGATCCACTATTAAAATCACAATCGGATGCGAGTGGTTCGTTATTGCAGGGTGAGGAAAATGCAATTCGAGGTCTTGCAATCTGGAAGGCTGGACACGAAGATGTTCGAGAGGTTCAGGTTTTTGCTGGTGGTGTGAGTGGCGATACCGCCCAAGTCATTCATCCAATCACAGGCGATTCAATAAAACTCCATCGCGTGCTTCAGTTTTCTTGGTTTGTTGACGGTGGCGTTGATCAAATTGTCATGCAACCACTTCCGAAACGACCAGTAGATGAGGGTACAAGTGTCCGGCGAATTGATACGAAGCCACACGACACGTTGGGGGGTTCCGATGTCTCAAGGAAGTGGATTTTTCGGTAATTGCGTGGGTTGAATGGAATCATTTTGATTGATACAATACGGGGCTCTCATACGAATGAGTTGACGAACAAGGAGTAATGCTGTGGCCCATAAAAAGAGTGGTGGCTCAACCAATAACGGACGCGATTCAAATCCTCAATATCGCGGTATAAAGTTGTACAGTGGTGAAACTGCCAAGGCGGGTTCCATCATTATTCGACAATGCGGGACGAAGTTCAAAGCTGGTTATATGGTTCGTCGTGGTAATGATGACACCTTGTTTGCAACCGAACCAGGAATCGTTCGATTTCGTGGTCGATTTGTCGACATCGTGCCTAGTGGCGTATCAGTTCCGCAATTTACAGCAGTACACTAACTCCAAGAATCTCAGAATTCTCAGAAAAGAGAAATTAGATGCTAGTTGATCGAGCGAGAATCTTTGTCAGAAGCGGCAAGGGGGGTGATGGGTGTATGAGTTTTCGCAGGGAAAAATATATACCCAAAGGTGGTCCAAATGGTGGCGATGGCGGTGATGGTGGAAGTGTTATTCTTGTGGGCGACAATAGTATCGATACGTTGCTTTCACTGACGCATCGTCCACACTATCGAGCGGAACATGGTGTGCAGGGAATGGGGAGCCAGATGCATGGCGCAAATGGGGAGAACTGTATTGTGAAGGTGCCCCTTGGGACGCTCGTGACGGATGAGAATACTGGTGAATTACTTGCGGATATTTCTGAGCATGAGCAAAAGGTTGTGGTCGCCAGAGGTGGCAAGGGGGGTTGGGGGAATGAACATTTTAAATCCGCGACGAATCAGGCACCGCGTGAAACGACTCCCGGCGAACCAATCGAAGAACATATTCTGAATCTTGAACTGAAGTTGATTGCAGATATTGGCTTGGTCGGAATGCCCAATGCTGGGAAATCAACGCTTCTTTCGGCTATCTCTGCAGCACGACCAAAAGTTGCTGACTATCCATTTACGACATTGCAACCCAACCTTGGTATTGCTGAACTTGACGTGAATCGTCGTTTAATTGTTGCTGATATTCCCGGTCTCATTGAAGGTGCAGCTGAAGGTGCAGGTCTTGGTCATCGTTTCCTGAAGCATATTGAACGAACTGGCGTCTTACTTCACTTGGTTGATGTGATGCCCGTTGACGGCAGTGATCCAGTGAGCAACTACAACACCATTCGAAAAGAATTGGAACGGTATTCCCCTGATCTTGCATCCAAAGCGGAAATTGTGGTCTTGAACAAACTCGATCTTCTTCCCTCCGATGACCGAGCAACGATTATCGCGAATATTGCCAAGGAATTACACCTCGACTCCATCATCACTTGCTCTGCCGCTACCCTTGAGGGCGTCCGCAACGTCCTTGAACACTGCTGGTCCCTCACCAAAAATTAATAGATTAATTAACTCAGAGGTAATTATGCCTTTTTTCGAGGGGCCGAGAAAAGGCAGGTTGGAAGTTTTTTGCGGAAGGGTATACTATGGCGAGAAACGAGGAGGGTATTGGTAATGAGGATTGGAAAATGGATTGGAATTTTCATAGTTATCATCATTTTGGTGTACGGTGTTTGGGTTCTTGTCGCGATGAACCGCAAAGCAACGATTTCGGTGGACTACGTTGCAATATTGAACGAAACATCAGCATCAGTACCAGAAGATGCCCGTGCATGGCCCCTTTATCGAGAGGCGGGAATAGCATTACGAAAGACTCCCGAGCCGAGTCATTTTTCCGAGGATATGTACGATGATATTGATACACCAACGTGGCCAGACCAGAAGGGTTGGAATTACTACGAAACATGGATTGCGTCACACTCTCAGGCACTTGACTCAATTCATAGGGCAGCAGCGATGGAGAGTATGGGATATGTCATAGGCGGCACTATCGAGGAAGAAAACAAGGAACTTTGGCCAGAGCAGTACGCGTCACAGAAAGATATTGAGCAAACGGATGATTTCTTATTTTCAGTACTCATGCCCCACTTTGGTCCAATGCGGGCAATGGCTCGTTTACTTTCCATTGACGCAAAAAATGCTGCTGTCAATGGAGACGCAGAGCGTTGCCTATCTGATATCGAAGCGATGCTTGCGATCGGAACACATGTACGCGAACATCCTCTGCTGATTGGCGATCTAATATCCTTTTCGATATACAAACTAGCATTCTTAACACTTGATGAAATAATGGAACACGATTGTTCGTTGTTTTCTCGTGAGCAATTGGACGAATTCGCACGGGCATTACATGGTGTAGAAAAGAATCTCACGATTCGTTTTGATGGCGAGAGATTGTTCTTTTTAGAGTTATTACAGAGGGTGTATACCGATGATGGGAATGGAGATGGAAGTATTGTTCCAGTCGAGGCGGCGAAGATGCTCACGCAATTGGGACTAGTATCGAGTTTTCCGAGTACTTCACTTGCTCCATCATTGGTTGCTCCAATTGCAGATATCTACCTTGCTTCACGCAAGGAGATGCTCGTTGAATTCGATCGTCGTTTTGCATTTTTCGAAAAACAGCAATTGGAGGCGCATTCAGAAACAACAGATGACAACCAATTTGTTGGTTTGCCTTGGACGCCAGCAACTTCGAGTATGGATCCGTTTTATCTCATCGACATCCTCACAGTACCCCACATACAATCAGCAATTGAACAAGGTGTGAAGACAAGAAAATCTCAGGATGTTCTTTTGGAAAAACTGTTTCAAAGAAACAACCAGAGTAACATGCGTTGATGTCAGTCGGAATATCAAAAGAAGAACTGCAGCAGTGGCATGATAAGGGTGAGCAGTACGAGGAATATCTTGAAAGATCGGGAGAGCGAGCAACGCCTTGGCGCGAACTAGGGAAGCAAGCAATACTCAATGAGGCGCAACGAAAAATACTCGAGGGTTTCGTACGGAAAATGAACGTATTGGTTATTTCAGGAGTTTGGTGTGGTGATTGCGCTGCACAAGGTCCAATGCTCGCTGCAATAGCATCAGCAACACCGCGTATAGAATTGCGTTGGCTCGACCTTGAGGATTCCATGGAACTTTCTGACAAAGTAAAAATAAATGCAGGCAACCGCGTCCCAACAGTCCTGTTTATGGCAGAAGATTATGAGTCTGTGAGTGTTCTTGGGGACCGAACATTAACTCGGTACCGTGCAATTGCAAAACGGCAACTTGGAGATGCGTGCGACATTCCTGGAATTGCAATTGAGCAAGGCGAATTCAGTGCAACAATGCAGGAGTGGTTCAATGAGTTTGAGCGAGTCCAATTCATATTAAGGCTTAGCGGTCGTCTTCGCCAGAAGCACGGCGATTAATTTCGGGGTCATTTAGTTTTCGATTGTTCGTTCAGCGAACGAAGAAACTCAAACGCCTCAATCGGAGTCATCGAGTTTATATCAATCTCTTTGAGTTCCTCGATAATTGGGTTTGGCAAATATTCAGTAAACAAACTCATCTGTGGAGCGGGATTTTGATGGGAACTTTCCTTACTTGCTTGCTGGGTATGAACAGTGAGTGTCTCTAACAATTCATTCGCCCGCTTTACAACTTCTTGAGGCACTCCTGCAATTTTCGCAACATGAATCCCATAACTTCGGTCAGTGCGACCCTCCTTAATGCCATACAAGAAAACAATTTCATCTTGCCATTCTCGAACAGTAACATGCAAATTAATAATAGAAGAATCGCGGTCAGCGAGTGTCGTCAATTCGTGGTAGTGGGTGGCAAACAGCGAGCGACACCCACGATCCGTAAGTGTTTCAGCAATTGCCCAAGCGAGCGAAAGGCCGTCAAGCGTGCTCGTGCCTCGTCCAATTTCATCAAGAATCACGATACTCTTTTTTGTTGCATTGTTCAGAATGTTTGCAGTTTCAACCATCTCTACCATGAATGTTGATTGTCCGCTATGCAGCTCATCGCTTGCCCCAACCCGAGTGAAGATGCGATCAACCATACCAATGGTCGCACTTTTTGCGGGGACGAAACTTCCAGTGTGTGCAAGCAATGTGATTAACGCAACTTGTCGAATGTATGTGGATTTTCCTGCCATGTTTGGTCCAGTAATGAGGGCGAGTGACTCAGCATTTAATGTGCAATCATTGGGGACGAATTTGTCGAGCAGCAATCGGTCAAGGACAGGATGACGACCTTTAGTAATTTCGATGACCGATTTCTCAACAAGGGTTGGCTTGACGTAACCAAATAATCTTGCTGTCTCAGCGAAGCAGGCAAGTGTATCGAGTGATGCAACGGTGTCTGCGAAGGAAATGATAGACGTGATGTGTTCGGCAATCTGTTGACATAACGAATCGTATAGTTCAAGTTCGCGAGCGATTGCCATTGATTCAGCACTAAGTACCTTATTCTCAAACTCCTTCAACTCAGGTGTGATGTATCGCTCAGCATTCTTTAAAGTTTGTTTTCGAGTAAAGGAGTTCGGTACGTTTTTGGCTTGTGCGTGAGTGACTTCAATGTAGTATCCAAATACTTTATTAAATCCAACCTTTATCGTACCAATTCCAGTTTGCTCAGAAAGTTCTGCTTGATATTTCGCAAGCCAAGATCCTGCATTGCGTTGCAACAATCGTGCTTCGTCAAGTTGCGCATCAATACCATCCCTAAACAGACCCCCAGTTCGCAAGTGAGCCGGTGGATTTTCTATACACTGCGATTGAATCAGTTCAGCAAGTGGCATCAACAATGAAGCAAGGGATTCAAATTCTTTTTTGAGATGCGCAGTGAATGGCGAATCAATTCCTTGGGCAAGTTCCTTGCAAACGTGAATAGACAATCCAAGAGCAACAATATCGCGAGGTGTCACACGTCCCATTGAAATTCGCCCCGCAATTCTTGCAATATCTTGAATTCGGCCTAATGTTCCTTGTGTTTTTCCAAGCATTTTGCCATCATCAACAAATGTGCTGACAACAGATTGACGCTTTTCAATTGCCTCTCGATCTGCTAGTGGATTGCACAGCCATTGTCGAAGTAGCCGTTTTCCCATTGCAGTTTTACACCGCTGCATAATCCATAGCAATGATCCTTCAACCGTGTTCCCTCGAATTGTTTGTTCAACCTCTAAACTTCGAAGGGTGGTTGCATCGAGTGCAACAAACGAAGTTTCTTTTCGAATGGAAGGTGGTTGAAGGTGGGTGAGTAGAGCATTCGTCGTTTGGGTTTGTTTGATATATGTAAGGAGGGCACCCGCGGCACACACTTGAGGATCATCTGGCGTGAGCCCAAATCCCTCAACAGTTGTCACGCCAAACTGCCTCTTCAACACAGTAACACCCTCATCCCTGTGAAACATCCATGAGGGACGACTCGTTACAGCGATGCCAAAATTTTTGGCAATCGTTGCAAGTTCTTTGTCATCATCCGAAACAATTATTTCAGAAAGTCCAAGTCGTTCAAGCGTATCCCCAACTCGATGTTTTGGGCATTGGTGCAGTTCAAACGTGCCTGTTGAAAGTTCTGTACACGCAAACGAAACAGTATTTCCATCGTTGTACATTGAACCAAGTACATTGGATGTTGTTTCATCAAGTAATGATTCATCAATGAGTGTTCCTGGTGTGACAACTCTTGTTACACCTCGCTTCACAACACCCTTTGCTTGAGCGGGGTCTTCAAGTTGTTCACATACCGCGACTCTAAACCCCGCTTCGACCATTCTTCGCATGTAGCCTTCCGCAGCATGGTGCGGAACGCCGGCCATGTCGAGTCCATTACCGCGTTGCGTCAATGTTAACCCTATCGCCTTTGAAACTACCCGAGCGTCCTCATCAAACATTTCATAGAAATCACCCATGCGAAAGAAGAGAACGCACTCTGGGTGTGTTTCTTTCATGGAACGATACTGTTGCATCGCTGGCGTTGACCAAGGATTTTTTGGGGCCTTACTCTTCTTCTTGCCCGCAGTTTTCTGCGTCATCCCTCCATTCTACATATAATTAGGAATCTCTTTTAGAAGGTGAAGGTCCCACCATGCTGTATCTCTATCTATTTTGCACCGCAATTTTTGTCGCATCGCTTTTTGGCGGTGTTGTCCCACTGATTATCAAGCCAACGCACAGGCGTATGCAACTTGCGATGAGCTTTATTGGGGGCGTAATGGCTGGGGTAGCACTTCTAGATTTGATTCCAGAGGCACTTGAATTAGGTGAAACAAAGCGAGTAATGCTCTGGCTTCTTGCTGGTTTTTTAGTAATCTTCCTTCTGGAGCGCTTCACGCCCTCGCATTGCCATGAAGTTACCGAAAAAGGGCACCATTCGTGCGGGCACGAACACACACTCACGTGGGTTGGAGCATTTGCTGGACTTTCCCTGCACAGCGTACTCGCTGGTGTTGCACTTGGAGCAGCGTGGCAAGCGGGTGGCTTTCCTATTGCACTTGGTGTTTTTATTGCGATTGTCTTGCACAAACCCTTTGATGGATTGACTCTTGTTGCCATGATGCGACTCGCAAAAGTCACCAAACCAAAAGTATTTCTTGCAAATATTATTTTTGCATTTGGCGTTCCAGTTGGAGTTATTTTCTATTCCTTTAGCGGTGGAACAAACGATGATATAGTTTCAATAGCGCTTGCCTTCTCGGCGGGAATGTTTCTCTGTATTTCATTGAGTGATTTGCTCCCTGAACTACAGTTTCATGGTCATGACCGTTTGGGTTTGACAGTTGCACTGATTGTAGGATTGGCGATTGCATGGGGAATTTCTTCTCTGCATTCGCACGATGAATCTCTGGGAGATGCTGCGAAATCGAGTATCCTGCACGAACATTCAAGATGACACAAACAACACCTAATTACAAAAAAACATTGAATCTACCCAAGACGTCCTTTCCGATGCGCGGCAACCTTGCGCAGAACGAACCACAATCGGTAAAACGCTGGGAAAAGGAAAAGTTAT
>PVBE012602167.1_pt1 | contig 11494 bp, 13 predicted proteins | sample 1631181 | NCBI WGS metagenome assembly PVBE01 (sample SAMN08397723, study PRJNA350692) | Marine metagenome, whole genome shotgun sequencing project. | isolation source: water | place: Pacific Ocean | collected 2012-04 | reverse complement strand
CGGATTTTCCGATAGCGCCGCCGCCCTCGGTTAGCTTCTTGCCAATATCGCCGGCGCCCTCGGTGACGGCCTTGATGCCCTCCTTGGCGGTGTCGCCCAGTTTTCCGACCATGTCGGTTGCCGTCTTGATCAGGTCGTCGGAGATGGCGCTTGTCACCGCTTTCTGAGCCTCGGGGATCAGCACCGCGACAATGCCTTCGGGCGGTAACCCGTTTTCCTTCTTGCCGATGTTGTCCAACGAAATGGAGAAGGGTGGCAGCGAGGTGTCGAGCTTGAGTCCGTCTTGAGAGACGGCGCGCACTTTCACGTCAGTCATGCGGAATTTTTCGATGATCAGCTTCGGCCCCTCCTTGCTGTCACCGTCCTTTGCGGCCGCGGACTTGCCGTCCCCGCCGCCGGTTTTTTCTTTCACGAAAGCGTCGATATTCTTCTGGATAGCGATGAAATTCGAGGTTTGCAGGGATTACTGAATCGATTCACTCGATTTGAGCGGGTTGAAGGTGAATTTGCCGAATTCGGCGATGACGTCCGGCGCGTTTATCGAGATCTCTTTGATCACGATCGTGTCCTCGCCGATCGATCCGATATCAATTTTGACGCTAATATTGTCAAGTTTGAAGACGTGCGGCGTCTTGAAACTCTCTGGATTTCCTATCAATAATCCCGAAAGGTTCGCTTCACCGGAGCTCAGCGATAAGTCCACTTTTTCAAGCGTGACCTCGGATTTGGTCATCTGAGGGCCAAGTTCCTCGACCACTGCCTTGATGACATCGCCAGCACGAAAAATAACCAGGGCGACGGCAATCACGACGATGACGACGACGGCACCGCCACCGTAAATGAGGCCTTTTTTCATGGCATAGTCTCCCTGTTCGAATTGGGTCGAGCCAGTTCCCGCAATCCCCGTTGGATCAACCAGCCGCGCGACAAAATTTTCAGGATCTCCTGGTCGGGAATATGACCTCACTCGATCGGAAGGGCAACATCCTTCGCTGCGCGCCAACGATCGGAACGGGGTCGTGCGCGGCAATCGGTGACGGGGTCCCCGATGGCCTGGTTCTGGGGCCGAAAGCGGGCCTCAAATCCTGATGGCAATCCCGAGCCCGGACCGCGCCGTGTGCGCGGAATCGGCGCCGATTTAACAACATCTTGCGTAGTGCCTTGCCGAATTGGGGCAACTGTTGTATTTCGGGGGTGCTATGGTGACCGGGCAGTCGCGCATCCCGCGAAGTCCGGTCCGACCTCGACACAACCCGGCGCGAACGATCATGAACGACCCCTGGACACCCGAACGAATCGCGGCCCTCAAGTCCTTGTGGGACGTGGGCCTTTCAACCCGCGAGATCGGGCTCAAGCTCGGCATCACGAAGAACGCGGTCGTCGGCAAAGCCCACCGGCTGGGGCTTTCCAAAGGCATCGCGGCTGTCGCCGCGCCTGTCGCCGCGCCGCCACCCGTCGCCCGGCTGGTGCGTCTGGAGACGCTCGGGGTGGGCATGTGCTGCTGGCCGGATGGCGAACCCGGGACGCCTGATTTCCGCTTCTGCGGCGAGCCCAGCCTCGTCGACAAGCCCTACTGTGCCAAACACTGCGACCGCGCCTACGTCCGAAGCGGCAAGGTCACCTCCAACACCGTGGCGGCGTGAACCGGGGGTCGGCGTCCGCCTCGCGAGAGCATCTTTTACGTTCCTGGAATCGCAGCGCGCCGGTGTGCCGGCCGATCCCGCTTAAGCGGGTAGTGCGCTAGACCGATATCCACTTACGTAGGATCGCACCGGACCGCACCGCCTTCCGCCCGCCCACGGAATTGTACGCTTGGGGCGGTCGGGCGGCGGTGCGGGCTGGAGCCGACCAGACGGATTACGCGCTAGCGCCTGACGACGTTCTCGTAGACCAGCGTACCCCCGTTCTCGAGGTCCTTGGCGATCGCGCCGAGCCGGCCGATGACCGCCGTGACCTGGGCCGCCGATACGTCGTCCTCGTATTTGTAGATGAGATCCTCGATGCAGATCTTGCGCGAGCGTTCGCTCATGTTGCCGTAGAATTTCTTCAACAGCGCCTTGTCGTTCTCGGCGACCTTCAAGAGGATGAGCACGTCTTCGTGATCGGCGGCGAGGAGGAACTTCTGCAGGCCCACGTCGTTGGCGTTCTTGATGTGGCGGATGAATTCCTTCCGCCGTTCCACGCCCGATTTCGTCAGCTCGCTTGTGGGGCTGAGCAACCGCGTGATCTGGATGAGCAAGGACTTGAGATCGTTGCCCTCGATGGCGACCTCGATGTCGTCGAAGGAGATGGCGTAGACATCGGGGGCCGCCTTCTTTGCGGTGATCTTCATCGCAGGAGACCCTCGGATTAGTGCCGCAACGATACGGAGGCTCGCACAGGGCCGCGCGATTGACAAGGTTCGCGCACCCCCGATTGATAGGCCGCGCCCATCGCCTGAATCGAAGGAGTCTGGGGGAGGCTAAGAAATGGCGTTGCTGGACCGGATCCAGGCGTGCGATCCGCCGGAGCTTGCGAACTACGTCCCATTTCGCGTCGATGCGACCGACGTCGGTCTGGTCACGCGGGCGTTCGCCGACCGGCTCGAGGAGTTCGCGGACGTATTCCGGGTTTCCGCGGACGCGGTGACGCTGTCGCCGGCGCTTCGGGGATTCGAGACGCGAACCCGAGCCGTCGCCCAGATGTTGGAAGAGCTCGCCCGGCGCGGTCACATCCCCGGTTGGCGCGACGAAACCTATCCCGTGGGCCGCTCCTTCGCCGCGCCGCCCCTGTTTCTCATGGAGCGCGCCGCGGTTCCGCTCTTCGGCGTTCGCGCCTACGGCGTGCACGTGAACGGCATCGTCGCCGGTACGAAGGCAAAGATGTGGATCGGGCGCCGCAGCCTGACAAAGCCGACGGCGCCGGGAAAGCTGGACCAAATGGTCGCCGGCGGTTTGCCCGCGGGCGTCGGCGTCAGGCAAAACCTGGTGAAGGAAGCGGCCGAGGAGGCGGACATCGGTCCCGGGCTCGCGGCTCGTGCGGTTCCGGTCGGAACCGTCAGCTATCTCACCGAGCAGCCCGACGGCCTTCGCAACGATGTGCTCTTCAACTACGACTTGGTGGTGCCTCGGGACTTCCGGCCCGTCAACCGCGACGGAGAGATCGCGGCATTTCATCTGTGGTCGATCGACGAGGTCGCGGCCACCGTCGAGCAATCGGACGCGTTCAAGTTCAACTGCGCCCTCGTGGTGATCGATTTCCTGATTCGCCACGGCCACATCGAGGCCGGCCACCCCGACTACGAGCCCATCGTTCGCGGCCTCCACCGATAGTGCTTTACGCGTTTGGTCCGCTCCTGCCCGCTCCCTCGCCCGGTCGTCCCAAGCAACCCATTCCGTGGGCCACCGCGGGGGGCCGGTGCAATTCCACGTGAGTGGATAGGGATCTAGGCGCGGGCGCCGCGCTCAGAGGCCTTCGGCCGGCATCAGCGCGCGGACGTCGTCGGGGCCGAGGCCCGCGGCGCGCAATTCGCGAAGCGTCTCGGCGCCATCGCGCTTGGCGAGCCGCCTGCCGTCCGAGCGCGTGAGAAGTGCGTGGTGGCGGTAGGCCGGCGTCGCGTACCCCAAAAGCGCCTGGAGCAAACGGTGAACGTCGGTCGCGTGGAAAAGATCATCGCCCCGCGTCACCAAGGTGACGTCTTGCAACTGATCGTCGACGGTGACCGCGAGGTGATAGCTCGTCGGCGTGTCCTTGCGCGCGATCACCACGTCGCCGATCGCCTCGGGCCGGACCACGACCTCGCCCTTCTCGAGATCGGTCCACGTGAGGGCCCCGGCGATGTCGGCTGCCTCTTGGGCGTCCAGGCGAAGCGCGTAGGCGCGCCCGCTTTCGATGCGTTTCGCGCGTTCGGATTCGCCCAGTCGCCGGCAAGTGCTGGGATAGCGTGGACCGTCCGGACCGTGCGGCGCCCGTGCGGCGGCCGCGACTTCGGCCGCGATTTCGGCGCGCGTGCAGAAACACGGATAGAGCACGCCGAGCGCCTCGAGTGCGTCGATGGCGCGGGCGTAATCCGCCATGTGATCCGACTGGCGGCGAGCGGGCTGCTCCCATTCGAGCCCTAGCCACGTCAGATCCTCGATTGCCGCGCGTTCGTATTCGGGCCGGCAGCGACCCCGGTCGATGTCCTCGATCCGAAGCAGGAACCGCCCCCCCGTCTCACGGGCGCGCGCGGCGGCAAACACCGCCGCATACCCATGTCCCAGGTGAAGATAGCCGGTTGGGCTCGGCGCGAAACGGGTGACGACGGGCGTGGTCGCGATCATGGGGTGACAATACCATGGCCCCTGAACGAGAGCGGATCGCTGCCGATTGGAACGGCGATGCGGTTGCAATCGACGGCGTGAATCCGCTCTATATCAATCAGATAGACCAGATTCACGTGGCCGGCGGATCGCTGAAAGCGATTCCGGCCGACCACGATCTGGTCTAGGACTCCGGACTCGAAGAGGTGAGGGCATGGCGAAACCGACGCCCGACGCGCTGGACGGACCGAAGCTCGCGCCCCGCTCGGGACGCACTCCGAAGCAGCTCGTCGTGCTGTTGCACGGTCTCGGCGCCGACGGAAACGACCTGATCGGTTTGGCGCCCGCGTTTGCCGAGGTGTTGGCCGATGCGGCCTTCCTCTCGCCCCACGCCCCCTTTCCCTACGACATGGCACCCTTCGGCCGGCAGTGGTTCAGCGTTAGCGACTTCCAACCCGATGCGCGCCTCGCCGGTGTTCGGGACGCTGCCCCCATCCTCGATTCCTTTCTCGATGCGATCCTCGCCGAGTACCGGCTGGAGGCCGGGGCGCTCGCGCTCTTCGGTTTCTCGCAAGGCGCCATGATGGCGCTCCACGCCGGCCTCAGGCGCGCGGAACCGATCGCCGGAATCCTCTCCCATTCCGGCCTCCTGGTGGGCGAGGACCGGCTCGCCCAGGAAGTCCGCTCGCGGCCGCCGGTGTTGCTCGTTCACGGCGAGGACGATCCACTGATTCCCCTGGCCGCGCTGCCAGCGGCAACGGCGGCCCTCGAGGCGAACGGAGTCGACGTGGTCTCGCATGTGTGCCCGCGCCTCGGCCACGGTATCGACGAGAATGGGATCGCCGTGGCGCGCGCGTTCCTCGCCCGGATCTTTGCCGGCACCTGATGGGGCGCGCCACGATCCAAGAATAAAGAGAACGATTACAAGGGATTGGCAAGCCGCCGGGTCGTCGTGTATGATTCGCGCCCAAATCCCGGGAGGGGCCGTGTCGATCGCGATCGAGAAATTCCCGGCGCTGGTGCTCAACGCCGACTTTCGGCCGTTGAGCTATTTCCCGCTTTCGCTCTGGCCCTGGCAAGACACGATCAAGGCCGTATTCCTGGAGCGCGTCAACGTCGTCTCCGAATACGACCGCAAGGTGCACAGTCCCAGCTTGGAGATGTCTCTTCCCAGCGTCATCTCCTTGAAGGATTACGTCGCCATCTACCGGTGGCCGGCCTTCACCCGGTTCAACGTGTTCTTGCGCGACCGGTTTTCCTGCCAGTACTGCGGGGAAGCGCGCCCGTCCGAAGACCTCACCTTCGATCACGTCGTTCCGCGCGCGCTCGGGGGCCGGACAGAATGGTCGAACGTGGTGACGGCGTGTGCGCCGTGCAACCTGCGTAAGGGAAATGCCCGACCCGCCCGCGGGTCATTTCGGCCGCTACGCACACCTGACCGTCCGACCAGCTACGAGCTTCAGGAAAACGGCCGGGCGTTTCCGCCCAACTTCCTCCACGAAAGCTGGCGCGACTTCCTTTACTGGGATTCTGAGCTGGATCCCGTCTGACGCGCGCGGCGCTTGGACCAGGTCGTTTTCGCTCGGAATCGCCGGCGGCGATCCGCCGACCACGTAAATCTGGTCGATTTTGTGAGATCGAGCGGATTCAAGCGGTTGTCTGCAACCGCATCGCGGTTCCAATCAACGGCGATCGGCTCTCGTTCGCGCCCGTCAGCCGCCCGGCTTGCGACGGCGGGGTTTGGCGCGCAACGGAGCCTTCGGACGCGATCTCTGGCCCTCCAGGCGGAGGCGCTGCGTCGCCAGGCGATCGCGCATGTCGTCGCGAGGGTCCTCGACCGCCGGCGTCGGCGCGGGCGTCTTCGACTTGTGCTTCCGGCGACGTTCGTCCGCTCTTTTTTCCATCTCCCCCCCGGGGGGCGTGCGCGACAAGGGTAGCGCAATTTGCGGCCGGCCTACAACCGGAACGGTAGGATGTTGAGATGTTTGACTTTGTGATGGGCGCACGTATACTCCGCCGCTTCGATTTCGCGGCCGGCCGGCCGGCGGAGCGATAAAATCCCGAACGTGGTGGAGACCGAATCAGGCCGATGACCAAGCGACTGGCTTCGAAGTACAAGATCAACCGCCGTCTCGGCGTGAATTTGTGGGGCCGTCCCAAGAGCCCCGTCAACATCCGCGACTATCGCCCCGGCGAACACGGCCAGAGGCGCCGCAAGACGTCGGACTACGGGCTCCAGCTCGCCGCCAAGCAAAAGCTTAAGGGGTACTACGGCAACATCACCGAGCGTCAATTCCGCCGCTATTACCAAAAGGCGGTCCGGCGCCGCGGCGACATGTCCGAGAACCTTGTCGGCATCCTGGAACGCCGCCTCGACGCCGTGGTCTACCGGATGAAGTTCGTGCCCACCGTGTTCGCGGCGCGCCAGTTCGTCAACCACGGCCACATCCGGGTCAACGGGCGGCGGGTCAACATCCCGTCCTATCTGGTCGACGAGGGCGACGTCGTCGAGGTGCGCGACAAGTCGCGCCAGGTCCCGATCGTTCTCGAGGCGATCGACTCGCCCGAGCGCGACGTTCCCGAGTATCTTGACGTCGATCACGCCAAGCTGAAGGGCACGTTCGTGCGCACGCCGAAGTTCGCCGACGTGCCCTATCCGGTCCAAATGGAGCCGAACCTGGTGATCGAGTACTACTCGCGCTAGGGCATTGTTCGTTCAAGCGGCACCAGCCCGCACCCAATTTCGTTGACCAGGACCCGGCTGCCGGGCGCGGCGAGCGGCCCGCCCCGGTTCGAGCGCACGCGATCGCCCGCCACACGGCCTCGGGCGTCGGCGGCATGTCGAGGTGGTTCACTCCGTAATTTCGAAGCGCGTGGACGACGGCGTTAACCACCCCGGCGGCGCGTCCCTTCAGGTGGGTTCCGTCTCGTCGTAACGGTACGCCCCGCTCAACTCCGCGTCCTCGCCCGCGCCGAAGACCACTTCGACGTGGTTGCCGTCGGGATCGTCCAGGAAGACCTGGCGGATTTCGAGCTCGGGCACGATGCACAGGCGATGCTTGAGGCCGCGCGCCTCCAAGCGATCGAGAAACGCAGCCAAACCCTGGGCGCGAAAGGCGAAGTGATCGACTCCGAATCCGTGTCCTTCGGTCGGTCCCTCCACCGCGACCAGATGGACGGCGGGTTTGTCTGCGCAGTAGAGCCACGCGCCTGCGGACGGAAACGGCGGACGGGCGCCCCGCGCCATCCCGAGAACGTCTTCGTAGAACCGGCACATGGACTCGAGGTTGGCGGTCCGCATGTTGACGTGTTCGAGGTAGGTTACGGTCATGATCGCCTCGCCGCGAAGAGCGGATCGCGTTTGAGTGGATCTGCGATGCGGTTGCAGTCAGGCGCGCCTATCCGCTCGACCTCGATCGTGTAGACCAGATTCACGCGCCCACCGGATCGCGGCCACGCGAAACCGAGCGATCGCGGTCTGGCCTAGGAGGCGACCACTTTGCGCGAAGCCTTGCCACGGCGCAAGGCGGCGGGCCCGAAACCCGCTATGGTCGCGGCGGTAAGGGGAGCAGGGTCATGGGGATAAGGATTCCCAGCGTCTTCGTCTCGCACGGCTCGCCGGCCATGCTGCTCGGCGAAAGCCCCGTCGGCGCCTTCCTCGAAGGTCTCGGCGACGCGTTGCCCCCGGTTCGCGCGGTCCTTTGCGTTTCCGCCCACTGGGAAACCATGGTGCCGACCCTCGCCACCACGCCGAATCCGGAAACCATCCACGATTTCCATGGCTTTCCCGACGCGCTGTATCGCGTCCGGTATCCGGCGCCCGGCGCGCCCCAGATTGCCGCCCGCGCCTGCCGGCTCATCCACGATGCCGGGCTCGAATGCGCGGTCTCCGAGACGCGCGGTCTCGACCACGGCGCGTGGGCGTCCCTCAAGCTGATGTACGCGTCGACCCACGTGCCCGTGAGCCAATGCTCGATCCAGCACGAACGGGGTCCCGCGGGTGCTTATGCGCTGGGTCGCGCCCTTGCGCCCTTGCGCGCCGAAGGCGTGCTCGTGCTGGCGAGCGGGGGCGCGGTGCACAACCTCCGCTTCTTCCGCCCCGGCGCGGACGACGTGCCCGACTGGGCTCGGCGCTTCGACGATTGGCTCAGGCAGATGTTGGAGGCCGGCGACGTGGACGCGCTTTTGGACTACCGCGCCCGCGCCCCGGACGCCCAAGCAGCGCATCCGCGCGACGAGCACCTGCTTCCATTGTTTGCCGCGCTTGGAGCAGGCGGCGCGGGCGCGAAGGCGCGGGCGCTGCATCGCGGGTTCATGGACGGCGCGCTGGGCATGGCGGCTTTCGCCTTCGACTAGGGCGTGTGCTCATAAACTCAGACGAAGGTGGCGGCAGCGATCCGACGTCCGCTTCGGCGAGGACACCGGACGTGCTTTGATGCCCGCTCCGATGACCGAGACCGGCCAATAGCAGACATTGGCCGTCTGCCAAGATCTGTTGCCTTCCGTATGGCAGAGAAACCGCGTTGATACCTTTGATGGAGGCCATTTTCGCATAGGAGCGCAAGAAGATGATCAAATTCGGTTAGACACACTTAGATACACAATGAGGGTGACACCAAACTGGTCATTAACTCAGCCACCGGGCGTGGTAGCGTGCGGGCATGGCTGAAAAACCGATTCCCGGGTCCGTGGAGTCGACCGCAAAAAGCGCCATCGAGGCGGTTGAAGGGGTGGTCAAGGGCGCGGCCGAGGTCGTCGGCGGCGCCGTCGAGAGCGCTGCCGAAGTTGCCGCCCAGACGGCGCATCAATCGGAACTGACCAGCATCGCCATCGTCGTCCTGGCGGCGTTGACGTGCGGCATGGTCTTGGAACGTTTCCGCCAGCCGGCGCTGGTCGGCTACATCCTGGCCGGCGTATTGCTGGGACCGTCGGCGCTGGCGGTGGTGAAAACCCGCGACCAGGTCGACGTGCTGGCCGAGCTCGGCGTGCTGATGCTTTTGTTCATCGTCGGAATGGAACTGTCGTTGCGTTCGTTCCGGCGCATCTGGGTCCTGGCCCTGACGGTGGTGGCGTTTCAGGTGGCGGCGTCCGTCGGCGTGATGCTTTTGTTGTCCACGGTGTTCGAGTGGCCGGTGCCGCTGGCCGTTTTGCTCGGTTTCGTCATCGCTTTGTCGAGCACCGCTGTCGCCATCAAGATCCTGGAGGGCATTGGCGAGCTGCACACCCGGTCGGGACGCATCGCCGTTGGCGTACTGATCGCCCAGGACCTTGCCGTGGTGCCGATGATGTTGGTCATCGGTGCCATGGGCAGCGGCGGGTTCGATTGGGTCGCGGTGCCTAAGATACTGGTGTCGGTGGCGTTCCTGGCCGGGCTGATCCTGATTCTGGGTCGGGGCCGCAAGGTCAACCTGCCCTTCGGCCCAATGGTGGCCGGGCACGCGGACCTCAAGCCCCTGGCGGCGGTGGCGTTCTGTTTCGGGTGTTCGGCCCTGTCAGGGCTTATGGGGCTTTCGGCGGCCTACGGCGCGTTCATTGCCGGGCTGGTCATCGGCAACAGCGCCCAACGCGGCGCCATGATGGCGGCGACGCACCCCATCCAGAGCATCTTGATGATGGTTTTCTTCCTTTCCATCGGGTTGCTGATCGATCTCGGCTATTTGTGGTCGAATTTGGGCGCGGTGATGTTGTTGTTCCTGTTCATCGCGGTGTTCAAGACGGCGCTCAACGTCGGTTTCCTGGGTCTTATCGGCCAACGGTGGCACCATGCCTTCGTCGCCGGCATGGTGCTGTCCCAGGTGGGTGAGTTTTCCTTCCTGCTGTCCGTTGTCGGGCTCGGCGCAGGCGTCATCAGCGATGCGGACAGCCGCCTTGTTGTGGCGGTCACGGTGTTGAGCCTGTCGCTGTCGCCGTTGTGGGTGGTGACGGGTCGCAGGCTGCGGGCGTTGGCCGAGCGGGGCATCACGTCGGGCTCCGAGCTGTTGCGCCTGGTCTACGGGCCAGAGACCGAATTCGTCGCCGGGACCCTGGGCAAGGTGACGGCGGCCACCCTGCGCCGGTTGCGCGCGGCGGCGTTGTGGCTGCAACAATTGCGTCAGCGCCGAAAGGAGGCCGTCTCAATAATCGGTGCCGGGGCGCCCAAGGCCGAAACCGCGAACATGGAAAGCGGTACGACCTCCGAGGTTGAAATCATCCCCCTCAGCTCGCCCGCCAACGATCCCGGACCGGAGCCGCCACCGACCGAAAGCAAGGCAGGGAAAAGGTGATGCGGGTCCAGATTTCGCGCCCGAAGATCGGGCTCGCAGGAAGGCTTTGCCCCCGCCGCCTGCCTCGACGCGGCAGGGCGCCGTCCGTGGGTGGGACGGTGATCGTCAAATAAATTAAAGAGACTGTCGGGCAAACCCTGCTGTTTTCAGCATCCACTTGCTTAACTGCATAATTCAATGAATGTCTGCTTTGGGCCATGTGTGAACAGGGCACCGAGCCTTAAATTTGCCCGGTATGGGGGGGGTAAAGCGGACACGACGCCGCGGAATGCCCGCTTGCCGTTCGATAGCGGACGGACGGCGCGCCAGACTCTCTCGTCAGTTTGTAACCATTAGCGGAAATTTGTAGTTCTTTAGTCGGACGCCACCCATCGCATTAGATCGGCCGCCAACAGCTTGAACCAAATAAAATCACGACTTGTCTGAGTCCGCTATGGCCACAGAAAGAAATTTGCTTCACCGATGGAGAGATTCGGATAGCTATGGGTGCAGTTTGACGATCATTTGGAAATTGTGAGTTAAAAGGAAGTTCAAAATGACCTAATCAAAGACAGCGTACTGTCTTCTTGCCCCAATGTTTCTGTTGGTTCCATGCCCGACATCGGGGACGGCGTAAGACGCCGTCTCATTCTAACCAGGAGCTATATTAAATGAAAATCCGCAAAGGCCAGATTTACGAGGTTGTTTTCATCCTGAGGGAAGCGGCCCCTTCCTCGCGATTGTATTGCTTCCCCGTCGTGATCGTTATACCAGTTCAAATGTGCGTCACGGTTGGTCCCTGAAAGCAAACTTTCCAGCGGGCCATATCCGCTAATTAAGAGAATTTTTTCTTCTTCCTAACGGCTTTGTGGTTTGTTGCTTTAGGGTTGAACAGTTTCATCGGTCCACCAACACCTTTAAGATTTTTCTGGCCCAGTGAAATCCAGCCGCCCGTGATGTTGCGGGCAAAAT
>PVBE012345774.1_pt1 | contig 11494 bp, 9 predicted proteins | sample 1631181 | NCBI WGS metagenome assembly PVBE01 (sample SAMN08397723, study PRJNA350692) | Marine metagenome, whole genome shotgun sequencing project. | isolation source: water | place: Pacific Ocean | collected 2012-04 | reverse complement strand
GGCTCGGGGTCGGCGTCACGCGGACTGAGGGGGAGGATAGCCGCGATCTCCTTGACCATCGGCTCCAGATCCCAGTCATTACGGGACAGACCCTGTAGATAGCCGGCCATTACCTGACTCAACTCGGTTTCGACCATCTCCAGAATGTTTGCCCGCAGGTCGGCCCCGGTCAGCACCTTATCGCGCTCGACGTAGACGACCTCGCGATGCGTGTTGATCACGTCATCGTACTCGACGAGGTGCTTACGCATGTCGAAGTGGTGGCCCTCCACTTTTACCTGCGCGTTCTCGATGGTCTTAGTGATCATCTTGTTTTCCAGGGGGGTGTCTTCGTCAATGCCGGACCACGACATGATCGTCTTGATCTTGTCGCCGGCGAAGCGCCTCATGAGGTCGTCCTCCAGCGACACGTAGAACCGTGTGCTGCCGGGGTCTCCCTGCCGGGCCGACCGGCCGCGTAGCTGGTTGTCTATGCGGCGGGCGTCGTGCCGTTCGGTGCCGATGACGTGGAGCCCGCCGGCGCCGACGACGCGGTCATGGTCCGCCTGCCACTCTCCTTCACCGCGGCTGTCGGGGCTGCCGCCGAGAATGATGTCGGTGCCGCGCCCGGCCATGTTTGTGGCGACAGTCACCGCGCCCGACCTGCCCGCTTCAGAGACTATTTGGGCCTCCCGCTCGTGGTGCTTGGCGTTGAGCACCTCGTGTTTTATGCGGCGGCGCTTGAGCAGGTCGCTGAGCAACTCGGACTTGACGATATCGACGGTGCCCACGAGCACCGGCTGTCCGGCCTCGTGTCGCTCCTCTATCGCGGTCGCGACGGCCTTCCACTTGCCCTGCTCGGTGGAGTAGATGAGGTCGTTGCGGTCCTCGCGGGCGTTGGTCCGGTTGGACGGGATGGCGACGACGTCGAGCTTGTAGATCTTCCAGAACTCTTCCGCCTCGGTAGCGGCGGTGCCCGTCATACCCGAGAGCTTTTTGTACAGGCGGAAGTAGTTTTGCAACGTGATGGTGGCATAGGTGATGGACTCGCGCTGAACCTTCAGGGTTTCCTTGGCCTCCAAAGCCTGGTGGAGGCCTTCCGAGTAGCGGCGGCCGGGCATCAACCGGCCGGTGAACTCGTCGACGATGACCACCTCGCCGTCCTTGACGACGTAGTCCCGATCCCTCTCGAAAAGTGCACGTGCCTTGAGGGCGTTCTCAACAAATGCGACGGTCCTGAGATTGTCTTCCCCATACAGGTTCTTGATCTTGAGGATGCGCTCCATGTGCTCGATGCCGTCGACGGTGAGCGCCACGGACCGGTGCTTTTCATCGACGGTGAAGTCGGTCTCCGGAGTGAGCTGGGGCACGAGGCGGGAAAATCTCTGGTAGTCGGCCGGGGAGTCCTGTGCCGGTCCGCTGATGATGAGTGGGGTGCGGGCCTCATCGATCAGGATGTTGTCGACCTCGTCGACCACGGCGAAGGCGAGGGAGCTTTGCACCCGCTTTTCCATGTCGGCGACCATGTTGTCGCGCAGGTAGTCGAAGCCGAACTCGTTGTTGGTGCCATAGGTGATATCGGCCCGGTAGGCCTCACGCCGGGTGCACGGGACCATCGAGTCGCCGACGTCGTGGTCCTCATTCCCCCCGGTGTCGGGGGTGTAGATCACAGAGGCTTGATTCTGCAGGGCCGCGGTGCTCATGCCGAGCTTGTGGTAGACGGCCCCCATCCAGGCGGCGTCGCGACGGGCCAGGTAGTCGTTGACGGTGACGACGTGCACTCCCTCGCCGGTCAGCGCGTTCAGGTAGGTGGGCAGGGTAGCGACGAGGGTCTTGCCCTCGCCGGTTTTCATTTCGGCGATCTTGCCTTGGTGCAAAACCACCCCACCCAGTATCTGGACGTCGAAATGGCGCAGGCCGATAGCCCGGCGAGCGGCCTCTCTAACGGCGGCGAAGGCCTCGGGCAGCAGGCCGTCGAGCGTCTCGCCCTCGCCAATCCGCTGTTTGAATTCCCCTGTCAGAGCGCGCAGGGCCGTGTCGTCGAGGTCTGCGACCTCGGCCTCTAGTTCGCCGACTTCTTTGGCGAACGGCTCAAGGTTTTTTACGACCTTCTCGTTGGAGCCACCGAGGAAATTTGTTATGCCTTTTAACACTGTATGGCGCCGTTCATGAAGGGTTGGCCTAGGGTTGATACGACGAGTCAATCATACCAGTGAGCCCGGCGAACTCCCCGGCATGGCGCCGGTCACCGTACCGATCCCGATTACGGGAACGCGCAGCTCCTCGTCTGGGTTACGACACGTCGCGGTTCCTGGGGATTGCAATTCTGCAACAACCGCGCAGTTAAAGCTCCGAGGGGCCTAGGTGGATTCGCCGAACATGGCGCCGACGGACTCGCCGTTGTGGATGCGCTGAATGGCCTCCCCGAGCACGGCGGCCACGGAGATTATCGTCAGGCCATCCCATCGCTTCTCGGGCGGCACCGGAACCGTGTCGGCCACGGTCATCTCCACCATGCCGGCGGCGGCCAGTATGCCCGAGGCCTCGCCGGAAAGCAGCGGATGGGTGATCGCGCAGTGGATCTCGGCGGCCCCGTGGTCGCGAAGGGCGTTTACTGCTGCGATCACGGTGCCGCCGGTGCCCACCTCGTCGTCCACTATCAACGCGGTCTTGCCCTCGACAGACCCGATGAGGGCTGCGGCCTCCACCTTGTCCTGGTTGCCCAGTCGCTGTTTTTCGATGATCGCGATGGGGGAGCCGAGGAGATTGGCCGTGCTCCTGGCGCGCTTGGCGTCACCGACGTCGGTGGCGGCCACCACGAGGTCGTCGCCCGTCAGGTGGTCGAAGTGGCGGGCCAGTATGGGGATGGCCGTCAGTTCGTCGACCGGGACGCTGAAAAAGCCCTGTATCTGCCCGGCGTGCAGGTCCATCGTCAGCACCCGATCGGCACCGGCGACGGAGATGAAGTCCGCTATCAACCGGGCGGTGATCGCCACTCGGGGCTGGTCCTTCTTGTTGGTGCGGCCGTAAGCGTAGTGGGGTATGACCGCCGTGATTCGCCCCGCTGACGCCCTCTTGGCCGCGTCGATCATGATGAGCAATTCCATGAGGTTGTCGTTGACCGGGGTGGCCAGCGGCTGGACGAGAAACACGTCCTTGCCCCGGATGTTTTCCAGGATGCGAACGAACGTGTTGTCGTTGGAGAACTTGAACGCCTCGCTCTCGCCCAGGGATATTTCGAGGTACGAGCAGATGTCCCTGGCCAAGGCCGGGTGGGCATTACCGGTCAGCACCTTGAGGTCTTCGAACGTTGGCATTTTGAGTCCTGAATTCTATTGCCGGTGACTCTCATCTCGGACACCGAAAGTGCGGAGGCGCATCGGCTTGGACGACCCGAATCTTAGCACGCCAGGCCAATCCAGCACGTATTGCGCGAAGGGTTGGGTCCGGCGCAGGCCGATGGCCCATCGACGGCTTGCTTGACCCGTCGATGCGCCGAAAGCTACACTGAATTCGCTGTGCTTGTTAGGTTCGGTTCCTCGATTGCCATGTCGGGGTCCATCTATCTGAATGCACGATTTCCACGACCTGAACTGAGGCCCATTTGACTGATTCCGCGACCGTCGGCCGTCCCAGAGTTGACACGCCCGAAGTGGCCCGGCTCGCCCGCGAGTTCGAGGACCGCTCCGCCGAGGACGTTCTGCACTGGGCTGCGGAGCGATTCGGAGACGGCATTGCCCTCTCCACTAGCTTCCAGGCCACCGGCATGGTGATGCTGGACATGCTAAGCCGCGTATCGCCCTCCACTCGCGTCCTCACGCTGGACACGGGCCGACTTCCCAAAGAAACGCACGACCTCATCGACACCGTGCAGCAGCGGTACGGATGCAGCATCGAGGTGCATTCCCCGGACCCAGGCGAACTAAAGGAACTGGTGGGTAAGCACGGGATGAACATGTTTTACCGCAGCTATTCTCTGCGCCTCCTGTGCTGTGAGACTCGCAAGGTCAAGCCGCTCGACCGGGCGCTTTCCGGATTGGACGCCTGGATCACGGGCTTGATGAGGAGCCAGGGAGGGACCAGAGCCGGGACGGCCAAGATCGCCATCGACGAAAATCGCGGCGGGCGGGTGAAAATAAATCCGCTGGCCGACTGGGACATAGAACGAGTGTGGGACTACATCCGGACCAACAACGTCCCCTACAATTCTCTCTTCGGCAAGGGCTACTCTAGCATCGGCTGCTCCCCCTGCACGCGCGCCATCGAGCCGGGTGAGGAGACCAGGGCGGGCCGCTGGTGGTGGGAGAGCGGCGTGCCCAAGGAGTGCGGCATCCACCTGAGCCAGGCGATGAAGGCACGGGCCCTCGCGGCCCAGTCACAGGACGCCCGGGCGCTTGAGGAAGCCTCGACGACAGATGCAAGCAGCAAATAACCTCGAGCGGCCAACGACCGACCGCAAGGGCAATCGGACGGAGCGTGAATCACCAACATTGAACGCGATTAACACACAGTCGAAACTGATAACCCCCTACGGCGGCGACCTTGTCGACTTGGTGGTCGGCACTGAGGAGACAGACCAGCTCAAGGCCCACGCCGGGACTCTGCCCTCCGTACAGCTCTCGGCTCGCGCTATGTGCGACCTGGAGCTTCTTGCGACCGGGGCATTCTCGCCGCTCGACCGTTTCATGGGTAAAGAGGATCACGATCGGGTGGTCGAGGACATGCGATTGGCGTCGGGCACGCTCTTCCCCATCCCCGTCACTCTGCCGGCCAACCCAACAGACGACATCTCCCTGGACGCCGAGGTTGCCCTGCGCAGCCCCAACAACGACCTGCTCGCTGTCATGACCGTTGACGACATATACGAGTGGGACGCCGCCGAGACGGGCGCCCGCGTGTTCGGCACCTCCGACGCCAAGCATCCGATGATCGCCGAGATGGCGGGCTGGGAGTCGCATAATCTATCGGGGCCACTCAGGGTGATCCAGCTTCCGATTCACCACGACTTCGCCGAGCTAAGGCTGGCTCCGGCACAGACCCGGGCTAGGCTGGACGTCTTCGGCCGGGAGAACGTCGTCGCTTTTCAAACCAGGAATCCGTTACACAGGGTGCACGAGGAGTTGACCAAGCGCGCGGCGGAAGCGGTAGACGGCGTGTTGATGATCCACCCCGTGGTCGGGTTGACGAAGCCTGGCGACGTGGACCATTACACACGCGTTCGCACCTACCGCGCATTGACGGAGAACTACTACGATTCCGAAAGGGTGCTGCTGTCGCTGCTCCAGCTGGCGATGCGAATGGGCGGACCGCGCGAGGCGCTGTGGCACGCGATCATCCGCAGAAACTTCGGCGCCAGCCACCTGATCGTCGGGCGCGACCACGCCGGGCCGGGCGTCGACTCGAAGGGCGAGTCGTTCTACGGGCCGTACGACGCCCAGGAGGCGGTGGCCGAGCACGAGGGCGAGTTGGGCGTTGCGATGGTCCCCTTCCAGATGGTCGTCTATCTGCCGGAGGAAGACCGCTACGAGGAGATGGGCAAAGTCGATGACGGCACCAAGACGGCATCGATATCCGGCACCCAGGTGCGGGACGAGTTCCTCGCCGCCGGAAAGGCCCTGCCTAAGTGGTTTACGCGGCCGGAGGTGGCGACCATCCTGACCGAGACGCATCCACCGTTGCACAAGCAGGGGGTCTGCGTGTGGTTCACCGGCCTCTCGGGCGCCGGCAAGACGGCCACCGCGGACGTGCTGACAAATTTGATCATGGAGCACGGGCGGCAGGTGACGGTGCTCGACGGCGACGTCGTGCGCACGCACCTGTCCAAAGGACTGGGCTTTTCCAAAGAGGACCGGGACACAAACATACGGCGTATCGGCTTCGTCGCCAGCGAGATCGTCAGGCACGGCGGCATCGCCATCTGCGCGGCGATCAGTCCGTACATCGCCATACGCAACGAGGCCAGGGAGATGGCCGGTTCCGACCACTTTGTCGAGGTGTTCGTAAACACGCCGCTGGAGGTGGCCGAGTCGCGCGACGTCAAGGGCATGTATGCCAAGGCGCGACGAGGAGAGATCAAGGGTTTTACGGGCATCGACGACCCCTATGAGGACCCGCCGAACCCGGAGATAACCCTGGACACGGTCGGCAACACGGCGGAGCAAAACGCACGCAGTATCGCAGCATACCTTGCGGATCGTGGCTTCCTCCTCTCGGACTCTTCGACCTAACATCATTAGCTTCAGTGGGTGAAAAGGACCCGTTCATCCCGATGGCCGTTCCCGTCCTCGACGGAAACGAGCAGCGCTACGTCACCGAAGCGATAGAGACTGGATGGATCTCGTCGCAGGGTCGGTTCGTCACCGAGTTCGAGGAAGGATTCTCCCGTTACTGCGGTGCGAGCCAGGGCGTGGCCGTCACCAGCGGGACCACGGCCCTTCATCTCGCCTTTGCTGCCCTTGGTATCGGACCGGGTGACGAGGTGGTCGTCCCCGCGGTCACTCACGTGTCGGTCACCAATATGGTGATGCTAACCGGCGCACGCCCGGTGCTGGTGGACATAGACCCCGCCACCTGGACGCTCGACCCGAACAAGCTCGAAGCAGAGATCACGGATCGCACCAGGGCGGTGGTCGTCGTCCACCTGTACGGGCACCCGGCCGACGTGGACCCGATAATCGCCATCGCCGAGCGACACGGGCTGACGGTCATTGAGGACGCGGCCGAGGCACACGGAGCCGAATACCGGGGTAAACGCGCTGGTAGCCTAGGGCGGGTGGCCTGCTTCAGCTTTTACGCCAACAAGATCATCACCACCGGCGAGGGTGGGATGCTGGTCACTGACGATCTGGAACTGGCAGAGAGGGCGCGAAAGTTGCGCAGCCAAGCCGACGAGCCCGGCGCCGACAAGCGTTTCTGGCATCTGGAGACAGGGTACAACTACCGAATGACCAATCTGCAGGCCGCCGTCGGCCTCGCCCAGATGGAACGGCTCGAAGAATTCGTCGCCCGGCACCGACAAACCGCCAACCGTTACAGCGTGGGGCTAAAAGACGTGGCCGGCCTCACCCTACAGAGGGAAGAAGGCTGGGCGAAGAACGTGTACTGGATGTACTCTATGCTGGTCGAGCCGGACTCCGGAGTCAGCCGTGACGACGTCGCAGCGCACCTGCGCGGCCGGGGCATCGACAGCCGCCCGTTCTTTGTGCCCATCCACAGACAGCCCTCCTACGGCTCGGACTACGAGTCCCAAAACTACCCGGTGGCCGAGCGGGTCGCCGAGTCCGGCCTCAACCTGCCCTCGGGCAATGAGCTAGGCGAGAGCGAAATAGCCCGTATCGTGGCTGCGGTACGGGAATCGATTGGAGCCGACACCTGATGGCCGAAGAACACGGTGATGAGGGGCTGGTCGAGGAGATAACTCACGATGGGGAATGCTTGGCCTATGTGATCCGGGCCGCCTACGCTCCGGGTCAGACCCCGTTCGTTCCGCCGGACGAGCGGGTGCAGCAGATCGGGTTCATCGTCTACCCGGCGGGCGGCCGGGTGCAGGCCCATACCCACAGGCCCATCGAGCGTCACATCGTCGGCACAGGTGAGGTGGTCCTCGTTCGGTCCGGCCGCTGCCACGTCGACATCTTCACCGACGAGCGAGAGTTGGTAGCCAGTTGTGAACTGGCGGCGGGCGACGTGGTCGCCATGGTCTCCGGGGGTCACGGCTTCCGCATGGTCGAGCCGACGGTCCTGCTCGAAGTGAAGCAGGGTCCGTATGAAGAGGCAGACGAGAAGGACCGGTTCGAGCCTTGAGCGGCGACCCGGCCCCGAGCGAGCCTGTCTCGTTCGGCGAGGCCTACTCGGACGCCTACAACAGCCTGTACTCGGACAAGGACTACGAGGCCGAGTGCGACATGCTGGAACGGCTCTTCGACGACCACTGTCTTCGGCCGGTTCAGGACGTGCTGGACCTCGGCTGCGGCACCGGGGGGCACGCCATCCCGCTCGCCCAGCGGGGATACAAGGTCGTCGGTGTGGACCGATCGCAGTGGATGCTGTCCGGCGCGCGCGCCAAGGCCGCCGGACTCACCAACCCTCCCAAGTTTCGGGAGGGCGACGTGACGACCGTGCAATTGGGAGCCAGATTCGACGCGATTGCGATGATGTTCGCGGTGCTCGGGTATCAGGTGGAGGACGCCGACCTGCACGCGACGCTGACGACGGTGCGAGATCACCTGCATGGGGGTGGTGTGTTTGTGGCGGATGTCTGGTACGGGCCCGCCGTCCTGGCCCAGCGCCCCGGCGACCGCATCAAGGAAGTCCCGACCAAGAAGGGTCGGCTGGTGCGCTGGGCCTCCAGCCAACTGGACCCCACCCGGAGCCTGTCGACCGTCAACTATCGGATAGCGGAGTACGAAGGTGACCGGCTCATGCAGGAGACGACCGAGGAACACAACCTCCGTTTTTTTTTCCTCCCGCAGATAAGAGACCTACTTGAGGACGCGGGGCTTCGGCTGGTCCACTCCGAGGCCTTTATGGAGCCCGGTCGAGCACCCGACCAGACGACCTGGAACGCGACGGTGGTGGCCCGCGCATAAGTGGGGCGGCCGTAGCTATCGCATAAGCGCGGCCAGACGAGCGCTGAGCCCCGGCCAGTGCAGGTCGAAATCCAATCGCTCCTCAAACAGCCGACGGGCTTGCTTGCGGTGCGCATCGGCGTTTTCGCTCACCCGGACCAGCGCGTTGGGCAGCGCTTCCATCGACGGCACGTCCACGCCGAATCCGTACTCGCGCAGCAGTTCGGCATAGGTCGGCTGGGCGACGGAGACGGTGGGCAGACTGCACCGCATGTAGACACCGAACTTGCCCGACGCGAGGCCGATCTTGGCGACGTTCTTCTGGGTGAGGCGATTGGGACCTACCGGTTTGTACAGGGCCAGGCCGATATCGGCGGACGACACCATTTCCGTGTATTCATCGGGCGGCAGCGGACCACGAGAGTGATAGACGCGAGCGTCTGGACCGACGGACCGAGCGCATTGGACACCGAGATGTCCATGGACCACCAGTACGTGGGACGGCGGCCAGTGACGGACATTCGCTAGGAGTTCTTCGGAGTAGGTCCAAGGAGCAAAGCTGCCGGAGTGAAGGACGATGACCCTGTCGGACGGTATGCCGAGTCGATCCCTCAGATAGCTCGACCGCCCCGTCACCGCCGGACCGGCCGGCGCCACGGGCACCCGAGCAATAGCGTCGGCGTCGATCCCGTTCTCGGCGGCCAACAGCCCGGCACGCAGATCGTCCTGCACCACCGTCAGCGACGCACGGGCGTTGGCCTCGCACTCCAAGGTCTTTTCCCGCACATCCCGCGGCCCGACCAATTCGTCGGCAAAAAGGATTTCGAACGAAAGATAGACCAAGGGCACGCCGTGTTCCCCGGCATGTGGGAACGCCGCTATCAGACCGGCACTATCGACTCCCACCGTCAAGTCGTAGTCGGCCGTGGCGAATCGTCTCGCCGTCCTCCGCTTCAGGCCCTCGTCCAAAAGCGTGCGCAGGTTTGCCCTGAGTCCGCCGGACGCGATGGCTCTCGGCCAGAGGAACGGGAAAGTCCGTACCGGCTCGGTCGGGAACGGGTCATCTCCACCGCCGGGCGTCCAAAGATCGACGGTCGCCCCAGCGTCCGCCAGGCAATGTACGAGGTGATAGAGAGTCGGATTGGTAGTCAGCGAGCCGTTCGGCTCGAACAACGCGATCCCGCGGCCGGCGAAATCTCCGTTGGTTGCCATATCGCCTAGACCTGTTCCGCTGCGAGCAGCGGTATGCCCGTGCTTACAGTCAAGGCCGGTAGCCAAAGCGCCCGAGCAGGTCGCCAAAGCTCGCTTCAAAGGCACCGACGTGGTCGGACGTGAAGAGGTCCTTCCACGAGCCGACCTGGCCTTTGCGGAAGGTCGAAGCCCTCTCCCAGAAGACATCACCGCGAATCCATTCCAACTCGGCCAGTTCCACGTCGATCTCCAGGTGCTGGATGATGCCCCGGACGGCCTCTAGCTGTCCCTCGTCCGAGCCTCCGCCGCGAGGACCGACTAGGTCTTCGAACCGCACGACGATACCGGGACCCCGCTCCAGCCAAGGCAGGAAACGGCGGTAGTGTTCGGAGATTCCGAGTGACGGGTCGTCCCCACCGAGTTCGCCGGAGCCCACACCCACAATAGAGGCCATTATCCGGCCCGAATCGTCCAGGTCCCGGTAGTGGGCATGGAGGCGGTGACCGGGCGTGCAGGCGACGTAGAAGGCGTCCGACACACACACGTCACGTGGATCTCGAACGATCGTGATCGTTTTGATCGAGGACTCGCGGAGGTATTCGTCCAGCTCAGGGAAGTGAAAGGCATGGGCGCGGATGCTACAGCCGGGCCTCAGTCGCCGCAGTCGCCTAGCGGCGAGCTCAACCTGCTCCGGCATTAGCTCCGTCTGGCCGGAGTTGGGCCCCAGCTCCAGAATCGAGCTGAGCCGGTACCCCAGCAGATACAATAGCCGCTCCTGCAGGTGGGTGCCCGCCTTGGGCATGCTGTTGGCGAACACCGGCGGCAGGTCTGGGCGGCGCACCGATTGGACCCGGTCCAACAAGAGCGTCCTGGCGCCAAGCAGTTTGCCGCCGATCAGGCCGGGGGCCATTTAGTCGGCCCCCGATTCAGTGGTTGTCTCGGCCGCCAGCCAGTCTTCCCGCGTGGCCATGCAACGGAAGTCAGCGTCCCAGGCGAACCTCAGGTAATGGCTCGCCGTGGCTAGGTTCTGACTCACCAGCATCTCCTGAGCATAATAACCCTGTCCGCGGGTCGGCCGGCGCAACAGGGATCTGCTCTTGCTCAGCCCGACCCGGACCGTCGCCCGTGCGGCCCGCGCCATCAAACCGACCCGCCCCGTCGGCTGTGTCTTGTAGTCGAGACACGCCCGAAACCTTCCGAAGTTGCGAAACCTGCCCTTCATCGAAGACAGGGTTACAACAGAGCCGTCCTGTACGTGGTCGACCGGTGCGTCCGGCGTGTAGGCGAGCTTCCAGCCTGCCCGGTAGAGCTTGTGGCAAAGACCAGTCTCACCGTCGCAGACCATGTTCGGCCCGACCATATCAGCGTTGAACCCACCCGTCTCGAAAAGGGCCGATCTGCGTGCGGAAAAGTTCGCGCCCGCCAGGGTTTTTTCACCATCGAAAGAACCTGCCCGACCTGTCACGGCCAAGGTCAGGTGATCAAGGAGCCTTGCCGGACATGCAGCGGTTCGGGCCGGACTCAGCAGGAAAAGACCTTGTCCGTCACCATACCGCCCGGGGTCGAGGACGGCACCAGAATTCGTCTGGCCGGCGAGGGCGAGGCCGGTCTGCGTGGCGCTCCCGGTGGCGATTTATATATCTTTCTGACGGTGGAGCCGCATCGGCTTTTTCAGCGGGACGGCGCCGACATTCATTGCCGGGTGCCCATTCCCCTGACCATTGCCGCCTTGGGCGGATGCATCGAAGTGCCGACGG
>PVBE011818855.1_pt1 | contig 11496 bp, 9 predicted proteins | sample 1631181 | NCBI WGS metagenome assembly PVBE01 (sample SAMN08397723, study PRJNA350692) | Marine metagenome, whole genome shotgun sequencing project. | isolation source: water | place: Pacific Ocean | collected 2012-04 | reverse complement strand
TAAACCGCCCACCACCACCGCCGTTTGCCCTCCTCAGCCCGCACGTCCCGCCAATTTTCCATTTCATGTTTCTTGTTTTGTATTTTTTATTGTTCCCCACCAACGCCAACCAAAATCGAGCCGCAAAGCGGCGAGCCACCCACCACCGCACCAGCACCCCATTCAAAATTCAAAATTCCTTGTTCCTAGTTCCTAGTTCCTAGTTCCTAGTTGAACCGCCCCAACCACAGCTCGCTCACCCTCCACTGCACGTCCCGCCAATTTTCCATTTCATGTTTCTTGTTTTGTATTTTTTATTCCCCAAAGCGAAGCGAGGCTACTCCACCACAACCCGCTCCCGCGAAGCCATCTCCGCCTTCATCTCCTCGGCTTCCGCCTCATTGCCCGGCTTGCCGGCCAACGCAAAGATGGCCTTCTTGTAGTCCACCACGCCGGGCTGGACGAAGGGATTGTGGCCCAGCAGGGTGCCGCTGACGGCCACGGAGCGCTCCAGCATGTAGTAGAGCTGGCCCAGGCAGTAGGCGCTGCGCGCGGGCACCGTGACGGTCATGTTCGGCACGCCGCCCTGGAAGTGGGCGTAAGACGGGCCGTCCACCACCAGGCCGTTGATGTAGGCCATGTCGCGGCCGGCGGCGGGCAGGTAGTTGAGCCCGTCGAGGTCCGCCGGGTCGTGGGGGATCTGCACCGCCGAGTCGTAGGTGCCGAGGCTGAGGAAGGTCTCGAGGATGTTGCGCTCGCCCTGCTGCACCATCTGGCCGTTGGCGTGCAGCTTCTCGGAGTAGACCGAGGGGGAGACCCACAGGCCCTTTGCCCCGTGGCCCTCGCTCTCGGGGAAGAGCTGCTCCATGTAGCGGGCCACGTTGGACAGCGCCACGGAGTTGGTGGCCACCACCTCCACCTTCTTGCCCCGGCGGTAGGCCAGGGTGCGGGCCGCGGCGTGGAGCAGGGCCGGGTTCTGCCACAGGTCGTCACCGTCGGTGCGGCGCTTCATGGCCGCGAAGCCGGCCACGAACTCGTGGATGTCGATGCCGGCCACGGCGATGCCGACCAGGCCCACGTCGGAGAGCACGGAGAAGCGGCCGCCGATGTCGTCGGGCACGACGAAGGTCTGCAGGCCCAGCTCGTCAGCCAGGGTGCGCAGGGCGCCCTTGCGCGCGTCGGTGGTGGCGTAGATCAGCTCCCGCGCCCCGGGCCCGTGGCTCTGCTCCAGCAGGCTGCGCAGGATGCGGAAGGCGATGGCCGTCTCGGTGGTGGTGCCCGACTTGGAGATGACGTTGACCCCCACGCGCTTGCCGCGCAGGCAGTCCAGCGTGTCGCGGAAAAAATCCGGGTCCATGTTCTGCCCGAGGAAGTAAATCTCCGGGGCGCCGCCCCGCTCGTCCCGAGACAGGGCGTTGAAGTGCGTGTGGGTCAGCGCCTTGATCGTAGCCTCGATGCCGAGGTACGAGCCGCCGATGCCCAGGGAGACGTAGGCGTCCACCCGCTGGCTCAGGGCCGCGGCCGCCTGCTGCACGTGATCGAGGTGCTCGGCGGTGATGGTCTCGGGCAGGTCCTGCCAGCCGAGCATCGGCACCTCGCCGTCCTTGACGTCGCCCTCGCCGGCCTGCAACCGGCGGTGCGCTGCGGCCACCTCGTCGGCCATGGCGTCGAGGTCCTTGCGGGTCATGGGCGCAGGATCGCCGGGCGCCTCGAAGAGGTGCGTCAGGTCCAGGGAGAGGCGGTTTTCGGTGGCCGCCGCTTCGTCCTCCCACCAGCGGGTTGGCTGGCCGGCGCGCTGGCGGGTGATGGTTCCGTTCTCATCCAGTGTGGACAGATCGATGGGCGTGGTCATGTGGTCCTCGTTTGTATGGGGGCGCGCCCCAAAGCCTGGAGCCTGGAGCCTAACTAATCTTGGCCTCGTAGATCATCAGGCCGGAGTCCTTGCGCAGCAGGGGCAGGCTCAGCTCCTCGTGCCACTGGTTGGGGTGCAGCCCGACGATGTCCGAAAAGCCGGCCGCGGCCAGCATCTGTTGGCCCGCGCCGAAGTTGGGGATCAAAGCTGTCTGCTCGGTGTCGGAGAGCTTGTGTAGGCCCCAGCGGAAGAGGGCGGCGGCCGAGCCGAGGCGGTCCACCTCGTCCTGGTGGTGGATATCGGTCATGTAGGTGCCGCCGCCGCACCAGCGCAGCAGCGCGGCGATCTTGTCGAAGATGCGCTGCTGCTGGTCCATGGAGAAGTAGGAGAGTATCCCCTCGGTGATGATCACCGTGGGGGCCCCCTGCACCAGCACGCCGCGGAGATCGGCGACGTAGTCGTCGCTGGCGATGAGGTCCAGGGCGGCCTGTTGGTAGTGCTCGGGCACGTCGTCGCCGAGCATGGCCCGCTTGGCCTGGACCATGTTCGGCAGGTCCACGTCCACGCTCGACACGCCCCACTTCTGGGCGTAGGCCAGACAGCGCGGGCTCAGGCCGCCGGCCAGCTCGATGAGCTGCACCGGCGCGAGGTCCGGCAGGCGCGCGTCCATGATGCGGTGGCGCTGGACGCAGAACTCCGGCGGCGTGGTGAGGCCGGCCCAGGTCATGGCGTCGAACAGAGGCTTGCTGGCGTGGTACATCAGCCGGCCCTTGTTCGTGTCAAAACGCCACGCCCAGGCGTCCATGTTGCGGACCCAGATCTGAGCCGTGTAGTGTGCAGTGATGGAGATTGAATCCCAACGCGACATACGATGATCCTCCTGGTGCTTGACACCTGAAGCCTTAATATCTGAAATAGTGCCTGGCAGCAAACTCAGATCATTTCATGGAAACCCACTTCGGCAAGTTCAAGCTCATCGAGCGTATCGGCGGCGGCCGGCTTTCGCAGGTCTTTCGCGTGTCGTCCGAGGCCCTCGGCGAGCAGTCAGACCCACGGGTGGCGCTCAAGCGCGTGCACCCCGAGGTCATCGGTGAGCCGGCCTTCGTGCGGCTGGTGGTGCGGGAGGCCGAGGTGCTCACGCGCCTCGAGCATCCGTATCTGTGTGAGTGCTACGAGCTGGGGGTCATCGACGGCAGCGCCTTTTTGACCCTCAGCCTGGTGGACGGCTGCACCCTGCGGGCGCTGATGCGGCGCCTCTCGCAGATGGGGGTCAAGCTGCCGGTGAGCGCCATCCGCGCCATCGGTTGCCAGCTCACCGAGGTGCTGGAGTACCTGCACCAGCGGTGCAGCCACCCCGTGGTGCACCTCGACCTGTCGCCCCAGAACGTGATGCTCTCCCGGGACGGCACCCTGCGGCTCATCGACTTCGGCATCTCACACTACCTCGACGGGCACAACCCGCCCCCCCTGGGCGGCAAGATCGCGGGCACCGTGGGCTACATGTCGCCCGAGCAGGCCAACGGCGGGGCCATCGACTCCAGGGCCGACCAGTACGGCATGGGCATCCTGCTCTGGGAGATGCTGGCCGGGGCGCGGCTTTTTCAGGGCAACACCCCCAAGACCTGGGAGCGCATGCGCAGCGGCGCCATCCCGCCGGTCGAGGTGGCGATGAAGAGCGTGCCTCATTCGCTGTCGGACCTGGTCTACCAGCTGCTGTCCGCGGACCCTGACGAGCGCTTCGAGGACACCGAGGACACCCTGGAGGCCTTCCACAAGGGGTCCTCCAACCCGCAGAGCGGCACGCGGCCCCTGGCCGCCCTGGTGCAGCGGCTGCTCAACACCCCCTCCTTCGATCCCTTCGACGTGGTGAAAAAGCCCCCGGTCCATCTGCCCGGTGAAGAGGACGTGCCCACCGGCGAGGACTCGGGCGAGGACTCGGATCTTTACGAAGAGCTGTCCATCGAGGTGGACCAGGGCATGGACTCTCCCGCCTCCCAGGTGCGAGCGGTGTTGCCCGAGGGCAGCGCTCCCCAGTCTCCCTTCCTGGAGCTGGACGAAACCCCCGTGGCCGACATCGGCTGAAGCTTCCCGTACGGGAAGAACAATCGCCAATGGGGGGAGATTATCCCGTACGGGAAGATCTGTGGGGTCTGACATATTTGGCGCGTTATGAGGTCTTTCGGGGGCTCCGCCACATGGGGCCTGCGCTTTAACTATTATTAATTACAACTTTTTACGCTTTTTGCGGATCTGGTCCGGGCCCTGCATTGTCCCGGCGTGACCCACAAGGAGAAACACCATGAAGACCAAGATCGCCCTCGTCCTCTCGCTGTCACTTACTGCCTGTCTGCTCATGCAAAGCTGCACCCCCGGCCCCCTGGAGGGGGACTGGTTTGCCTGCGATGACGAGGCGTGTACTCGCCTGGACGACGACGGCATACGCTTCACCGCCGACAACCGCTGGGCCACCCTCGAGGCCCCTGGATCCACCTTCGACGCGGGCGAGTCCTACGAGATGGCCGGCCCGCGCGGGGACTATACCTACGACGGCACCCACCTGACGATGACCATGGATGGCGAGGCCGAGACGCATCGGCTGCGGGTGGAGCTCGACCACAACGGCGACCTGCTGCTGTACGTCAAGTCCGTGTCGGATGTGGCCTGCGCCCAGCCCCAGGGCGAGCCGGTCAAGTGCGTGCCCCCGCCCCCCGAGGAGGAGATCCGGGTGGTGCGCTTCCGCCGCGCGGGGGACGCCACGCCGGTGCCGGTGGAGCCGTGGGAGCAGAAGAAGGGCAAGGAGCCTCAGCCCGCGCCGCCCCCTGCTGATCCGCGCCGCTGATCTGATGTAACATCTGTCTGCCGGTGAAGCCTCTTTGAGGCTCGTGGCCTGGGAGGTGCTTGATCGGCGGGGGCCGGAAGTGCTTCAGCCGTTGGCCTTGGCGAACTCGGTCATGTAGGCCGTCACGGCCTCGATCCACTCCATGGGGATGGCGTTGTAGACGGAGAAGCGGATGCCGCCCACGGAGCGGTGGCCCTTGAGGCCGTTCATCTTCCGCTCCTTGCCGCCGGCGACGAAGGCTGCCTCCAGCTCCTCGGTGGGCAGGCGGAAGACCACGTTCATGTAGGAGCGGCTGTCCTTGGCCACCGGCGCGCGGAAGAAGTCCGGGTTGGCGTCGATGGTCTGGTAGAGCAGGTCGCCCTTCTTGCGGTTGTTGGCCTCCACCACCTCGAGGCCGCCCTGGCCCTCGATCCAGTTGAGGGTCTTGTTGACCATGTAGATCGGGAAGCAGGGGGGCGTGTTGAACAGCGAGTTCTTCTTGAGGTGGGTCTTGTAGCTGAGCATGGTCGGGATGCCGTCAGCGGCGGTCTCGACGAAGTCCTTGCGGATGACGATGACCGTCACGCCGGACGGACCCAGGTTCTTCTGGGCGCCGGCGTAGATCATGGCGAACTTGCTGGCGTCGAACTTGCGCCAGAGGATGTCCGAGGACATGTCCGCGATGAGCGGCGCGTCCACCTCGGGGAACTGGTGCCACTGGGTCCCCTTGATGGTGTTGTTGCTCGTGATGTGCACGTAGGCCGCGCCCTTGGTGAAGGTGCACTCCTCGGCCGTCGGGACACGGGTGAAGCCCCCGTCCTCGGTGCTGGCCGCCACGTTGGCCTTGCCCAGGAGGTTGGCCTCCTTGATCGCCTTGTTGGACCAGGTGCCGGTGTTGACGTAGTCGGCCACCTGCCCCTGGCCGAGGAAGTTCATCGGGATCATGGCGAACTGCGACGAGGCGCCGCCGCCGAGGAACAGCACCTGGTAGTCGTCGCCCACGCCGAGCAGGCTCTTGAGCAGCGCCTGGGTCTCCTCGTGCACCGCGTCGTACTCCGGCGAGCGGTGGCTGACCTCCAGCACGGACATGCCGGAGCCCTTGAAGTCGAGGAACTCCTCCTGGGCCTCTTTGAGCACGGCCAGGGGGATGGAGGAAGGTCCGGGGTTGAAGTTCATTGTGCGAGTCATGTCTCGTCTCCGTTGTCAGTCGATCTTGGAAAGTCTGAGCCGAAAAAATTAACCACAGAGGCCACAGCGACCACAGAGTTCTTCCCTTGTCTTCCTCCGTGCTCTCCGTGTGCTCTGTGGTTATTCATCCCTCCCTACTTGGCGTCCACGTGCGCCTGGATTTTCTCTTCGATGATGTCGCAGATGCGCATCAGGTTCTCCTTGGTGGAGGCGCCGGTGTGGGGCGTCATCACCACGTTCTGAGCTTTGGGCAGCGGGCACTCCTCGGGGGGAGGGTCGCTGGGCCAAACGTCGGTGGCGTAGTAGGCCACCTTGCCGTCGTCCATGGCCCTGATCATCGCCTTTTCGTCGATGGTCTTGCCGCGGCCGGTGTTGACGATGATCACGCCGTCCTTGCAGGTGGCCAGGGTGTCGGCGTTGAGCAGGCCCTTGGTCTCGTCGGTCAGGGGCATGTGCATCGAGATGAAGTCCGCCTGGGCCAAGAGCTCCTCGAAGCTGACCATCCTGGCGTACTCGGAGCTGTCGACGTAGGGGTCGTGGGCCACGATGTCCATCTCGAAGGCCCTGGCCCGCTTGGCCACCTCGGTGGCGATGCGGCCCATGCCGAGGATGCCGAGGGTCTTTTTGAACAGCTCGGTGCGCTTGAGGCTCTTTTTGAGCCACTGGCCGGCGGCCATGCCGTTGTGCCCCTTGACCAGGTGGCAGGGGGCGGCCAGCATCAGCGCCATGGCCATCTCGGCCACGGCCACGCTGGAGGCCGCCGGCGTGTTGTGCACGGCCACGCCCTTGTCCTTGGCGTAGACCAGGTCCACGTTGTCCAGGCCGACGCCGCCACGGATCACCAGCTTCAGGTTGGGTGCGTTGTCGATGTACTCCTTGGTGACCTTGGTCTTGCTGCGGATCAGCACGACCTCGGCCTCCGCCACCCTCGCCTTGTCGTCAGTCACCTCGCCGAACTTGGCCAGGCGCCCAGGCAGCGAGTCGTCGAATGCGTCCGAAACTAGAATCAGCATTTCCTTCTCCTGTTCCCTTGGTTTGGTATTTTCGTGCGAACGAAGCCGTTAGTTCTCGTTGATGCTCTTGACCACCATGCCGCTGCGCAGCTTCGGCTCGAACCAGGTGGACTTGGGAGGCATCACCTCGCCGGCGTCCGCCACGCTCATCAGCTGCACGATGCTGGTGGGATACAACGCGAAGCCGACGCCACCGAGCTTCTCCGCCCTCTTCTCCAGCTCCTGGGTGCCGCGGATGCCGCCCACGAACTGGATCCGATTGTCCGTGCGGGGGTCCTTGATGCCGAGCAGCGGATCCAGCAGGTTGTTCTGCAGCACGGCCACGTCCAGGCTCTGCACCGCGTCGTTTGCGGGGTAGGTGCCTTCCCTGGCCGTCAGGCGGTACCACTTGCCGTCGAGGTACATGCCGAAGGTCTTGACCGCGTCGGGGCGGGCCACGTCGGTCTCGGCGATGTCGAACTTCTCCGCGACGGCCTGGCGCAGGGCCTCGGGGGTGTGGCCGTGCAGGTCCATCACCACGCGGTTGTACTCCATGATCATCATCTGGTCGTGGGGGAAGACCACCACCAAAAAGTGGTACCACGGCTCGTCGCCGGTGGCGCCCATACCCCGCTCGACGCGCCGCTTCAGCACGTTGGAGGCCGCGGCGCTGCGGTGGTGCCCGTCGGCCACGTAGAGGTGGGGCACCTGGGTCGCGAACAGGTCCACCAGCTGCTGCACCTCCTGGGCGTCGGACACCACCCAGAGGGTGTGGCCCACGCCGTCCTCGGAGACGAAGTCCACGTCGGGCGTGCGGGCGCAGATCTTGGCCGCCAGGGCGTCGACGTCGGCCACCGCGCGATAGGTCAGAAACACCGGGCCGGTGTTGGCGCCGATGGTGTCCACGTGCAGGGTCCGCTCCAGCTCCTTGTCCTGCCGCGTGTGCTCGTGGGTTTTGATTTTGCCCTCGTCGTACTCCACGACAGAAGCGCCGAGCACCAGGCCCACCTGCACGTGGTCCCCCATCTTCTGCTGGTAGAGGTAGAGGCAGGGGGTCTCGTCCCGGATCATCATCCCCTGGTCCAAAAAAGCCTGCAGGTTCCTCGCCCCGTTGGCGAAGATCTCCTCGGCCGCCGCGCCCTCGGGCAGCTCGATCTCGGATTTTTCGACCCGCAGAAAACTGTGGGGCTTGTCCTCCACGTAGGCGCGCCCCTCCTCGTAGTCCACCACGTCGTAGGGCGGCGCGGCGATGTCGGGGGCCCCATCGGGCCGGGGGCGAATTCCACGAAACGGCTTGATCTGAGACATGGGGACCTCCTGCTGGTAGAGGCGATCTGATTACCACAGGTTGGGGATAAATTTAACTGGAGAGGGAGAGGCAGAGCAGGGGAGGGGGAGGGCAGGGGTAAGGGCGAGGGATCAGGGGCCCTTCCACTTGAGGATGTTGAAGTTGCAGACGACGAAGATGTCCGAGGCCGAGGCGCCCCAGACGTCGTTGCAGTAGCTGGTCTTGGGCGGCGACACCCGCAGCCACTTGGTGCCGTCGAAGCGGAAGATGGAGTCCTGGGCCTTGAAGATGGGGTGGCCCACGGCGAAGACGTTGGTCGGCGACGAGCCCCACACCCCGTGGAAGTAGGTGGAGGTGTTGGTGGTCATCTTGTTCCACTTGGTGCCGTTGTAGCGCAGGATGACGCCGTCGTAGCCCACGGCGAAGACGTCCTTGTCGGAGAAACCGTAGATGTCACGCAGGTGGGAGGTGACGCCCGAGGTCTCCTTCTTCCAGTACGACGACGACGTGCAGTAGCCCGAGGTGTTGCACCTGATGATGGCGCCGTTGTTGCCCACGGCCCAGACCTTGCCGTTGGACAGGCCCCAGGCGCCGTACATCGGGCCCTTGACCACGCCGCTGCTGCCGAAGGAGATGCTGTAGAAGATGCCGCTGCTGGAGGTGGTCTTGTAGCTCATGTAGTAATAGGAGCCCGAGTTCATCTCGCCCACGCCGTAGACGTAGCCGTTGGGTGGGCCCCAGCCGCCGCGGAAGTTGTAGTAGTAGGAGGTGGTGGATGAGTAACCCTTGGCCCAGGCGCTGCCGGTGTAGGTCAAATACATCTGGGCGCCGAGGGCGTACCACTTGGAGGCGCTGGGGTGGACGATGAGCTGGTGCAGGTCGGCCTTGCTGGTGTCCGGGTTGGTCATCGAACTCCAGGAGGTGCCGTTGTACTTGATCAGCAGGCCCTTTTGCCCCACGGCGAAGACGTTGGTCGCCGAGGTGCCCATGACCGAGTAGACCTTGCCGCTGGGGCTGTAGGCAAACTCGGTCCAGTACTTGCCGGCGGCCGCGTCGGGCTTGCCCATGTCGGGCTTGCCGGCGTCGGCGGTCGCGTCTCCCCCTGCTTCCGGGTAGATCATCGCCTCGAGGCCCGGGCCGGTGTCCTGTGGGGTTACCTTCTTGTCGGCCGCCTTGCTGTCCGCGCCGCTGTCGCCGGTCTTGAGCTTCTCCTTGTCGTCGGAGCAGCCCCAGGCCAGGGCCGCCGTCAGGGCCAGCGCCATGATCCTCGCCATCGTACGCATGATCCTATTGCCTCCGTTGCCGTTTCATCGAAGGTAAAGGGTAGCCCGCGGATCGTCAACCGCACGCGCGCCCGGCCAAACCCTTGCGAGCGCCGCCCGCACCATCTATGTATAATGGGTCCCCACAAGGAGGTTCCATGGTTCGTCGTAGTACCGCCGCCCTGCTGGCCGCCGCCGCCCTCTGCCTGGCGCTGCCCGCTGCTGCCGCCCCCAAGTATGTGCGCATCTCCTACATGGAGGACGCCTCCACCACCGTGGGCGTGGCCTGGACCACCCACTCCAGTACCGCCGGCACCACCGTGCAGTACGGCACCTCCAAGTCCAAGTACAGCCTCACGGTCAGCGGCACCAAAAAGAAGGTCAGCGCCACCCTCGGCACGGTGAGCGAGGCGGTGCTGACCAAGCTCAAGCCGAGCACCACCTACTACTACCGCGTGGGCGGCGCTGGCGGCTGGAGCAAGCAGTACTCCTTCCGCACCGGCGTGCCCCAGAGCAAGCAGTGCGGCATCGTACGCTTCGCGGTGCTGGGCGACAGCCGGGCCGAGTCCTTCCAGGGCGACCTGGGCGTGTCGGCCAACTGGATGAAGCTGGTCAACGCCGCCATCAAGCACAAGCCGGCCTTCTTCCTCCACGGCGGCGACATCGTCCACGACGGCAAAAAAGAGAAGCAGTGGGACAACCACCTCAAGGCCACCGCCACGGCCAGCCCCTACTACCCGGTGATGTACGCCCTCGGCAACCACGACGACGGCACCAGCATCAGCGGCGCCAAGGAGGACAACTACCACGCGCTGTTCAACTACCCCAAGGCGGACAAGACCCTCGGCGGCAACGGCGCCGAGGACGCCTACTACTTCACCTACGGCAACGCCATCTTCATCTCCCTGTCCACCGAGTCGTGGTCCACCGGCTCGCCCAAATTCAAGAAGCAGGCCGACTGGATGGACAAGGTGCTGACCAAGTACCCGAAGCGCTGGAAGTTCGTCAACCTGCACCGGCCGATCTACACCAAGTACGCCACGATACCGCTGGTCGGCACCAAGGTCAGCCACAAGCCCAACGAGGCGGGGCACAACGCGGCCTTCGCCCCGGTGATCAACAAGCACCACGTGGACGTCGTCTTCCAGGGCCACAACCACTGGTACGAGCGCTACGCGCCGATCAACTGCAGCAACGGCGGCAGCACCAAGCCGTGCAAGGCGGCCAGCTTCGCCAAGGGCACGGTCTACGTCACCTCGGGCGGCGGCGGTGCGGCGGTCATCCCCTGTCTCTTCGACTGGTGCAAGACCGACAGCACGCGGCTCAAGGCCATGGGCGAGCACCACTTCGTGCTGTTGGACATCAAGGACCACACCCTGAGCTACAAGGTGGTCAACATCCTCGGCAAGACCCGGGACAGCTTCACCATCAAAAAGACCGTCTCCACACCAGACCCCTGCGCGGTGAAGCCCGACATGGGCGTGCCCGACAGCGGCTCCCCCGACGCCGGCGTGGCCGACGGGCCGGTGACCTCAACCGACGGGCCGGTGACGCCCACGGCCGACGGCCCGGTGACCTCTGCTGACTCCAGCAAGCCAAAGGCCGACAAGGGCAAGCCCAAGGGTGACGGGGCTGTGCAGGTGGATAGCTCCAATCCGGGGGTCAGCGGCGACGAGGGGTGTAGCTGTGAGGTTGGGGGTGACCAGGCTGGTTGGAGGTGGGTGGTGCTTGGGTTGGTGGTGTTGGTCTGGCGTCGGCGGCGGCGAAATAGAAAATAAAAAACATGAAATTCTAAATTCTAAATGGCGGGACGTGCGGTGGGGTGCGCGTGGACTTTGGTTGAGGTGGTTCGGGTAGGCTGGCGTTGGTGCGCGGACTGGGGTTGGGGGGGGATTAAACAGAAACCAGGAACAAGGAACCAGGAATGTTGAAGGGGCGGGACGTGCCGGGTGGGGGGGCGTGTTGATTGTGGTTGGAGGTGGGTGGTGGTGCTTGGGTTGGTGCTGGTCGGTTGGCGCCGGCGGCGGCGAAATAGAAAATAAAAAACATGAAATTCTAAATTCTAAATGGCGGGACGTGCGGTGGGGTGCGCGTGGACTTTGGTTGAGGTGGTTCGG
>PVBE010770726.1_pt1 | contig 11496 bp, 7 predicted proteins | sample 1631181 | NCBI WGS metagenome assembly PVBE01 (sample SAMN08397723, study PRJNA350692) | Marine metagenome, whole genome shotgun sequencing project. | isolation source: water | place: Pacific Ocean | collected 2012-04 | reverse complement strand
CCATGAAGGGGCGGGGCAGCTTGCCATTGAAGATCACAGCCACGGGCTCGGTGTAGGAGACCTTTGGGGTCAGCGCCAGGACCTCATCTATGACGAGCTTGATGGGACCCTTCTCTTTCGGCAGTCGAGCAAGGAAGACTGGTTCTCCCTTGGCTGGGACACAGCCTTTTCTGTACAGTTGAGCTGCGCCGGTCTCTAGCGGTCGCCGAGCCTTCCCCTCGCAGCGGGCTGTGAGCTAACGACTGCTCCTCGATGAGTTGTCTCCCGGTTTGGCTCCGAGAACGCTGACGATAGCACCGAGCGGTTCGAAACGCAGCTCCCCGGCCCGCCTGGTGGTCGGCTCCCTCTGCGCGCGCGCTCAGCCGCGGAGCTTCAGCCCCCTGCAACACCTCCTGCCCGGGCCCCGTGCGCGGTCCTGGCAGAATCACCCGCACACAGCGCCCCCAGCCGCGCACACGATCCCGATGAACACGACCACCACGGGCTGTTCAGATTACCCGCGCAAGTTCAACGAAAAGGGCCTGCCGGTGTATGGGTTGTGGGTGCGTCGTCTCGCAGAATAGGCGATCTTCGGCTGCCAAGAGCACCCGCCGGCGATGGCTGGCGTACGAAACCACCCCCGCGGGGACGCGCCTCGATAGCTTCGAGTACGGGTTAGGTGAAAACGGAGAGTGCACCCGTGGAGGCCAGCATGGCGACTGAACTGCCCTTGGAGTTCGAGAAACTGCATCCCGTCGGTACTCCCCGCGAGCGCGGTCTATACCGAGCCAAGATCCCTGGAGGATGGCTGATCATGTTGGGCGACAACAGCGATGACGCCGCTCGGTCCTGGGGCATGGGCGGCTTGACCTTCGTGCCGGATCCCGAGCACGAGTGGGAAGGTGGCGCCCTGCCTGACTAGCCGGGCTCCACGGCGGAAAAACCAGCTCGCCTGCGAACGACGCCCAGCGGAAGCAGCAACAGCGACAAGGCTGCTCCCGACGAGGACGAGCGGCAGCCACAGCGCCCCTGCCCGTCATCCAGGTTCACCAGTGGGTCGGTGCCGAGCCGGTACTCCTCGATGTTGCTGTAGCCATCGCCGTCCGGGTCCTCGTCGGCGTCGTCGCGGCTGGCGTCGAGCCCGTACTCCAGCTCCCACGTGTCGCCCATCTGGTCGTGGTCATCGTCGTTGGGCAGCTCGAAGCCGTAGCCTTCGAGTTCCTGACCAGCGGTGATGCCAACAGCGACCGCGCGCGCCTCGTAGACCTGCCCGTCCCAGTAGGTCGTGACGTAGCCGGGATCTTGGCTGCAGTAGTGGGTGTAACGGACCTCGAGCAGCCAGTCGCCGCTGGTCAATCCGGGGACGAGATAACCACCGTCCTCGTCGGTGGACTCGACCTCGACGCTCTCCCCATCCTGACTGCTGGCATAGACGTAGGCGCCGTACACCGGATCGCCACGCTCGTTCAGGACGGTGCCCGATATCGTCGCTCCCGATGAGAGCGCGATCTCGCCCACGTCGTTGTCGACCTCGGCCTCGACCTCGAACCACGCTTCCTGGCCGTCTTCGCCCAGGACGTAGCTGTCGATGGAGCCCTCGTCCGACGCGAAGACGTAGAGCTGGTAGCTGCCCCCGTGGAGGCTATCGATGAGGAAGCTGCCGTCAGATTCCACCAACGCGCCGCGCCCTACGGTGTGCGTGTCGTTGTAGAGCAGCACCGTGGCACCTTCCAGATCCCGCTCGGAGACAAAGCGGCCGGTGAAGGTCGCCTCGGTGGGCAGCTCCATGTCCATTGCGTCCACTACCGCGCCTTCCTCGTAGGCTTCGACGTACTCGGTCGGTCGGTCATCGTCCGGGAAGTAGGTGGTGGCGTGCCCGTCGGCGCTCGCCCACACCACGAGCTCACCCGGCGGAACGCCCTGACCGGACCAGCTGCCATCTTCCGCGCTACCCACGGTGACAACCTGGCTGCTGGCGTAGATATGTACACTGGCGCCCTCGATGGGCCCGTCGGGCCCCGTGAGGAGCCCAGCAGCCCCGATTCCCCCCAGCAGCGACCAAGCGCCGATGTCTACCGAGGCTTCGGGCTCGACCTCGACGATCTCCGCTTGCTCGTCGTCGTAGCCCCCCTCGAGGAACTGATCCGGCCATCCGTCGATCTCGACCTCGCAGGTCCAGGTGGAGTGATCGCCCCTGGGCACGTCCAGCCCCAGCACCTCGAAGCCGCCGTCGACGCCGCTGGCGGCCTGCCTCCACATTCCGCTGGTATCCGCGTCCGCCCCATACGCCGTGACGACGGCCCCCGCGACGGGCTCTCCATCGACGTCCAACAGGCTTCCGGCAATGCGCGCGCCATCGGGCAGCGCGAAGTCCAGGTCTACGACATCCTGACCGCCGTCCAGCTCCAGCAGATCGCCGTCGCAGAAACTCCAAGCGTCGGGCCAGGTGCGAGTCACCTGGGCGTGGGCCGAGGAGGTCACCGCACGGACACGGTACAAACCCGGCTCGAGCCCTCCGATGTCGTACGCGCCATCGGAGTCCGTGTTGTCGTACGCGTAGCCCAAGCGGAGATCGTAGGCGTACACCGCTATCCCCGACAGCGGTTCTCCATCTTCGTCCGTGACGATCCCGCTGACCCCAGCGGCCAGAGGAGCGGAACAGAGCCCAATGGTGAGGGCGAGGGAGGCTGTGCCGAGGAGCGTCTTCCACATGGTGGCCCATGGTACTCCCTCGCTCGGAAGGCCCGCAACAGCGGGGCCCGCTCTTGATCCGGCCCCCCACTGCGGCATACACTCGCGGGGTGTGCCAGTACCGGCCCCAGCGGCCCCTTGCCTCGGGCCGGCCCACCTGTCAAGGGACAGCCTATCATGCAGTACCAGCAACAGGAATTCACGGGAAAAGGCATCAAGGTCGCCATCGTCGACAGCGGCATCCGTAGGGCCGATCCTCGCCTCGCCAACGCCCAGATCACCGGTTGGAACATCCGCTTTGGGGCGACCGGACATGCATTGCTCGGTGCCGACTTCGAAGACGAAGCGGGCCACGGCACCGAAGTCGCCGCCGCGGTCCACCGCATGGCCCCCGACGCCGAGCTGCTCGCGGTCAAGATCATGGATGCCCGCCTGCGCACCAGCGCCGATCTCATGGCTGCGGGTCTCGAGACCGCCTCCCGACACGGCGCCCAGGTCATCAACCTCTCCCTGGGCACCCCCAACATGGGCAAGGCCCAGCTGCTCCGCGACTGCTGCGCGCTGGCCGTGGACAACGGGTCGCTCGTTCTGGCCGCAGCCCACCCCAAGGGCGAGCGAGCCTACCCGGCCGATCTGCCGGAAGCCATCGGTGTGGCCAGCCACCCGGACTGCCCCCTCGACAAGTTCTTCTACTTTTCGCCAGAAGACTTCCCGCGAGCGAAGCACGGCGCGCTGTCGGACAAGTTCCTGGCCTATGGCTACGCAGTGCCCAAGGCCGGCTCCAACAAGAAAGTCTGGCGTGGCTCGGGGATAGCGACCGCATACATGACCGGACGGCTCGCTTGCCTGCGCCAAGCGGAGCCCGATGCCGACGTGGCTGCCATCAACACCATGCTTCGTGAACTCGCTCAGACACCAGATCCCGGCTCTGGATACAAGTAGACCCACGCGGAGTCAACAGGTCTTGCTCGCAGTTCTACTCCCACTGCTCCTACACGCTGGGCCGGCATCGGCCAGCGCGGTGAATACCTTTGGCTCCGGCGCTGGCTCGATCTCCATGGGAGGCGGCGGCATCGCGCTACCTCAGGACGGCGGCATCGTCTTCACCAATCCCGCCGGGCTCGTCAGGCTGCCTGGCGTGAACGGCGCGATGGTGGGCTACGGCATGGTGCGCTCGCGGTTCGACGAGTTCCCCGAGCTGTGGTGGGACACCAACCGCGACGGCCGCATCGACGAAGACGACACGCCCTTGGACTACCAGCCCGAATACGGGGCCGGCGACGGCTTACACGTGGCGCTGTACCGCAACGTCGGCCGACGCTTCGCCCTGGGCGCCGCCCTGTTCTGGCCCAAGGACCGCATCCTCAAGCTGTCGACCTTCGAACCCGAGCTGCCCACCTACTTCATGTACGACAGCCGCTTGCAGCGCTACGGCTTCGCCGTTGGCTTCGGCTGGGAGCAGATCCCGGGTCTCTCCGTCGGCGGTGGGGTTCGCATCGTCCCTCGCGCGCGCTACAACATCACCGCCACCATCGACTTTACCGTCGAAGGAGCGGGTGAGGGCCAGGAAGAAGTGGAAGATCTGGTCACCGACATCACGGTCGATGTCCACGACATGAGCCTGGACCTCGTCACCGACTTCGCACCCATGCTCTCCTTCCACTGGCAACCGGGCGAGCTCATGCCCTTCCTGTCCTGGCTGCAGCTGGCGGGCGCGTGGCGGGGCAGCACGGGCTTGCCGGTCGAGGTCACCGCAGACGTCCAGGCCAACGTCAACATCGAAGACATCGGTAACCTGGACGACATCGTCCTGCCCATCATGTTGCTGGCCGAGCTCGGCGTCTACGATCACTACGTGCCCCAGCAGCTGGTCTTCGGCGGGGCGATCACCCCGGTGGAGTGGTTCTCGGTGTACGGCGAGGTCGCGCGCACTCGCTGGTCGGAGATGGAGATCAACGTGACAGAGGTGGTCTACGCCCACCTGGACAGCCCGCTGTTCGACATCCCCGACGAGGACATCCACGAAGGCAACGTCACCCACTTCGAGTGGCGCAACACCTGGTCCCCCCGCTTCGGCGGCGAGATCTCCCTGCCCCCCATCGAGCTGAACAACGCGGCTCGCTACCTCCAGTTTCGTCTGCGTGGGGGCGGCGGCATCGAGCCCACACCGTTGGTCAGCCAGTCCGAGTACACCGCCATCCTGGACGCCAGCCGCCTGGTGGTAGCGGGCGGCATCCAGCTCGAACATCGCGATCCTTTCCAGCTGGCCGACATCGCTCGCTGGAGCACCTTCTTCCAGTTCCACAAGCTGGGCAGCGGCAGCTTGGAGCGCAAGTGGCTGGGCCAGCCCACGGCTGGCTACCCCGTCGATGTCGACGACAACGGCATGACCTCGGTCCCGGTCGGCGGCCAGCTCTGGACCGCTGGGGCTCAGCTCGAGCTGGACTACTAGATTACTCGTCGGGGACCGTGTCGACCTCGACCGCATCTTCGCCCTCGACGGGCTGCTTGGTGGGCTCGGGCTCGGGCGGCGGCTCGGGCATGGGCATGTCCTCGCGCACCGAGCGGACGAACAGGCGGGTGTGGGTGCCGAAGGAGGTCAGCAGGGGCGCGAAGGCGTCGTGCAGCGCAGCCTCGCTGTCGGGTCGGTCCTTGCGCACCTCGACCAAGACGTTCAGGTCGGGTTCTGTCTCATCCACGATGTAGGAGGGATCATCCACGAACCGCTTGGGCATCAGGTCCTCGAGGGACGCGGCGAGGGCATCGGAGCGACCGACGGATTCAGCCGACAGGGTGTGCCGCAGGTAGCCCTCGCCGTAGGCGCCGAAGCGGGCTTCGGCCGTGGTATCGGTCAGTGCCGCTTCGAAGGGGTGTTCGCCACCACTGGAGAGGGCGTCCTCGATGACCTCGCGGACGTAGTGCTCGAGGACCATGTGGCGGTTGGACACCAGCCGCAGCGCGTCGTCGGCGGGGCCACCGATGCCCACGACGCTGAGGGTGTTGATCCAGAGCATGCTGCTCACGCTGACCCCTGGGAGCACCCTGGCGTGGTAGGGCATGGTCAGATCCTGCACGTAGTGCAGCGCCCAACCGGTGAAGCGCCAACCCCAGTAGTCGTGGCCGCTCTCGAAAGCGTAGCGCGCCAGGCTCTGGAACTGGTGGACCCGGACCTCCGGGTAGGTGCGTCCCAGGAAGCTGGCCAGGCTGTAGATGATGTCCGCTTCTTGGTAGAAGCCCATGTGCCAAGGGGCCTGCGAGGAGAACTCCTTGGTGGGATCGCCGAAGGGCTGTTCGCCCATGCCGTAGCGGGGACCCCATTCGGTGTCGTTGTCCTCCCACGTGCCGAGATCGAAGCCGTAGTCGGGTTCGTCGCAGGCCGCGACCACGACCTCGAGGGCGGTGATCGTGTCCCCCGGTGTCAGCGGCAGCAGGGTGGCGTGACCCAGGACGCCGGGGTCGGACAAGGTGGTGACATCTGCCCAGGGCATCCCGCCATCGACGGGTGCCTCGGTGCCGAACGGCGCCTTTTCGTAGAGAGCCAACTTGACATCGGGCGCCATGCGCAGGGACTCGAGCAGACGTCCCCTCAGGGCTTCTCCATCGCCACCAGCCTCGAACGCCAGCTCGGCCGGGCGCGCTGGGTAGTTCGGCACGCTGGCCAGGGCCCAGACCTCTTCGTCCGCCAGAAGCTGGACCAAGCCCTCCTGCTCTGCCTCGAGGAACTGCTGGAGCGTCTCGACCTGAACGAGAGGGAAGTCCGTCACCTCGGGCATCGCCGCCAGGGCCGGACGACCCGTCAGGCTGTGATCGTCCCAGGCCTGCGCGCCGGGGGCCAGGAGGAGCGAGGCGCCGAGCAGCGAGACCAGCGCCCACGACGGGGTGATGGCGGAAGGATCGAAGCTGAGCATGGTGGGATGCCTCCTTGATGCCTGCGCAGTAACCGGCGCCAGCATGCCTGGTGGCCATAACCGGGCGAAGCTGGCAGACTCGTGGGGCCCGAGAGCCGAGATCCGCCCTCGCCCATGGAGTCGCCATGCCCTGTTCCCTCCTGCCGCTCCTCGCCCTCGCCCTTCCTCTCCACGCCCAGGAGGCATCCACCGACGAAGCGAGCACCGAACAGGCACCAGCAGAGGCCGAAGCCCAGGCCGACGAGCCCACGACAGAGCCGGCCACGGACGGAGAGGCCGCAGAGCCAGCTGCAGAGGACGCGGAAGCCAGCCAGGCCGAGGAGCCCAGCGAGGACGCCGCACCCACAGAAGCCGAAGCGCCCGCCGATGACGCCGCGCCCGCCGAGGTCCAGGCCGAAGGCTGCACCGAGCCCGTCGCGGCGGTCGAGGCACCCACCGACCTGCCCGAAGAGCCCAAGCTCGAGGCCTGGCAGAAGAAGAAGTGGGGCTGGGGTGGCATCCCCGCCGTCAACTACAACAGCGACGAGGGCTTCGGCTTCGGCGTCATCGGATCGGTCTACAAGTACAACGGCGAGTCCAAGCCCTACAAGACCCGCATCGGTGGGCTGGTCTTCTTCACCACCAAGGGAGTCCAGTACCACTACATCGACGTGGACGCCTTGGACCTGGCCGGTGGCAAGCTGCGGCTGACAACCCGGCTGCTCTACGACTACCGGTTCACCTCGAACTACTGCGGAACCGGCGGCGACGTGGAGTGCAACGACGAGGGCCTTGCCCAGCAACAGATGGACTACCACGACGTCGCCTACGACGACCTCGGCGAGGAAGAGCGGGACCAGCTGTTCACCCGCTGGTACCAGGCGGCCTACCGCCAGCCCTATGCCCTCGCCTGGGCTCGCTACGAGCTGTCCGAGAAGCCCCACAAGGTCGAGGCCATCGCGTCGTACCGGCTGTCCTACTTCGCGCCCTTCGCCAAGTTCGAAGACACGCTCTACCAGCACGAGAACGATCTGGACGACGAGACCGGGTTCACCTCGGTGCTGCAGGGGGGGCTCATGATCGACAACCGTGACAACGAGCCCGCCCCGAAGAAGGGCTACTGGGTCGAGGGCACCGTGCGAGGGGCCAGCAAGTACTGGGGGAGCCAGTTCGACTGGTTCGGCTTCAACACCACCCTTCGCGGCTACCTGCCGATCCTCGGGGACGGCAAGCTCACGTTCGCAAACCGCTTCGCATTCGACGGCATCGTGGGGAACACCAACTACAAGGAGCTCGACTGGATGGGGGGCTTCCAGATGTACAGCGCCGCGGGCGGATCTCGCTCCCTGAGGGGAATCCGCTCTTCCCGCTACATGGGCAAGGTCAAGATCCTCGAGCAGGCCGAGATGCGCTGGAAGGCCGTCACGTTCACCCCTGGCAAGATGACGGTGGACCTCTACCTGCAGGCCTTCCTCGACGCGGCGCATGTCGCAGCTGAGTGGGATGACCTCGGCAAGAGCCCCATCCACCTGGGCGAAGGTGGTGGCTTGCGAATCGCCATCAACCAGAACTTCATCCTGCGCGGCGACTTCGCCACGAGCTTCGACGAAGGCTGGGGCCTGACCGGCATCTACCTGGACGTGGACAACCTCTGGTAGAGGCTACATCTCGAGGTCGCCAGCCAGGGACAGGTAGCCATCCTCGGCGCCCGCCGTGTCGATGGTGATGTTGGACAGGGCGAAGCCTTCGATCTCCGGCATGGGGATCTCGCCCATTGCGTCTGTGAGCAGCGGCATGATGAGGGGCACCAAGGCGTACAGCAGGTCTTCGGTGTCCGAAGCGCCCAGGGTGTTGCCCTCGGGGTGCACCACGTCGAACGCCACCATGGTGTCCACCAACTCCATGGACAGGGTGAGGTCCGAGTCTACCGAGACGTCCATGCCGGAGAAGATGCTGACGTAGGCCTGGAGCATCAGGTTGTTCTCGTCGTCGATAGGCCCACCGTACAGGGAGAGCTCGAGATCCCCCATGTGCATGTCGAGCAGGGCCGTCCCGGTTCCAGGGACCACCACCGGTGGCAGCAGGGCTTCGGTGATGATGTGCAGCTCGGTGAGCTCTGGGAAGATGAGCTCGAGATCGGCCAGGTCGAGGCCCATGTCCTCTCCGCCCATCTGCATGTCGAGCAGGCCACCGCCCCACAGAGCGAGCATGGCTTGGTTGATGAAGTCTTCCGAGACACCGAGGTACATGCCGGGCGTGGAAGCCCAGCTGGGCGTGGAGTAGCCGGCGTACAGGGAACCTTCCGGGCTGTAGGGGGAGTACCAGTTGTTGGCCGTGAAGTAGGTGGCGAGGCTGAGCGTGATGCCCTGCGTGTCCACACCGATGCTGTAGGGCACGGCATCGAAGGCGTAGGTGTTGTCCTCGAAGTCCAGATCCGTGGCCAACTCGAGGCTGCCAAGGACGTCCTCGAGCATGGCGGGGACCTCATCGGAGATGACATCCTCGATGGCGGACTCGACATAGCTGGCGATGACGCTGTCCAGATCGAAGCCGAACCAGTCGATGAGGTCCCAGATCCAGGAGTCCCAGTCGAAGTCGAAGCCCGAGGTGTCCACGTCGACGTTGCTGATGGACACGTAGATCACGCCACCCGAGACGTACGGTGTCAGGTCCATGTCCACCGTGATGGCGCTGGAATAGACGCTGCCGCTGCCTGAATAGCCGATCTCCATGACCTCGCCGCTGGCGGACCAGTACAGCGTGGCGTCGTAGATGGAGGCCATGGCATCGAGGTAGCCAGCCTGGGGTGTGAGCTCGAGATCGGTTCCCGAGATGCTGGGGCTGGTGATGTAGAAGTAGATGCTGTACCAGGTCCAGCAGTACTCGACGAAGAGCAGGTCGACACAGGTCTCGGAGGAGTCGGACCACACCGGGCTGGGGATCATGCTGTCGAGATCGATGTCGTTGACGAGGCCCTCGCCCAGCACCTCGATGGTGTCCAGGGCGCCCTCGTTGAGCCGAGCCATGAGCCCGTTGCCCAGGCCCGAGCCGTAGGGCAGGAACTCGCCGGCCAGGACCGAGCGTAGATCGTCCGTCTCGTTCTGGTCGGCGTCCCAGGCGTAGGTCTCGACCAGGTTGACGCCGAAGCCGTAGTCGATGTCGGTGGAGAAGCTCCCGTCAGCTTCCCAGCCGAGGTCGGTGCCGTTGATCTGTAGGCCTTCGACCGGCGACCAGTCGTCGGTGACGCGGCCGCTGACGGTGCCGGTGGTGCCCACGTTCCAGTCGCCGCGGGTGGGTTCGTAGATCTCGAGGAGCGGGCCGGTGGTGTCGATCAGCAGCGGTCCGACGTAGTCCTCGAGCAGCGTGCCATCTGCCGAGTACGCCACGGCCCAGACGGTGAAGTTGCCCTCGTCCATGAAGGTGAGGTTGGTGTTGGTGATGGTGACGTCGCCTGGATCGGCACCATCGTGCGCTTCGACGGAGAGGATCCAGGGATCTTCGGTCTGGTTGCCGTAGGCGTCACGCACCACCACGGTGGCGTGGGTGGTCTCGTACACCTCGAGGTCTACGTCGCTCAGCGTGAGTTCGATGCTGGCAGCGTCGCCTACGACGAAGACCATGCTCTCGGCGTCCACGAGGTCTTCTAGGGACGCCGTGAGCGTGTAGACACCGGGTGTCCACGAGGTCATGTCGGTCTCGGCCACCTCGAGGTCCTCGCTGTCGGCCTCGAGGACCACGTCCCCGACGTCCAGCTCGTTGCCGTAGAAGTCCCACAGACCCACGCCGTAGCCGATGCTGTTGCCCACGAGGGTGGAGAGGTCCGTGATGACGAGGTCGAGCTGGGCGGCAGGGCCCTGCAGCACCGTGAGATCTGCCGTGGCCTCGAGGGAATCGCCCTCGTGTTCCGCGGTCGCCGTGAGCACGTGGGCACCCGCGACCGTGGGGTAGAGACGGGCGTCCGAGTAGTACAGGGATGGTTCCAGCTCGGTGGTGATGGCGAACTCCACCGGCAGCTCCCCCTCGAGCGTGGAGTGCAGAATGACCTCGTAGGCAACCGGCTCGCCCGCAGTAGTCTCGGATACCTCCAGGTCGAGCTCCAACCAAAACTCGGGCACAGCATCCTCGAGGTATTCCGTGCGGCAGGCGGTGCTAGCGAAGAGCAAGGCAGGGAGGGCAAATGCGAGGGTGCGCTGCATGATCTCGACTCCCGGATGCACGCATGCTGGACCGGCGCGCAAGCCGCGCTCATCATCGCCCGAAACCCATCCTAAGTAAAGGCACTTGCCGAAGGCTCCAGCGGGACTATCGCTGAGGTTCGAGCCCTCGTCCGAGAAGTGGAAGAAAGCCCCCGCGTGGTGGTTTGGTGCCTTTCCACGCAAAACCTCTCATCGACCCCAACGAAACGCCCTTTCAGGAGCCTGCGGATCATGCGAACGACAACTCTCGCCATCATTGCTGGCACGGCTTTCGGCGTGGCCATCCTCGTGGCCCTTCCCCGCCAGCTCTGCTCCGCCCCCTTGACCGCGCGAGCCACCGAAGCGCTGCTTCACGCCCCAGACTCCGGTCCAGGCGCGGGGCTGCCCCTCCCCACTGCTCCCCTCAGCTTCGCACCCCTCGTGGAAGCCGCGAGCCCCGCCGTGGTCAGCGTCTACGTCAAGCAGACAGTCTCCCTGGACGAGCAGCACATGGGCATCCCCGGCTTCCCCTTCTTCCTCGAGCCAGGCCAGGGCGGCGTGCCCGAGGAGTTCGAGCGCGAAGGCGCCGGTTCGGGCTTCGTCATCTCCGTGGATGGCTTCATCCTCACCAACCACCACGTGATCGAGGACGCCGACGAGGTCCACGTGGCCTTGGCCAACGGCGAGGAGCTCACGGCCGAAGTGGTGGGCGCCGACCCGGAGATCGACGTGGCGCTCATCAAGGTGGACACTGACAAACCCCT
>PVBE011482685.1_pt1 | contig 11497 bp, 9 predicted proteins | sample 1631181 | NCBI WGS metagenome assembly PVBE01 (sample SAMN08397723, study PRJNA350692) | Marine metagenome, whole genome shotgun sequencing project. | isolation source: water | place: Pacific Ocean | collected 2012-04 | reverse complement strand
TATTGAACCTTTTTCGAAAGGGGTTCGGCAAGAGGAAAAGAACCACGGAGGATTCGCCGCTGGGGGGAGATCTTTTTCACTTGGACAAATTCAGGGTTTAGCTACGCTATGTAATTTGATTATACCTTGAAAACTTGTCATGCAATCGGATACCCAATCGACGGACTTGCCACCGAGTCCCGAACAACAGGAGAAAGTACTGGCCGAGGCTAGTTGGATCGAACTTCTCCGTCAGGAGATCGGTCGCGTCATAGTTGGCCAAAAATATTTGGTGGATCGACTAATCGTTGGCTTGCTTGCCAACGGCCACGTTTTACTGGAGGGAGTACCCGGACTGGCCAAGACACTCGCGGTCAAGACGCTTGCCCAATGCATGAGAGCCGACTTTCGACGCATCCAGTTCACCCCCGACTTGCTGCCCGCCGACGTCGTGGGCACCTTGATCTACAGCCCGAGCGAAGCAAAGTTTTCCACCAAGAAAGGCCCCATCTTCACCAACCTGCTGTTGGCGGATGAAATCAACCGCGCTCCCGCCAAGGTGCAGAGCGCCCTGCTTGAAGCCATGCAGGAGCGTCAGGTCACGATCGGCAAGGAAACGCACAAACTTCCGGACCCCTTCCTCGTTCTGGCAACTCAAAACCCAGTCGAGCAGGAAGGTACGTACCCGCTTCCCGAAGCACAGGTTGACCGATTCCTGCTCAAAGTTGTCGTGACCTATCCCACCCGCGATGAAGAGATCGAAATTCTTCGGCGCATGGCCACGACCGGAAGCGCACCTTCGATCTCAGCGGTCATGACTCCCGCCGATATTCTGGCAGCCCGCAAGGTTGTTGATGAGATCTACCTTGATGACAAGGTCGCGAGGTATATCGTGGACATTGTGTTCGCAACACGCGAGCCAGGCAGAATCTCCCCCGAACTCGATGCCCTCGTTGAGTTCGGCGCCTCTCCACGAGCAACACTCGCCCTATCACTGGCGGCAAAGGCGGAAGCCTTCCTCGATGGTCGGGGATATGTCGTCCCGCAGGATGTCAAGAACCTAGCGATGGATGTTCTGCGTCACCGCGTCGCCACCACCTATGAGGCCGAAGCCGAAGAGAAGACATCGGAAGACGTCATCAGAACAGTGCTCGATCACATTCCGGTCCCCTGATCACAGCCTCCACGGATAGAACGACATGATCCCGACCGAACTGCTTCGAAAAATCAGACGCATTGAGATCGCCACATCGAGGCTGGCCAGCGAATTGCTTGCGGGCCAATATCACTCGGCATTCAAAGGCCGTGGCATCGAGTTCGAAGAGGTGCGATTGTACCAACCAGGCGACGATGTCCGATCCATCGATTGGAATGTCACTGCCCGCGCTGGCGATGCGCATGTCAAGGTGTTCCGCGAAGAGCGAGAACTCACCGTGATGCTGATTGTGGACATGAGCGCTTCACAAGGCTTCGGAACGAATGAACAGACGAAGCGTGAACTGCTAACCGAATTATGCGCCACGCTCGCGTTTTCAGCCATCCGTAACAACGACAAGGTCGGGCTACTGGCGTTCACCGATCGCATCGAGAAATTCGTCCCTCCTCGAAAGGGATCCCGTCATGTTCTGCGGGTCATTCGAGAGTTGCTGGCGCATAAACCTCAGGGGCAGGGAACCGACATCGCTATGGCGTTGGAGTACTTCAGGCACGTGCAGCGTCGGCGATGTACCGCGTTCTTGGTCAGCGACTTTCAAGATGACGGTTGGGAACAGGCCATTCGCGTCGTTCGCAGAAAACACGACCTTGTCGCCATCGATGTGGGTGACCGCCGGGAAAGCGAGTTGCCCAACGTTGGCCTGCTGGAAATCCGCGATGCGGAGTCCGGCGAATTGACACTCTTGGATACATCATCACGCGGCGTCCGCGCTGCATGGGCGACTCAGGCAACCAAAGACGAAGCCAGGCGAACCGGGTGGATGCGACGGCATCGAATTGACCGACTGCCACTGCTGACCGGGGAGTCGTTCGTGGAAACGCTCAGCAGCTTCTTCCGAAGGCGAGAGGCGAGGATGGAACACTGATGCTGCGCCGCGTTGTTATTGCAGGTCTGTTGATTGCCATGGCAGGATGCGATCGCTCGGATCTTGATGCTGCCGCCAACACGGCCACGGTATCCGCCCACCGTGGCCCAGTCCGAATCAGCATCGCAGCGACACCCGATGAGGCACTCGCTGGCGAGCGCATCACAGTCCGCATCGAAGCGACCACGGATCCGGGCTCTCGGCTTCAAACGCCAATGATTCCTGATCCAGCCGACGGACGTATCGGCGAGTTCGACGTGCTTGAACTCTCGCTGACCCAGGACATCGCGCAGGAAGATGGTTCACGAACGTGGAGTCAGAGTTTGATCGTGGATTGCCTCGCCGCCGGGTCATATGACCTCACGCTTCCGCCGATCACATTCGATGATGATCGTGCCACAACGCCACGTACCGGGCGAATCGAACTCGATCCGATTCCCATCGTCATTCGGTCGTCCCATGAAGACGAGTTCGCTCAGATGCACGATATCCATGGCTGGATCGACATTCCCGGCGGCCCATGGTGGCCATGGATTCTCGCCATCGGTGGCTTCGTTGCTGGCGTCGGAGCACTCGGGATCTGGGCCGCCTCACGAACAAGACCAACGGGTCCGCCACCCAGTCCGGCAGAAATGGCAAGAGCGGCCCTTGGCCGCCTGGCATCCAGAGGTGATCTTCAGAAGGGCAATGTGGACGCGTTCTATACATCGCTCAGCGACATCATTCGTCAGTACATCGAGGGACGCTTTGCATTGAACGCGCCACGAAAGACGACAGCCGAGTTCCTCGGCGATGCCGAGCGTGACGCGCGGCTCAACGAGTCGCAGCGATCGCACCTTCGTACATTCTTGCGGGTTGCAGACCTCGTAAAGTTTGCTGGGCACACACCGCCAACCGAACAGGGCTCGGCGGCGCTCGAAGAGGCGGCACGATTCATTGATGGAGTAGAAGAATCGTTCGCTGCTGACCTCGAAACCAATGCTGTGGAGGTGGCACCATGTTGACCTTCACGCCCGACTCATTGTGGTGGCTGCTCCTGCTTGTCCCCCTCGTCCCAGTTGCGTGGTGGCGGTTCGTTCGCCGCGCCAATCGACCAGCCGTACCGTGGTCGACCACCGCTCCGGCGCGTTCAGTGCCGCATGGATGGGCCGCCCGCACACGCTGGATTCTTCCAGCGATGCGAACACTCGCCATCGTCATGCTGGTGATCGCCATGGTCGGACCGATCAAGGGCGATGAACAGACCAACAAAACAGTCGAAGGTATCGCCATCGAACTGGTCATCGACCGCAGCGGTTCGATGCGGGCTCTGGATCTTCAAGTAGCCGGCCGGCAGAGTGATCGACTCGATGCGGTCAAGTCCGTCGCAGCGGACTTCATTCTTGGGGAAGAGGAATTGCCGGGCCGCGAACACGACCTGATTGGCCTGATTACTTTCGGAACTTGGGCCGACAGCATCTGCCCCATGACACTCGACTACGAGACTTTGGCAAACGCGCTCTCGCAGGTGCGGCCTGCCACCGAGGCCGAAGGTGCAAACACAGCCATCGGCGACGCGCTGGCACTCGCCGTCAGCAGGCTGACCGATCTGAAGGATCATGCGGACCTCTCTACAGATGACATCAGAAGTCGCGTCGTCATCTTGTTGACTGATGGCGAGGACACCGCCAGTGAGATTGATCCAATCGCTGCAGCGGACATGGCCCAGGCTCTTGGCATCAAGGTCTATACGATCGGTGTCGGAACCGAAGGCGTCGCACCGATTCCGGTTCAGGATGCGAGAGGAAGAACGCAGATTGTTCAGCAACGGGTCACAATTGATGAGCAAACCCTGCAAGAGATCGCCGCGATCACGGGTGGTCGGTTCTACCGGGCTCGCAATACGCAAGCACTTTCAGATATCTACGCCGAGATCGACTCGCTCGAAATGACCGAAGTAGCCGAGGAACACTATTACCACTACACCGATCTCGCTGTCACTCCTACCGTACTTGGTGGTATTGAACTGCCCCCCCTGCTGATCTTCCCGCTTCTGATCCTGCTCGGAGAGATTCTCCTTGCAGCGACTCGCTACCGATCCCTTCCTTAACGGAGTCAGACCTCTGGACCTTCGATTCAACCAACCTGATTCCCTTTTCTGGCTATGGACGGCGATTGCCGCATCCGCGCTATTGCTATTTGCCGCAGCGCGACGACGCCGAGCACTGGCGAAGTTGGCAACGTCCAACCTCCAGCCACGATTTGAGCGAGCCATCGGACCGACACGGCGTGGATGGCGGGCCACCTTGCTTATCAGCTCGATGGTCGCCATCGTGCTGGCGCTTCTGGATCCGCGTCTGGGTGTGCGATACGAACAAGTTGCTCAGCGCAATATCGATGTCATCTTCGCGCTTGATGCTTCAAGAAGCATGCTTGCAGAAGACCTTCGCCCGAACCGACTTGAGCGAGCCAAGCAATACATCAACGACGTCGTTAACAGCGCCGTCGGAGACCGGTTCGGGCTCGTCGTATTCGGAGGAACTCCGACGCTCAAAGTTCCTCTGACGCGCGATGCACATGCACTCAAGATCTCTCTTGAGGAGATTCGGCCACGATCGGGGCGACGAGGCGGATCCCTCATCGGCGATGCGATCCGGCTGTCTGAAGAGTCGCTTGCCGCGGGCGAGAGTGGACACAAGGCAATCATTATTCTCAGCGACGGTGAAGATATGGGGTCCTACCCCGCCGAAGCCGCTGCCGCCGCTGCAGATGCCGGCGTTTCCATCTGGACCATCGGGCTCGGCGATTCTAGAGAGGGTGGCCGCATCCCGGTCCAAATCGATGGCGAGCGGATCTTCCTGACTCATGACGGGCAGGAAGTCTGGACCAAGATGGATTCAACCCTGCTTGCCGAAGTCGCTGATGCCGCACATGGCCGTTTCATTCCAGCAGGAACGGCGAATCTCGACCTGGCCGACATTTACGCCCAGATCATCGCGCCTGCTGCCGGGAGGCGCGTCGAATCGGCCCGCATCGAGCGTGGCATCCCTCGATATCGGTGGTTTGTCGGCATCGCGCTGGCCTGCCTCGCAGGTGAAGGCGTGCTCGGTCTTCGCCGCGCACGCGAAAGACGTCGCAGGAGTGCTCCGTTACCAGTGCGAACAGCCGTTGCCGGAGGGGCTACTGCATGAAACTTGCCACCGCACTGTGCGCCACACTGGCGATCAATCTGGCCATCGAGGCCGCACCGCCGCCTGCACCTGCAAGCCCAAAGCAGGATATTGCCATTGCAACCGACGCCGCTTCGCGACAGGCGTGGGCAGAGGCAGCCGCCGCGCTTGCGCGGGCCCAAGCCAACCTCTCGGAGTCGGATCCGCTCCTTGCCTTCGATCAAGCCGTCGCCGCCTATCGGGCGGGCGACCTCGATCAGGCGGCTCAGGCTTTCAACCGCGCCCGCAACACATCTGATCGAGCACTCGCGGCATCTTCAGCCTACAACCTAGGCAATACGGCCATGGCGTTGGCCTCAGACTCTGCTGCTTCACCACCTCCTGGGCAGCAGCCCGATCTTGCGGGTCAAGCAAAGCGGTATGAGGAAGCGATCACGTCATACCGAGAGGCGATCGCCTTGGATCCCACGCTCCACGAGGCCTTGTCCAATGCTGAAATTGCTTGGAAGCGGCTGGCGGAGGTTCGTGAACAACAACAAGAGCAGGAACAACAACAGCAGCAGTCCGGCGAACAGCAGGACCAGCAACAAGAACAGCAGGACCAGCAACAAGAACAGCAACAGTCTGGTGATCAGCAGCAGTCCGGCGAACAGCAGGACCAGCAACAAGAACAGCAACAATCTGGTGATCAGCAGCAGTCCGGCGAACAGCAGAACAAGCAACAAGAACAGCAACAGTCTGGTGATCAGCAGGATCAGCAGGATCAGCAGCAGTCTGGAGAACAGCAAGAACAGCAGTCACAATCTGGCGAATCAAGCCAGAACCCACTGAACCAGGATCGCCAGCAGGACGTCTCAGATGCAGGAACTCCACAAGAAAGCGGCCGGATGACCGCCGAGGAGGCACGACGCATGCTGCAGGCAGTCCGGGACCGTGCCAGAAAACGGCGGCTCGAACAGGCTCAACGGGAGGCGACCGGAATGGCGCCAACCGGCAGGGATTGGTAGTCATGAAGCGACTGTTTCACAACACTCAGATCTTCAGATTCTCCTATCGCGTGTCGGTACTCATCGTCTGCACGCTTGCCGTTGCCATCCCGGCTTCCTTGCGAGCCGGAACCGTCAAGCACGGCCTGTCTTCTCAAACTTCATGGGTCGGCAGCCCGATCACGCTGGAAATCGTCTTCGAAAATGCCCGATCCCACGAAGCACCGGCCGTGCCATCCGCTCCCGGCCTGCACGTGAGCAGTGGAGGCACACCTTCGCGATCATCAAGCGTAAGCATCATCAATGGACACCGGACCGAACAATCAGCCCTGACCTATCGCTTCCTCATAGACGCCTCCGAACCCGGCGAGTACAAACTGCCCAGTTTCGAACTGCATGCCGACGATCGCACCTATGAAATGGCCCCGGTCCAACTGACTTTTCAAGCAACCATCGATCCTTCCCTCATCCGTGCCCAAATCACGGGGACTCCATCTGAGGCCTGGATAGGCGACATTCTCCCTGCCACTCTTCGGATTCTCATGAAGCCATTCAAGGATCGTCAACTGCCCGATGGCTCGATGTCGGCCGCTGCCATGTGGAAGCAAATCAACTTTGCCGAAAGCCAATGGGGGCCGTTCCACGAGGCGATCGTGGAGATGCTGGAAGAGAACAAGTTTCCGGCTATGACCATCGTGCGACTCGATGCACAAAACGAAACAGAGAGGTGGTACGCCTACGACATCTCTTCGAATATTCGACTACTGAGTGAAGGGGAATTGGATCTCTCTGATGTGCTGATACGAATGAATTACCCGGTGCAAATCGGCCGCCACTCAGGATCGTTCTTTTCCCCCATGTCACGGCTTGCAATTGTCTCTGAACGCCCCATCACGGCAAGCCCCGGCCTGGTGCAGGTTATGGTGAATACTCCGCCCACCCATGGCCGACCGGCAACATGGTCTGGTGCGGTCGGCCAATTCCGATTCGATGTGACAGCCAGCCCAACTGATGTCGTCGTTGGCGAACCAATCACACTGACCATGCAGATTACCGACGTCGCTGACGGACCGGCGGATCTGGAGTTATTGCAGGCCCCGAAACTGGACGAAGATGAAGCGTTGACGACGTCGTTTCGCGTTCCGGACGACCGACCTGGTGGAGTCGTGTCGAATCGGGCCAAGACGTTCACGCAGTCCATCAGGCCTGTTTCGTCTGATGTCACCATTATCCCCCCGATTCCCTTCGCGTACTTCGATCCGCTGACGAAGAAATATGACATCGCCTTCAGCAGGCCAATCGATGTCTCGGTGACAACGTCGATGCAACTCGATGCCACCTCGATGGGAAGCCCTTCGCAGAGCGGCGAGGTCGCAGCAGAGGAAGTCACTCTGGTACGAGGAGGACTCCTTGCCAACTACACGTCCCCGAAACTCCTGCTCACTCAACCAAGTCGACCCGGCATAGCGTGGCTGGCCGGAATCATGGTGGCCCCCCCACTCGCCTTCGGCTTGCTCGCGGGGATCCGGAGTCGCCGCGCATCGGATCAGCGTGATCCAAAACGGCGACGATTCAGAAATGCACAGCGACGATTCGAAGAACGGATGAGCATTGCTCAGAGTCATCCGGATGCCGCCGCACAAGCTGTCCGAGCCTATGTGGCAGATCGTTTCGGGCTGCCAGAAGATGCGATCACGAGTAGGGAAGCGGCTGCCGCAGTGCACGACGCCGGCCACTCGGAACTTGCGATCATTCTGCAATCCCAACTCGCAGAACTTGAGCGTATGAGTTACGCCGGCGATACTGCCACCACTCAAGAACCGCCAATACAGGCCGTTCGTGACCTCGTTCGACGATTGGGGACCGACCTCCGATGACACGTCCAAGCCTCGTACTCATCACCATCTTGGCTAGCCTTGCCGCCATTGCAGGTTTTCCTCCGAACGCGCTTGGCAGTCTGACCGATGGCCAGAGGAAACTTGTGCTTGACGAGGGACAAACCGCTTTCAACGAAGGCACCTTGCTGCTCAACACCAACCCCGCCGAAGCCCGTGAGGCATTCGGGATCGCCGCAACCAAGTGGACCCGGTTACTCGATGATGGCGTCGTCAATGGCCCACTCCTCTATGACATCGGCAACGCTTGGATTCAAGCAGGCAATCTCGGTAAGGGCATCGCGGCCTACCTGCGGAGCGAACGATTCATGCCGGGCGACGCAAGGCTGGCGGAGAATCTCGCTTATGCCAGATCGCTCGTATCCCCCCAATTTGCTGGAGACCCAACGTCTGCGATGATGCAACGGTGGACAGACTGGATCAGCGGCTGGTCTGCGTGGCCGCGGACTATCGTCTTTGGATGCGCATGGCTGGCCTTCTGGTGCCTCATTCTGTGGCGACACAAGTTGACGACCACGTCGTGGCGCTGGGCCACCGGAGGTTCGCTGGCAGTCTCCATTTTCGCCGGGGCAGGTGCCATGGTCACCATCTTCGGCACGGGTGGAGCAACTGGCGTCCTGATCGAAGATGAGGTCATCGTCCGAAAGGGTGATGCCGAAAGCTACTCACCTCGATTCGACGAACCAATCCACCGGGGGGTCGAATTTCGGATTCTGGAAGAGCGGCCTATCTGGCTGCACGTCGAGTTCCCCAATGGCGACGATGGCTGGGTTCCCAGAGACGCCGCTGAGGTCGTGTTGCAACCCTCAGCGATAACGTCACAGGCGTAATACCTACAACGCAGTACGCACGAGTGTTTCACTCGCAGCCAAAATCTCCAAGCAGCGCCAACATGTCGTTGATATCGATCACGCCATCTGGGACGAGGTCCAGTGCCGGATCGGAACCGCCATATCCATCGAGCATCGCAAGAAGGTCTGCGATGTCCGTCACGCCGTCGCCGGTGACATCGCCACTGCACTGGGGTGCAGGGTCACGAACCGTGATATTGAACGTCGCATGAAGTGACTCGGATGACTCGCCCGGCAGATCCTCATCACTAACGACAATGGTCACAGGTCGCACATAGGTGCCGACCGCAAGCCCTGTCGTGTCGAACTCGAATGGCAAGGAGATCGGAAACGGACCGACGTTCTGCCAACTGCCCCCCAAGAATGTGAGCGGCGCATCTGGCGTCGTTACATCATCGACATCCATACGCGCCTGATCACTGTCCCACTGGTAATTCCAGAAATGAATTGACAAGAGTTGCACTCCGGAGTTCGGCTCGAACTCAACGTAATACACATAGAAGTCGTTGTCCCCGTCACTCACGAACGATGGATTGGCATGGCGAAGAACGTGACCGGAAACCGACAGTGTTGCTGGAGCATGCTGCGTCAGTTCATCATCGGATGTGATCTGCAACTCATCGGCAAACGTTCCCGCCACCGATGTGTCGATGGCAATATCGACCTGAGTTGAGTTTCCAGGGGAGAGTTGCCCAGTCTCAGAATTCCCCGCCAGAACACCGGTTCCATTCATGGCCCAGTTCAGGTTTGCCGAACCCCCAGAAACCGTGCCGTTGAGTGCGTTCGCAAAGTCAGTCGAGCAGGCCACCTGATATCCCTCAAGAACAGTGCCGACTTCACAGGCATCAAAACTCGCGTCGAGTACCGCCGGCATTCGATAGTCCACAACGACCGGCAGATGATCGGACGCGTCATGAAGATCATCCGCCAAGGCGTCGCTCCCCGTGGGGTCATCTGGCCAGTAGCTATTCGTCCCGTCATTGATGGCGCCGTTGTAATGATTGCCGTCGTTTCCGAGAGACCGATAGGTCCCTGACATCACAGTCAGGCCAGCCAGTCCATGAAGATTCGATGTTGCAAGGTGGAAGTCGAAGCGATCGTCAAGGCCGCCGCTGGCCAGACCACCGGCTTGAATCGTCCGCGGTGACTGGGAATGCTTGATGGAATTGGAGGACCCAGCCCAAGATCCTGAGCCCAAAGGATCGATGAGGCCGCCAGCGAGGAATGTCTGATAGCCCGCCTCGGCGTTGTCGTAGAAGTTCATGTCCCCGGTGACCATCACCCGGCTTCCTTCTGGAATCTCGCTCATGTTGGCGACAATGCGGCTGGCGCCTATTTCCCGAGAAGCCTCGGCGGATGAATTGTTGCCAGCCTTCAGATGAGCCGAATACACGTAGAACTCAACCGGCGGGTCGTCATGGCCATTGAGGCTGAACTTCCACCGGTCAGCGTGGCGTCCTGCTTCCACGTAGGTGTCGTCGTGGCTTGAATGATCCTCGCTCAGGGTGGCTGCGTGGAAAAAACACGCCTGAGCACCACCGTAGTTGTCTTCGTTGTGATTGGTGTACGTGGCCGCGGACCACTCGGGGCCAAGATTCGACAGGAGGTATTCAAACGTAGCATTGTCCGCCTCCTGAATAGTCAGGATGGTCACGGGCACCGCGAACCCCGCATGATCGTCCGCGTCCAACGCTTCGATCACGGCATCGATGGCCGACGACTCGCCTCGCATCTCCGCGAGATTCCACTGGGCCACTCGCAACTGGGCGTGCGCCGCGCAGGCCAACACACCGATCGTCACACCGCCAATGACCATTGAACTGCTGCGCATGAGGCCTCCCTGACCGCACCCCACCTCATTCTACCCCTATCAGTCAGATCTCCAACAACCGATTGGAACCTTCCGTATCACCGGTTTCCTGCACCAACCCGTACAAACCCACTCGATAACGACTCCCCAACATCCCCCATGGGAAGGAGGAGCCGAATCGCCGGAGCGAAACGGGGCGAACCTTGGCTCGGTATGGAGCCCGCCAGATGGAGCCCGCCAGCCGCTTTGAACTGGCAATTGGTGGACAAAAACAACGGCGGCCCGATCCAAAGATCGGGCCGCCACGGGTCCTGTTCAAGGACAAGTAGACAGTCGATACACGCTTCATCGTGTCTCGCGACACGAGTGTCCGCCGAAGCGGACGAGGTTGTCCTGACTACCCGGTGCAGGTCTCCCTGCGAAGAAGTGGGTTGTGCTGACCAATATTGGCCAGCGATCACTTCAACATCCGGGTCTAAGGAAATCCCTTAGAAAGGAGGTGATCCAGCCGCAGGTTCCCCTACGGCTACCTTGTTACGACTTAGTCCCAGTCACCAGTCTCGCCGTGGGCACCACTGAATTGTGGCGACTTCGGGCGCTACCAGCTTCCATGACTTGACGGGCGGTGTGTACAAGGCTCAGGAACGTATTCACCGCGGCATTGCTGATCCGCGATTACTAGCGATTCCAACTTCATGGAGGCGAGTTGCAGCCTCCAATCCGAACTGGGGCAGGCTTTTGCGATT
>PVBE010579851.1_pt1 | contig 11497 bp, 8 predicted proteins | sample 1631181 | NCBI WGS metagenome assembly PVBE01 (sample SAMN08397723, study PRJNA350692) | Marine metagenome, whole genome shotgun sequencing project. | isolation source: water | place: Pacific Ocean | collected 2012-04 | reverse complement strand
GTCGGTGTCGTGGATCAAGGTGAGCGGCGTACCCTGGACGACCGCCTGCCCGAGATCTGCGAGTTTCTTACTCACGCGTCCGGCATACGGCGCTAGCACTTGTGTGCGCGATAGATCCAGCTCCGCCTTCGCCAGTTCGGCGTTGGCCGCGGCTCGGTTGGCGAGAGCCTCGTCGAGCTGTGGCTTGTGGGCGGCGAGCGGGTCCGGCACGACGTCCTTCATGACGCGCTTCCACTCGGCGATCGCCAAGCGCGCTTCCTGCTTCTCGGTTGCCAGAGCCCGCTCGGCGCGGGCCACGACAGCCCGTGCGCGCACGACCTCGATGTCGTAGTCGCGCCGATCGATTTCGAACAGCAGGTCGTTCTTGTCGAAGAAGCCTCCGTTCGCGATCGAGCTTGCCACGTGCACGATCTCGCCGCTGACGCGGGCGACCAGAGTCGACACCGTCTTGGGACGCACGGTGCCGTCGGTGGTCACGGTCAAGGTGGAGGGCTGTTTGCGCGCCGTGTGCACGCGAACTAGGCGCACCGGCGCTTGACGCGGGCGTTCCTTCGGGACGGTGCTTCGATCGACCAACCAGCTGGCGGCAAGCCCGCCGAGCGCAAGCACAACGACTGGCAGAGCGACGCGGGCGACGCGGACGGACAGCGGATGCGGGCTCACCTCTTGCTTCCCTCCTCGTTGTCTGGGTTCATATCCGGCACCGAATCCGGCTGAGGTTCGGCAAACGAGCCGCCGAGTGCGAGATGCAGATCGACACGGTTCTCGAGTTCTTGCCGGCGCACCGCGAGGCCGCGGCTCTGCGCGGATACGTTGGAACGTTCGGCATCGAGCACTTCGAGCAAGCTACCGCGGCCGCCGCGATAGCGCTCGACGGATACACCGCGTGCCGCCTCGGATTCGGTAACGAGCTCATCGATGGCGGCGCGCTGTTTGGCGAGGAAGTCGCTGGCAGCGAGCGCCCCCTCGACCTCGCCGAACGCGCGCAGGACACCCTCCACGAACAGCGCCAGGTCTTCACGGCGCGAGGCTTCTCGGCCCTCAATCGCCGCATGCAGTCGGCCACCTTGGAAGACCGGTTGCACAAGGTTGCCGAAAAGGCTCCACACCTGGAAGTCACCGTCAAGCAGATCGGCGAGCCCGCCGCCGACAGTGCCAGCGCTTCCGGTCAATGCGATGCGCGGGTAGAGATTGGCGCGTGCCTCGCCAACGCGGGCGTGTGCGGCGAGCATGCGCTTCTCCAGTGCGCGCAGGTCGGGTCGCCGGCCCAGGATCTCGGCAGGCAGCCCGGCCGGCGGCGCGCTCGCGAGTCGTGGCAAGTCCGCGCCGGTGATGGCGCCCTGCGGATAGCGGCCGAGCAGAAGCTCGAGTTGGCGTCGGGCACGGTCGTGGAGGTCGGCTCGAAGCTCGCGATCGACCCGCGCGGAAGCCAACTGCGCGCGCGACAGGTGAATGTCGATGGCTGGTCGTGTGCCAGCGCGGACGCGACCTTCGACAGTTGTCAGTGTGCGCTCGAAGTTGGTCACGGTTCGCTCGGCGAGTGCGAGCTGCGCGCGTGCCTCCGCCAGCGCGAACCAGACCTTGCACACCTGACCCGCGAGCGACAACGCGGCGGCGGCGCCGTCGTCCATGGCCGCGTCGGCGTCGTGTGCTGCGGCTGCCTGCTTGGTGCGCAGCCGTCCCCAGAGGTCGAGTTCCCACGACACGTCGAGCGACAGGCCGAAACTCGAGAAGGTGTTGCTCGCGGGCGCCCCGCCGACGCCGGGAATCGGGAAGCCAACGAAGACCTGCCTCTGCCGCTGTGTCTTGAACCCGCTGCCCACGCTCGGCCAGCGTTCGGCGCCGGCGACGCGGGCCTGCGCTGCCGCCATCGCGACGCGCTCAGCCGTGGCGCGCAGCCCGCGGTTGTTGGCGATGGCTTCCTGGACGAGCCCGTTGAGGGTCGCGTCGCCGAAGTGGGTCCACCAACGCGCGACGACCGGTCCGCGCACCGCGCTGGCTGCCGTCCAGCCCGCAGGCATGCGCACGTCCGCTTGGGGCGGTTCGCCCTCGATTGCGCTACAGGCGACCAGCAGTGCGCATGGTAAGAGGCCCGGGATTATGAGTGCCGCGTGACGCATCAACTCCGTCGCTGGAAGGGGCCGGGGACCTTCTACTCGCCTCTCGATGAGGCTCCCCTTTCATGAGGCGGGCGAAGGCGTAGTTCAAGACTTCTCAGATATCCGCAGCAGTGACTCGAGCAACGGGCGGATTTCCGCGAGGGGTAGCATGTTAGGGCCGTCCGACGGCGCGTTGTCCGGATCCTCGTGTACCTCCATGAAGAGGCCATCCACGCCGAACGCAACCGCGGCCCGCGCCAGAGGTGCGACCAGGCTGCGGTCGCCGCCGGTTGTCGCGCCACCGCTCGGCCGCTGCACCGAGTGCGTGGCGTCGAACAGCACGGGCGCGAACCCCTGCATCGCCGGGATGCCAGTGAAATCGACGACGAGCGCGCCGTGGCCAAACGTGGTGCCGCGCTCGGTGAGGGCGACGTTGTCGTTGCCGGACTCGCGGACCTTCGTCACCGCGTGCTGCATCTGCTCCGGGGCGACGAACTGACCTTTCTTGATGTTCACCGAGCGACCGGTCTGCGCAGCCGCGACCAGCAAGTCCGTTTGTCGGCACAAAAACGCAGGAATTTGCAGCACATCGACGACTTCTCCAGCGACTCGGCACTGCGAGGTGTCGTGCACGTCGGTCAGCACCGGCACGCCAACCTGCTGCTTGATGTCGGCGAGCCACTGCAAGCCGTCGTCGATGCCCGGCCCGCGATAGGAGTGCATCGACGTGCGGTTTGCCTTGTCGAACGAGCACTTGAAGACATACGGAATGTCGAGCTTTCTACATACGTCCGCGAGCGCGTTGGCGTGGCGTAGTGCGTGGTCGCGCGATTCGAGCACACACGGGCCGGCGATCAACGCGAGCGGTGCACCGGCCCCGATCGCGATCCTTCCGATTTGTGCGGTCTTCGCCATGTCTAGGCACGCACCGTGTTGTGGAGCACGCCGATCCCATCGATGTCGACTTCCATTGCGTCACCGTCCTTGAGGTAGATGGGTGGGTTGCGCGAAAATCCGACGCCTGGCGGTGTTCCGGTCGAGATCACGTCGCCGGGTTCGAGGGTGATGGTCTGGGAGATGTAGGACAGCAGTTCGGGCACGCCGAAGATCATCTGGTCGGTGCTCGAGTCCTGCAGTGTCTCGCCGTTGAGCCGGAACGCGATGCGCAAGCTGTGCGGGTCGTCGATCTCGTCCTTCGTGACGATCCAAGGGCCGATCGGCGCGAAGGTGTCGCAAGACTTGCCGCGTTGCCATTGACCATCCGCGAACTGGAAGTCGCGCGCGCTGATGTCGTTGCAGCAGGTGTAGCCGAGCACGTGGTCCATCGCATCCGCGACCGCGACACGGCTGGCCCGGCGCCCGACTACGACGCCGAACTCGGCTTCGTAGTCGAGTTCCTGACAGCCCTTGGGGACGCGCACGTCGGAGCCGGGCCCCGCGATCGACGAGGGAAACTTGGAGAACAGCAGCGGCCGTTCCGGCAGGTCCATACCGCTCTCCTCGGCATGGTCCTTGTAGTTGAGGCCGATGCAGATCACCTTGCTCGGTCGTGGCGCGATCGGGCAGAGAAGCTCGACGCGGTCCAGGTCGAGCTTCGGCGTGCTCGGGTCGCCATGGAGTTCCAGTGCCCGATCGTGGCATCCGGTGGCCGGATCGAGGTCGAACCAGTCGCCCGGCCGCTGCGGATCGCTTGCCGTAGTGAAGCTGGCGATCGTCTGGTCGTCGACCAGGCAACCGATGCCCAGCTGCTTCTCCTGGCGATCCTGATACGAGACCATCTTCATGGGGTCGGACTCTCGCTCGGGAGGTCGCGCGTGTCCAGCCGGCCCTTGCTCTTGAGCTCGCGGAAGCGCTGCATGGTTGCGCCGATGCCCTCCGCGAGCGGTGTCGCGGGGAGGCCAGGCAACGCCAGGCGAACCGCGGCACCATCGAGCATCGGCGGGATCGGGATCTCGGGTCCCTCGGCGGTGATGCGGCCCGACCTGGCGTCGTCGGTCAGCGAATCGATCATGTCGATCACGTCCAAGACTTCCGCGGTGTCGCCGTGCAGGTTGAAGACTCGGGCGCCCTCTGCGGGGATGTCAGCCGCGAGCACGAAGGCCGCGGCCGCGTCCCCGGCAAACAGAAAGTCCGTCGCTCCGGAGAACCCGATCCGATACGGATCGCCGAGCACGGCGGCCTTCATTGCGGTGGTCGGCCCGCTCGTCAGCCCCTGATCGCGGCCGACGCCATAGACCGTCAGCGGTCGCAGGCCGACGCTCGCGATGCCGTCGTCCTGTGCATAGATGCCCGCAGTGCCTTCGTTGGCGCGTTTGTACACCCCGTAGTGCGTGGTTGGCTCGCACAGTGCGGTCTCGTCGGGCACCTCGGCACCGGGGCCGTAGACCGCCGCGGAGCTGGCGTAAACGACCTGCCTCAGCCCGACGGCTTTCACGGATTCAAACACGTGCACCGTGCCGAGCACGTTGACGGCAGCGCCCTTGGCAGGATCAGCCTTGCAGAACGGCACCTGCAACGCCGCCAGGTGGATCACACTCTGTGCCGCTGAGGCTCGCAGTGCTTGGGTCACCGCGGCGCGATCAGTGAGGTCACCCCGGATGAGCGAGTAGCCAGCGAGTGCGTCCGGCTCGACGAGGTCGCGGACGCGTCGGTCGTCGTCGGACGCGTCGAACGCGACGGCGCGGTCACCGCGCTCGACGAGCGTCTTGATGACCCACGCGCCGATGCAGCCGAGCGCGCCAGTGAGGAAGTAGGTCCGAGCCATGAGCGGCGCGCCACCATACACCGGGGTGCTAGTGCATCACGACAGGCCGTCGAAGCGGACGGCGTTGTTGCTGAACAGCTTGGCTCTCGCGCTGTCGGAGAGCGCGCGTTCGGCCCAGTCGGTCACGATGTCAACGACTGCTTCGTACGACGCCGCGAGTGTGCATACCGGCCAGTCCGAGCCGAACATGATGCGGTCCTCGCCGAAGGCATCTAAGGCGGCATCGAGGTAGGGGACGAAGTCGTCCTGCTTCCAGTCGCCCCAAGAGGCTTCGGTGACGAGACCAGACAGCTTCACGTGCACGTTCGGCAGGATCGCGAGGTCCTTCAACTGCTTGACCCAGACGTCGAGTATCCCGTCGCGGATGTACGGCTTGGCCAAATGGTCGAGTACGAACGACTGTTCGCGAAACTCGTCGACGAGCTTCGTTGCGTTGACGACATGCCGTGGGTGGATGAGGATGTCGTAGGTAAGTCCAGCGTCGGCAAGGAGTGCGACGCCATGCCGGAAGTCGCCGCGCAGGCAGAAGGCGTCATCGGGTTCGTCCTGCAGCACATGGCGTAGGCCGACGAGTTTCGATTCGCCCCTTAGTTCGTGCACTGCGGTCTCCGCGTCGTCGGCGCACAGGTCGACCCAGCCGACGACGCCAGCGATGAAGTCGTGGTTGGCCGCCAGGTCGAGCAGGAAGCGTGTCTCCTCCAGGCTCTGACGCGCCTGCACGGCGACACATCGGTCGATGCCGTTGTCCGCCAGGAGAGGCTCGAGGTCGCCTGGCAGAAAGTCGTGCGCGATCACGGCCATGCGGGCATCGATCCACGGATACTCGGCCGGGTCGTAGCGCCAGAAGTGTTGGTGGGCGTCGACGCGCCCCGATCGCGAGGACATGGGCAGCATGGTAGCCTCCGTGTCATGACGCGTGCCGCCTTCCTGATCTCGGTCTTGCTCGGTGGAGTGGCTGCCGCGCAGAAGAACGATACTGCTGACACGGTCGCGACGAAGCGGCCGCCAAACTTCGTGTTCGTGCTGGCGGACGACCTCGGTTGCCGTGACACGAGTTTCACGGGCAGCCGCTACTACGAGACGCCGCACCTCGATCAACTGGCCAAGCAGGGCATGGTCTTCACCCAGGCCTACGCGAATGCGCCCAATTGTGCGCCGACGCGTGCCTGCTTGATGTCCGGCCAATACGGTCCGCGACACGGAATCTACACCGTCGGCAACGCGGCGCGCGGCAAGCGCGAGAACCGCAAGCTCGTGCCGATCGAGAACGTGACGACGCTGCGCGACGAGATCCTGACGCTGCCCGAGTTGCTCAGCGCCAACAGCTACAAGTGTGGCCACTTCGGCAAGTGGCACCTGGGCAAGGACCCGAAGGCGCAGGGCTTCCACGTCAATGTCGGTGGCAACAAGCGCGGTGCCCCGGGCCGGGGTGGCTACTACAGCCCGTACCGCAACCGGGACCTGCCGGACGGACCCAAGGACGAGTACCTGACGGATAGGCTGACCGACGAAGCACTGAAGTTCATCGATGACAACCGCGGCGGCCCGTTCTTCCTCTACCTGTCGCACTACGCCGTGCACACACCGATCGAGCCGAAGCCGGGCAAGGTCGGCAAGTACCGCGGCAAGAAGCCCGATGGCGGGCACAAGAACCCGAAGTACGCGGCCATGATCGAGAGCCTCGACGAGAGCGTCGGACGCGTCGTGCAGAAGCTCGATCGGTTGCAACTGGCCGACAACACCGTCCTCGTGTTCTTCTCGGACAACGGTGGGCACGGTCGCGTCACCTCGCACGAACCACTACGCGGCGCCAAGGGCATGCTCTACGAGGGTGGTGTTCGCGTTCCGATGATCGTGCGCTGGCCTGGGCACGTGCAGCCCGGATCGACAACCGCGCAGCCCGTCATCGGCATCGACTTCTTCCCGACGTTTTTGGAGATCGGTGGCATCGCGAAGCCCGAGGACAAACTGCTCGACGGCGTGAGTCTCCTACCGATCCTGAAAGGCGGCGAGGTCGCCCGCCGTGATCTGTTCTGGCACTTCCCGGCCTACCTCGAAGGCAACCGACGCCGCGGCACCTGGCGGACAACGCCGGTCGGCGTGATTCGCTCGGACAACTGGAAGCTCCTCGAGTTCTTCGAGGAGGGACGCCTCGAACTCTACGACCTGGCCAAGGACCCCAACGAGACCACGAACCTGGCCGCGGACCGACGCCCGGTCACCGAGCGACTCCTGGCGCGCATGAAGGAGTGGCGCCGAGCCACGAGTGCACCGGTGCCGACGGAACCAAATCCCGGCTACCGAGACCGCTAACCACAAGGTCAGAGCTGGTCGCGGGCGTCGGCCATCGGGCCCTGGGTGGCTGGCACCACGACCCGGGCGATGACCGCCAGTCGCATCACTCGGCGCGTGCCGGCCCGCCGAGGATCGCGTTGAACACCAGTTTGAACGTTGCGTCGGGTTGGCCGCGGTAGAGCATGTCCGGACCAAACAAGAACACATTGCCGGCGCCGAACGACATGCTCAGCACTGCTGCCTTGCCGTGCAGGTGATTGGTGCCGATGGCCCAGCCGCTGGCGAGCGTGTCCTTCTTGGTGTAGCGGACGGCGACCTGCGCCGAGCCCTGTGAGCTGTCCTCGGTGGCTTCGAACACCGGGCTGCGCCGGAACATTCCGACGAGGTTGCGCTGCACTCCCCACGTGAGCATGAGGCCCTTGGCTGGCGCTAGACGCACGAGCGAGCCGGGGATGAAGAACTCCGAGCGGTTGGTCGCGCGCGGCTTGCCACCATCGCCGTCGACGAAGGTGCCGGTGCGCACGGGGAAATCGAACATGCGGATCGCTGCCGAGGCTTGGCCACCGATCGCGATCAGCGTGCCGCCGCCAGAGACGAACTTCTCGAGCGGGGCGAGTGCGTTGGACTTGGTGAGCACGACGCGGCGATCGCTGATGTTCGACCAGTCTTCGAATGCAGGCAGCGCCTTCTGGAGCTTCTCGATGGTGGCGTCGCTGATGCGCACCGGGCGTCTGCTACGTGGTCGCTGCGACAGGTTGGGCAAACCAGTGCAAAAAAGAAGCACGTCGAAGTCCTTGCGCAGGTCGCCTTCGGCAACGCGCTTGCCGAACACGAGCTTGGGCGTGAAGCCGAATTCTTGCAGCACGAACTGTGTCCAACCCGTCGGCATGTTGCCGCCGAAAACGTCGAACAGCCCGATGCGCGGGCGACGGATCTCGAGCAGTTTGCTTGGCGGACGCTTCAAGATGCCTGTGAAGCTGACGCCGAAGCGTTTGGCTAAGTCGCGGACCCGCCGCGCGCCACCGGCTCGGTTCTCGACGAAACACGTCCCGGCCGGCCAGGCGCGGCCGCCGATCCGCGTGCGGGAGCGCAGCCAGTGCACGCGGTCACCAAGGCTCAACAGGTGATTCATCGCACGGTACGAGCCACCGTCGTAGTGGGTAAACAGCCAGCCGGCACTGCCGTCGGTGACGCTTCCGGCGTCGACCCCGACATCCTCGACGCGCTCGAGTTTGGCCTGAATGCGGTCATAGACGCGGTCGAACTGCACGCCCATCTGCATCGCCAGCGTCCAACCGGCGCTGTCATATGGTCGCACTGGCTCCCCACCGTTACCGAGGTCGTCCGGGTGCCACTGCGGCTCGAACATGTCACGCACGTGGGCGCGGAAGGCCTGATCACAGAGGACGACCCACGATCCCTTCGGAAAGCGGGCAAAGCCGGCTCCGAAGTCAGCGCTGGCGCGATGAACCTCGACGCCGCAGGCGACCAGCCGGTCGATGAAGCGCCGCACTGCGGTCAAGTCCAGTTGGTCTGCCGGCAGCACGTAGGCGCGCGCGTCGCGTAGTTCGGGATCCGTGAACGCGGTGTTGTCCTTGCGCTTCTTGGCCTCGGCGACGAGGCGAGGCGTGACGGTCCAGTGGTCCTTGCGGCCCTTGGCGATCGCCGCTTTGCCCATCTGCCAGATGTCGAACAGGAGCTCTTTGCGGTAGCGCGACGCGTAGTCGAGGATCGCCAGGTTCGCGGTTTGCAGGTATTCGATGGTCTGACGTGCGTGCCAGGTCTGCGTCGCGACCGGCATCGGATAGTCCCCGTACGGCAGGCGCCGGTTCAGGGCCTGGGTCAACTTGCGCGGCGTCGGGTGCCCGAATGACTCGGTCAAGATGCCGATCATGTTGTGAAAGTAGGTCGTCGTGCGGAGCCCACCGTTCCACCACGTCGAATAGGGTGCGCCAGTGCGTGAGATCACGCCGGGTTTGTTTTCACGCGCAAAGCGGTGCGTCATGTGTGCCGACACGATCTCGATGCCACGGACCACGCGCGGGTCGACGTTGTAGTTGAACGGATCACGGAATGGTGGCGTGAAGATCACCGTGCCGCGTGGCGCGGACTGGTGATGGTTGTAGATGATCTGCGGAAACCAGCGCCGGTAGAGCATGCGGTTGATCGCCCTCGTCTCCTTCTGGTTGCTCGCATAGAAATCTCGGTTGTTGTCGTGCCCGACGTAGCGCTGGTAGAGCACCGGCAGACCGCCGACCCGCCCCGTTGCCATGTAGGCATTGGCGACCATCTCCATGCCATCGGGGTTGGCTGGGCACACGAGCAGGATGACGTTGTCGAGAATGCGCCTGGTCTCGGCGTCATTGCGCGAGCACATGCGGTATGTCAGCTCGATGATGTTCTGCGCAGCGACGCTCTCGGTCGCGTGCATCCCAGCGTCGATCCAGATGACGGCACGACCTTCGTCCGCTAGTTGGTCCGCCATGAGCCGGTCGATGCCGCGGGCGTGGCACAAGCGCTCGGCGATCTTGCGGTAGCGCTGTCGCTTTTTCAGGTTCGCCGGGGACGACACGATGGCCATCAACATCGGCTGGCCGTAGGAGGTTTTGCCGATCTCTTCCAGCGTCATACGGTCGGACTCGGCCTCAAGCGTCTTCCAGTAGGAAGTCAGCTGCGTGTAGTTGGCGAGGAACTTGTCGGCACCGACCTTTTTACCGAAGGCAAGCTTGGGGCTCGTGATGCGCCGCTGTGCTGGCAGGACCGACAGGGCTAGAGCGGTGGCGCCAAGGGCTAGAGAGAGATGCATGCCACTTATTCTATCGGCGTAGTGGCCGCGGCTGGGGCAGTCGATTTAGCAATGCCATTGACCTCACGTCACTCGGTGAGACTTCCCGAAGAAGGCACGCCACGGCAGGTAGATGGTCGCGCCAACGGCGAGCACTGCCAGTCCGAGCAACGTCTGGTCCATGCGTCCCTTGTGAAACGTCTCGGCGAGATTGCCGGACACGAGAAAGAGCGCTACGCCGAGGTAGATCCACACCGGAAGCGGCCACAACGGCATGCGGAACGGACGCGGAAGATCGGGGCGCCGGCGGCGCAGGCTGAGTAAGCCCCAGGCGACCAGCCCGTGGAAGATCCACTCGGCGAACACGACCGACTCCATCAGCGTCGACAGGTTCATGCGCAACGAATCGTCGTTGGCTGCTTGCGGCTGTGATCCGACGAAGTTCCACTGCAAGTAGCCGAGTGACAGCACACATTGCAGCAGCAGCGCCAGCACCGGCGCGCCGGTCTTCGCGTTGAGTCGCCCGAAGCTTGAGAAGAACAGCCGTTCGCGCGCCATCGCCACATAGATGCCCGGCGTCACGAGGATGTTGACGGTGCAGACGCCGAGCGCGGAGATGGCCATGGCCGCAGCGAGTGCGCGCGTCATGCCGCCGCCGAGCGCCTTCTGTGCGGTTGTTGCGGCGACGTCCTTGTGCGCGACCAGCCCGTCGATGCCGAGCACGCGGAGGTAGCCGAAGTTGGTCGCCACGTAGATGAGCGCGACCCCCAGAACGCCGATCACGATCGCCTTTGGCAGGGTGCGTTCGGGGTCTTTGACTTGGGGCGCGATGTAGCACAGGTGCTGCCACCCGCCGTAGGCGAAGAACACCGACAATGCGGCCGTGGACACGCTGCCGATGGTGACGTCGGCCGTGGTGGCACCACCCGTGGTCGGAAACGCTGGCACTGGTCCGGTCGAGGCAGGTGCCACGTAGGCGATCGCTGCACCGATCAGGGCGAGGATCGCCACGAGCTTGGCGACCATGCAGATGTCTTGCACTGTGGCGCCGACCTTGGCGCCGAGCAGCGCGGCGCCAGTCAGCAGCACCACGAAACCGGCGGCGAGATTGCGGTGCGATACGGAGCCCTCCTTGCCCGTGAGACCGGTCAATGTTCCGATGCCTTCGGCGCCGAACGAGGCAATGACAGCAATGGCGCCGGTCGAGATCACGCCGAGCACGACCCAGGCGAACAGGAAGGCCACGATCGGCGGGAAGACCTCGCGCAGGAACACGAACCAGCCGCCGGCGCGCGGAATCGAGCCACCCCATTCCGCGAAGGTGAAAGCGCCACACATCGCGACCACGCCGCCGCAGACCCAGAGCAGCAGGAACATGGTTGCATCGGGTGCGTGCTCCGCGACGCCGTGCGGCGAGAAGAAGATGCCGACACCGATGATGCCGCCCATGACGAGCATCGTCGCGTCGAAGACGTTGAGCTTCTTGCTCACCTGTCGCTGCGCGCTGCGCGCTCGTCGAGTTCTTCGAGCTTGAGGCGCACCGACACGACGTAG
>PVBE011443396.1_pt1 | contig 11498 bp, 10 predicted proteins | sample 1631181 | NCBI WGS metagenome assembly PVBE01 (sample SAMN08397723, study PRJNA350692) | Marine metagenome, whole genome shotgun sequencing project. | isolation source: water | place: Pacific Ocean | collected 2012-04 | reverse complement strand
CGGTTACGCTAGCAGGCCGCCGGGTCGGCAGGGTTCAGACGCCATGCCGCGAGAGTCAGACACGCTCCAGGTGGGCGCATCGGCGCCCGCCTTCACGCTCCCCACACAGCGCGGCGTCGTGTGCTCGCTGTCGGACTACCTCACTCGGGGCCCGGTACTGCTCGTGTTCCACCGGGGTACCTGGTGACCCAATTGCCGACGCCGGCTCGGCGAGCTGGCCAACAACCTCGGTCGCTACACGGCGCGCGGCGTGCAGTTCGTCACGGTCCTGGCGCAGCGGTCGAACCGAGTGAAGCGGTACGTCGAGGACACCGGGCTCGCATTCAACATCCTCATCGACGAGCGCCGGGAGGTGCTCAAGGCCTACGGCGTGTGGCACCGGCTCGGGCTCGACGCCTGGAACGTGGCCCGTCCGGCTCTCTTCCTGATCGATCGACAGGGTGTCATCCGCTATCTGTTCGTGGGAAGCCGGCAGGGAGAGTTCCCCGGCCATGAGCGCATCATGGAGGAGATCGCCAAGCTGGCGGGCTAGCAGCCCGTGGCTCGCCGTCAACGCCGACCGATTCGACGCTCGTACTCCGGCTCCAGCGCGTCAGCCGTGTGCAGATCGAAGGGGGGCGCGCTGCGCGGATAAGCACCGCGGAACTCCGCGTGGCACCGATAGCACACGGTGACATCGCCCAGCCACCGTGCGATGACCAGGTCTAGAAGGACGGCACCCGCCAGAACGCCGTACGCGGCGAGATCCAGATCGAACCAGTAGAACCCCGCGCTGATCAGACCGCCGACGGCGACCACCAGCACGCCCGTCTTCGGGTCGAAGTCCTTGCGACAGTAGAAGTCGCCCCGCGCGCACACCGGACAGACGTCGACGCCGTCGTCCCGTCGAACGACTGGGGAGAACGACAACTGGGTCTGTCGGCGACAGCGCGCGCACGTGATGACCTCGGGTGGGTCCGCGGCCGCCACCGGCAGACCGCCATCGCACTCGGGACACCGCACGGTGACTTCCATGGTCACGGGTTACTTACTTCTCGCTCGGAGGGAGTAGGCGGGAGGCCGGCGACGTGGGTTCCACGGCGGGACATCAGGACGACTCAGGACCTTCACCACCGGCTGCTAAACCGGTACCCGAGTCGACAGCAGGAGGTACTTGGCCAGCACCTCACCGACGATCACGGCGAAGAAGTCCACGTAGAGGATGCCGGTCGCCGATTGGGTCGAGTTGATCTTCGCGGTCTCCCAGGTCAGGTAGGAGAGCACCACCGGACCGAGCAGCCCAAACAACACTCGCTGCCAGAAGAAGACACCGCTCACCGAGAAGACGTAGCGCTCGAAGCTGGGACCGAACAGCGGATCCCAGGCCACGAACGCCGTGAACACGGCGGCCGCCACGACCGCGATCCGCAGTCCCGTCGTCAGGATGTGAAACTTCACGATGCGCTGAAGGTGCGCGATCTTCATGGACGGGAGAATGAGGTACCAGTGGCCCAGGACCATCGCGGTGCACGTACCACCGAGCAGCGCCGCCGACGTCAGAAAGCTCGCGACCGTCAGCCCCTGGAACACCGGAGGGTTGCCCGCCGCCGCCTCGAGGGCCTGTGCGACGAGCGCGACGCCTCCGCTCAGCGTCGCCGTCCACAGCAGCACCGGGCGAAGGACAGGGAGCACGCGCCCAACGATCACCCTGAAGACGAACAGCGCAGCGCACGCGACGACGAGACCCCCCGTCGAGACGCCGGCGCGGTCGAACACCAGCGCGTCCACGGGACGGAACACGAGCCCTGCCGCGAGCAGGACGAGGGACAGGGCCGAGGTGAACCGGAAGAACTTGACGCCCGCTTCCTTCGAGACCAGGAGGAGGGTGAGCGCGATCCCCACTCCCAGATGGGTCAAGAACAGAAGGAGAACGGACGTCAGGGACATCCCAGCCCGCCGTGCTACTTGCCGAACCGCTCGCCGACCGCCGCCCAGTTGACGACGTTCCACCACGCGGCGATGTAATCGGGCCGTCTGTTCTGATAGTTGAGGTAGTAGGCGTGCTCCCAGACGTCGAGCCCGAGCAGCGGCCGCTTGCCGTCCATAAGCGGGCTGTCCTGGTTGGCCGTGCTCTCCACGGCGAGCGTTCCACCCGCATCGACGAGCCAGGCCCAGCCGCTACCGAACCGTCCGATGGCCACCTTGGTGAACTGCTCCTTGAAGGCGTCGAAGCTCCCGAACGCAGCCGCGATCCCGTTGCCCAGCTCACCGCTGGGCGCCCCACCACCGCCCAGCGCCATGATCTGCCAGAACATGCTGTGGTTGACGTGGCCGCCACCGTTGTTGCGCACGGCGGTCCGGATGCCCTCCGGAACCGAGCCGATATTCTTCACCAGGTCCTCGGCGCTCTGCCCCTGCAGGCCGGGATGCTTCTCGAGTGCGGCATTCAGGTTGTTCACGTAGGTCGCGTGGTGCTTGTCGTGGTGGATCCTCATGGTCTGCTCGTCCACGTGAGGTTCCAAGGCGTTGTAGTCGTAGGGTAGCGCTGGCAGTTCATGGGCCATCTCGGGGACTCCTCTCGTTCGCGTCACGTGTCCGCCTACCGAGGCGGCGCGTCTTGCCTCCCGAACTTTACCGGATCGACAGCATCCGGTCGAGCGCGACGCGCACCCAATGCTTCTGATGCTCTGGGACGACGACGCGGTTGTACACCTCCCCTTCCGTCAACCCTTCGAGCACCCAGAGGAGGTGGTTGGGCGAGACCCTGAACATGGTCGAGCACAGGCAGCCTATCGGATCCAGCGTTTGCACCGTGACGCTCGGCGCGACACGAGTCGCCAACCGATGGACGAGGTGCACCTCGGTCCCAACCGCCCAAACCGACCCCGCGGGGCTCTCGCTCACCCGCCGGATGATGTACTCGGTCGACCCACTATCGTCGGCGGCCTCGACGACCTCCCACGTGCACTCGGGGTGGACGATGACCTTGCCGGTGGGATGCCCCGCGCGAAAGCGATCGATCTGCGGTACGGAAAATCGGGTATGCACGGAGCAGTGGCCCTTCCAGAGGATGATCCGGGCCGACGCGGCGCGCTCGGGATCCAGGCCTCCGTAGACCTCGTCCGGATCCCAGACGGCCATCTGGTCGAGGGGCACCCCCGTCGCGTAGGCGGTGTTGCGGCCAAGGTGCTGGTCCGGCAGGAACAGAACCCGCTCGCCACGCTCCCACGCCCAATGGAACGCCGCCGGGGCGTTGCTCGACGTGCAGACCGTCCCCCCGTGCTCGCCGACGAACGCCTTGATCGCGGCCGAGGAGTTGATGTAGGTGACCGGCACGACGTCCTCGAGCCCCATCTGCGCCAGCTCGTTCCAGCACGCCTCGAGCTGGTCCGCCGCGGCCATGTCGGCCATGGAACATCCAGCCGCCAGGTCGGGCAGGATCACCTGCTGGTAGGGGGCGCTCAGGACGTCCGCGCTCTCCGCCATGAAGTGGACGCCACAGAACACGATGAACTCGGCGGCCCGGTGAGTGGTGGCCTGGCGGGCGAGCCTGAAAGAGTCACCCGTGCAGTCAGCGAACTTGATTACCTCGTCACGCTGATAATGATGACCGAGGATAACCAGGCGATCGCCGAGCGTCGTTCGCGCCGCAGCGATCCGGGCGTCCATCTCCGCGTCCGACAGACCGAGATAGCGCTCCGGTAACAACTGGCGTTCGGAGATCTGATCCTGCTCGTACCGGGTCAGTAGCTCTACGGTCATGGTCCCGCTCCCTCGAAAACGGCGCACACCGAGACAGCTGTGGTGTCGACGCCGCCACCGGTATCTCTACTGTTATGAACTGAGAGCCGCGCCAGCTCCGCGGGCGTCACCATCCGACGCCGGGGTTGTCGCTGAGTCTGACAAGCGTATTATACCATCTCTAGACCGCAAGAATAGGCCTCCGCGCGCCTGGCCGGCACGTCAGGCAGTCATGGAGTCAGCCAGCAGTCCGTGGTGGAGGTCCTGCGTCGCACCCGTCGTGAGACATACCGCGCTCGGCGTGGGCAAGGCGCGACGAGGGCCACGGGCTGCTAGGTCGGACCGACCGTATCGGCGGGACCGACCGAGTCGATGACCCGCGAGGGAGCTACCGAAGGGACGACGTTGTACAGGGTATCTCGCTGGACCGGCTGCCGGCCCGCTCGGCGCACCAGGTGCTCGAGATCGGCCGGAGTCATCGACTCGGGCGTGCGCGCCCCGGCCATGTGGTAGATCTTCTCCTCCTGCACGGTCCCGTCCAGGTCGTCGACCCCGAACCACAAGGAGGTCTGCGCCATGTCGATGCCCGTCGCGATCCAGAACGCCTTGACGTGGGGAATGTTGTCGACCATCAGACGGGCGACGGCGTGGACGCGCAACGTATCGAGCCCGGTCGGGGCGGGCAACTTCCGCATCTGATTGTTGTCCGGGTGAAATGCCAGGGGAATGAATGCCTGGAATCCGGCGGTGTCGTCCTGCAGCGCCCGGGCTCGCAGCATGTGATCAACGCGGTCCTTGGCGGTCTCGATGTGTCCGTAGAGCATCGTGACGTTCGAGCGCATGCCCATCCGATGCGCCAGCCGGTGGATGTCCAGCCAGCGGCCGCTCCCACACTTGTCCGCGGCGATCTTGTCGCGAACGCGTTCGGCGAACACCTCCGCCCCGCCGCCGGGCAGCGAGTCGAGGCCGGCCTCGACGAGCTCGGCTAGGACCTGTGCGTCAGTCTTGCCGTAGAGGTCGGCGAAGAAGGCAATCTCAACCGCGGTGAAGGCCTTGAGATGCACCTCCGGGCGCAACCGCTTCAGCCCACGAAGCAGCTCCGTGTAGTAGTCGAAGGGCAGATCCGGGTGCAGGCCATTGACGATGTGGACCTCGGTCAGAGGCTGGTGCTGTCGCCGACGTAGCTTGTCCCAGGCCTGCTCCAGGGTCAGGGTGTAGGCGCCCGTGTCCCCGGGCTGTAGCCTGGCGAACGAACAGAACAGGCAGCTCGCCACACAGACGTTCGTCGCCTCGAGCCGGATGTTGTAGTTGTAGAACGTTTGGTCGCCGTGGCGGCGTTCGCGCTCCCGATTGGCGAGCCAGCCGACCGCGAGCAGGTCGGGGCACTCGAAGAGGCGGGTGCCGTCCTCGAAGCTCAGCCGAACGCCGGCGTCGAGCTTGTCCGTGATGTCGAGGAGGGCCGCGGCGGCGAGTCGGCGACGCATGGGGTGAATCGCAACCGCGTGTGGCGGTGCCGGCGGGTCGGCGCCGATCTTGGTGCCACGCAGGACTTTCACCACGGGCTGCTAGGCAACAGCTTACCCGATCCCCATTCTTCCGAGCCCCAAACCACACACCGCCGTGCACAGGAAGCCGGCCCAGGACGGCGGGTGCGACCTCGAGCCAACCGCGTCTACTGGCGTCCGCGTTGGGCTCACTCTGCCATGCTATACTGCGCCTGACAACTGAACGCTCACCCGGGGACCAAGCGAAGTGGGTGCAAAGCCCACACGGTCCCGCCACTGTAAGCGGGGAGCGGGCCTCACCACCGTACCGAGTGCCGCGTGTCGGCACTCCCGGCGCGGGCCAGCGGACTCGGGCTCTCGAGTCAGGCCGGCGTGAGCGGTGGAAAGACCACTGTGCCTTCGGGCATGGGAAGGCGAGACGGTCCGCACAGATCCGCGAGTCAGGAAACCTGGTCCCTGGGCTCGTCCACTTCGCCTGTCGGTCCTGCCGGCGGGTCGGCGCGTGGTTACGCCGAAAGGAGTCCAGTGTCTCGAAACCTCCCCGTCTCCCGCTCGCTCTCCCTCTCCTTCCTCCTGGCACTCGTCGTCGCGGCGGAACCGGTCCTGGCGGGCACGATCCGTGGTGTCGTGACCGATCCCGACGGTCGGCGCGTTCCGCGGGCTCGGGTGATCCTGACCGGTGCCACGTCCCTCCCAACGACCGGCGAAACCGACGAACGCGGCATGTTTCACCTGACAGCGTTGGCCGCCGGCACCTACGAGCTCCACGTGATCGTCGAGGGGTTTCGCGCTCCACCCACGGTGCTGGCGCTCACCGAGCGCGAAGACCGCGAGGTGTCGATTCACCTCCACCTGAGCGCGATCACCGAATCCGTGGTCGTGACGCCCACGACGTCGGACGTGCCGTTGTCTCGCACCGCCGACAGCGTGACGGTGATCACCGAGACGGACCTGAAGTCTCGCCAGGTCGAAACCGTCGCCGAGGCGTTGAACCTCGTCCCTGGGCTGACGGTCAGCACCAGCGGCGGCCGCGGGGGACTTACGTCTGTCCTGCCGCGCGGCGGTGAATCGAATTTCACCCTCGTCCTGGTCGACGGCAACAGGCTCAACAGCTTCGGGGGTGGATTCGATTTCGCCCACCTCCAGGTGGCGGACATCGAACGGATCGAGGTGGTGCGTGGGCCACAGAGTGCGCTGTACGGATCCGACGCCATCGGGGCCGTGATCCAGATCATCACGCACCATGGGGGGCCGCCCCGGGCCGGGGCCGCGGTCGAGGGCGGCAGCTTCGGCACCGGCCGGCTGGCCGCGTCGACGTCCGGAGCCTCCCGCGCGTGGGAGTGGGGCGCCGCGGCCGAACGGCTCGCGACGGATGGGTTCACCGACACCGCGCCAGAAACCGGGGAGACCGTCTCCAACGACGACTACCGGAGCCACACGGTCTCGCTCAGCGGCGGATGGCGTAGCGACCGCACGCGCGTACGTAGCGACGTACGCCTCGCGTCGAGCGACCGCGGCTTCCCCGGACCGTTCGGTTCTGATCCCGGGGGCACGTTTGGTGGGGTCGACCGCATCTCGCGGGGAGTCACCGACACCAACCTGTGGTCGCTCGCTGTCACCCGTACCTGGACGCGCCGCCTGCGCCAACGAGCGGAGGTCACCTATGCCGACCTGGACGGCGAGTTCACGAGCCCCTTCGGCCCCTCGACCTCCGAGACGCGCCGGTTCACGGGTCGGCTCCAGACCGACGTCGCGGCCCGAGACGACCTCGGCCTCTCGGTGGGATTGGAGTTCCAAGGGGAGCGGGCTCGAAGCACCTTCATCACGGGAGCCAACGCTCAGGAGATCCCCATCCGCCGCCACGTGGTGGGCTATTTCGGCGAGGCGCGCTTCGAGCCGAGCCAGCGCTTGAGCGTAACGACCGGCGTGCGGGTGGAGCAGATCCATCGTGCGGCCCTCGAGGGCGATCCCTCCGCATTTGCACCGCGTCCACCCTTCGACGCCGACACGATCTTCTCGACCAACCCCAAGGTCTCGGTCAGCTTCGAGGTCTGGCCCCCGACCGCCTCGACGGCTGCCTGGACTCGCCTCCGTGCGAGCGCCGGCACTGGCATCCGCCCGCCGGACGCCTTCGAGATCGCCTTCACCGACAACGCCGGCCTGAAGCCCGAAAGGAGCCGCAGCGTCGACGTGGGCATCGAGCAAGGCTTCGGCAACGGAGCGATCGTGATGGACGCCACGGCGTTCTTCAACCGGTACGACGATCTGATCGTGAGCGTCGGTCCCGCCCTGGCCGATCTCAGCCGCTTTCGCACCGACAACATCGCGAACGGTCGTGCGCGCGGAGTGGAGCTGAGCGGCGCGACGCGCACGCCGTGGGGGTTCGAGATGCGAATCGCGTATACCTGGCTCGACACCGAGGTGTTGGAGGTCGATCAGAGCGACGGCCAGGCGCCGCCGCCCTTCACCGTCGGCGATCCCCTGCTCCGGCGGCCCCGTCATCAGGGCTCGGTCGACCTCGGCCTGAGCCGCGGCCGTCTCTCGGGATTCCTGCAGCTCACCCTCCGTGGACGCCGCCTGGACGTGGACCCCTCGCTGGGGGCCTTCGGTGGTCTGTACACCGCGCCCGGCTACGGTGTGGTGCGCCTGGGAGCGGCAACCCGTGTCACCGATCGGGTGGAGATCTACGGAAGGGTGAACAACCTCTTCGACCACGCCTACGAGGACGCGCTCGGATTCCCGGCGCTGGGTCGAAGCGTGATGGTGGGTGCACGAGTTGATACACGCTAGGGACGTCTCGTTCGCCTACGCGGGCCCCGAGGTGCTGAGCGGTGTCTCCCTGGCAGTGCGCTCGGGTCGACTCCTCGGCATCCTCGGGCCGAACGGCTCCGGCAAGACGACGTTGCTGCGCCTCCTCGGTGGACTCCGCCGGCCCCTGGCCGGGTCGGTCACCCTCGATGGAGTCGACCTCTCCAGGCTGTCTCGCGCCCAGGTGGCCCACCGGATGGCGATGGTGCCCCAGGAGACCCAGCTCGCGTTCGACTACAGCGTCCTGGAGATCGTCATGATGGGGCGCTATCCCCACCTGGGACCGTTCGAGATCGAGGGTCCGGCCGATCTCGCGGCCGGCCGAGCGGCCCTCGCCACGACCGGGACCCTCGAGCTGGCCGAGCGCTCCTTCATGACGCTGAGCGGGGGCGAGAAGCAGCGCGTGATCATCGCGAGCGCGCTGGCGCAGCTCGACGTCCGGGCGGAAGCCGACCCACGGGATGCCGACGCCTCGCGGACTCCACAGATTCTGCTGCTCGACGAGCCGACGGCATCCCTGGACCTCGGCTATCAAGTCGAGATCGCCTCGCTTCTCCGCCAACTCAACCGCCGCCACGGGCTGACGACCATCGTGTCGACCCACGACCTGAACTTCGCGGCCAGCGTGTGTCAGGAGCTCGTGCTCCTGCGTAACGGTCGCGTCATCGCGGCCGGCGAAACCACCTCGGTGCTCGAGCCCCGAGCGATCGCGGCGCTGTACGACGTGGAGGTCGACGTGCAGCCGCACGTCGCGGCAGGACACCTGACGGTCGTGCCGATTCGCCGGACGGTTGTCAGAGAGCCGTGACGGATCCGACCGTCCCTCACGGAACCCGAAGTCCGAGACGAGGCCCGGTGCAGGTCGCGCGCGCCGCCGGTCGCCGCAGCCCCGCGAGCGGTTTGCGCCGCCGCCTGGCCTTCACGTTACTGGGGTTCGGGAGCACCGCGGTGCTGGTCGTGGTGGCGGCTCCGCTGATCGGGCCCACGCCGATCAGCCTCTCGAACGTGTTCGACGGCTCCCGGCCCTTCTCCGAGAACGTCGACGCCCAGATCTTCTTCGTCGCGAGGCTGCCGCGGGCGATCGCGGCCGCCCTCGTGGGTAGCGCGCTCGCGACGGCAGGGGTCGTCTTCCAGGCGCTGCTGCGCAACCCGCTCGCCACACCCTTCACGCTGGGCGTCTCGGCCGGCGCGTCGCTCGGGGCGATGCTGGCGATCGTCCTCCGCTTCCCGCTGTCGGTCGCCGGCGTGTCAGCGGTACCGCTGGCGAGCTTCACCGGCTCGCTCGGGGCGGTCGGGATCGTGTACACGCTGGCCACCCTGCGGCACCGCGGGCTGTCGACGAACGTTCTCCTGCTGGCCGGGGTCACGATGAACTCGCTGTTCTCAGCGCTGATTCTCCTCGTCCAGTACCTGGCGGATCCGTCGGAGATCTTCAGGACGGTGCGATGGCTAATGGGCAACCTGGATGTGGCCTCCTATGAGCCGATCCAGGCCGCTGCGCTCCTCGTCGCCGTCGCGTTTGCCATGTGTACCCGTCTCCCCCGGGCGCTGAACCTGCTCAGCCTCGGCGCGGAGAGCGCGGCCATCCGAGGTGTCGACGTTGTCGCGACCCAGCGCATGGCGTTCTTCGGCGCCTCGCTCGCGACCGGCGCGGCGGTCTCGTTGGGAGGCCCGATCGGCTTCATCGGGATCGTCGTGCCCCACCTGGTTCGGCTCCTGGTCGGCGCCGACCACCGGCTGGTGCTGCCCGCCTCCGGGTTGTTCGGAGCGGCGTTCCTGGTGCTCTGCGACACGGTCGCTCGAACCGTCATGACACCCATCGAGCTGCCGGTCGGCGTGGTCACGGCCCTGCTGGGGGGACCGTTCTTCCTGTGGCTCTTGATTCGATCCAGGGGATTCGGGACCACGGCGTAACACCGCGGGAGAGGATCGAGGATCCGGGCTCAAACTCATGCCGCCGAGGTACCAGACGCGAGGTTATGGTCGGATCCACGGACTGCTGATCCTGGCAGGGGTGGCGCTCGTCGTGGCTACCCTCGCTGCAGCCGCGCCGAGGCCGCAGCCCTCGGAGAGCTCGCTCGCGCGCCGGATCGTGTCGCTGGTTCCAGCGGTCACGGAGATGCTCGTCGCCATGGGGGCTGGCAACGAGCTGGTCGGCGTCGGCAGCTTCGGCACGCTGCCCCCGGAGCTCGACCGGGTCGCGCGCGTCGGTGGATTGACGGACCCAGACACCGAGCGGATCCTGACCCTCGAGCCGGACCTGGTGGTCGTCTACGAGACCCAGACCGACCTGCGAGCGCAGCTCCTGCGCGCGGGGATCCCCTGGCTGTTCGACTACACCCACGCAGGCCTCTCGGACATCCCCCAGACGCTGCGCGCGCTCGGGCAGCGTACCTGCCGTGCGGACGAGGCAGACGCCGTGGCGCGTGCCATGGAGCGGGACCTCGACGAGATCCGCGATCGCGTCCGAGGTCGGTCCCGACCCCGAACGCTGCTCGTGTTCGATCGGGCACCGCTCAGCTTGCGCGGCATGTACGCGAGTGGGGGAACCGGCTTTCTCCACGACATGCTCGTGACCGCCGGCGGTGCGAACGTCTTCGCTGACGTCGATCGACCGGCCATCCAGCTGACGACGGAGCTCATCCTGGCGAGATCGCCGGACGTGATCATCGAGCTTCGCTACGGTGCCAGCAGGCTGGGGGAGGAGGGCCTGGAGCGGGAGCGACGGTCATGGCAGGCGCTCGCCTCGCTCCCCTCCCTCCGGACCGGCCGGCTGCACCTGATCGAGAGCGACGACATCGTCGTCCCGGGCCCACGGGCGGCGGCCGGCACGCAGAAGCTCGCGCGCTTGCTCCACCCCGAAGCCTTCGCCGCGCCGGGGGACGCCGGCCGCCCGTGACGGAGCGCGCCTGATGACGGATCGGCTGCTCGTCTCCTGGAGCAGTGGCAAGGACGGCGCGTGGGCGCTCCACGCGCTGAGACGAGACGGGTGGGACATCGGCGGGCTGCTCACGACCGTCAACGCGTCAGCCCAGCGCGTCTCGATGCACGCCGTTCGCATGGAGCTCCTGCGCGCGCAAGCCTCGGCTGCCGGTGTCCCGCTGCATGTCGTCGAGCTCCCTTTCCCGTGCTCGAACGAGGTCTACGAAACGAGGATGGGGGCGGCGGTCGCGGGCCTGGTGTCGGAGGGCTTCACGCACGTGGCCTTCGGAGATCTGTTCCTCGAAGACGTGCGGCGCTACCGGGAAGAGCGTCTCGCAGGGTCAGGGCTCACGCCCCTGTTCCCGTTGTGGCACGAGCCGACCGATCGGCTGGCGAAGCAGATGGTCCGGAGCGGCCTGCGCGCGCGCCTGACCTGCATCGACCCCCGGGTGCTCGACCCCACCTTCGTCGGCCGGGACTTCGATGCGCGTTTGCTCGCCGAGCTGCCGCCCAGCGTCGACCCCTGCGGCGAGCGCGGCGAGT
>PVBE010826690.1_pt1 | contig 11498 bp, 11 predicted proteins | sample 1631181 | NCBI WGS metagenome assembly PVBE01 (sample SAMN08397723, study PRJNA350692) | Marine metagenome, whole genome shotgun sequencing project. | isolation source: water | place: Pacific Ocean | collected 2012-04 | reverse complement strand
CGGCAGGCGCGCACCGCGCAGCCGAATATGGATATCGTCGTCACGCACTTTGTGAATCCGGGTATGCTGGAAATTTTACGGGCGGGCAAGATGCCGATTCCCATGGCGGCACATGAAAAGGTGCTAAAAGCCTACAATGTGTCGACCATCTTCCTAGCGCGCGAGGTGGCTGACCGGATTGATGCGGGTAAACTCACCTGGAAAGTGTTTGGCGGCACCCACCCCAAACCCGCTGGTAATGCGATTGCTGCAGAGATGATCGGGGATCTCCTTACCTCTGCATGGGATCAGCCGGTGGCCACAAAGGCGGAGGCCCACCTGCTCCCTTCGGCTTCGGTTGATAAGGGCAGTTATTTCAATGGCCATTTTGTTTCGCCGGTCAAATCGGCCAATGACGCGTGGACTTGGCATGTTCCCGATTGGAAAAAGATCCCGGGCGGCTTTCGCTCAAATCCTTTTGACGGAATGAAACTTTTGACCGCAGAAAAGCCCGGCAAGGAAACAATCCTGAAATTCAAGGGCCGCGCCTTGGGCGCCTATGTTCTGGCTGGGCCCGATGCGGGTACGCTTGAAGTCAGCATCGATGGAAGCGATTGGAAGCGGGTGGATTTATACCACCACTACAGCCGGGGCCTGAATTATCCGCGCACGATCATGTTTGCCGCCGATCTCAAGAGGGGAGCGCACACGGCAAAGATTCGGTTGAGTGGAAAATCCAATCCCAGGAGTAAGGGCACCGCGGCACGGATTCTTCAGTTCACAGTGAATTAAGGAATATCTTCAGGTAATCCGCTACCAAGACGAACCAAGGATAAATATATGATGAGATGGATTCAGGTTTTGATTTCAGTTTTGATGGTTGCACCGGTCGCCGCGCAGGATGCGTCCAAGAAAAAGAAGAAAGTGCGCCCGCCCTTCAAGTGGGTCAATAAGCTTCCTGCCAATGCGCCTAGGGAGGTAAAGCATGCCACCTTCAGGAGCTCTTCGATGGGAGTGGAGGTGGGTTACTGCATTTATCTGCCGCCTCAGTATGGGGCACACAAAAAAAAGCGCTTTTCGGTGGTGTACTATTTGCACGGCGGTCGGCCCGGCAGCGAGATCAAGAGCGTGAAACTGGTGCCTTGGATTCACGGTGCCATGAAGGAGGGCAGGGTGGCCCCGGCAATTTATGTGTTCCCCAATGGCGGCCCGGTGAGTCACTACAACATGGGGAAGAAAGGCCAGATGGGTGAGGATGTCTTTATCAAGGAACTAATCCCGCATATAGACGCAACCTACCGCACCATTGCCAAGCGCGAAGGGCGGGCTCTGGAAGGGTTCTCACAGGGAGGCCGCGGTACTGCGCGTATCATGTTTCGTTATCCGCATTTGTTTGTATCGGCTGCACCCGGTGGCGGCGGTCATGCCACTGAGAAACGGATTTCCGAGGAGGGCGGCCGGGAAAGTGATAATCTTATCCTTGCCAAGGGTGACAATACGTGGGACTTGGCGCGCAAATACGGGGCCAAGCAAAAGCCCAAGCTAAATATTTTGGTTTACGTCGGCAACAAGGGGTTCAACTACCAGAACAACCTGGAATGGATGAAGCATCTACAGAAACTCAAAATTCCCTTTGGGCACCTCATCATTCCCGATGCCCCACATAGCGCCACGATAATTTACGAAAAGAAGGGGCTTGAGATCATGGGCTTTCATGCCCGCAATTTTGCTCAGGCACTCAAGGACTTTCACGGGGAGGAATGATTACTTGGTGGCGTTGTGTTCAATCTTGCAACCAGGCAACGCCTTTTGAAGTTCTTCAATCTGAGCCTTGGTGAGGTTTGGGTTGTTGTTGAGATCCAGTTCCTTCAAATGGGTGAGACTCTCAAGCCCCTTTAAATTGGTTAGATTATTGTTTTCAAGATGCAAATACTTTAACTGCCCGAGCTTCTCCAGTCCCTTCACATTGTTCAGTTTATTATTATTCAGATGGAGTTCTGTCAATTGTTTGAGCTTCTCCAAGTCTTTCGGAACCTGGGTCAGTTCATTCAAAAAGAGAAACAGCGTCTTGACCGACTCCAAATCCTCCTTGGTGAGTCCGCCTGCGGGCTTCTTGAGCCTCATTCGAATCGATTTTTCAACGATAGGATCGGCAATTAGCTTTTCAGGCGCGGCTTTGGGCGGGGATGCGTAAGAGGGCCATTTTCGTTTCTCTATACGGACTCCACATTTTGGCAACGTCTTGTGTAATTCAATTACACCCGCCTTTGTTACTTGGGTGTCATGCAACGTAAGAATTCGGAGCTGCGCGAGCTTCGCCACCTCCTTGAGGCCTGCGTCCGTTATTTGAGTGTGCCACAAGATAAGGCTTTTGAGACTCCTGCACTTGGCGATCTCCTTGAGGCCCGCGTCAGTGATTTTGATGCCAGTTAAATTGAGGTAGGTGAGATTTTTAAGTTTGGCCAATTCCTTGAAGCCCGCGTCGGTGATTTGGGTGGCGGTCAAGGGAAGCGACGTCACCTTCTCCAAGTCCGCCTTGGTGAGTTCGCCTGTGGGCTTTTCGAGGTGCTCTCTAATCGCCTCCTCAACGATCTCAGACTGCGTTTTCTCTCCACACCCTCCAAGACACAAACACAAAACCAACAAAGCTATGAAGGTGGATTTCATTCAGGAACCCTGCCCGGAAAACGGGCGGTTTTCAAGGGTTTGCAAAAATGTTCAAGCGGGGGGGGATGACACGCGTGCGATTCATCTGTTGGGAGGAAATAGGATTCGGGTTGTGAAGGTCGATTCTCCCGGGCACTCTATCTCCATGTTTTCACGGGCTTTATTGTTGGTATTGGTTTGCCTCTGCACTCAGGCAGCACCAGCCCTCGCGGGTTCACGCCCCAATATCCTGCTGATCTTCACCGATGATCAGGGGATGAATGATGTGGGCACTTACGGGTCCGAAATCAAGACGCCACACATCGATTCGCTGGCGCGCGAGGGGATGAAGTTCACCCAGTGGTATGTGGCTTCCTCCATCTGTACCCCTTCACGGTACGGCCTACTCACAGGCAAATATCCAACGCGCTCAAGGGACGGGCTTCTTAGCGCGCTGATGTTTTTGAATGACAAGGAGCGCGGGATTCAAAAGGGCGAGACGATTTTTCCGGCGTTGCTGCGCAAGGGAGGCTATCACACGGCGCTCATTGGCAAATGGCATCTGGGCCACGGCAACAAGGGGTTTCTGCCCACGCGGCACGGGTTTAATGAATTCATCGGGCACACCGGTGGTTGCATTGATTTCTATACCATGCGTTACGGCATCGAGCCTGACTGGTATCACGGCGAGAAGCACGTGGATGAATCGGGCTATGCGACCGATCTCATAACCGATGAAGCGGTTGATTTCCTGAAACGGCAAAAGAAAAGCCGGCCGTTTTTCCTGCATCTGGCCTACAACGCGCCGCACTTTGGCAAAGGCTACGATCCGGGCAAGGCGCAGACGGTGAATATCATGCAGCCACCGCCAAGGGACATGCTGCGCGTAAAGCACATCAAGGATCCGGTGCGGCGGCAGTTTGCGGCCATGGTGGTAAACCTGGATGATGGTATCGGCCGCGTGCTAAAGGCTCTGAAAGCCAACGGGCAGGAAAAGAATACGCTGGTGATCTTCATGACTGATCACGGTGGAGACTATGAATTTGGCGGCAGTAACAAGCCTTTCCGCGGAGAGAAGGCGACCCTCTTTGAAGGCGGCATCCGTGTGCCGTGCCTCATGCGCTGGCCCGGGAAGATTAAAGCCAGTAGCAGTAGTAACGCGGTGTTGAGCGCCTTGGACTTGTTTCCCACCTTTTGTGGGCTGGCTGGCGTGGACGTTGGCGGTCGGCAGTTGGACGGGCAGGATATCAGCGGGATTCTTGGTGGCGTGCAAAAAACCCTGCCTTCACGCGAACTCTTCTGGCACACCGGTTCGCATGCCGAACTCAAGCGTGGGCAATGGACCGCCCTGCGGCAGGGAGACTGGAAATTTCTGGAAACGGCAAAAGGCAAACGACACCTCTTTAATCTTGAGCAGGATCCGCATGAGAAAGCCGACCTCAAGGCGCAACACCCCAAGCTCTTTAATGATTTAAAGAACCGGCGCGACGCCCTGTTGAAGGAGTGTTTGCCCAAATAAAAACGGGCACCCTTAAAGGTGCCCGTTTGGTTTGAATTGATTTTACCTTTAGACCGTGCCGTGAATGGATTTGCCGGTGCTCTCGAGGTCTGCGCTGGCCTCCACCAGGCGCGCTGCCATGGCTTCCTCGGCCTTCTTTAGGTAGGAGCGCGGGTCATAGGTTTTCTTGATGCCGATTTCGCCGTCGATCTTCATTACGCCCTCATAGTTGGTCATCATGTGATCGGCGATGGGGCGGGTGAAGGCGTATTGCGTGTCGGTATCGATATTCATCTTCACCACACCATAGTTCAGGGTTTCCTTAATTTGGTGTTTCTCGGAGCCGCTGCCGCCGTGAAAGACGAGGTCGAACTTGGCTTCCTCGCCGTGCTTGGCAATCACCGCATCCTGTCCGGCTTTAAGAATCTCCGGGCTCAGCTTCACGGCACCCGGCTTATAGGAGCCATGCACATTGCCGAAGGTGGCGGCAAACATGTAACGGCCAATGCCATTCAGACTCTCATACACGGTGAGCATGTCCTCTGGCGTGGTGTAAAGTTTCTCGGCAGGCGTGTCCTCGGTGCCCGCTGAACCGTCTTCCTCGCCACCTACAACACCGGCCTCGACCTCAAGTATGATTTCATTGGCCGCGCAGAGCTCAAGGTATTCCTTTGAGATGGCCATGTTTTCCTCCAAGGGCAGGATGGAGGCATCGAGCATGTGGCTCTGGAAAAGATTGGATTGGCCGGTCTCGCGGCGCCTGGCGGTTTCCTCAATCAGCGGCTTGAGAAAGCCTGCAGCAGTCTCGGGCTGGCAGTGGTCGGTATGCAGGCCAATCAGGATGTCATATTTGTCAGCCAACCGATGTGCTGCCTCGGCCAGCACAATGCATCCATATGCGGCATCTTTCACGTTCAGACCGGAGGCAAATTGTCCGCCGCCGGTCGAGAACTGGATGATGCCATCGGATTTCGCGTCGGCAAAAGCCTTGAGAGCCGCATTAATGGTGGTGATGGAAGTAACGTTTACTGCCGGATAGGCGTAGTCGCCCTTTTGGGCGGCATCAAGCATTGCGGCATACTGTTTGGGTGTGGCGATTGGCATAGCTTAACCTTCAATTGTCCAAGTAACCCGGGGACCGAAGGGGACGGGAACGTAGGCTTTTAGCCGAAAAAATCAATAAAAAAACGGGACGTCAAAATGACCTTTAGTTGACTGGACAAACGGCAACTCACTGTTACATTTGGGGTGTTGATAACCATAAGACAATTCGGTGACCTCGGGGTTGCTGAATTTCGCCAGCCGGAGTTGCCGCTCCGGCTGGTCTTTTTCTGACTCAAATTATTCACATTGGGGTTTGGGCATTGCGCACGCGTCGGGCGCAAGCATAATGCGCTCAAGGAGGTCGCATGGTCACATTGATAAGAGGAGCCGGGAAGTTCTGTATATTGTTCTCAATTTTGCTTCTGTGGTCGGGAATTTCTGAGACGTATGGGCAGGGGGACCCCAACGGCACTCAGGCGGCGGTAGGAGACCAGAACCAAACAGCAACGGTCAATGGGGCAGAATCTGATTCTGTTGCAGAACCGGATACTGATAATGGAGGATTAGAGTTAGTTAAAAAAATCCTCACCTATCCCCTCATTAAGATGGGTGAAAGCAGTTTGACGCTTCAAAGCCTGCTCATTCTCGGCATTTTGTTCGTGCTCGTCATTGTGATCGAAAAGATCGTTCGTGAGCGCGTTATCATGCGCATTTTCGAAAAGACCGATTTCCCTGAGTCGTTGGAGTATGGCATTGCCCGTATCCTGGGATACATCTTCATGGTCATCGGGTTTTACACGGCCTTTCAGGTTGTGGGGATCGATCTTAGTTCGCTGACCATTATCGCCGGCGGCATTAGTGTGGGCGTGGGTTTTGGCCTCCAGAATATCATCAATAATTTTGTGAGCGGTATCATCATCTTTGCCGAGCAGCCAGTTGCCATTGGTGACCGTATTGAAGTGAGCGGCATCGCCGGGCGGGTGGTAAAAATCAGCCTGCGCAGCACCATGGTGGTGACGAGCGACAACATCACCATGATCGTGCCTAACGGTGATTTTATTTCACAGACCGTGACCAACTGGAGCTATAGTGACCCCAAGGTGCGTATACGCATTCCCGTGGGGGTGGCCTATGGCACCGATCCAAGGGAAGTAGAGAAACTGCTTTTGGAGGTGGCCGACGATGATGCACGAACCCTAAAGGATCCGAAACCGAGTGTCATCTTTCGGGCCTTTGGTGCGAGCTCGCTGGATTTTGAGCTCGCAGCCTGGACCAAGGAAATGACCACACGGCCTACGAATTATATTAGCGGCATGAACTTCGCCATTGATAAAAAATTCCGCGAACACGACATAGAAATTCCCTTTCCGCAGCGCGACCTGCACATACGTTCCGGGGTGCTGGAAACGAAAGAGGCAGCAAGCGGAAAACCCGTCGCTGCCGAATAAGTCGGGACGCGCTCTAGGGCTTAAATGTCGCCCTTTTTCAAATCCTTCTTTTTCTTGCGGTCATTGTTGCGCGGGGGGAATTCAAACCTAAATTGTTTATTGAGCCTGTTCCCGTTGAGATTGATGCCACCTTTGCCTTTCGCCATGCCTTCAAGCTGTCTTAGCTTTTGTATGAGGATGACATCCAGGCCGTCGCGCTGTTTCTCGGTATCCACGGGGCCATCAAATAATTCAATTCCCTCGGCATCCTTGGCCTTGAAGCGTTTTTTGCCGTTGTTGATCGTGAGCGTGAAGGTGCCGGCTTCATCGCTGATGGTCATGCTGCTGCTGGTCTGGGCGTTGAATTCAAAACCATTGCCGGGATTCAATTTTCCTCCATTGCCTTTGGGTAGGTTGAAATCAAAGTCGAACTTAAATGGCTGGAAATTACCCGGACCTGGGCCAAATAAATCCTGCCAATCCTCGGGGTTCATGTTTTCAAGTTGTCCTAGTTGCTTTTTCAGGTCATCCATTCGCTTCTGGAATTCCTCCTGGTTTTGCGGGTTCAGGTTGAATTGCCGCATCATGCCCAAGCCACCTGGGAATGGGAATTGTTGCCACTGGCCATTCTGCCGCCGTAACGGCTGTGCACCGTCTTGAGCAATCATCTTTCCCTTGGCGAGCTTGGCCTTGGTGGTCTGTTTTTTGCCTTTGCGGTAGTAGGTTAGCGTTACTTCCTCATCCACCTTTTTGGTCTTGATGAGTGTCTGCAATTGCTGGGCGTTGATGATCAACTGGTCATTGAGCCGGGTAATAATGTCATTGGCCTTGAGTCCGGCCTTATGTGCGGGGCTGTCCTTGGCCACATATGAAACCGCCACGCCAACATCCTCGGGTAAATCGAGCTGGGCCCGGGCTAGGGTTGGAATCTCAGCCATCGCTACTCCAAGGTAGGCGCCGGAGGCATTTTGGGAGGGAGCCTTCGTATTCTTATCCTTGTCAGCTGCCATGACGGGCAAAACCAGCATGGCGACAAGGAATAGGTTAATTTTAGTTTTCACGATTCAGTTGTTGGTCAGCGTTCAGCCTTGGGCATACTAGCACACCTTCAGCTAATCCGCACCGTCAAAATAGCCTAGAGGCCGCCTTTTTCCCTAGGAAAAAATTTGATCGATCCAGCAGGTTGAGTCAACTTTCGCCATGCAATTAATCCCCTTTTTCAGAAAGATATTCTTGGGTTTCACCATGGTTTGTTTTGCTCCCAATCTCCATGCGGCTCCAAAGGAGTTGCTGGTTTATATCGGCACCTATACCAAAACCCAGGAGCAGGGAATCCATTGGCTCAAACTGGATATGGAAAGCGGCAAGCTTACGGCGGTGGGTAAATTGGACGGGCAAAAGAACCCTTCCTTCCTCGCCATCCATCCCAATAAAAAATTTCTCTATGCGGTTAATGAAATTGGTAATTACAAGGGTGAGAAGGCCGGTGGGGTGAGCGCATACTCAATTGATCCAAAGACTGGTGCCTTGATATTCCTCAATCAGCAATCCTCCAAGGGTGGGGCGCCGTGCCATCTGGTGATGGACGCCACCGGCCGAAATGTTCTGGTGGCTAACTATACTGGTGGCAGTGTGGTGAGTTTGCCAGTTTCACGAAAAGGCCGCTTACGCAAAGCTGCGTCCTTTATTCAGCACAAAGGTTCAAGTGTGTTGAAGCCCAGACAGGATACTCCCCATGGTCATTCCATTAATATCTCACCGGGTAACAAGTTTGCCGTGGCGGCTGATCTTGGCTTGGACAAGATGTTAATTTACGGCTTTGAGCCAAAAGGCGGCAAGCTGACCCCTGCTGGTTTTGCCAAGGTGGCACCCGGTGCGGGACCCCGGCATTTTGCGTTTCACCCAAATGGAAAGTTTGCCTACGTAATCAATGAAATCACGCTCACCGTCACTGCCTTTGCATGGGACGAAGGGAAGGGCAAGCTAAGCGAATTACAGACGATCACCACGTTGCCAGTGGAGCGAGGGAAGGGGATGAGCACGGCGGAGGTGCAGGTGCATCCCAACGGGAAGTTTCTCTATGGATCCAATCGCGGGCATAACACGATTGCGGTTTTCAGCATCGATCAACAGACCGGCAAGTTGAAGCCCGTGCAGCATCAATCCACACTGGGCAAAACGCCGCGCAACTTTGGGATCGATCCCACCGGTAGGTTCCTGATTGCGGCCAATCAATCCAGTGGCGACGTGCACACCTTTAGGATCAATCAGGAAACCGGGGAATTGAAACCCACCGGACACTCGGTGGAAATCCCGATGCCGGTGTGCGTCAAGTTTCTGGAACGCTGACAAGGTAAATGGCGTGGCTGAACTTTCGATTCCTGCAATAGACATTGCACAATTCTATTATATTGTTTTTTGTGCATCATTTTTTGTGGTTTATTTTTGACAAATTGCCTCTAAAACCTAAAGATGCATTTGACGCGCATCTTATGCATGTTTAGGGATGAGACTCTCTTTGCATACCGATTATGCCCTCCGGGTGCTTATGTACCTGGCCGAAGCGAATCGGCGCGCCAAGGTGGCGGAGATCGCCGGATATTTCGATATCTCGCGCGATCACGTGGCCAAGGTTACACAACGGTTGGCTCGGTTGGGATACATTCGGGCCATTCGCGGTGCGGGAGGCGGTCTGGAATTGGCCCTGGACCCCGGGAAGATTTGGCTTGGGCCGGTCATCGCGGATTTCGAGGGCACCATGCATTTACTGGAATGCGTGGGCACAACCGAGCCGATCTGCTGCATTCAGTCGAGATGTCGGCTAAAGCGGGTGTTGGCCAAGGCAGAGAAAGTGCAAAAAGACTATCTGGATGGCGTCTGCCTAAGTGATGTTGTCCAAGTGGATCGCCCTTTGGACAAGCAAACAAGATAAACACAAGAAACTAAACCAAACTATTAAAAGAAGGAAAACTCAATGTTGGATCAAGTTAAACGAAAACTCCTGTTGTTGCCCATGGCTGCCCTTGCCCTTGGGATTACCATTTCCTGTGCGTCTACTGCTGCTGACAAAGCTGCTCTGGCCAAGGCAGACCCCAAAAGTATCTATGCCCGACTGGGCGGACAACCGGCGATTGATGCTGCTGCGGATCTTTTCTACAAGAAGGTTCTAGCTGACAAGAGCGTGAACCAACACTTCGAAGGGACTGACATGGACAGGCAGCACGCGAAGCAAAAGCAGTTTCTGGCCGCGGCATTTGGGGGACCGGTTCCCTACAAGGGCAAGAACATGCGCGATGCCCATAAGCGCCTCGACCTGCAGGAGAGCGACTTCAACGCCATTGCAGGGCATCTCCAGGCCACGCTCAAGGAGTTGGGTATCAACGACAAGCTCATCGGTGAAGTCATGGCGGTGGCAGGGAGCACGAAGGACGAGGTCCTAAACAAGTAGGCAAGACTTCTTGGTTGAATAGAAATTAGCTCAAGCCCCTGCAAAAGCGGGGGCTTTTTTTGTGCTTACTCTGAGAGGGAATCCTGATCAGGAAGTGAATCCTCAGCGGCGGATTCCTCGTCCAGTTCGCGGATGCGGCGCTTGTACCAGAAGACGCCCCCGCCAATGATCACCCAGGGCATTGCCGAGAGCAGACCGGTGGTAAGCAGGAAAGCGGTTCGGCTTTTTTTGTTGGCGGAAAAACAAACCGGGCAGGCAAGCGCGGGCGCGGCGGTTTGCAGCAGGAGCAGCAGCGCGATGGTTGCGGTTAATGTTCTTTTTCCGGGGCGGATCATGTTTCCTTCGCCAAATTAGAGCAGATACACGGTAACGTAAAGCACGGGCCAGAGGCCGACCACAAAATACCAGAAGATTCGGGCCGCGCCAAGGGCCCCATCGGTCAACCGTCCCTGTTTAAGGAGGGTATGGACGTAGAAGAGCACGCCGAGGGCCATTATGACGTGGAGTGCGTGGGCTCCAACAATTATGTAAAAGAAACTGCCGTAGGTGCTGGACTGGATCGTCAGCCCGAAGTCGATCAGGCGCATCCACTCATACCCCTGAAAAAGGACAAAAAAGGCGCCCAACCCAATGGCGATAGCAAGTAGTTTCTGGGTTGCATCTTTTCCTTCCGGCTGATGTTGGGTGATGCTTGTCCGGGACATGAACCAGCCGCTAATAAGCAGCACGGCGGTGTTGAAGGCGGTGGACCAAATGGGTAGGCGTGGCTGGTCGGCGGGTGGCCAGGTGCCGCCTTTGTCCAGTGCTGCGGCCTTGCCCACCAGATAGGCGCTAATCAACCCTCCAAAGAACATGATTTCGCACACCACGAAGATGAGCATCCCCAGAACGGCGTTGGAAATAGCCAGACGCCGTCCGTCTGGGGTGGGGCTGGTCTGGATAAAACTGGCGCTCAGGTCACTCACGGTGATGAGAATCCCCGGTTATTTACTGAGTGATTTCACGTAGGCCGCCAAGGCCTTGCGTTCCTCCTCCGTGGTCGGCAGGGGTGCCATTCCGGGGATCGCTCCCTTGAGAATCTTGGCCATGGGTTTTTCAACAGATTCAAGGAAGTAAGCTTCATCTAGTTTAACCTTTATTATGGGGCCGGTGGGGCCACCATCATGAACTTCTCGTTCCTTGCCCCAGAAGTCACCGGTGAACTTTGTGGCCTTAAGCGCTAATCCCGCTGGCGCGGGCACTGCGGGATCGGTTTGGTGGCAGGTGAAACAGATCTTGGTCTGGAAAAGGGTTTTGCCTTGGGCAACCAGCTTGGGATCGGGCTTCTCTCCAGCGGGATCGGTAGTCTTGGGATCGGTAGTCTTGGGGTCGGTAGTCTTGGGGTCGGTAGTCTTGGGATCGGTAGTCTTGGGATCGGTAGTCTTGGGATCGGTAGTCTTGGGATCGGTAGTCTTGG
>PVBE010659335.1_pt1 | contig 11498 bp, 14 predicted proteins | sample 1631181 | NCBI WGS metagenome assembly PVBE01 (sample SAMN08397723, study PRJNA350692) | Marine metagenome, whole genome shotgun sequencing project. | isolation source: water | place: Pacific Ocean | collected 2012-04 | reverse complement strand
TGCTGCAACTCAGGGTTGCAGCAGACAGTGTTAAGAACCGATCCAGGCAAGATTGTCTGAACAGGTGACGAACAGACAATCTGCAGCCGATCAGAACGAAAAGGTCACGCCAGTGCCGATGTGGTGGTTCCAGCCCTTGCCACCCTCTGAGCCCCAATCTTCAGAGCTGTAGACAGGTTCCCAGTGAGCAAACAGAGCAATGGTGTCCGTGATCGGATATTCAAGCTCAAGCTCAGCGCCCCCAGTCGGTGCGGGAAGAGAGACCTGAATAGCTGCCTGGCACATAGAAACGAGGTCCACCAGACAGTGTGATATTCAGCAGGTCAACGTTGAAACCAAATCCAGGCCAGACATCGGTGTAGTTGCCGATATAGGTGCTGTCGGATTCCCATCCGGTTCTGTTTTCAACGGAGATGAAAACGCCGTCGATCACATCTTCTAATCCATCACCCAGGGCAAAATTCACATCGCCGTCACCAAAGGCGTATGTGATGTTCACACCCACTTCGTTCTTAAGACCTTCCCCGAACTCTTCTCCGGGACCTGTCACGTAGTAAGGCATCCAGGCAACCTGGAAAGCCAGCTTTTCATTGGGCTGATAGCGGGCAGCCAGATAACCACGAACATCGGTGCGCTTGAACGGTGCGCCTGATCCATGCGCATGACCATGGTGGTCGTCATGGCCGTGGTCAGCATGGTCGCCATGGTCATCGTGATCGTCATGGCCTTCATGGCCGTGACCAGCGTGGTCGTCATGGTCATCGTGATCGCCATGGTCCTCATGACCGTGACCAGCGTGGTCGTCATGGTCATCGTGATCGTCATGGTCCCCATGACCGTGACCAGGGTGGTCGTCATGGTCGTCGTGACCATGAGCGTGAACCACCCCATAGAAGTGTTCAGCCTCTCCATACACGAGAGAAGGTCCTATGGAACCTTCAATGGCGAAAACACCGTTGTTGGGCAATCCCCATTCGAAGACATAACCAAACTGACCATCAATGGCGTAGTGCTCAGGCTTGCCATCGAGGTTGGTTTCCATACCTCCATGACCCTCAATGGTGATCACCGGAGTCACCCGGAATTCACCCTCGGGCACTTGTTCGCCACCACCATGTCCGCCATGGGCATGAACACCACGGATTGCGTTATCACCGGCCAGCAGCAAGGCAAACACCGCGGCGGCATTCAGGAACGAAAGACGAGAGAAGAGCATCGGATCAGAAATTCGGAACAACGTGCAGATGAATCAGCGAATTGAGGCCCATCTCTCCTGAAGCTGAGCTGCACCGTTTTCATCACAACGACCGCCCTGGGCAACAACGAAGGTGCAGATGTTTCCGGTTGCTGTCTGTACAAGACTTTTCCCTGGAGCCTGGCCATCAGCGAACAGGGGCTTGCCGGCAAGTGGAACGCCACTGGCCTTGCTGATCCGTCGCATCGTCTTGGAAGGAGGCAGTGCTTCAGGGAAGATCACCTTGGTTCCGGATTTCTTGATCGCCTTGCTGATGGAACTCAGGCTGGAGGGGCGCATGCGGCCACCGGTGGCGTATTCATCGACGACCGGAAGCTCGCGAATGCCGAACCGACGGGCCAGGAAGGAATAGGCACGATGCCCCGTAATCAGAACTCGCTGTTCAGCAGGCACTGTCTGAATCTGTTGCCCGGTCCAGGTTCCCAGTGAACCGAGCACTGAATCCATGGCAGCACGGCGCTGGTCAATCGCGGCGTCCTGAGAGCCGCTGAACACAGGCTTGAGCTTCGCCGCAGCCGCATTGGTCATGGATGCCGCGATGGCGGGGTCATGCCAGAGATGCGGATCATTCAGGGGATTGCTGGGAACGGCAATTTCGCCAACGGAGACGACCGGACCACCCGCTTTAACGCCTTTGAGAGCGGGGGTGAGGTTGTAACCGTTCAGCAGCACAAGCTTGGCTTTGCTGAGATTGCTGCGGTCAGCCGGCCTGAGGGCCATCGTGTGCGGGTCTGCGCCCGGCGGGATCAGGCAAATCACTCGGGCCTGATCAGCCACCAGCTTCTTGGTGATGTCGCAAAGAACGCCATCAACTGCAACAACCGTGGGGGCTGAAGACGCAGCTGCTAACAGGGTTCCTGCTGCTGCCGTGACGAGAGGGACGGGCAAGGTGCGACAAAATATCTCTGGAAATGATAATCATTCTCACCGACCTCGCAAGTCATGCCGCATTGAGAGGTCGCAGGCCTGGCAGACAGAGCAGAACCATGCAGACCACTCCGATCAGGGGGCCTGGAGGCAAGTTGAGAGGAACAGCCAACAGGAAGCCCACGGCACTCAGGGCCAGGCCCACCGATGCCGACTGGAGCATTGCGGCACGCAGACTCCTGACTCGCCAGAGGCCCGGAAGCACAGGGGCGCACAGCAGGCCGATCACCAGAATCACCCCCACAGCCGCCATCGCACTGACGATCACCATGGATGTGACCAGTGCCTGAACCAACTGCAAACCCCGGACCGGCAAGCCCGCTGCCTGGGCACCCTCCGGATCGACACCCAGAAAAACCAGTTGCCTGTAGCGGCTCAGCAGCAACACAGCCATCGCAGCGGCAGCAACAAGAACCCGGCACATGTCTGCCCAGTCGACGATCAGAAGATCGCCGAACAGAAGAGCCTCCAGATCAAGGCGAATGTTGAGCACCGGAATCAGCAGCACACCGAGGCCGAGAAAGCCTGCAAGCACCGTGTTGATCACAGCTTCCTGTCCAGCTGGTTGTCCCCGCTGCATGCGCTCAGCCGCAAGAGACCCCAACAGACCGCTGATCACACCGCCGATGGCCGGGTCCACACCGCATGCCACCGCGATGGCAACTCCGGGAAGAACAGCGTGGGAAATCAGATTCGCTTGCAACACGCGTCGTTGTGTCACCAGCAGCGTGCCGGTGACCGGACAGAGCACCCCAACAAGCAAGGCCATCAACAGGGGAACCAGCCAGAGATCAAGCTCACTCATGGCATGACTCCTGGGAAGCAGGGTTGCGGCCGAGGATGCGACGCACCTGCTCGGGACAACCATCAGCCACGACACTGCCATCGAGGACAATCACGCGGTCAAAGAGATCGAGAGCCGCGCCCCAGTCGTGGTTGCTCACCAGCAGCGTCTGACCTGAATCAGCAAGTTGACGCATCAGAGCAATCAACTGCTCACGGGAGGGCGGATCAATCGCGGCGCAGGGTTCATCCAGCAACAGCACCCTCGATGGCTGCACCAGCGTGCGTGCCAGCAATGCCCGTTGCTGCTGACCTCCCGACAAGGCATCCAATCGGCGAGTCGCCAGCGTTTCCAGACCAACGCGTTGCAACGCCGCTTCCCTGTCACAACAACCGAAGGAGCTGTTCCCCATCTCTCCAAGAGCCACGAACTCACGCACGGTGATCGGGAATGACCAGTCGATCCGCCCACGCTGCGGCATCAGCACCACGCGGTCACGGCAGCTCTGGATCGGCATGCCATCGCAGGCGACCCTGCCGGCGGAGGGGGACAACCGGCCCTGCAGCAGATGCAGCAAGGTGGATTTACCGGCACCGTTAGCGCCGACCAGAGCCGTGAGCGTTCCGGCTTCCAGGGTCAGCGAGACATCATCAACAACGACATGGTTGCCGTAGGAGACGGAAAGACCCTGGGCAACAAGAGGCGGCACCCCCACGGTCAGTGAGAACGATTCTCACTCAACCTATCGAGTCGGATCAGAAAAGTCAGTCAGAGCACCACCGGCAGGCAGCCAACGCGCCAGCACAGCCGGTTGATCGAGCACCTCGAGACTGAGTGTGCTGCCGGCGATCAAAGCGATCCGTCCATGATCGGCCTCAGGCTTCTGCACCACCGTGAGCAGTCGATCACTCACCGGGTCGTAATCGAGTTCCGACCCCGAACTCAAACGCCAGGGCCCGAGGGAGCGTCGTCGAATCTCCCGACCCTCGCTGTTGAGCTGCAGGAGCACATCCTCGGTGCGCAGACCGGCATCGCGCAGCACCAGCCAGAGTCGATCACCGCCGTTATCGCAGGCCGCCGCCATCACGCCGGCCTCACCCAGCCAGACCTGCTGTGGAGGGCGGGCGGGAATCACCAGCTCAAGGGATCGGCGGTAATCAGGCCAGTGACGCACCAGCAGAGCGCGACCGGAACCGGAACAGAAGGCCTTCACCTCCCGGCTCCCAGGCAGCGACTGTCGTGATCCTCCATCCAGGGATGGATTGAGTGGCAACAGCTCGAGACCGTCGTAGGACGGCAGCACCAGCCCGTTGCCATCGGGCAGCAGACGCAGAGGACCGCTGGCCTCAAGATCCAGTTCCCGTTGTTCGTTGCCTCTGGACTGAATCCAGACACGATCACTTTCCGGCTCAAACCCGCCGAGCTGAACCAGTAATTCACCGAGTTGATTGCTGCTCAGATGAGCAAACAGCAGTGATCCAGAAGCTCCGGATTCCAGCTCTTCCAGACTGCCGAGATCAGGATCACCGAGACCCTGCTCACGAATGCTCAGTGCACGCTGACTCAGGTGACGCAGAAGCACACGCTGCCGTGCCTCACTGTCATCACTGACCAGTCCCACCCCGGTGCCGTTGCCCAGTGGTTCAATCTGCAGGATGCGCTCCTGCACAGGAGCGAGCGGCTGCCAACGTCCATCCCGCAGGCGCAGCTGCAACTGTTCTCCATCGGCGCTGGGAACCACCGCCAGCAGATGAGGCCTGGGGTTCCACCAGACCACTTGCCTCTTCAGGGACAACTGCCTCAGATCCTGACCAAGCAGACCCAGGCGCAGTGGCCCCTCAATGGGTTGGCCGGCGTCCACCAGAAGCCGCAGCCGATTCTGTCGACCCAGCCAGCTATGAGAAAGATCCGGAGCCAGGGAACTGGCTGCGACAGTGTCGCGATTCATCGGCCTGCTGAAGGTCACATCCAGCGCAGCGGCTCCGGAACGAAGCGGCTGAATGGCCACGGAGTGAAGCCAGGGTGGACGTCGCAACAGAATCTGCTGCTGCACAACAGCCAGACCGGCCAGAGCCGCAAGGCATCCGAACAACAGCCGCGGACGAGCTGGTGAAGCCTGCAGGGTCATGGTTCGAGCGGGCGATCAGGCCTGGGAATCAGAGTCATCCGGTTGGGCTTCACCACACTGACCGGAACCCCGTTGCGCTCCTGCACGATCATCGTTCCCTCAATCGAAAACCATTGATCCGGCTGAGGATTCGCCTCTTCCGGCCAGTCCACCGGCAGACCGGCTGGCGTTGCATCCGCCAGGCAGCAACGCACGGTCAGGCGAGCCAGCTGCAAGGGTTCGCCGGGGCGATCGAGAACAAAACCACTGATCCTCACAGGATCACCCGCATGCAACTCCGGATCAGGCTGACTTCGAAGCAAACGCACCCACTCGGTCAGCGTGCGCTGCTCCGGAGGCAGGAAAAAACTCAGGCTTGGAGCCGCCGGAAGACTGTCCGGGCGGCTTGCGGCCAGATCACTGAAGGAGGGTTCGGGAGGCAGAACAAGGATCAGCAACGCCACGCCTGCGGACAACAGCCAGACCAGTGGCGCAACTCCTGCGCGACGCCGACCGAGCAGCCGCAACTGCAGCAGTCCGAGCAGCATCAGAACCACACCGGCAATGACGACCACCGGGTGAAAGGCCGCATTCAGCAGCAGATCCAGCCGGGAGGACAGGCTGCTCCACACCAGCACCCAGCCCCAGAGCGTGAGCACCAGTGGGGGAAGAACTGCGGAGCGACGCAGATGACGCAACGACCTCATCACGGCTGACACCTCATCAGATCTGAATCAGGTTCACCCACTGACCAATCAGCAGAACCATCAGTGATGCAGCCAGCGATGTGATTGCGATGGCTCGCGGGGTCAGCAAAACAGTGAACAACCCGGCCAGTTTGAGATCGACCACCGGCCCCAGCAACAGAAACGCCAGCAAGGCTCCCGGAGTGACCTGGGCGGCGAAGCCGAGGGCCAGAAAAGCATCCACACTCGAACACACCGAGACCACCAACGCCAGCAACATCAGGGCAAGAACCGAGAGCGTCGGCGCACTTCCCAGCGCCAGAAGCCAGCTGCGCGGAAGCCAGGTCTGAACCACTGCAGCCAGTGCACTGCCGAGCACCAGCAAGGTGAGCAGGCTGAGGAATTCCCTGGTGCTGTGAGACAGAAGCTCATGCGGTGCAAGGGCTGTTGTCTGGGATTGCCTTTCAGGCCTGGCAGGGCCCACGCCGACCATGCCTGTTCGGCGTTCCAGCAATCCGAGGCTGGACAGGGGCTGACTCAGCCTCCGCTCTTCCAGCAGAGCAGCCTGAAGCAGGCGTGATTCAGGAATCAGTCCCAGCAGAGCGCTCAGAGCCAGTGCAATCGCAAAAGCACCAGCAGGCCTGGCCCAGAGCAGCCAGGTCTTGTCGGGAAATGCCGCCCATGTGCTGGCCAGAACAATGGGATTGAGAACCGGCGCAGCGAAAAGAAAGCCGAATCCCGTACCGAGCGGTGCGCCGCTGGCCAGGAGGCGACGAGCCACTGGAACATTGCCGCATTCGCAGGCCGGAAGGGCAAACCCGAGCAAGGCTCCAACGATGGGTGCCAGCAGGGGATTCCTCGGCAGACGACGGACCCAGGCCGACTGGGGAACCATCCAGCGGGCCAGTCCTGCGATGGTGACGCCGAGCAACAGGAACGGCAGCGCTTCAATGAGCAGACCCTGAAAAATGGCCCAGGCTGTGGCGAGACGCGTCATTCAGCTCAGGGCCCTTCAGCCACAACCGCAATCGGTGGTCGGATCAACCTAGGAATCATCAGCTGCAATGTCGACAGCGCACTCCTGAGCGGATCAGCTGCTGAAAGGGAAGAGACACCTGCGGTTCTCACCACTAACGTCCGGCATGTGTTGTCGGCCTTGTCTTTCTGATGCGGCTCTCGTGGCGATGGGTGATAAGTCCGCTGATGGCAGTCGTCATGATTCTGGCTCCCGCACAGACGATGGCCTGCATTCCCGGCCTGCAGTGGGGAATGGACAGCTCCACTGTTGAAGAGCGTCTGAACGTTTCTCTGGAGACAGCTCGCTCACTCGACGCGGATTCTTCGGTTGTTTATCGCATCAGCAGCCAGCACATCGGCGACATCCCCGTTGAAGAGCTTGATCTGCGCTTCAGCGATCAGGGCCTGGAACAACTGGTGTACAGCCTGCCGAGCGATTCGATGACTGAAGTGCTGGCAGGCCTGAGAGCCCGCTACGGCTCCCCTGTCAGCACCACGGTCAACCATCTTGGACAGATTCCTCAACAGATCTGGATCTGGAACACAGAAGAAGACTGCATCACTGCGGTTCGAGCCGAGGATCAGAAATTTCTGCTGAGCTACCGGCCGAGTCGACTCAGGCCATCACTGCTCTGATGACCTGAAGCGGTGATTGGAATCAACAGGCTGATCAGTGAGCGCCCTTGCCATGAAGTGAGCAAGGCATCCATCGACCACCCATCTGGTGAGCCCCCTCGCAATCGAAACCAGGAGCAGCGGCTTCAGCCTCAGCTTTTGTGCTGAACAAGGCTTTCTTGCCCTGGGTACTGGTGGATTGGCCGGAAAGAAGCATGCCGGTGTGATCGTCGCCTGGGACGTGGTGGGCCCGGGCCGATTGTGCTCCAACGAGCGTGAGTGCGGCCAGGGCGGCCAGGGAACCCCGAACGACGGATCGGTTGGAGAGGAGCATCAGGCTGGACTACGCAGATGTGTTTGACCCATTCTCCAACATCAGCCCAGCCATTGGCACCCCCTTTACGAACTAACGAGCATCAAATGGTGCTGATGAATGATGCAGGACGATGCGAACCGAGCCATCCATTTCACGGATGAACGTCCAGGTTTTCTCCGGAGCTGCCGTTTGTCCTTGAGCATCAGTGAGGATCACCTGCCCCATCGTGTTTGCAGTGTTGCCTAGTAACTGCATCACATAATCCTTGATCTCACATCTGACCCAGTGGCGATAGGTGGCGAATCCCAGCTTCTTGTCTCTGAACTGAGGAATTGTGGGATCCGGCCCCACAAAGTAAGCGAGTGCACCATCTCGGCTGGTGCGGAAGGTCTCATCACCGATTGAGTAGGTGGGCTTGAAAGCCACAGGCCCGAACTTATAGGCGTAAGCCGTATCGATCACGGCCGCAGCCTTGGCTTTGGCCGCGTCGTAGCCACCGTTCTGGTAGGCAGCACTGATGGCCAGCAGGGCATCGCACCAACCTTGCTGGATTTGATTGACCTCAGCTTCAGTGATTGCAGTGTTGAACACCTGAACCACAGGCTTGGCCTGAACCTGTGAGCACATCAGGGATGAGACTGCACAAGCAGCCGCAAGAACTGATGAGCGCTGCATCAAAGACATTGAACAGATCGTGGCTATGCGCTGTGTAGCTAGATCACAAGGTTGAGCACACGATCAGCTCAACCCTCATGAAGAGGGGCGACAGAGAATTCCGTGGCGTGGCGCCAGCAGAAATGCCAGCAGGAAAAGTCCGGTCTGGACGAGAACGATGCAGCCTGCCGTGGAGCTTTCTTTCTAATAACTGAGATAACCACCGAGAAGACTGGAGAGCACGCTGCTGCCGATCGCCAGCCAGGTCATGCGATCAAAGCGATCAGTGAGCAGGTAGGCCGTCGCGCCCGGCGTCACCAGCATGGCCACCACAAGAATGATGCCAACGGTCTGAAGGCCAGCGACTGCCGCAAGCGACAGCACCGACAGCAGCAGGTAGTGAAGCAGACCGGTGTTGATTCCGATCGAGCGGGCATGGGTTGGATCGAAGCAAAACAGCAGAAGATCTCTTCGGAACAGCAACAGCAGCGCCACAACAACAAAACAGATCATCCAGGTCTGCTGGATGTCGGCCGCGGAGATCCCCAGCACGTTTCCGAACAGGATCTGGGTGAGATCGATATTGCTGCGCGTCTTCGAGACCAGAACCAGACCGAGAGCGAAAAACCCTGTGAACACAAGACCGATCACCGTGTCCTCCTTGATTCGCGACTTCTGCTTCACGAATCCGATGGTGGCTACAGACCCCACTCCGAACACGAAAGCCCCCAGTGAAAAAGGCAACCCAAGGGCATAGGCCAGCACCACACCGGGAAGAACCGCATGGGATACGGCATCCCCCATCAGGGCCCATCCCTTGAGCGTCATGTAGCAGGAGAGCAGACCACAGACTCCTCCAACAAGCGCGCTGATCATCAGAGCGCGAACCATGAAGTCGTGAAGCAGTGGTTCCAGCAGGAATTCAGGCAAGGGTGGGCTCCCTTCTTTCCCTGCTCTGTTGCTGAGCCATCGCCACCAGACAGAAAGCCATCATCGAGAGCTTGATGCTCATGGGGTCTGTCCCCGCAGCACATCGGGAGGGAGACCGCCGAAGGCCTGGGAAAGATTCTCCGGTGTGAACACCTCAGACGTTTCTCCGTAAGCCAGCACGGTTTTGTTGATCAACACCACAACATCACAGAATTCACGGACATGACTGAGGTCATGGGTGGAGATCAGAATCGAACAGGACTGACTGCGCAACTGCAGAAACAGTTCAGCCATGAGCTTTTCAGTGCGCACATCAACGCCGTTGAAAGGCTCATCAAGCAGGAGCACCGAAGCGCGCTGGGCAATGGCTCTGGCCAGAAAGGCCCTTTTGCGCTGGCCACCGGAAAGGGCTGAAAGCGGACGATCCCTGAGATCCAGCAGTTCAACACGCTCAAGGGCATTGCGCACCGCCAGGCGATCGGACTGACGTGGAATGCGCAAAAGGTTCATCGAGCCGTAGCGGCCCATCATCACCACGTCCCATACGGAAACAGGGAAGTCACAATCGATGCCCTCGCTCTGGGGCACATAGGCCACAGCCTGTTCCCGCTGAGCTTCAGCCACCTTGAGTCCGTTGATGCGGATCCGTCCCCGGGACGGACGGACAAAGCCTGTGAGTGCCTTGAACAGTGTGGATTTGCCCGCTCCGTTCATCCCCACCATGCCGCAGATGCAACCTGCGGGCAGCGTTAAAGATGCGTCGTAAAGCGCGACGGAGCCGTTGTAATCGACACAGAGTTGCTCGGCTGCGATCCGAATGGTCATGGCGTTGGATCGGCGGCGGAACCCAGCCCTGCTCGAATGAGTTTCACATTGTGGCGCTGCAGATCAAGCAGTGTCGGGGCAGGACCGTCGCTTTCCGACAAGGAATCGACATAGAAGCTGCCACCGAAACGACTGCCGGATGCCCTGGCAACCTCGCGCTGGGCTTTGTCACTGACAGTGGTTTCACAGAACACTGCTGGAACCTGATCCCGTTTCACCCGTTCAATCAACCGACCCATGCGGCGTGGTGAGATCTGGCTTTCGGCGTTGACGGGCCACAGATAGGCCTCCTTCAGGCCATAGTCACGCGCCAGATAACTGAACGCTCCCTCGCAGGTCACCAACAGACGCTGCTCGGGGGGAAGAGCCTGGAGCGAATTGCGCAGCTCACCATCCAGCGCCAGAAGCCTGGCTTTGTAAGCCTCCCCATTGGCGGCGTATTGCGATGCGCCCTCAGGATCGAGCTCTGAAAAAGCCTCAACGAGGCGGTCGACATAAGTCTGAGCAGCCTGTGGAGACATCCAGGCATGGGGATTGGGTTTTCCGGCGTAGGCGTCCTCCTCGATCAACAGTGGTTGAACACCATCGCTGAGGGTCACGGTGGGCACGTCACCCGCCGCTTCGGTGAAACGTCTGGCCCAGAGTTCAAGACCCAGTCCATTTTCGACGATCAGATCGGCACCTGAAGCACGTTCGATATCGCTAGGAGTGAACTCATATCCGTGAATTTCAGCTCCCGGTTTTGTAATGGACTCCACGCGAAGCCTGTCGCCGGCAACATTACGGGCCATGTCAGCGAGGATGGTGAATGTGGTCAGAACCTTCGGCCGGCTGTCCTGGGCGGAATCATGAACAGCGTTCTTTGCGGGATCAAGCCGCGTCGCACTGCCACAGGCAGCTGAAATCAAGAGCAATCCCACCCAGATCAGTGAAGTGCTCGGACTTCTCTTCCACACCCTCAAACAGCACTTCCCGATAGCCATCGTCTGAGCTTAAAAGAGTCCTCCAGGTCAAGGCATTGCCATGACAGCTGCCAGCCACCGAACGCGTGTTGTGGTCGAATCGAGTGTTGGCGACAAAGGGACAACAAACAGGTGAAGCAAACATGGTCACCGGGGTGACGATCAGTTATCAAAATCCTGATCATGCTTGTTCATGGCTTCCACTATCAGGTCATGGATCATCAGCTTCACTTCCATGTTGCTGTGATGCACAACAAGGCGTTGAATCGCGTAATAGATGATCAACATCACCGGAAGAATCAGAACACAGACGATCTCAAACATGGTGACTGTGCTGCGTACCGGCGGACATGAGCCGGCTCAATGCATGCCTCAGTCGACATGATGGCCACGATCAGGACCTGCGGCAGCACTCACCCG
>PVBE012825512.1_pt1 | contig 11499 bp, 8 predicted proteins | sample 1631181 | NCBI WGS metagenome assembly PVBE01 (sample SAMN08397723, study PRJNA350692) | Marine metagenome, whole genome shotgun sequencing project. | isolation source: water | place: Pacific Ocean | collected 2012-04 | reverse complement strand
CGGTAGAGGCTGTAGCATTCAGAAACATTGGCCTCCGCCGGTTTGTCACACAGGATACACCCCTTCGGTTTCTCCATCCGTACGTACTCTACCCGCCACGGCGCCCAGATGTGCTTCATATCTTTTCTCTCTCCTCGCCCATAACTTGCTACCGCTATTCTAGTTGACAACCCCCGGGGCGTCAAAGGATCATACGGAAATTGAAAAAAACCGGCCCATCCTATATAGTTGATTTAGCCATGAACGAAGAGCAAACTTCCACCGATAGCATCACCTTTTTGGGTACGGGTGGGGCCAGATTTATGATAATAACCCAGCTTCTGGCCTCGGGAGGCTTTTGGCTGAACCTGGGGGGCACGGAAATACTGGTTGACCCCGGTCCGGGCTGCATCGTCCACTCCAACAGGATGAAGTTCGAAGCCGAAAGGCTGAGCGCCATCATCCTCTCGCACCGCCACCTTGACCACTCGGCCGATGTTAATGTTATGACCGAGGCGATGACCCGGGGCGGAATGAACCAGCACGGCCGGCTGTTCGTCCCGGCGGATGCCCTGGCTCCCGAGCCGGTTATCTTTTCCTATCTCCGGTCCTATTTGGATGACATTCAGGTACTGGAGGAAGGTAAATCCTATTCGGTCGGAGATGTCTCCTTCTCCACCCCGGTCAGACACATCCATCGGGTAGAAACTTACGGCCTGGTCTTCAAAACCCCCCGGCACACCTTCTCCTACATTGCCGATACCCGCTATTTTGAAGACCTGCTCCACCACTACGCCGGCCAACTGTTGATTATCAACCTGGTTTTCCTGGAGCCCCGACCCCCAACCAACAACTACCTGATTCCCGTCGACCACCTGGCGGTGCCGGACGCGGAACGGCTTATTAAGGAACTGAAGCCCAAAGCAGCTATCCTGACCCATTTCGGCATGAGCGTCTGGCAGGCAAACCCCCAGCTGATAGCCCAGAGGCTGACCCAGACAACTGGGGTCAGGGTAATCGCCGCCCGTGACGGCATGACGTTCGACCTCGCCGAACTGGATACCCCCTGAACCGAATCGTCTCCCCCATCACTAGCCCCTCCCCCTCTGCTTCAAGTATAATTATACTTATGACCAACAAAATACCCAATCTGGATAAAATGCTTTATCAGGTCAAAAAACCGGCCCGCTACACCGGTGGCGAATGGAACAGCATCACCAAGGACTGGCTGCAAACACCCATCCGGGTCGCCCTCAGCTACCCCGATTTGTATGAAATAGGCATGTCGAACATGGCGCTGCCCATCCTCTATGAGATCCTCAACAGCCAGTCGGACGTTCTGGCCGAAAGGGTTTTTGCCCCCTGGCCGGACATGGAGGCCCTGATGAGAGCAGAGGCTATTCCTCTCTTTAGCCTTGAGTCCCGGCACGCCCTAAAAGAATTTGATATCATCGGCTTTTCCCTGGGCCACGAGCTTACCTACACCAACGTCCTGAATATGCTTGACCTGGCCGAGATACCGGTCCTGGCCTCGGAGAGAGATGACTCCCACCCACTGGTAATCACCGGGGGAAGTTGTGCCCTCAACCCGGAACCCATGGCCGACTTCATCGATTTTTTCGTCATCGGCGATGGCGAAGATGTCCTGCTGGAACTACTGGATTGTTTCCGGGATTGTAAGGAACGAGGCAGAGAAGAAATACTACGCCAGATGGCCACTGTCCCCGGCGTCTACGTACCCAGCCTCTATCGGGTGACCTATCAGGGGAACGGGCAGCTTGAAAGCCTTACACCCACCATACCCCAGGCCAGCTCCACCGTCAAACGGCGCATTGTGTCCCCGCTGCCCCCTTCGGTGACCAGACCGGTGGTTCCTTACCTGGAGGTGATTCATGACCGGGGGGCGGTAGAAATTCAACGGGGTTGCAGTCATGGCTGCCGTTTCTGCCAAGCAGGGGTGATATACCGTCCCGTAAGAGAGCGGTCTCAGTCGGAGATACTACAGACGGTTGAGGAACTCATCGCCAACTGCGGCTACAACGAAGTGTCGCTGGTCTCGCTCAGCACCGGCGACTACTCCAATATCAAAGAACTGGTAGCCAGCCTCTGCCACAGCTACCCTCAACTGGCTTTATCCCTGCCCAGTCTTTACATCAACAGCTTCTCGGTAGAATTGATGGACTCTCTGCCCACCCACAAGAAAACAGGACTCACCTTCGCCCCCGAGGCCGGTAGTGAAGAACGGAGACAAAGTATCAACAAAGACATTTCCGATGATGAGCTCCTCAAAACGGCCGGGACCGCTTTTGACAGAGACTGGACGGGCCTCAAGCTCTATTTTATGCTCGGTTTACCCGGAGAAACTACTGAGGATATTGAGGACATCATTGCCCTAGTGAACAAAGTCCGCTCACTGGGGAAAAGCAAAAAGAGAATGCCCCAGATCAGACTGACCTTGTCCACCTTCGTCCCCAAACCCCACACCCCTTTCCAATGGGTGGCCCAGGAAAGCCTGGAGACTTTGGAATCCAAACTTGAACTTCTCAGGCAGGGATTACCCCGCAAGGGCGTCAAGATATCCTGGCAGGACCCCGAAACCAGTCTACTTGAGGCAGCCCTGTCACGAGGAGACAGACGACTGGGCAAGGTCATCTACCGGGCCTGGCAGTCGGGCTGCACCTTTGACTCCTGGGGAGAACACTTTAATTACCGGAACTGGCTAACTGCTTTCCGCGAGGAGGGCATTGAACCCGATTTCTACGCCCGGCGCCAGCGCTCACTGGATGAACTGCTGCCCTGGGCTCATATTGATACCGGAATAACCGTTGATTTCCTAAAACGGGAATACCGGCGCTCTCTTGAAGGCAGAGAAACCGGCGACTGCCGTCTTCAAAACTGTAACGTCTGCGGACTGGAACAAGACCAACCCGCCTGTCAGGCCAAGCTGGCTCGTAAAGACGCAGGCTAGATTCAGACTAGTCAAAACAGCAAGCAGGTTGGATTTCCAGACCGCTCATGGTGATCCTCTCGAATCCGCTCATGGTGAGCTTGTTGAACCATAGCGGCAGCAAAACAAAAATGAGCTTTTGGGTATATATACTTCAGTGTGCAGATGGAAGTTATTACACCGGACACACGGACGATCTAGAAGCCTGTCTAGCTGCCCACGAAAGGGGTGCCGCTCAAGGATATACCTCCAGACGGCTTCCCGTGAAATTAGTATTTTGCGACGAATTTCCGACGCGAAACGATGCATTTGCTCGAGAGCGCCAAATAAAAGGATGGTCTCGCCGTAAGAAACAGGCTTTGATTAGAGAAGATTGGGCTACACTGGTCAAGTACTCCAGAGGAAAGAACGCTCACCCTTCGACAAGCTCAGGGTGAGCGCATGGGAACCGCTTGATGCGAGCATCCTAGACCCGCTCATGGTGAAATTCTCGTAACCGCTCGTGGTGAGCTTGTCGAACCACAGCGGTCATAATACAAACAAGAAGAATTTCGTCGACCTCGGAACGACTTCCGAGTTGCTTTCATTTATACCGGTCACGCTCAGAATTCAGCTAATCAAAACAGGTGATGGCGACTACCTTATCTCCCTCATCTAGCCTCATTAGCCTCACCCCCTGGGTAGTCCGCCCCTGAATGGTAATCCCCTTCTTCGGGTCTTTTTCGCTGGCCGGGGTACGAATCACAATACCGTCGGCAGAGATAATCATCACCTGCTGAGTTAAGAAGGTTAGCCTGGCCGCCGCCACGCCATCCCCCTTCTCGGTAAGCTTGAAGGTCCTGACCCCGCTACCGGCCCGTTTTTGACGGGGGTAGCTGTCAACCGGAGTCAGCTTGCCGTAGCCCTGGTCGGTTACTACTAGCAGATAGGCATCCAGATAGGCCACTTCCATACTGACCACCCGGTCGCCGGAGCTCAGGCGAATGCCGAACACCCCCCCACTGGTTCTCAAACTTGAGCGTAGGTTGCCTACTGCAAACCGGATCGACTGTCCTTTCTCGGTTACCATCATCACATCGTCTTTATCGGTAGCCAGACGGGCCGCCACCAGATCATCCCCGTCCTCCACATCCATGGCTATCAGTCCGCTACTGCGCACCACGGCAAACTTATCTGAAGCCGTCCTTTTTATCTCTCCGCTACGGGTAGCCAGCAGCAGACAAGTATCCGGGCTAAACTCGGTTACGGCTACTATGTCTGTAACCCTCTCGCCCTCGGCAATAGGGAAGAGATTAATCACCGCCAGTCCCTTAGCCGTTCTGGAACTGCCGGCCGGAATTTCATAACATTTTATTCGGAAGACCCGGCCCTTGTTGGTGAAGAAGAGCAGACTGTCATGGGTGTCCGCCATTGCCAGCAGCCTCACCGCATCATTATCCCTGGTCGGGAAAGCGGTAATACCCCGACCACCCCGGTGCTGGGTTGAATAAAGCTGGGAGGGCACTCTCTTCACGAACCCCCGGTTACTAAGCGTCACCACTACCCGTTCGTGAGGGATAAAGTCTTCCTCACGGAACTCCACCTCTCCCTGGTCACTTATCTCGGTTCTCCTCGGGTCACCGAATTTGGTTTTTAGTCCTTTAACCTCTTCGCTAACCAGCGTAAGCACCCTTCTTGGATTGGCCAGCAGGTCCTCAAGGTATGCGATGGTTTTCACAACCTCGGCATACTCATCGGCTACCTTCTTCCGTTCCAGACTGGCCAGACGCCGCAATTGCATATCAAGAATAGCCTGAGCCTGAATCTGGGATAGGTTAAAATCAGTTATCAGACTCTGCCGGGCCTTCTCGGCAGTTTGAGACCGGCGGATAGCGGCAATCACCTTATCTATCTGGTCCAGGGCAATCTTAAGACCCTCGAGGACGTGAGCCCTGGCCTTGGCCCCTTTCAGTTCAAACCGGGAACGCCGGGTAATTACCTCGCGGCGGAAGTCCACGTAATGCTGAAGGGCCTCTTTCAGGCTAAGCACCCGGGGCTGACCTTCCACCAGGGCCAGCATGTTAACGAAAAACGACGACTGCATGGCTGTGTGCCGGTAGAGGCTGTTAAGCACCTTCTGGGGTTGGGCTTCTCTCCTTAGCTCTATGACGATACGCATACCCTTGCGGTCGGATTCATCACGCAGTTCGCTAATGCCGTCTACCTTCTTGTTGGAAACCAAGGTGGCTATTCTCTCCACCAGGGCCGCCTTGTTCGTCTGATAAGGCAGTTCCACCACCACTATCTGGCGCCGTTCGGTCTCCGTTGCTTCTGTTATATAGGCCTTGGCCTGGATCACTATCTTGCCATGCCCGGTAGCATAAGCGCTCTTGATTCCGTCCCGGCCCAATATGATTCCGGCGGTTGGAAAATCCGGTCCCTTGATCAACTGGGTAAGGTCTTCAACGGTAGCTTTCGGGTTTTCAATCAGGTAAGTGATGCCGTCACATATCTCGCCCAGATTGTGGGGAGGGATGTTGGTCGCCATTCCCACCGCAATCCCTGAGCTGCCGTTAAGCAGTAAATTAGGCAATTGGGCGGGTAGAACGGCCGGTTCTCTCAGGCTGTCATCAAAGTTAGACACGAAGTCGACGGTATCCTTGTCGATGTCAACCAGCATCTGTCCGGCCAGTTCGGTCAGGCGGGCCTCGGTATAACGCATCGCAGCCGGAGGGTCGTTGTCCACGCTGCCGTAATTACCCTGCCCGTCAACCAGCATGTAACGCATTGAGAAATCCTGAGCCATACGCACCATGGCGTCATAAACGGAGGAATCACCGTGAGGATGATATTTGCCCAACACCTCGCCGACGATACGGGCACTCTTCTTATGAGCGCTGTTAAAGGTCATCCCCATATCGTCCATGGCGTACAAAATACGCCGATGCACCGGTTTCAACCCGTCCCGTACATCAGGTAAAGCCCGGGAAACGATGACGCTCATCGCGTAGTCAAGATAAGAGCTCCGCATTTCACTCTCAATGTCTACCGGCCTGGTCTTGCCTAAAACCATATTCGCTTTACCCTCCTATTCTTCACCGTCAATATCGTCATCCATACCACCTGATTCTTCGGCCGATTCCCCCCCATCGTTTCCGTTTACTATAGCATATCCACTATCACCGGGCAACGTTTCTTCGCGCTCAATATACTCAAGATTACGCCTGATTATCATGTCGCCTATTCTATCGCCGGCCGAAGACCGGGCAGGCTCAGGGCCCCGTGAGGGAAAGGAAGGTTGCCCTGCCTGACTCCGGTCCTGAGACACCTCTCTGATAATGACGGTTAGCTCTTCATCCGTTGAGTTGATAATGGCGGCGCTATATTCATTACCACCTTTCATCAACTTGGCAAGCCGCTGCCCGTGCCTGGTCTCGACCTGGCCCAGGTATTCTCCCCAGCTATTCTCCACTACCAGGTGTTGCCCCTCTATCTTCAAATTCACCCTGCCACCCGCCACTGTTTTGGCCAGTATCTCCGGGGATGCCAGACGCCGCAGGTTTACCACCCCGGCCTTACCGACTTCCTCGATAAACTGCTGTGGTTCAACCTTATCCAGACCGGCCTCGGATTCAACTACGGTCTCTCCCAAATGGGATAGACGGTTAAGATTCTTCTTGGCAATGGTGTTATAAGGGTCGGCTTCCAGTCCTCCCTCGTAGGCGCTCCTGGCCAGAGAATACTCGCCCAGTTCTATATAGGCCCTCCCCAGACGGTTAAAGGCATCGACATCACTCGGGAAGCTCTCGGTCAGACTCTTGTTAACCTCCACTGCTTCCCGCCACCGCCCCTCCATTGCCAGGGCTATCGCCTGTTTACTGGACTGGCGCTTTAGTCTTGTTTGTTCTTCTTCGTGGTACGCCATCTCTCCCGTTCCTCCGCGCTTAATCTAGCCGGCAGGCTGCCTTATCCCTCTTCATCCAGTTGAAAAGCCCGATGGAGGGCGCTAACCGAGTCGTTAACCCTGGATTCGTCGATGATGCAGGTTATTCTTATCTCTGATGTAGCGATAAGCTGAATATTTATCCCCTCTTCACTCAGTGTCTGAAACATCCTGGCCGCATAGCCCGGAGTATTCTGCATCCCGGTACCGATAACACTGACTTTGCCTAGTTTTGAATCGCTGACACATTCCCTGGCCCCGATTGACTTGGCCGTGGATTCCACTACCCTCATCGCCTTGTCAAGCTGGTTCCTGGTTACCGTAAAAGTCAGGTCGGTAATGTTATTCAAACTGGCGTTTTGAACAATAGTATCGACGCTGATGTTGGCCTTTGCCAACGGCTCAAAGAGGGCCGCCGCAATGCCGGGACGGTCCGGAATCCCCACCACCGTTATCTTGGCCACGTTCAGGTCATGAGCTATGCTCCTCACTTTGTTTCGCACTTCCATGGATGATACCCCCCCGTGAATTAGTGTACCCGGACTATCCGTGAAGCTGGATGCCACCAAGATGGGTACGGCAAACAGTTCTCCCAGCTCAACGGCCCGGGAGTTCATCACCTTAGCTCCGTAGCTGGCCATTTCCAGCATCTCTTCGTAGCCGATCTCAGGCATCGGCCTTGCCTCCGGGACCAGTCGGGGGTCGGCCGTATAAACGCCTTCAACATCGGTATAGATCTGGCATACCTCGGCTTTCAGACTGGCCGCCAGGGCCACGGCGCTCAGGTCGGAAGCGCCCCTGCCCAGGGTGGTTACATCCATTTCCTCGGTAATCCCCTGGAACCCGGCTACAATGACGATGTTCCCTTTTTCCAGTTCCTTAACTATCCGCTTTGATTCCACCTTCAGAATACGGGCCTGCTGGTGGACCCCATCCGTTCTTATTCCCGCCTGGGCCCCGCTAAGGCTGATCGCCTGATATCCCATACTATGCAGTGCCATCGCCAGCAGTGTACTGGAAACGACTTCACCGGTCGATGCCAAGGCATCAAGCTCCCGGTCATTTACCTGAGCCGAAACCTGGTGAGCCAGTCTCAGTAACTTATCGGTAGTGTCTCCCATCGCTGAGATGGCCACTACCACCTGATTGCCCTCATCTCGGGCAGCGGCAATGCGCCGGGCTACACTCTTGATTTTCTCGGCGTCAGCCACTGAAGAACCGCCGTATTTCTGAACAATTAAAGCCATTCTTTTTACAATTTCCCCATCATCAGTCGTTTCATAATATTATAACCGGGCTCAATTAACAAGCCCGTTTTAGCAGCCTCGGTTTCGGTGAATCTGATGGCCCCGTTAGAGTTAAACCCCTCCCCCCAAATCATAAAGGGCACCGGTTCCGGGCTGTGGGTGCGGGTTTCGATCGGAGTAGGGTGGTCAGGCATGATCAGCACTCTCAAGCTATCTTTCTGCCAGGTTCTAAGTTGGTTAACAATATCGCTGTCTACTCTCCGGATGGCCTCCACCTTATCTTCAATCGAGCCGGTATGCCCCGCCTCATCGGTAGCTTCAACGTGGATTACCACCAGGTCGGATTCATCAAGAGCTGCCAGAGCTCCTCCGGCCTGGCTGGCAAAATCGTTGCTCAGACCATCCGTTACTCCCGGAATATCCAGTATCTTCATCTGCATCATCAGGGCCAGACCCTGGATAACATCCACCGCTGAGGTTACCGCCGCCTCCAGTTCGTAGAGTTGTTTGAAGGCCGGGATATCTATCTCCTTGCCGCTGCCCCAGAAGAGCCAGACCATATTGGCCGGAGACTCTCCCCGGGCCTTCCGGGCCAGATTCACCGGGTGCTCCCCCAGCACCGCTTCAGAGCCTTTCATCAGTTCCAGCAGCAAGTCGCTGCCAGGTCCGCTGGGCAAAAACTCAGCCACCGTCTGCCCGGAAATATCGTGGGGCGGTGTACAGCTAGCCCCCAGGGTGTCTTCCCGACCGATAATCTTGAGAATGTGCCGGTAACTGAGTCCGGGGTAGAAGTGGACCTGGTCGTTCCCCAGTCTCTCGTTCAGGGCATCGATCAGTTCCCCGGCCTCGGCATTACGGATATGCCCCGCGCTGTAGTCCTCCATCCGTCCATCACTCACCGTCACCAGATTACACCGGAAGAGAGTCTCTCCCGGGCCGATGGGAATGCCCATACTTCGGGCCTCGATAGCCGCCCGGCCCAGGCTGTAGACCTTCGGGTCATAGCCAAAAACCGACATGCAGGCGTTGGCGCTGGAAGCCTCCAGACCGTCCGGTATGGTACGGGCCAGCCCCAGCATTGCCTCACGGGCCATTGCATCCAGATTGGGAGTCGGGGCCAGTTCCAGACAGGTCTTGCCGCCACGCTCCATCAGCGGCAAACCGGCCGCCCCATCAACAATCAATATACAGTATTTCAATCTTTCTGGTCCTGTCTCTTCAGTCCCTTTCCCCTTTTCTCCCTGTTAGTACAAGGAGGACTAAAGTTGATTTTTCTTCCCTGCCTTACCCCACCCCCTCGGCAGGAGTCTTCCCTCAAATGTCATTCTGAGGAACCCCGATTTCATCGGGATGACGAAGAATCTTCAGGTGGGCTGTTCGTAAACAGATATCCCGTCGCACCCTCGACGTCAACCCTCTTCAGTATTTTCCTATTTGAACAAGAAAATTTCAAGTTTTCGAACTTTCTGGTTCCCGGCCCATCACCTTAACTCAGGGCTGTTCGTACTCTCCTGAAACCAGGAGGATATTACTTGGTTAGCAGCGCTGTCCTTGATGAGCCCCGATACCGTCCGGAAGCCAGTAGCACTGACACGAACAGCAGCATGGTTTATAACGTCTACCAAGAGTCTCAGATCATCGATATTCAAACCAGTATCGTTTACAGAAGGTTGGAGGAAGGACCGGACGACAAGGGGGCGCTCTCTTTATTTCAATTTCCAGTAAGTATACCTAACAGACCTTTGCCAGGCATACTAACATTAGCTTCCAGATAACGTATATTATTTTGTACGTAGGAAGGTTCCCATTTTGATAAATTGACAAAGGACCAGTTGAGGACTAAACTCAAGACTCAGCATGTCGTAGAAGAGTCGTAATAGAAACGGCTACGGGTAAAGAAGAATATGAACACAAATGAGCTTATCGGAATGTGGAGGCGTGAGGAGGCGCAGCACTTCTCCGGATGGGACTTTTCTTATCTGGACGGCAGGATGCTGGAAGATCAGGCTCCCTGGTCTTATTCTACTCGGGCCGCTTCCGATATCATCACCAGGGAAATCTCTGCTGGCTTCACATCTATGCCCGGTATGACATAGCTATCGTAGTTAACGTCGGGACAGGGAAATTCGTCACAGCCCACGTGCGCATTTGTTCGCATCTCTCAAGCTCCTTATCAAGTCTATGACCCCCATCGATACTCCGTCTCCCGATGACTCCTCTCATTCCTTGCCGAAGAAGTTAATTCCATCTATAATAATATCGCTGTCGGGGCGTAGCAGTCGGGTAGCGCGCCACGTTCGGGACACTGACATTGATATTATGGCATACTTTTATTAGATGAAATATTTCGTCGGGGTGTAGCGCAGCCGGGTAGCGCGCCACGTTCGGGACGTGGAGGCCGGAGGTTCGAGTCCTCTCACCCCGACCAATTTATTTATAACTAATGTCCGTATTGTCTATGAAAAAGACGTCAGCTTTCTTGTTTCCAACAAACAATTCAGGACGACCACGCTCAACGAGCGAATAAGTGAAATACCGCAAGAAAAAACGCTAGACCTTGTCTATTTTCCTCACTCCCACTCGAACTGAAGTCTCGATGGTGCCGCAAACGGGGTCCATATGCTCCCAATCCATCGGCAACAGGTTATCAAAATTAGTCCCTTTACCCCGGGCAATCGGCTGCCCCATAGCCCAGTGACCGGCAGTGGCGGCGATGCCCACCGTCCGTGGATGGTGTCCCTCCATCAGTTTGACTCTGCCTGTTACTTTTCTCCCCTGGTAAGATTCCACCTCAATGGCGTCCCCGTCTTTCAGGCCCTTGCTCTTTCCGGTACTAGCGTTCATCGTAATGTTATAGGTGTACGGATTCATCAGGCTGGCCTCATCCAGCCAGGGCTGCTCCATCGTTGAGGAAGCGCTGTGGAGCACATCACGGTAGGAATAACAATAGAGGTCATAGTTGGAGTCTTCCACCTTGTGAGTAGTGCAGGGAAACCAGGAAACCAGAGGGGTATATTGCTCCAGCCCCATATCAACTCCGGTCTCCCTGCCAATTCCCTCCACTGCTTCACCCATGTGTACCATCCACTCCATGTAGACGGGCACTCTGAGATTAAGAAACCACATCCAGTAGGCCTCCTCCACCTTCTTGGGCCAACTGATAAATCCGTGCTCCTTAAACCACTGCCAGTCATGCTCGGGACCAAACATACTCTTGACGACTCTATCACCGATCTCGGCGACGGTCAGTCTGTCCGTTGGCTTGGGCTGGTATTCATCGCTTATCGGGATGCTCGGATAATATCTGGTGAAAGACTCGGTAATCAGGTCACGACCTAGCTCTTTACCAAGCCGTTCCGCTATATCTGCCGCAATATCATAGGAGTGTTTCCTCTGGTATTGCG
>PVBE011372419.1_pt1 | contig 11499 bp, 12 predicted proteins | sample 1631181 | NCBI WGS metagenome assembly PVBE01 (sample SAMN08397723, study PRJNA350692) | Marine metagenome, whole genome shotgun sequencing project. | isolation source: water | place: Pacific Ocean | collected 2012-04 | reverse complement strand
TAGTGCGACTTCCATCGCAACCGGCGTAACCACGAGCCGGGGACGGGTCGGCACCTCCGCGGGAAAGGATCTGGATCTCACCACCATCGTCGAATTGGCGCGAGCCAGCGGTTTGAAGACCGGACTCGTTTCCACCTCCGACGTCACCGACGCCACTCCCGCCTGCTTTGCGGCCCACGTGAGTCGGCGCTTCTGTGCCGACCCGGCGCATATGGTCGATATCGAATACAAGGGCTTCGCCCTCGGCGGCTGCCCCGAGGATCTGATTGCCAACGGGGGGAGCGGATCCATTTCTGAGCAGTTGGCCAACTCGGGGGTGGACGTCATCCTGGGAGGGGGCAGCGAACGCTTTTCCGTCCCCACCGAAGCTGGCGGCCAGACGGTGCGTCAACTCGCAGAGGAGAATGGGTACCGGGTCGTGGAGACTCTCTCGCAGCTGGAGAAGCTCCCTCCCGGCGGACGGATGCTCGGTCTCTTCAGCCCGGGCACGATGCCCGTTCGCACCCGGGGCGAAAACGGCCGCGTGGCCGAGAAGCCCGAACCCAGCCTTCTGAACCGCGTTCACTGGTATCTCGGCAGTGTAGAACTCCCCGAGCCGATGACCTGTGAGCCAAATCCGGACTACGGGAAGATGCCGAGCCTGAAGTCCATGACCGACGCGGCCCTCAAACAATTGGCTCATTCAAATGACAAGGGCTTCTTCCTCATGATCGAATCCGCTTCGATCGACAAGCAGGCCCACGCGCGCAGTGCATGCGGCTCGATCGGCGAGTTGGAACAGCTGAATGAAGCCGTCGACAGCGCCCTGGCCTTCGCCGAGGAACATCCCCGTACCCTGATCCTCGTAACCGCCGACCACGGCCATGCCGCCCAGATCATCCCCTACGAGAGTCTCTTTGGTCAATTTGGTGCACCGGTCTACACCCCCGGACACCTGGTCCGCCTGATCACAGTCGAGGGCGCCGGGATGGCGGTCAACTACGCGAGCAATGACTTCATGGCGGAGGAGCATACGGGAACCCAGGTCCCCCTTCTGGCCAATGATGAGGGCAGGGATCTTGTACCCGGGATGGTGGATCAGCCAGAAATCTTCGACATCATGCTGAAATACCTGAACCTGCCCCGAAACATCCGAGCTGAGGCGGATTGAGTGCCTTCCCCGGATTCCGAGACGGACCATCCACCACCACGAAGAGCTTGCCAATGGATTTAAAGTCCTACCTGATCGACGCTCTCAAGGACCGGTACCAGATCTGGATCGCCGAGGCGCGCAAGGCCGAGGTTCAATCCGCCGAGACGGCCGATGCCATCAAGAAAGAGGCCCGCCGAAAAGAAGACTCCAAGTCCGCAGTCGAATTTGGACGCCGCGCTCTCGAACACCAGACCAGGCGCGCTCGGGCTGTCCGCGAACTCGAGATCCTCCTGCAATTTACGGCGGGCGGTATTCGCCATTTTTCGAGCCAGGCGAAGATCGAAGTCGGTGCCCTGGTGGATGTCTCTGTCGAAGGAGAGGCCGAGGGAGAACAACGAACAATCTTTCTGCTACCGGTGGCCGCCGGAACCCGCCTGTCGGGACCGGATGGCGACGGAATGATCACGATCATTACCCCGGAATCTCCCGTGGGTCGGGCACTTATGGGAGCCGTGATGGGTGATCATTTCGAGATCGTGATCGCCGGCGAGGATACCGGGTGGACTGTGGAATTCGTCAGCTGATCCGGGCGCGCCCCTTGCCCCGCACTCCCTCTGACCGAGAGTTGCCTATTTCGACTCGGAAACCACGAGGCTGCTCTTCTGACCCAGCGGGCCCGCACTCACCATCACCCGATCTCCCGGCTTGAGATAAGCGGACTCCGAATCCGCCCCGGCGATCATCATTCCGACCTTCATATCGGCATTGGGATCGATGAGTGCCAGGGCGCGCTGGATCCAGCCGGGAACCTGGGCCGCCACACCCGGCGGTGTTCCCGTGATCACCCAATCTCCCCTCTCGAAGCCTCGCAGATCGAATCGCCGGGCGACCCCGGCCAGAATCTCCCGTGGGCCGACAACGATATCCCTCGACGAGGCCCGCTGCCTGACTTCGCCATTCACCCGCGTGATGAGTTCGACGCAGAGCCAGGAATTCGGAGCCGGATTCCGGGGCAGATAGAGAACTTCTCCCACCGGCAGAAAACCCGGGAGCCCCTTGCCCTCGGAGAGGTAGTCGACGGTATCCGCAAATTGGGGCGCCATCCCGATCAGGACTCTCGCCGTCACATCGTTGGCCAGAAAGAAGCCAACCGGGGGGATGAAGTCCGGGCGAGCGAGTTCATCCGAGGAGAAGGCTTCCTGAACCTCCAATCCGATCTCCACCTCGTAATCGAGAAGGGGGGGAATCTCCTGGAAATGCGCGGCGAGATGTCGAGCGTGTTGGGGATCGAGATTGGCGACTGCACGCAGGAGCGTCTCGCGACTCGGATAGGGAATCGTATCGTCTCGGTTCAGGGCGTGGGCACGCTTGATGAAGACGGGAGGTCCCGATTCGGGATCGAAGAGTCCGGGAGATTCGGCGATATGTCCCGCGTAGCTCAACCCCAGCCCGTAGATCTGCCGTGGAGTTCCGAGGGGCCTTAGATCTCCTGCCCTCGGATCGAGGCAATTCAGGTTGGCGGGGGCCGGAAAATCGAGAAAGGGCCGGAAGAGCAGCAGGTAGAGACCCAGGCTCGCCAGGGCGAGCAGGCCGGCCGCCAGCACGAGAATTCTCTTCATTTCGATTTTCTCCTTGCTCGAAGGGGCGGATCGAAAGCCCGTCCCATGAATCCGGTCGCGCGGAATTCAGATCGAACCCGAGTCGAAGACGAGTTGCGCCATACCGTTCCGATCGCGCTCGACTCGAGGCGCCTCCTCCAGGCGGCAAGGCCGCCCCTCGGCGGCGCGGCCGTCTCCAAGCGAGAAACGATAGCCGTGCCAGGGGCAGACGATCGAGCCATCGATGATCTCGGATGCTTCCAGGGGGCCCCCCATATGGGGGCAGACCGTGGAATGGGCCACCACCTCCGCCCCCTGGGCGACGAGGCGATAGTCCCGCTCTCCGGCGGAAATCAGGAGAGGGAGACGGCTGCGCAGATCATCCCAATGCCCCAGGGCCAGGCGCTGGGGAGGCGGCGTCGGCTCTTTTTCGTCTTCACGGCGATCCAGAAAGGCCTGGCGCGCCCGCATCATGGATTCGTCTTCATCCCAGAGCCGGGTATAGAGTGCGACCATCTGCTCTCCGATCGCCCGGGCAATTTTCGGATCCGGCAGGGGGAGCCAGAACTCGACCCGAACGTCGGTCTCCGACGCGCTCCGGGGGGAAAGTCGCGTCAGGGTATCGCCCCCGCTACCGGGTCCCTCGAGGGTACGGGCGTGGTAGAGCTCCCGCTCCGGATCGCGCCGCAACTCGACCACCCGCTCACCCGATTTCTCGCGCGGCCAGACCTGGATGCGCGCCCGCCAACCCCATTCCGCCGCCTCCAACAATTCGATCCCCGCGAAGGAAGTGGCATGGAGCCACGGCAGGTGCTCCCAATCGTGGACATTCTCCCAGACCCGCTCCAGCGAAGCCCCCACCCTTCGCTCGTAGACCGCTGCTAGGAAGACTTCAGTCTCCAAATCCGGCATTCCCTTGAAAGCTCCCCTCCCGCTCCATCGATTCCGGCATCAAAAGGGTGAGGGAGCATGAAAGAACAGCTTTTCGCCGCTTCTCGGATGGTGGAAGAGCAATTCCGAGGCGTGGAGCTTGAGTTGGGCCGGCCCCGTACCACGCCCGTAGAGAGGATCCCCCACGATGGGAATTCCCAGTCCCCGTCGATGGGCCGAATGAACCCGCAACTGATGAGTCCTGCCGGTGATGGGGATGAAGGCCACCCGCGTCCGCCCTCCCCCGCCCGAGATCTTCCGCCAATGCGTAATGCCGAGCTTTCCATGAACTTCGTCGTAGATCTGTAGCGGCCGGTTGTCGATATCGAGACGAAAGGGCAGTTCGATCGTGCCGCCCTCCCCTTCCAGCTCTCCGTCGAGCAGGGCGAGATAGCGCTTCCGAATTCTTCGCCGCTGGAATTGAATCGAAAGGTTGCGATGGGATTCGGCATTCAGTGCGACGACCATCAGCCCCGATGTATCCATATCGAGACGGTGAACGGCCGGCTGTTCGATGCATCCGGGATAGAGGCTGCGCACCCGGGTGGTCACGCTGTCGAATTTCTCCCTGCCCCGCCCCGGCACCGAGAGCCTCCCACTCTCCTTGTCGACTACGACGAAATCGGGATCCTCGTGCAGGATGCGCAATAGAAGTTCATCACTCATGATCGAGACCACAGAGCATGAATCCGAGGATTGGCTGGCAGCGACTTTCACAGCTCGGATAGAAGTATCCCGATCGACGAGAATTTCCGGGTGGGGACGCTCCCCAATAGAATTCCGAGATGCCGACCGGTCTCAGGCCCTGGCGCGCCGCGCAGTTGAGCAGCTTGGGCGCACAGCATTCGCCCACACCGCCCGGAATTCCGCCCGAGGCCGCGTAGGCATCGCGGAGGGAGCGCGATTCACCACGGAAGTTATGCAGCTGGTAGAGCCCGTGCATTCTCTGCATCAGCCGGTTGGAGATTTCCCGCCTTTCGGCTTCCAGGGCCAGGAAGACCGCCGAATCCGAGTGCAGGGCTTCCATTTCCCGGGTCAATTTCTTGATCTTCTCCTGGCCCGGAAGAACGATTTCCGTGAAGGTCCTCGAAGTCAGGATGGGCGGAACCCAGCCCTCGACCTTGCGGATTCCGTCGCGAAGCGACGAAAAGGCGCGCAGGACGCAGGTCTGTCCCAACGAGTTTCGACACTCGAGAACCCCGAACATCTGGCCTTTTTCGCCGGCGAGAAGATATTCGAAGGCGAGACGGGGGTCGGCTTGATGGGAGGGCGCGAGGTAATCGAGGCGACGGATCGCCTCGAATTCCCGGATCAGCGCCTCGGCGTGATCCCGGGCGCCCGCTTCGGGCAGGCTATGCATACGACCGCAATCCCGGCAGAATCCGGAGCAGCCGGAAAGACCCTCGGCCGGGCGGGCCTCAGGCGCGGGCTGCGGATTCATATTCGGATTCCAGCAACATTCGATTGAAAATTCCCCTACACCCTTCCCCGGCCGCTCAATTCGGCCAATACGCCCATTCTTCTCCCGGCCGATAGGGATCGGCAATCGTGCGATCGATGGGGACGACCCCCTCGATCAGAGCCGGAAAATGCCGGGGGCCGACATCCTCGTTGAAAGCCTCGAGTTGCGCCTCGAGCGCGGCCGCCCGATCCCCTCTCGTGGCAATCAGATTTTCCCTCTCTGTCGGATCCTCTTCGAGGTTGAATAGCCATCGCTTCTGCTGCCGCCGATCGATCTGGAATTTCCAGCCCTCGGACATGGCGACTTGTAGCCCCCCGGAGCGCCAGAAAAGAGCTTCATGGGCCTCCCCCTCGGCTTCCCCCTTCGCAAAGGGAAGCAGATCGACGCCGTCGATCACGCGATCCCGTGGAAGATCCGCCCCGGTCGCAGATGCGACGGTCGAGAAGACATCGATATGCGAAATCGCAGTATCGACTTCCCGCCCCGCCATCAATCGATCTGGCCATTTCATGAAGAAGGGCGAGTGAAGACCCCCCTCGAAGAAAGTCATCTTCCAACCCCGATAGGGAGCATTCACGTCGGGAATTCCCAGGTAGTGGGCCCCTCCGTTATCGCTCGAAAAAATCACGAGCGTATTCTTCTCGAGCCCGTTGGCGCGGAGCGCGTCGAGTACCTCGCCAACGCCGCGATCCAGGGCGCGGATCATGGCCCCGTAGACACGTGTCTTATGGTCCCGGATCCCGGATAGCGCGTCGTAGTCGGACTTCTTCGCCTGCAGCGGTGTATGCGGGGCGTTATAGGCCAAGTACAGAAAAAATGGGCGGTGGCGATTGGCCTCGATCGCTCGCACGGCTTCCCGGGAAAGATAGTCCGTCATATACTCGGGAGGCGGAAAGCGCTCTCCCTCATCCTTGCGCACGCTGAAGTCGAGAACCTGCCAGAGGAATTGGTCGATCGGATCGAAATCCTGCTTCGAATTGACGATCTGGGGATCTTCTTCCGACCCGTAGAGAGACGCACCCGAGTAGAAACCCAGGAATTCATCAAAACCCTGCTCGGTGGGCCTCTGCCCGTCGGATTCGCCCAGATGCCACTTCCCCAGCATCAGCGTGCGGTAGCCCTCTGCCTTGAGGAGTTCCGCGAGGGTCAACTCTTCGGGAGGAATGCCCTGCTCCTCCATCGGAGGGACTTCGCCCATGCGATCCTCGAAGAAGAGACCTTGCGGCTGCCCCTCGAGCGAATTGCGAGTCGAGAGGGTCGAGACCAGCTTCCCCAGGGCGGGAGGAGCCGGCGTCGATTCGAAGCCGAAGCGCGGCGGATATCGGCCGGTGAGGATTGCCGCCCGCGATGGAGCGCAGGTCGCATTGCCCGCATAACCGAAGGTGAACTCGACTCCATCCCGAGCCAGAGAGTCGATATTCGGCGTTTCAACGCTCGCCCCGGCCACCCCTCCACCATTCCAGCTGAGATCGTTCCAGCCGAGATCATCGACCAGGATCACCACCACATTGGGGCGCCGCCGCCGGGGCGAAAGGCCGGACATCTCGGGTCCCGGCGTCCAGCGAATCTCCCGCGTCGGTCCGGATGGGTCCCGGAAATCCGCAATTTCACGCAGCAGGCGCGGATGGTTCAACAGGATCGAGGGTCCCATCAGGGCCAGGCCCGCGAGTCCGATCAACAAGAGAATCAGCAGTGCCGCAATCCACTTCAACACGGCTTCACCGGCAACCCGTACGACATATTGCCTTTCCCCCCACGTCTCTTCCCTGCCTGGCCATCACCTTCGCAGCCCTCCCTCTCGGTCATCTTCTCGACATATACGAAGCGCAATCGCGAAGAAGGCCGCGGCAGAATTGGGCAGAATATGCAGCTTGATCCAATCCCCGACAAACCCGCATGGATCAATGGGAATGAAGCTCAGGCCGCATGGGTCACCATGTAGAGAACGCGACCCCGGGCGCAGAGCCTCTCCTGATCGTCGCGAATATCGACCTCCGTAGTGATGATTCGACGCCCCCTTCGCACCACATTGGCTTCCGCCGTCACGCGCGATCCCAAGGTGGGACGCAGATAGGTGATGCTGAGATCGATGGTTCCACCGGGCTGGTCCCCCTCCCCGAAGGTCGGAAAGACGGCTTCGAGCATGGCGATATCCACAAGGGAGGCCAGAATGCCGCCGTGCACACTGCCCCCGATTCCCCCATCCACCTTCGGACCGGTCTCGATGGAGATCCGGGCATGGCCAGATCCTCTCTCCTCGACTTCGATCCCGAGGTATTGGTGGAAGGCAAAGGCGTCGAAAGCCGCCCGCCAGGCGGTAGCCAGGGGAGATTCGGATTGCGGATCGGATGAGTTCATCGGGATCAAGCTAGCCTTGATCTCCCCGAAGCGCCTCGCATTCCTTTCATTCCCTGCTGCGGCCGAAGAACTTCACGCCCCGTCTCCCGGGGGTTCGGAGCCCCCGCCTCCAGGCCCGCGTTGCATGCTTGAACGTATGATCTATTCTGCGCCGTGGACAGCGAGTCGGGACCATTCCCGGCCCCGGGAGATGCTCGATGATCCCAACAAGCTTGCTTCCAGGCGTATTGTCAAAATCGCCCACCGCTTTGACGTCCAAGGCTTCGATGCAGCGATCAATCCGCGCCCTCAGCATCCCGCTCTTCCTTGCGCTGATCGCTTCATCCGGTGCGCGCGCCACCGAAGCCCTCGAAGAATTGGAGATCGCGCAACTCGGCGCTATCGGCCCGCATTCGGTCTGGGTCACGGATCTCCTCTTCCGACACAGCCTGCTCTTCGATGCCGATAGCGGGGAAGCCCTCGCCACCCTGGACGCCGGCTTCGCCACCATCATCAAGCCCCCCCTCTACTCGAGAATTCTCGACGAGTTCTACGTCGTAGAAGCCGCATACGAATGGGGGCATCGAGGCAAACGCAAGGACTTCATCACCATCTACGACGAAGAGTCGCTACTCGTGAAGGGGGAAATCGTAATCCCCATGCAGGCGGCCGATAGCGCGTCGAATATCGCCTATACGGAGTTCCTGGACGGGGAGCGAATCCTGGCCATCTTCAACCAATTCCCGGCGACTTCGGTTTCGTTGATCGATCTCGAAACGAGGAGCTATCTGAATACGATCCAATCCGCGGGCTGCGCGGGGATCTACCCCACAGGACCCCTCAGCTTCGCGATGCTCTGCGGAAATGGACGATTGCGGAATATTCACATCGACGAAGAGGGCAAGCTCGTCGATGAAACCACCAGCGAGGTTTTTTTCGATCCGGTAGAGGACCCCGTCACGATGAGGGGCTGCAGAACCGGGAAGCGCTGGATCTTCGTCTCCTTCAAGGGCTGGGCATACGAGGTGGACTTCGAGCAGAATCCTCCGGCCACACGCTCCTGGTCGATGCTGGATGCCTCGGAGAGGAAGTCCGACTGGCGACCCGGAGGACGCCAACTGATGGCCCTGCACCGCGGCCTGGGTCGCCTCTACGTACTCTTTCATCGAGGTGGATCGGGAACCCATAAAGATCCGGGTCGACAGATCTGGGTCTTCGATGTCGAGACGGGCCGGCGCATCGACACCTTCGAACTCCCGAATATGGCGGCTGCGTCCGTCGCCGGTCTACTGGGTCTCGAGAGTGGGTTCGTGGACTGGGTGCTGGAGCATGCCGTCCCGCCCCTGGGCGGAGACACCATCACGACCACCCAGGACGATGCTCCCCTGCTGCTGGTCCGAAACTCGGGGCTGGCCGTCGTGGCCGTACTCGACGCCATCAGCGGCGAGCACCTGCGCGATCTCGAGCAGGTGGGTCTTACGGGCAACCGATTGGTGGTGCCCTGATGCTCTTCGGCGCCCACGGTCCCGAAAGCATCGATCCGGTCTTCGGCTGGCTATCACGAGTCGGACTCGCATTGCTCTTCCTGACAGCCGCTCTCCACAAACTCCGAGACCTCAACGCCTTTTCCGCCGTCTTTCGCGACTACCGCATCCTGCCCGGGGCAGTCTCGATGCCAGCCGCCGCGGCGCTGGCCGCCTCTGAACTCGCCGTCTCGCTGGCGCTGCTGATCCCGAGCGCAATCCCCAACCTGCCCGGCCTCGGCCCCCTGGCCGCCCTGCTCCTGCTGGCTCTCTACAGCGCGGCCATCGGGCTCAACCTGCTGCGGGGTCGCCGCCATATCGATTGCGGCTGCATGGGCCCCGGCCGGGAAGAGCGGATTTCCGGCTGGCTCATGCTTCGCAACGCGGGTCTGGCCGTGCCGGCCCTGCTGCTTCTCGGCCCCGAAACCCCTCGCATGCTGGGCTGGGTGGATATCCTCAGCGTGGGGGCCGGTGTGGGGATGTCCGTGATTTTATGGCTGGGAGCCCATCAGATCGCCCGAAGCGGCTCTATCTCTCTGGGGGCGAGCCGATGATGGACGCCCTGCTGATTTCGAATATCCTGCTCTGGATCGCGCTTCTGGCCCTCGCTGTACTCGTGATGGCACTGACGCGCCAGATCGGACTTCTCCACGAGCGACTGGCTCCCGTGGGCGCTCTCGCCCATCAACGGGGCCCCGAAGTGGGAGAAGCCGCCCCGACATTCGAACTCGAAGATCTTGCGGGCGAGGAAGTCCAGATCGGAGGCCCCACCCCCCTCAGCCGCACCCTGCTCTTCTTCGTTTCCCCATCCTGTCCCGTCTGTGACAGTCTGCTGCCCACCCTGCTGCGCGTGGTGCACGAGGAATCTCCGGGCCTGCGTCTGGTCCTGGCGAGCGATGGGGAGCCCGAGGAACATCGGGCATTCCGGGCCCGCAAGGAACTGGTCGACCATCCCTACGTACTCTCCCGGGAATTGGGCATTGGCTTCGCGGTCTCCAAACTGCCCACGGCTGTTCTGATCGATGAGGAGGGCGTCGTGCGCGCCAAGGGAATGGTCAATACACGCGAGCACCTCGAAAGCCTGTTTACAGCCCATGAACACGGCGTCGCCTCGATTCAGGATTTCATCGCCAGAGAGCGCGCCGGCGAGCGCGAAACGCTGAGAGTAGAGGGAGTGGAGAGAGTAGAGAGAGCGGAGGGAGCAGCCAGAGTGAAAGCGACGGAGAGATCTCGATGAGCAGACTCGACCGATGGCTCGAGGAATCCGCACGTGGACTCGCGCGCTCGGCGGGCCGCCGCAGCTTCCTGGCCCGGGTGGGAAGACTCGGCCTGGGCGTTCTGGGCGCCTCGGCGCTGCCGATCCTTCCCGTGGCCCGCGCGGGCGAAGAGAGTCGCGCGCATGCGGCGCTCCCCGCGGACGTCGCGGGGCCCGAAGGCGATCCCCAGGACTGCGATTATTGGCGCCACTGCGCGATCGACGGATTCCTTTGCGCCTGTTGTGGGGGAAGTGCGAGCAGTTGCCCTCCGGGCACTGCGGCGGGCCCCATGACCTGGGTGGGAACCTGTCGGAATCCCGCCGATGGGAACGATTACCTGATCTCCTACAACGATTGCTGCGGCAAGGCCTTTTGCGGGCGCTGCGCATGCAATCGAAATGAGGGCGAACGCCCGGACTACCACTGGTATCGCGCGAATGACATCAACTGGTGCGGGGGCGCCGAAGGCCAAGCCTACCATTGCTCGATCGCCCGGGTGATCGGCCGGGCGACCGAAGCGCAGCCCGAAAGATGAAGCGGAGAAGACCGATCCCCCTGCTCGTCGGCGGCTTGCTCCTCCTGCTCTTCGGGGGAGCCAGCGCGGATTCGACTTCAACAACCGCCGGCGGCGGGCCCGAGGCCCCGGAGGATTACGCGCTGCATTGCTCGGCCTGCCATACGTTGGAGGGCGGGGGAGTTCCCGGCCTCGTCCCCTCGCTCCGCGAACTCTCCCCCCTTTTCCGCCACCCCGAGGGCCGCAGCTACCTCGCCCGGGTGCCGGGGGTCGCCCAGGCGCCCCTCTCCGACGCCCGCCTCGCACGGCTACTCAACTGGGTGCTCGACGAATTCTCGGGCATACGCCCGATTCCTCCCTTTACTGCGGATGAGGTCGGAGGCGCCCGCGACTCGCCCCTGCGAGACCCCGTCGCCGCCCGCGCCGAACTCTTTCGCGGCGCCGATGAGGAGGGAATGGCTGCGGAGAACCCTCGGCTCACAGAAGTCGAGCAGGAACGGGCGAAACGCGTGGAATCGCCTCGGAACCCGCTTGCGAGAGCGACGCCCTGAGGCAACAGAACGCCGCTTCCCCCTTGCCGCGATCCCTGGAGGAATAGCCCCTCCAGCCCCCGCGCGAGTCTTCCGACACGCGGATCCCCGATCCGCGGCAGAGGGGTGCAGTGCGGGTCTGGAATGGCATCGCCCCCCCCCCGGCCCCGCCCGCGAAAAATCCCTGCCCCGGGATCAATTCGGTATAACCTCTATC
>PVBE011319755.1_pt1 | contig 11499 bp, 8 predicted proteins | sample 1631181 | NCBI WGS metagenome assembly PVBE01 (sample SAMN08397723, study PRJNA350692) | Marine metagenome, whole genome shotgun sequencing project. | isolation source: water | place: Pacific Ocean | collected 2012-04 | reverse complement strand
TTGTTCGTTACCAAGGCGGACACAATGCAGGTCACACTCTAGTAATCGACGGTGAAAAAACCGTACTTCACTTAATCCCATCAGGCATCCTACGCGATAATGTTACCTGTATTATTGGTAACGGTGTTGTGCTAAGCCCTGACGCACTAATGAAAGAAATGACTATGCTTGAAGAGCGTGGCGTTCCAGTGCGCGAGCGATTAAAGATTAGTGAAGCTTGTCCGCTTATTCTTCCTTATCACATTGCACTAGACGTAGCGCGCGAAAAAGCCCGCGGCGCAAAAGCAATTGGTACAACGGGTCGTGGTATCGGTCCAGCGTATGAAGATAAAGTAGCCCGTCGTGGATTACGCGTTGGCGACTTGTTTAATGCAGAAGACTTCGCAGCAAAGCTAAAAGAAGTGCTAGACGTGCATAACTTCACGCTTACTCAGTACTATGGCGAAGAAGCAGTAGACTTTGACGAAACCTTAAAAGGTGCAATGGAAGTTGCTGACATTCTTAAAGCAATGGTTGTTGATGTAACTGACGAACTAGATAAAGCACACAATGCTGGCTTGCCTATTATGTTTGAAGGTGCACAAGGTACACTTCTAGACATCGATCACGGTACTTATCCTTATGTTACGTCGTCAAACACTACCGTTGGTGGTGTAGCAACGGGTGCTGGCTTTGGCCCACTTAAGCTAGATTACGTACTGGGTATTGTTAAAGCATACACTACGCGTGTAGGCTCAGGTCCTTTCCCTACTGAACTAGAATGTGAAGTAGGCCAACACTTAGGTGTTAAAGGTCACGAGTTTGGCGCGACCACAGGTCGTAAGCGCCGCACGGGTTGGTTCGATGCAGTTGCGATGAAACGCGCAGTACAAATCAACTCTATTACAGGTTTCTGTTTAACCAAGCTTGACGTGCTAGACGGCCTTGAAAGCCTTCAAATTTGTGTAGGCTACAAAGATGCAGACGGTAACGTGAAAGACGTTCCACCTATGGCGGCTGACGGTTACGAAAAAGTGACGCCAGTTTATGAAGAAATGCCGGGTTGGACAGACAACACTTTTGGTGTAACTGAGTTTGAAGCGCTTCCACAAGCTGCGAAAAACTACATTAAGCGTCTTGAAGAGCTAACAGGTGTGCCGGTTGATATCGTTTCAACAGGCCCTGACAGAAACGAAACTATCGTTTTACGCAGCCCATACGACGCGTAATAGTTTCACATTAAATATGTTTAAAAGCCCAGTGTTCACTGGGCTTTTTTGTTTGTAATTTTTCGACCTTTTATTTTTATATAATCTTGTTATCGCTTCAACGTTAACTGTTTATACTTCTTAAGTGTAACGTCAGCCACTTGCACCTAAAATACGAGCTCATTAAACATTAATTAACAATTTAGTTGCGTTGTCTTCGAACATCCCTATTAATATAAGATAGTATCAGTTAATTATTGCGCTGCTTTGCCCGACAACAATCTTAAGACGAGCCATAGAATTGTTGCAGTGGGTGTTATGCTATCGGAGCCTTCTTATGCCAAATAGACCTTCTCTTCACGCAGTGGAAACTGGCGTGTGTTTCGTTGACGTTGTTCACAAGCTTAACGACAGTTTCGATACAGGGAAAACCCAGTCCTTGGAGTGGCGTAAAAGCCAGTTAAAGGCATTAGAAACTTTACTGAAAGACAACCAGCACGACATTTTGCAGGCCCTTAAAAATGACCTGGGCAAATGTAAGACCGAAGCCATGGTAGCGGAACAAGGGTTTCTGCTTTCTGATATCAAGCATACGCTTAAGCATTTGGATAAATGGGCAAAGCCACGCAAAGTATCAACGCCCATGGTGGCATGGCCAGGTAAGAGCTTTCGCAAGCCTGAGCCGCTTGGCACTGTGCTTATTATCGGAGCGTGGAATTATCCGCTTCAGTTATTGCTTGCCCCTTATATCGCCGCTATTGCAGCGGGCAACTGTGCGGTATTGAAACCCTCTGAATTGGCTGAAGAAACCTCGTCGCTGGTGGCTAAGCTTATCCCCCAATATATGGATAATTCATGCGTTGCCGTAATAGAAGGCGGTAAAGATGAAGCGACGGCGCTACTTGCCTGCAAATGGGACCATATTTTTTACACCGGTGGTGAAGTGGTGGGCAAAATTGTCATGAGCGCCGCGGCCAAACATTTAACGCCAGTAACCCTTGAGCTTGGCGGTAAGAGTCCCTGTTTTGTTGATAAAAACACAAACATTGCTGTCACAGCGCGCCGTTTAGTGTGGGGTAAATGGATGAATGCGGGCCAAACTTGTATTGCGCCTGACTATGTCATTGTTGAAAAGGGCTTTGAGCAAAAGCTTATCGATGCGGTTAAAAAAGAGCTGAAAAAGCAATACGGCAAAGCACCTTTATCGTCACGAGATTACGGCAATATCGTTAATCATCGTCACTTAAAGCGTCTTGAAAATTACCTTGAAAACGTCAATGTGGTGTATGGCGGCGAGCTAGATGAATCTCGTCCAGCAATGGCGCCTACCCTTGTACTGGAGCCATCGCTAGATAGCCCGCTAATGAAAGAAGAGATCTTCGGCCCTATTCTACCTATTATCACTGTTGACAACATGGAGGCGGGCATTAAGTTCGTGAACAGCAGGCCTAAGCCACTCGCACTTTATGCATTTAGTGATAAGGATGATGTGCTTGATAATATTATCAGCAAAACCAGTTCAGGCAGTGTGTGTACTAACGACACTATGCTGTTTATGACTAACCCTGAGTTACCGTTTGGTGGCGTAGGAAATAGCGGCATGGGTAGCTATCATGGCCAAGCAGGTTTTGATACATTCAGCCATATTAAAACGGTAATGAAACGTTCATTCGCCCTTGACGTGTTCTTCCGTTATGCGCCGTTTTCTAAGTTTAAGCTGTCGTTGCTTAAGAAGTTTTTATAACAGGAGTTTCCATGGTTCAACCTTTTCATCTTGCCATTCCGGTCACTAATTTAACCGACGCAGAAGCGTTTTACGGTGAGTTGTTGGGTTGTGAAAAGGGCCGCAGTGATACCCAGTGGATAGATTGGAACTTCTTTGGCCATCAATTAGTGACCCATTGTGTAGAGGCTATGCCGTCGCCGCCTGCCTATAACGGGGTAGACGATCATGCTGTGCCGGTGCCGCACTTTGGCGTTGTGCTAACCATGGACGATTGGCAAGCACTGGCAAGTAAACTAGAAGCGGCCAACACCGAGTTTGTTATCGCACCTTATATTCGTTTTAAAGGAAAGCCGGGCGAACAAGCCACTATGTTTTTCAAAGACCCTTTCGGCAACGCCTTAGAGTTCAAAGCGTTCGCCGATATTTCTCAGCTTTTCGCTTCATAATAATGGGGGCAGTTGCTCTTTGCCGTACATCAAAGAGCTGACTGATACTAGGCTAGCGCTTCTTCTTTTTTGGTTTGAAGCGCTTATATAAAAGCGCAACACCTGTAAGGGTGAACAAAAAGGCGCTGCCCGAAAAAGCAATTAACCACGGCGTGTTAAAGTTACTTCTGTCCTTGTAATCCATTATGTGCAACATCCACATAAAATCAAACAGCCGCCATGTGTCGGTACGAACGCGCAGAACACTGCCAGTGTTTGGGTCGATATAAAACCGCGAATTTAGGTCGTCATCGAAGTTTACCTGCCATAATGGCGCAGACAAGTTTTGCACTTCTTGAGGTAACACGCTTAATAGCTGGGTCTCACCAATATCGCCAGTACCTGCGTATTGCCCTTTTGCTGCTTTACGAATAGCGCTTTGTTGCATGGTTTGCAAAGCTTCACCTGTTAATGCGCTGTAGCGATAGGCAATGTTGTCATCCACGACATGATAAACAGGAATAGCATTGAGCGAGCCCGGTTCTGCGAGGCCTACTTCATTTATGCGATGGGTGAGTGATAGCACCGCAGTGCTGCTGTGGTTACGCAAAATATCAGAAGGAGTAACGGAAGCGCTGTGCCATGATGTGGTTACCCTGTTCCTTAAATGGTTACCTCTTACTTCATCTATGGGTAACCAGGCCATAACCAAGCCGCTTAAAAACCATAGGCCTATTTGTACAAATAGTATTAAGCCTAGGTAGTTGTGCGCTTTGCGCATAAATTTCATCATCAGGTTTTTTGGTTTTATTATCAAAAGGCTATAACATCAGAAAACAATAACCGAGTAAACCGAAGAAGAGGGTGGTTTTGAATAAAGCATTAGTGCTGGTAGACGTACAAAATGTGTATTACACCTGCCGTCAGGCGTACAAACGCAACTTTAATTACAACCAGTTTTGGCGTGAACTTACCTACAACTTGGATATAGCCCATGCTTTCGCATACGCCATAGACAGGGGGGACAGCAAGCAGCGTGAATTTCAAAACATTCTTCGTGCTATTGGATTTGAAGTAAAGTTAAAGCCTTTCATTCAACGTGCTGACGGCTCGGCGAAAGGTGATTGGGATGTAGGTATAACAGTAGATGCACTTGAACACGCCGACGATGTCGATGAGATCATTTTGGTGTCGGGCGACGGCGATTTCGATATTCTTGTAAACGCCCTTAAAGCAAAAGGGAAAACCGTAACGGTGTACGGTGTTCCTGCATTAACGGCTGAAAGTATTCAAAAAGAGGCGTCTAAGTACGTGCCTATCGACGCCACGCTGTTGCTGTAGTTTTCAGCTTGTACTTTGTTCAAGGCTGAACTAATTACGCTGAGCCCTCAAAGCTACACTAATGGAGCTCAGCTAATGTGGCTGAGCTAACAGCCCTGTGCTAATACGGTTGTACTAAGACGGCTGTGTAAATACGACTGTGTTAATAAGGCTGTACTAATATGGTTGTACTAGGCTCTTACCTCGTCCGCTTTTTTCAGATGCGGCTTCTACACCCTCTTTAGTACGCTTAATTAAATGTACATCACCAAAGCGACGGTTATCTATGGTATAGCCCATTGCTTTAAGCTCATTTACCGTTGCCTCTGTAAACCCGTCGTGCATACGAATGGTGTCTTTGGGCAATAGCTGGTGATGAAAACGTGGTGAGTTCACGGCTTCTTCAGCGCTCATATCGTAAAGCAGGGCATTCAATAGCGACTGAGTTACTGACGAAATAATGGTAGTGCCGCCAGGAGAGCCTGTTACCAGAACCACTTGGTCGTCTTTAGTGACCAGCGTTGGCGTCATAGACGACAGCATGCGCTTGTAAGGTTCAATAGCATTCGCCTCACCACCCACTGCGCCGAAGAAGTTAGGCACGCCAGGCTTAGCACTAAAATCGTCCATTTCATCATTCAACAAAAAGCCAGCACCAGTTACAACAACACCGCTACCAAAAGTTAGGTTGATGGTCGTTGTATTAGCAACAGCGTTACCCCATCTGTCCATAATAGAGAAGTGTGTTGTATCTTCGCTTTCTTTTAAACCAGGCTTAACGCTTGGGGTATCAGAAATACTGGTAGGCTGAATATCTGCTGCGCGTTGAGTAATATAGTTAGCGTCAGTGAGCGCTTTTACCGGAACACTAACAAAATCAGGATCGCCCATGTATTCAGCGCGATCGGCAAACACGCGCTTACCAATTTCTGACATAACGTGAATGTATTCAGTACTGTTTTGCGCTGGCAAATCGTGCGTTGCGTCATAGGCTTCTAGCATGCCAATCCACTGGGCAACGGCAACACCACCAGAGCTTGGAGGAGGTGCGGTCACCAGCTCATAACCTTGCCAGTTTAGGTGAAGAGGTTTGCGCCACACTGCTTTGTAAGCCAGTAAGTCTTCATAAGTAATAAGGCCGCCGTTTTGCTGCATAAAATCAACAATATGCTTTGCTACATCGCCTTTATAAAAGCCATCCTTTCCCTGTTGCTGAATCGCTTTAAGCGTTTTCGCTAGCTCTGGCTGTTTGAAGGTAGTGCCTGCTTTAGCGTGTGCAAAATACTCGCTAAAGTTGTTATTGATAGCTGCTTCTTTGGTACGCTCAATATAGTGATCAATGTTATTGGCCAGCTTCTCGTGAACCACAAAACCTTGCTCGGCCAAATCAACGGCTGGTGCGAGTAGACGCTCCCAATCCAATGTGCCGTATTTTTTATGCGCGGCCCACATACCAGCAACGGTACCAGGAATGCCAGACGCTTTAGCCCCAAACAAAGACTCGTACGGTTTTACGTCACCTTGCTCGTCAAGATACATATCGCGATGCGCATTTTCAGGTGCCATTTCACGGTAATCTAAAAAGTCGGTGTTATCTTCAAACTTTATTGTCATAAAGCCGCCACCGCCTACGTTGCCCGCCTCAGGTAGAGTAACAGCCAAGACAAACTGTGCCGTAATAGCAGCGTCAATTGCGTTACCACCTTCTTGGAGTACCTGCATTGCAGCATCGGCACTGTAGCTGTCAGGCATGGCAACGGCCTGTTGGCTAAGCCCTACTGTATTGTTGCTAGCACTATCAACAGGGGGATTTGGCGCATGGGAACACGCTGCCACTACTGAAATAAATGCCACTATTACCGAGATAAACCCGACGTTAGCTATCCGCTTTTTCATTACAAACTCCTTGTTACAGACATTGCTAAACCTTTGTGATTAGCAACTGACTTCCAGCAAACTTTAATCAACGGCATTAACCAAGCATGACCAAGCTTGCTACAAAATAGGCAATAAGCGTAAGTGCGCCCGCAAATAGTGCGTAGGGAAACTGAGTTTTAACGTGCGTTAATACGTCAGTACCTGCTGCTAGCGAAGATACGGCAGTAGTGTCGGAAATAGGTGAACAGTGATCACCAAATATGCCGCCCCCCAAAATAGCGCCAATGACCAGTGAAGGGGGTAACCCTAAACTTTGAATCAACGGCACACCAATAGGAATTAGGATGGCGAATGTGCCCCATGACGTGCCTGTGGTAAACGACATGATCGCTCCGGCAATAAATAGCATGGGAACAATAAGCACTAAAGGAAGATACTCTCCCACTATGCCCGCGACAAACACGCCCGTTCCAAGCACCTTAAGGCTATTGCCTAAGGTTAACGACAGTAACACTATGGTTACTAGAGGAAGTAGTTCACCCATCCCTTTAAAACCAATTTCTACCGCTTCCTTGTGGGTAAAACGTTTGTGGATTAAGAGCAGACCATAGGCAATGGCAGTAGCAAGAGCCGTAGCGTAAAGTACAGATTTGCTCCCGCTGCCTTCAGACAATACGCCATTACCTGTCCAGAACATGAAGCCAACCATGCTTAATACCATTATTATTAGCGGTACCAACATGAAACGAGCCTTGGTGGCAGGTTCCGTAGTTTGTTTAACCTCTGCATGCGTGAGTGCTTTTTCTTCCTCAGCCATGGGGCCATGCACTTTGTCAGCGGAAATAGTGTAGGCCACAATAAGTAAGGTGAAGATAGCGTAAAAGTTAAAAAATACGCTGCCCCATAAAATTGAGGCTGACGAAGCTGGTAGCTCGTATGCATCGAGCAGGCTGAGTATAAATGCCCCCCAGCCGTTCAATAAAATCAAAATACAAACGGGCGCGCTGGTGGAGTCGATGATGTAGGCTAAGCGCGCGCGGCTCATGCCGAAACGGTCAAACAGACCTCGGGCGAATATGCCGGCAGTGAGCACACTTAAGTTTGATTCTATGAATACAGCGATGCCAGTGAACATGGTCAAGCCGCCAACTTGTTTGCGACTCTTCGCTACCCCTTTGTTTACTAGAAAGTTGACCGTTGCCGTTACTCCGCCAGAGTCACGTATAAATGCGAGCAACGCGCCCACTAGTACAGAGAAAATAAGCACCCGTGTATTGCCAGGACTCGCGGCGGTATCAACCACGCGCTCTATGGCGTTAATGGGCGCCATATAGCTGCTAGCGATATCAGCATTTATCAAAATTAACGCTTCCGCGCACAAAACAGCCAGCGCTAATGCGAGTATGACTTCTTTTTTCCAAAAGACGACGGCAATAGCCACAAGAGGGGGGATGACTGACATCCAATCCATACTTCTTTCCAAACTTAAATTTATGTGTGCCTAGGACTTGTTGAGCTTGATAAGTTACTACGCTCTACTTGCCCTATAGGTATGTCTATTTGCGTAAGAGAATGTGTGATTGCAGTTCAAAGTTGGCGAACATGCTTCTCTCATTTATGCTAGCGTACCGTATTGTGCTTCGTGTTACCAAGGATTAGATAAACATTGTTATTCCAGCAAGTTATTTGTAAAAAACGTGCTTCATTGATGGGCCTGAGCGCTATCTTGTCAGGCATACTCATTTTATTAAGTGCTTCACTGTTTACTGCTAGCGCAACCGCTCAATCTGGAAGTGCTAACGCTTCGAATAATCCTAAGCCCAGCGCTGATGCTGAAACAATTCGCGCTGTAAAAAACATGCTCGGGCAAAAAATCATTTTGGATTTTCGCTATTTCTGTGAAGACAATACGCCGTCTTCGCGCTGCCGTACGCCCATGACCGTAATTCCACCGTCACTTTTAAATGTGCTTAGTACGCACAACATCGGCGGTGTTATTTTGTTTTCAGAGAACATTCAAAATACCGAGCAGTTAATTACGCTCAATTACACCATGCAGCAGCATATGGTAAGGGCAGGTCGTCAGCCGTTGTTTATTGCTGTCGATCAAGAAGGGGGCAGAGTAGCAAGGTTGCCTTCAGACATGCTCTCGCCGTTTGCGGGTAACATGGCCATTGGCGCCACTTTTCATCAGCGAGGCAGCGCATTTGCGCAAAGTGTGGCATCGCATATTGGCCAAACGCTTTTACCGCTGGGAATAAACACCAATTTTGCGCCGTCGGTTGATGTAAATAGCGAGCCGAAGAACCCCGTTATTAACGTACGCAGCTTTTCGGAAAATCCAGAGCAGGTAGCCGCACTCGGGCAGACATTTGTCAGTGCTATGCAAAGTACGGGTGTAATGAGCGCTATCAAACATTTTCCAGGCCATGGTGATACCCATGTAGATAGCCACAGTGGCTTGCCGCAAGTAACGCATAGCAAAGCGCAAGCTATGGCGGGTGACATCCTTCCTTTTGCGAATATCATTAATAGTGCAACGCCTCCTGCAATGGTAATGAGTGCACACATTCAGTACCCGTCTTTAGACGATACGACAATTATTGATAAGCATGGTAAGTCACAAATAGTTCCTGCTACTTTGTCGAAGAAGATACTAAGCAATTTGCTTCGCAACCAATTAGGATATCAAGGCCTTATCGTTACTGACGCGTTAGACATGGCAGGTATTACTCAGTTTTTCTCCCATGAAGAAGCATTAGTCAGTGCATTCAGCGCAGGTGCTGACATTGCGCTTATGCCGTTCACCATAAGAACCCAAGACGACATAAAAAAGTTCGCGTTACTTTTGGATAATGCAGCAAATCGAATGTCGGAAAGCGCTTTCTTGAAAGCGTCTCATAATCGTATTATTAAGGCAAAACAGCGCTTTGCTTTGCAAAGTTTTATTTCCAAGCCCATGTCATGGTGGCTCAATGAAGCGAAAGAAAATGCTTCAATGAATAACCCTAACAGTTTGAAAAACAGAGGAATTCAAATTGAGAAAGCGCTTTCTAGATCGTCGGTATCTGTACTCTTCGGGAAGGATGAGTTGCCAATAACTTCAAATCGCTGGTTGGCGCTTATGCCAGACGCAGCAAGATGTTTAGCATTTGAAGCCGCGCTTACGCGCGCACGTTCCAACTTCAACAATAAGACTCTGGAGTTTGCGTGTTTGCCGTTAACTGCGCTACCTAAAACCCAATTAGCAATGAATTTATTAAAACAAGCTGACGTGCTGGTGGTTGGTAATATTAGCCCGCTACATGCTAACTATGAATTAGGAGGAGTCGATTTACCTGAGCATGTGAAACGACGCGCAGGCGAGACTGAGGTGATGGCATTTAGCAAAAAAATAATGGTTGCTGCGAAAGCACAGAATAAAACCGTGGTCTTTACTCCACTGCGCATGCCATACAAAGCGCATGACGTGAAAGAGCTAGCCGATGTTGCTATTGCTACATTTAGTTATGCGGTGAACATTACACAGCAAAGTGATAAAGAAAATCAGCACGTTACGAGCTATAGTCTTAATGCATTGGTTGATGTATTACTTGGTAGCGCGCTTGCTGAGGGACGTTCACCTGTTTCGTTGAAATAGGTGGCCACGCGAAAGCAGAGACCAAAACCAAAGATATTGCGCCTTTAAGTGCGAACTAAGAGCCAAGCCAAAAGCCATTTCAAAAGCCATTTCAAAAGGAGTTATCGTGAATACAACAAATACATCAGGTGCTACGCAAACTTCATTAGTCGATACGGTATTAAGTGCGTTGTTCCCTTTTGTTCCGCTTCTTGTCGCTATTGTATTGGTAATAAGTACGCTCATCGCACTGCACTACCTTCTGCTAGCCAAGCAGAGCCATCTTACTAGTGAGCAGAAGTTACCTCGCCAAGTTGGAATGTTGGTACTTACTATCATTGGCGCTGTTGTAATTGCAATGACGCTCCCTGTAAGTGAGAGTACTAGAAATCAGGTTATTGCACTTATCGGCGTACTTATATCAGGTGTGATTGCCTTTTCTTCTACCACTATGGTTGGGAATTTGATGGCGGGGATCGTACTTCGTGTAAACCGTCCGTTTAAAGTGGGTGACTTTATCAAGGTAGAAGGCTACAGCGGTCGCGTTACCGAAATGGGCTTGCTCGATGTGGAAATTCAGACTGAGAGCAGAGAGCTTATTGCCTTTGCCAATACGCTGATGGTGAATTCGCCCGTTTCTGTGACCAGAGCGTCTGGCGCAATTGTTAGTGTGGATATCAGCTTAGGCTACGATATTCATCACAGCATTATTGAAAAGCACTTACTTGTTGCAGCTGAAAATGCCCAGCTGTCAGAGCCATTTGTACAAGTAGTTGGGCTAGGCGACTTTTCAGTAAGTTATCGCATTTCAGGTCTACTAACTGAAGTGAAGAGTTTGCTGAGCGCGCGCTCACGGCTTCACAAAGCCGTACTCGACGCTTTGCATAATGCCGATATTGAAATTATTTCTCCTAGCTTTATGAATCAACGTCCCCAGCCCGACGGCTTGAAAATGATAGCTAAATCGCCTGGACACACTAAGCAAGAAGAAGCATCGCCTGAAGACGTTATTTTTGACAAGGCTGAAGAGGCCGAGCAAAAAGAAAAAAGTAAAGAAACGCTGATGCAGACGATCGCCGATATTGATGCAAAAATCGCTGAGAGTGACGGCGAAAACAGAGATGAGCTTAAACATCAAAAAGCCACCGCTGAAGCTCAGCTCGCAGCTTTGGTAAAAACAAAAAATGAAGAAGGTTAGTTTTTACTAACTTTTTTGGCTTCCATTAAATCTGGGGCTATGCGGGTGTGAGTATTTACTTACACATTATGTGGTAAGTTTAGTATCGCTAACACTTCCTCCACATGTACCTTGATATGATACCTCAAATTCTCAAAGCTAAAGGT
>PVBE011130449.1_pt1 | contig 11499 bp, 3 predicted proteins | sample 1631181 | NCBI WGS metagenome assembly PVBE01 (sample SAMN08397723, study PRJNA350692) | Marine metagenome, whole genome shotgun sequencing project. | isolation source: water | place: Pacific Ocean | collected 2012-04 | reverse complement strand
CGAGGACTGCGACGACCTGATCGACGAGGGGCTGCGCAACGACTGCGGCGAGTCCGGCGACGCCCTGCCCGAGATCTGCAACGGCGAGGACGACGACTGCAACGGCGAGACCGACGAGGGCGAGCTGCCGTGCGACGGCGAGCTGTGCCCGGAGCAGCTCTGCCAGGTCGAGGGCGGGCTCGGCGTCTGCGCGGGCGCCGGCGAGGTCGCATGCGTAGGCGGTGAGCTGTCGTGCGTGCCGCTCAACCCACCTGAGGAAGAGCTGTGCAACGGCGCCGACGACGACTGCGACAACCTGGTCGACGAAGACGCGCCCGGCGGCGGCGAGCTGTGCGACACCGAGCAGCTCGGCGTGTGCGGCGAGGGGTTGAGCGAGTGCCGCGAGGGTGAGATCCGCTGCAACGTGATCACCGAGCCGGCGGACGACGTCTGCAACGGACTCGACGATGACTGCGACGGCGGCGTCGACGAGGACTTCCCCGAGGTCGACGAGCTGTGTGTCGTCGGGCGCGGCGCCTGCGAGCGGGACGCGCGCGTGGAGTGCAACGAGGCGGGGGACGACGTCGACTGTGTCGGCGAGGACGGCGTCCCCATCGCCGAGGTCTGCAACGAGGTGGACGACGACTGCGACGGTGAGGTGGACAATGTCGACCGCGCGCCGCAGGAGCCGGAGCACTGCGGGGCGTGTGGGCGCGCGTGCGAGATCCCCAACGCGCAGCCCGCCTGCGAGAACGGCCAGTGCCGGCTCGACGAGTGCCTGCTCGGATGGTTCGACGCCGACGGTGAGGTCGACAACGGCTGTGAGGCGCGCTGCGTCGTCACCAACGACGGCGACGAGCTGCGCGACGGCATCGACAACGACTGCAACGGCATCATCGACGACGGCGCCCGGCCCGGATTCCGCTTCTGCGGCGTGCGGGTCGAGCAGGGCGCCCTCGACCGGTTCTGCGAGGACTTCCCGACGCAGGAGGCGCTCGGGTCCTGGGTCCCGGACAACCGTTTCGGCACCCAGGAGACCGAGCCGGTGGTGATCGGCGCCGCGTATCGGACGCCCGCGGACGCCGACCCGGGGCTGGTCGGTGGACATCATCACCGCGTCGGACGCGTCGAGGCCGACTTCGAGCTCTCCTTCTCGGTGACTCTCCGCGAGACCGATGTGTCGGTCGGCCTGTTCCGCACCCTGAGCGACGACGGTGACGACCCGGACCTCGCGGGCTTCGGCTACGCCGTCGACGTGGCGCGGGACGGGCCGGACGCTGAGATCCGCATCCGGCGTCACCCCGAGCTGCTCGTGATCGCGACGGCCCGTGTGATCGACTTCGACGACTCGGCGCATCGCGTGGGGGCGCACCGCGCGGGCGACGCCTGGTGGATCACAGTCGACGGGGCGCGCATCGAAGCAGAAGGCGTCGGCGTCGATCCGGAGCCCTACGACTACGTCGACTACGTGGGCGTTCAGATTGGGAGCGCCGGTGCGCCGTCGCTCCTCGACGAGCTGGTTCTGAGCGTCGACCACGACGGCGACGGGCTGCTCGCGCCGCACGACAATTGCCCTCGGGTCGGAAACCCCGCGCAGCTCGATTCGGACGGGAACGGTGAGGGCACGGCTTGTGACGACCGCGACGGAGACGGCGTGGACGACGCGGTCGACCTCTGCCAGCTGTGGGTCGACCCCGAGCAAGCGGACGAGGACGAGGACGGCGTAGGCGACGTCTGCGACTTCGGCGACGAGATGCTGCTCTACGGCGCCGAGGTCGACTCGCTGACGGCGTTCTGGGTGCTCGACCCCGGCGGCGGTGTGCGTGAGCGGCTGTGGGTACCGGACGGATTCCAGCTGTTCCGCGGCGAGATGGCCCCCGACGGCGCGCGCATGGCGTTTCGGCTCGACGGCGGCCTGCGACGCGCCGACGCGGACGGCGACAACCAGGTCGTGCAGGGGCTCGGGATCAACGAGCCCCGCTGGCTCGATGACGACACGCTGGTCTACATCGACGATGCCAAGCAGACGGTCTTCTTCGACGATGGTCGCGGTCAGCAGATCCTGACGGCGGCGGAGGACGGCGAGACGCTGCGCGCCTGGCCGACGCCTGCCGGCAACGTCCTGGTCGTGCGCCAGAGCGACACCGGCGCGTTCGTGGAGGAGCGCGACATCCGCAGCCGGCTGCGCGAGGGGCCGCTCCAGATCCCGGCCGGCGAGCGCCACATCCCGTGGGTGCAGCGACACCCTGCCGACGACGTCTACCTCGTGGCCGGGCAGGACGGCATGGCGAACGGGATCGCGGAGATCTCGGTCGATGGGAACAGCTTCTCACCGGTTCCCCGTCGCGACCGGGACGGGGTCGGCGTTGACGAGCCCGTCTACGCGGCGCGCTACACTCCGGACGGCGGCGCCATCGTTTCGCTCGAGGGTGACCCTCTCATTGCCGGACACACCCAGGCGATCAAGGGCTACGACCACGAGGGCAACCTGTTGGCGGTGCTCCAGGCGCCCGACCGACGCGTAGACGAGACCACGCTCCAATGGGTCACCCCGGCGAATCGGCCGGCGCTCGACGATGCGGACGACGATCTCGTCGGCGACGCGACGGACTCCTGCCCGGACACACCGAACTTCACCGAAGTCGTCCCGGTTCAGGAATCGAGCAGCGATGACCAGAGGACGACCTACACCAGCCTCGTCTGGACCGGGTCGGAGTTCGGGTTGGCCTGGATCGATGCACTGATACGCAACCACGACGTGAGACTTTGGCAGGTCGACGCATCTGGGCGCGTCTTGCGCAGGTTGACGCCCGACGCCGACAATTTGGACCGCGACCATAACTTCACCCACGTGAAGGCCGGGTGGAATGGTCATGCGCTCGGCGTCGCCTACACGTTTCTCCGCCTCTCCAAGGGCCACTTGCGCGCGTACGAGCCGTCGGGCCCGAGGACGCCGATTGTTCGCGAAGTGGGCGGCGGGGGGATGGAGACCGCGTCTGGCCTCGGCCGCGGCGCGGACGGTCAATTTGGGTGGCACCACGCGGATTCGTTCTACCGGATCACTCGGAACGGCGACCAGCTCGCTCCTGTCACGCCCATCGCCGGCCGTGACGGCAACCTGGGCGCGGTGATGTGGGACGGCGAAAACTGGATGGTGGTTCACTGGGTGGCGCGGCGCCTGGCGCTGCGACGGGTGAACCCGGCTGGTGCCATTGCCGGCGCCCGCGTCTTCCTCAACGACGGCAACGCGGCGGGCAACCAGACCATCAACACGCTCGAGGTCGCTTTCGCTGGAGACCGTTTCGCGGTGCTGTGGCACGAATGGGGTTCAGGGCGCCTCGTCTTCGTTGTCTACGACCTCCAGGGTGTCCGGCTCAGCGCGCCAGGATTGCACGTCCGAACCGTCCACCCGGGTCACTACCGGCCCGGCTTGGTCTGGACCGGACGGAAGTTCCTCGTCTCGTGGGACCAGGCTCAGGCCAATGGCCGGCGGCGAGTGGTCATCGCGCGCTACGACGAGGTCGGCAACCCAGTCGGCGGATTGCACCAGGTGAACATCGACGGCGGGGTGGCATACGCGCCAAGCCTCGCGTGGGCAGGCGACCGTCTCGGTGTCGCCTGGGTCGACACCGTCGGGGCGAGGCCCGATACCTGGTTCGTCAGCGGCCGCTACGACTGCCCGTGAGGCGGCTGGTGCTCATTGCGACGCTCGCCTGGTCCTGTGACGGCGGGGTCGAGCAGGATCCGCTGTGCTCTGAGGACGCGGATTGCGACCCCGGGCTCGTGTGCCTCGAGGGTCAATGCCGCGTCCCGGCGGGCGGGTTGCCCGACGCGGCCCCGGCGACGACCGACAGCGTGGTCACCCACGACATGGACCTGGATTCGGCGCAGCCCGACGGCCCCATGCCGGATCGGTCGCTTCCAGACGGTCTGCTCCCCGACGGCCCGCTGCGTGACGACGACCTTCCGGAGCTTCCCGACGTCCGGGAGGACGTCCCGGACGCTGGCGAATGCGGCACCGGCGACGCGGAGCTGTGTCCCGATGGGCCGCCTCTCGATCCGTGTCCCCGGGTTGGCCTCGCGTGTGCGACCGGTGAGTTCGGCGTGTGCCGGATCGGTCATGTCGAATGCGACGACGGGGTGGAGGTCTGCGTCGGCGAGAACGAGGCTGGCGACGAGACCTGCGACCTGCACGATGAGGACTGCGACGGCATCGTCGACGAGGGCGACCCCGGTGGTGGTGGAGATTGCATTGTCGAGCGCGCCTCCGGTCGTTGCGCGGATGGCGTGCTCGTCTGCCACACCGGCGCGCTGAGCTGCGAGCCACGTTTCGCGCCGGCGGCGGAGACTTGTGATGACACCGACGAGGACTGCGACGGGTCGGTCGACGAGGGCCAGCCTGGCGGCGGCGTCGCGTGCGAGCTCGACCTGCCCGGGGCCTGTAGTCGTGGTGTCAGCGCATGCCGCGACGGCGAGGTGCTGTGCGAGCCGCTCGAGCGCGAGGTCGAGGAGCTGTGCAACGGGCTCGACGATGACTGCGACGGCGAAGTCGATGAGGCGGATCCCGAGGTCGGGCGGCCGTGCGCATTCGACGCCCAGGGTCCGTGCGCGGTCGGTCGCACCGTATGTGTCGACGGACGCCGGGGGTGCGCGCGCGCACTCGAGCCTGCGGACGAGCGGTGCAATGGGCTCGACGACGACTGCGACGGGACGGTCGACGAGGACTTCGGTGAGCTTGGCGCCGTGTGCCGCGCAGGCGTCGGGGCGTGCCAGGCGGCCGGGCGTTTGCGCTGCGACGGTGACGCGCTCGCCTGCGACGCGCGTCCAGGCGAGCCGCGGGAGGAGCGCTGCAACGAGTCGGACGACGACTGCAACGGCGAGGTCGACGACGTGTTCGCGCCGGAGACCATCGCCCATTGCGGCGAGTGCGGTCGAGCCTGCGAATTCGAGAACGGGGCGGCGGTCTGCGACCTCGGTGAGTGCGTGCTCGCCGGCTGTGCACCCGGCTTCCGCGACCACGATCGCGATCCCGAAAACGGTTGCGAGGCGGTGTGCGTGCGCACCGTGCCCGCAGACGAGGTCTGCGACGGCTTCGACAACGATTGCGATGGTCGGATCGACGGCGGCGGAGTTTGCCCGCTGGACCCGTGGCGCTTCTGCGCGGTCCGCGCCGAGTTGGGCGCGCGCGACAACTTCTGTGAGGACTTCCCGGCCGAGGCGCTGGTCGACTGGGTCGAGGGCACGCTCTTCTCGGACGGCGTGGTGCCGCCCGTCAGCGTGGGCCGCCGCTACGGTCAGGGGCGCGACGACGGGCCCACACGCGCCGAGTCCGAAGGCGGCCACTACCGCCGTATCCGACCTCTCGGTCCCACCTTCGCCCTCGGCTTCCGTGCCTGGCTGCGCGACAGCAGGGTCGCGGTGGGCCTGTTCAACACCCAGCGGCGTCAACCCGGCGACCAGGCCATGCAGCCCGGCTACGGCTACGGCCTCGAGCTCCAGCGCGAGGACGCCGGCGTGGCGCTGCTCATCAAGCGCTACCCCGAGGGCCTCGTGCTGGCGGTCGCCGAGCTGCCGGAGCTCGACGAGGGGCGTCACTTCTTCGAACTCGAGCACTTCGATGATGGCGGATGGCGGGTCTCGCTGGACGGCGCTCAGGTCGCGTTGCTCCGCAGCAGGCCCGATGTCGAGTACCCACGCCTCGACCATGTGTCTACCCTCGCGCTCACGGGACCCGAGGGCCGGCGCTCGAGCCTCGACGACATCGTCGTGCGCGTCGACGTCGACGCCGACCGGCACTTTCCGCCCTTCGACAACTGCCCGGCGTTGGCGAACCCCGAGCAGGAGGACCCTGACGGCGACGGCTTCGGGCTGCTCTGCGACGACATCGACGGTGACGGCGTCGAGGACCCGGAGGACGTCTGTCCCGCCGTGCGCGACCCCGACCAGGGCGACGCGGACGGCGACGGGGTGGGCGACGCGTGCCAATGGGCGTGGCCGCGGCTGGTCGTGGCGAGCAGCGTCGTATGGCTCGTCGATCCGGCGAACACGGTGCGCAGCCAAATCTGGCCACCGGGTGACGCGTCCCTCGAGGATCGTTCGAACATCGCCTTCAGCCCGGCCGGCGACCGGGTGGCGTTCAGGCGCGGATTCGGCATGTACATCGCACCGTTCGAGGGCGGCGAGGAGGTCCTCACGGTCCTCGACGCGACGGACCTCGTCTGGCTGCCGGATGGGCGCATCCTCGACACCCAGATCGGCGACCGCGCCGTGCGCGTCTCTGCGGGCCAGGTGGTCACGCCGATCGTGCTCGCGGGAGAGGGCGAGAACGTCCGCGCGGCCCCCGGGCCCGGCGGTGAGAGCATCCTCGTGGTGCGCCAGACCGACGCCGAGGCGACGGTGACTCAGCACGACCTCGCTGGCGCTGCGGTCGGTGAGCCGGTGGTCATCCCGCGCGGCGGAGATCGCCCGCCATGGGTGCGCCGCCACGCCGACGAGGCGGCCTGGCTCGTGGCTACGGAGCACGGTCTCTTCGAGGTGCGCGACGGTGAGGCCCGGTTGGTCACCGAGCATCCGACGACCGCCGCGCTCTACAGCCCGGACGGCGGCTCTGTCGTAGTCATCGAGCAAGTACCCGACGGACCGCCCGGGTGGCGTCACCTCGCCGTCTACAGCCTCGAGGGTGTCTTGCGAGGCGTGCTCTTCCCCGCGTCGGGTGACCTCGCACCCGACTCGCTCGCCTGGTCGGACATCGCCTTCGACCCGGCCGACGGCGACCGCGATGGCATCGCCGACATCACCGACAGCTGTCCGGCGGTCCCGGGCGGGCGCATCAGCGCCCCCGTCCGGCTCGACAACGATGGGCGCAACGCGCGCTACACCACGCTGCAGTGGAGCGGGAGCGGCTTTGGTGCCGCGTACGTCCAGGAGGTCATTCGCAGCCACCACGTCTACTTCCAGCCCATCGATCCGGACGGGCAGCTGCCACGTGGCCGCGTACACGTCGACAGCGACGGTTGGGACAGAGCCGTCACGCTGGGGCCGCCTTCGCTGGCCTGGAATGGCGTCACCTGGGGCGTGCTCGTCGCGAACAGCAGGGTCAGCAAATTCCGCCTGCGCTTCGTCGCCGACGACGGCCGCACCCTGGCGTCGCGCTGGGATTTCGACGGCGCGCCTGGCCGTGCGTTCGGTGGCACGGCGTGGAATGGCCACCACTTCGCCACCTACACCGCCGGTGCGGTCATACGCTTCGACCGGGCGGCGGTGATTCAAAACCCCGTGGCGCAGCCGAGCGCGTCGGACTTCGGAGAGGTGTTGTGGACCGGCCTGCGGTGGCTCGCGATCTACGTCGAGGACCGGGCGTTGAGGATGCGACGGGTCACCGATGTAGGCGCGGTGGATCGGGGCCGTGTCGGGCTGTCGGGCGGGCTGCAGGGTCGGCACAACTACATTCCCTTCTCGGCGGTTCTTGGCGGCGTCGGCCGCTTCGCCGTGGCGCTCACGGACTCGGCGGGCGTGGAGGCGGGCAGGCGGATCAAGTTCGGGGTCTACGACGACGACGGGCGCGCCATCCGCGGACTCAGCGACATCCGCGTCCGCACGGTGCAGTGGGCGCGTCCCGCGCTCGCGTGGACGGGCGAGGTCTACGTCGTCGCGTGGTCGGAGGTGGCCGCGGGCGTGTGGCGCATCATGGTGCAGCGCTTTGACCCGGACGGGGCGCCGCTGGGCGGTCCGCGGCAGATCGTCGGCGGCGGCGCCAACTACCCGGCGCTCGCCTGGACGGGCGACACCTTCGGCATGGCCTACATCGCAACTGCGCCGGACGGACGCCGCGACCCGTACTTCATCTCCGGCCGCCTCGATTGCCCGTAACGCGCGGCTGGCGTACAAAAGGCGCGATGCGTCTTCTGGTCATCGTCTCGCTCCTGGCTCTCCCCGCGTTCGCTGAGCCGTCGCTGCGCGAGCAGGCCGATGCTGCCTTCGAACGCGGCGACCACGTTCAGGCGCTCTTCCTGCTCGAGAAGGCCTTCGAGGCGAGCAAGGAGCCGGGGCTCATCGCCAACCAGGGTCTGGTCCTGCAGGCGATGGGTGAGCACGCCCGGGCGGCCGAGGCCTTCGAGCGCTACCTCGCGCTGGAGCCGCCGCCGGAGAAGCGGCGGGCCGCCGAGCTGGCCTTGGACCAGCTCAAGCCGGAGGTCATCGTCACCTCCGAGCCGAGCGGCGCGCGCGTATATGTCGACACCTCGTCGACCAGCTCGGGGCTGACGCCTCTGAAGTTGCGCCTCGTGGTGGGTTCGCACTTCCTCTCGATCCGGAAGACCGGCTACGCCGACGCCACGCCCACCTTCGAGATCGCGCTCGGCAAGTCCCACACGGTGCGCCAGGTCCTGAAGGCCGAGGCCGTCGCGAAGCCGAAGCCCGAGGGCGAGGCGAGCGGCTGGGGCCAGAAGCACTGGGGCTGGACCGCGATCGGGACCGGCGTGGCGGCCGGCGGCGCGGCCGGCGTCTTCTTCTGGCTGACGGGCGCCCGCAAAGAGGAGCAGCAGGGCGCGGTCAGCAACGAGGAATTCGACCACCTGGGCGGGCTCGTCGAGACCTACAACACCGCCTACATCGTCTCCGGCATCGTCGCCGTGCTGGCCGTGGGCACCGGCGTCACGCTCCTGCTGACCGCTGACGACGCTGCGGGGTCGGAGCCCGACACGCTGAGCGTCGGGCCCGGCGTCGTGAGAGTGCGCTTCTGAGCCAGTTGGACGAGGCCGACCTCACGGAGCTCGCCCGCATGGTCAAGCGAGGTCAGCTCAGCGCGGAGCTCGTCGAGCGTCTGCTCGACGCCGACTTGGACTCGGCGGCCCTCGTCCGGGCGCGCATCGAGCGCAGCGAGAGCAAGTACTTCGGGGACACGGCCGCGACGACCGCGCGCGAAGGCGACCCGGGCGTGGCGCCTGCTGATGTCGAGGAAGAGCCGCTCCCTGAGGTGACCCGCTTCGAGCTGCGCGAGCTGATCGGGCGCGGCGGCTTTGGCGAGGTGTGGCTCGGCTACGACCACCTGCTGCGGCGCCGGGTCGCGGTGAAGACGCTGCTGCGCGAGGGTCAGTCAGAGCTCGGCGAGCGGGACCGCTTCCTCTACGAGGCTCGCGCCACCGCACGGCTCACCCACCCGGGCGTCATCCCGATCTACGACGTCGGCAAGTTGGTCGACGGGCGCGTCTTCTACGCGATGCAGAGGGTCGCCGGCGCGACGCTGGAGGAGGTCATCGACGCGCTGCGCCGGGGTGATCCGGCAGCGGAGCGCGAGTGGCCGCTCCCGCGCCTTCTGGCGGTCTTCGCGCAGGTCTGTCAGACGGTGAGCTACGCGCACGACCACGGCTTCATCCATCGCGACCTGAAGCCCGCGAACCTCATGCTCGGTGAGTACGGCGAGGTCTTCGTCGCCGATTGGGGCCTCGCTCGCGCGCACGCAGACGCTTCGGATTCGGCGCAGACGCACCTGCCGCGGGCCGACACGACGACACCCGGGGCCACCGTGGGCACGCTCTCCTACATGCCTCCGGAGCAGGTGCGCGGTGAGCACGACCGGCTGCGCCCGTCGACCGACGTCTACAGCCTCGGCGCCATTCTGTACGAGCTGCTCACGTGGCAGGTGCCGTACAACGCGCGCACGCCGCTCGCGTTGACGTTGATGATCGTGCGGGGCGGGTTGAAGGATCCGCGCGAGCTCGAGACGGCGCGACCCGTCCCGGACGAGCTCGCCGAGCTCTGCATCGATGCGATGAAGGTGGACGCGGCCGACCGCATCCAGACGGCGAGCGAGTTCGCCGGGCGGGTCAACGCCTTCCTCAACGGTGTCGAGGCGGCGAATCGCAGGCGGGTGGTCGCGTCGGAAGCGATGGTGCACGCAAGAGGGCTGCGCGACGAGTACCAGCGCGAGATGTCGAAGCTCGAGGAAGGGCGGGCGGCGAATCTGCGCGCGCTCGAGGCTTTGCCGCCGGGCACGCCGGTCGAAGAGCGGATGCCGCTGTGGGAGTCGCAGCAGCGCCTCGAGGAGGCAGCGCTCCAGATCGAGGAGGTCTTCGGCCGCGCGGTCGGATCCGCGAGCCTGGCCCTCGACCACCTGGACCTGCCCGAGGCCCACGGTCTGCTCGCCGACCTGTATTGGCAGCGCCACCGGCAGGCGCGGGCGGCTCGCGACGACGCGGTCGCGCTCTATTTCCTCGAGCAGGTGCGCCGCCACGACCGCGGGCGGTACAGCAGCAACCTGTTGCCGTGCGGGCGGTTGATCGTCGTCGGTGAGGCCGACTTCACCCTCGAACGGCAGATGCCGCTCGGCTCGCTCCTGATGCCGCGGGCCGAGTCTTCGACGGAGCGTGACCAGTCGCTGCCGGCGGGTGGCTACGTACTGGTGACGTCGCATCCCCGGCAGCTGCCGGCGCGGATTCCGGTGCGGGTCGAGCGCGGTGAGCAGGTCGGCATCGAAGTCACCACGCCCCGGGCGTTTCCGGGTCACGAGGAGTTCGTCTACGTCGCCGGTGGCAGCGCACCCCTCGGCGGAGACGAGGGCGCGGTCCGCCGCAGGCCGCGCCTCGTCGCCGAACTCCAGCCATTCCTCATCGGGCGCTACCCGGTGACGCTCGCCCAGTACGTCGACTTCCTCAACGCGATCAGCAGGACGCACGGGATCGAGCGAGCGCGCGCACACGCGGTGCGCAGCCCGAGCAGCTCCTACGTGTGGCTCGACATGCGCGACGGCGTGTTCTCCGTTCCCGAGGTGGATCGCGACGGCGACCCCTGGGATCCGCAGTGGCCCGCCCACATGCTCAACTGGCACGACGCGAACGCATACTGCGCGTGGCGCACGGAGCGCGACGGCGCCACCTTCCGCCTCCCCACGGAAGACGAGTGGGAGCTGGCCGCCCGCGGCATGGACGAGCGCATCTACCCCTGGGGGAACGGCTTCGACGCCACCCTCTGCCGGATGGTCGACAGCGTCGAGGGTCGCCCCGGCCCGATGCCGGTCGGCAGCTACATCTGGGATCGCTCGCCGTACGGCGTCTGCGACATGGCCGGCAACGTCTCGGAGTGGACGCAGACTGCCGATCCGCAGCAGCCGGAGAAGTACCTGCTGAAGGGCGGCAACAACCGGTCGGCGGCCGTGCAGTGTCGTGCGGCGAGCCGGATCAGCCTGATGCCCGTCCGAAACGGCGTCCTCTTGGGGTTTCGGATCGTCCGCGATCTGTAGCCGGGCGGGCAGGGGCGATTTGGGGCGGGGTGTGGTGCGGGCGTGGGGCCGGGGGCCTGGGCTCCATGGTTTGAACGGTCATGCGGTCGGGGGGCCGACGATCTGATCGTCCACGGCCGCGAAACGGCGCAGACGCGGGCGCCTTCGGCGCACACGCGGATGCCATTCTAGTCTAGTGAAGGGCCGCGGCGGGCTGGATTTGTCGATTTTAGTGCGTATTTTCGGGCACTTCGGCTTGACGAGTGCTCACCGCGGGGCCCGCGAGCGTCCCCGCGACAGATAGG
>PVBE010265444.1_pt1 | contig 11499 bp, 9 predicted proteins | sample 1631181 | NCBI WGS metagenome assembly PVBE01 (sample SAMN08397723, study PRJNA350692) | Marine metagenome, whole genome shotgun sequencing project. | isolation source: water | place: Pacific Ocean | collected 2012-04 | reverse complement strand
CTTGCTGGCCTTGCGCATGGCGAGGAAGCGGTTGATCTCGGCCTGTGCCTCCTTGAGCGCGGCCGCGGGCTTGGCGCTGCCGGTGACCACCTTCTGGATCGCCATGTCGTAGGGCGACCAGACCAGCCGCATCTGTGGCGTGCCGGGCATGACCACCGAGGCGTCCAGCTGCTTGCGAAACGCCGCCAGCACCCGGTCGTTCTTCTTCACCACGCGCGGATCCTTCCAGGCCGCCACGCTGGCCACGGGCTGCCGCGCCCTGAGCATGCGCAGCACCGCCATGGCGTCGCTGGTGAGGAAGGTCATGGCCCGAAACGCCGCCGCCTTGCGCTTGCACTTGGAGGACATCATCACGCCCTCGGCCCCGAGAAACGGCGCCGCGGGCTTGCCCGTGGAGGTGATCCTGGGCAGCGGCGCCACGCCGTAGTTCATCTCCTTGCCGATCTCACCGAGCATCCACGGACCGGAGATGACCATGGCCGCCTTGCCGCTGTTGAACAGCGAGGTGGTGACCGTGGACGACGACTCGGGCGGCACGATGCCCCCCTTGCCGCCGAGGGTGTAGGCGAAGGCCAGGGCCTTGCGCGCGGCCGCCGAGTTGACCCGCAGCGTCCCCTTGGCGTCGAAGACCTGGCCGCCAAAGCCGAAGAGCCACGGCGCGTGGAAGTAGAGCTTGCGGTTGTCGTAGACCAGGCCGTAGCGCCCCTCGTCGGGGTTGGTCAGCTTGCGCCCCGCGGCGAGCATGGCCCGCGTGTCGGCCGGCGGCGTCTTGATCAGCGCCTTGTTGTAGTACAGCGCCGTGCTCTTGAACGCCATGGGCAGGCCGAAGAGCGAGTCGCCGTAGCAGAGGGCGTCGATGGCCTTGAAGAGGAACTTGTCGGCGTGCTTTTCGGTCATCCAGAACTCGATGGGCTCGATGACCTTGGACTCGGCCCAGTCGCCCACGCGGTCGTGGGCGAAGATGAACAGGTCCGGGCCGTGGCCCCGCGGGATGGCCGCGGTGATCTTGTCCGGGAAGGCGTCGTAGGGCACGGCGAGCAGCTGGATCTTGGGGTCTTTTTTACGGCCCCCCTGGTTCCAGCGCTTGATCGTCTCCTCCAGAGCCTTGCGCTCGGACGCGCGGTAGGAGTGCCACAGCACCAGGGGTTTGGCCTGGGCCAACCCGGCGGCGCAGAGCAGCAGCAGACAGCAGAGGAGCTGGGTCACGCGGGTCATGCCAGCAGGCTCCCCTCGGTCTCACCGTCGAAGAGGTGCACCGACTCCGGCAGTACGGCCAGCCGCACCTTGTCCCCCTCCAGCACGCGGGACTTGCCGTCGGCCCGCACCACCAGCTGCCCCCACGGGCTCTGCACGTGGAGGTAGACCTCGGCGCCCATGGGCTCGCGCACTTCCACCCGGGCCTCCAGGGCGCCGCCGTCGTCCAGGACCAGGTCCGGCGGCCGCACGCCGAGGATCACCTCGCGGGAGGTGTCGCCGTTGAGCTTGCCCTGCCCCGCGTCCGGCAGCTTCACCTTCACGCCGCCGGCCGTCACCGACAGCTCGCCGTCGCCGTGGGCCAGCTCACCGCGGACGAAGTTCATCGACGGCATGCCGATGAAGCCGGCCACGAAGCGGTTCTTCGGGTGGTTGTAGATATCCAGGGGCGCCCCCACCTGCTGCACGCTGCCCGACTCCATGACCACGATGCGGTCGGCCAGCGTCATGGCCTCCACCTGGTCGTGGGTGACGTAGATCGTGGTGGTCTTGAGCTTGGCGTGCAGCCGGGCGATCTCGATGCGCATCTGCCCGCGCAGCTTGGCGTCCAGGTTGGAGAGCGGCTCGTCGAAGAGGAAGACCGAGGGGCGGCGCACGATGGCGCGGCCCATGGCCACGCGCTGGCGCTGGCCGCCGGACAGGTCACGGGGCTTGCGCTCCAGCAGGTCCTCGATGCCGAGGATGCCGGCCGCCTCGTCCACCCGCTTTTTGATCTCGGCCGCCGGGGTGCGGCGCATCTTGAGCCCGAACTCCAGGTTCTTGCGCACAGACATGTGGGGGTAGAGGGCGTAGCTCTGGAAGACCATGGCGATGTCGCGGTCCTTGGGCGCCACGTCGTTGACCAGCCGGTCGCCGATGTGGATCGAGCCCTCGGAGATCTCCTCCAGGCCGGCGACCATGCGCAGGGTGGTGGACTTGCCGCAGCCCGACGGGCCGACCAGCACCACCAGCTCCTGGTCCGGCAGGTCGAGGCACACGTGGTGCACCACCTCAACCGGTCCGTAGCGCTTGCAGACGTTCTCCAGGGTGACCTTGGCCATCTCGACTCCAGGGTTGGGTGTGCTTCGGCGGTGGGGCTTACTTGCCGGGGTAGACCATGGGGACCACGGCCTTGGTGCCCTTGCCTGCGGCGTCGCAGGTGAAGGCCTTGAGCGCCTTGTACTGCGCGGCCTTCTCGCCGCCGCCGCCCTTGGCCTTGCCGGCCAGGATGTCGATGGCGTGGGGGTCGCAGTCGTAGTCGTTGCCGCCGCCGAAGCGGTGCTCACCCTCGTACTCGTTGACCTTGCGCGCCAGCACGCTGTTTTTGGAGGGGTAGCCCTCGTTGGACTGCACGATGGCCTGGATGCCCCACTTTTTGGACGGCCGGCCCACGTCGGACTTTTTGACCACGGCCACGATCTGGTTGCCCTGGGCGTAGGTCTTGACGGGCACCACCAGGCGCTTGAGCCACTTTTTGGTCTTGCCCTTGACCTCGGAGATGATCTTGGACTTGGGCTGGGGCGAGATGAACACCACCTTGTCCGGGGCCTTGCCCTTGGGGAACTTGACGTTGATGCCGGGCAGCGCGCTGCGGTTGCCGCCCTTTTTGGTGTCGATGTAGACCTGCACCATTTGCAGGGAGAAGCCGTTGCCGCCCCAGGACTTGCTCTTCCAGGGGTCCTTGACCTTGGCCCGGAAGGTGACCTTGAACTCCAGGTTCTTGCCCTTGTCGGTGATGGTCAGCTCGGTCATGTCGAAGGAGCCCTTGAGGTAGTCGGACTTGGTCGGGTACTTGTACTTGCCCGGGCCCTTGTCGTCGCCGGAGGGGTCCTTGAGGACGATGTTCTTCGGATCGAAGGCCTGCGCCGTGTGGACCACGCCGAGAAGGACCGCGGAGATGACGAAGAGATTAAGCAGGGTCCTGACGTTCATGATCTTGTGCTCCTGAGTCTTGTTGTCTTTGGCTTTTCTGGTCTGACGGTGGAACCAAAAGCAAGATCCCTGCCATTTTGCGAATTCGCCCTTACCACATGAAATCACAAACCATTGACCGATACCCCATGAAAGCGCGAGAGCCATCGTTGCTCAACTCAACGGTGCGCCGCGGGCGATCTGCGGGCCGCTGTTGCTTAAGACAACAGCTTGACGTAGTTGGGGGCTACAGGCCCATCTGCCAGCCCACGGCCAGGGAGATGGTGGGCGTGAAGGCGTGGGTCTCGAGCATATCGCTGATGTTGATCTCCGCCTTGCCGGCCAGCCGCGCCACCTGGGGATAGTCGGCCGCGGTGCCGGTGGCGTCGACGCGTGTGGAGGCGCTGGCGGTGAGGGCCGCGCCCAGGGCCAGGCGCAGGCTGAGGCCGGGCGGCGCGGACCAGGTCCAGCCCAGCTCCAGGTGGATCATGTGCAGGGACGTCTCCGCCGCCGCGCCGTCTTTGTAGCGATCCAGTCCGGGCACCTCGACCGGCGCGGCCTTGGCCGCCACCTCCAGCAGGTGGACCGGCAAAAAACCCTCCAGCAGGCCGAGCAGGTAGGCCGCGGAAAAATAGAAGCCGCGCCCGGAGAACGGGCGCCAGCCGAGGCTCAAACGCCAGATCAGGACCTGCTCCACGGCGGCGCCGATGAGCTTCCCCTCGTCGGTCCTCATGGCGCCGCCGCTGGTCAGGGCGGTGTTGATGGCGGAGAGGTAGAAGCCGGGCATGGCGCCCACGGTGGTGCCGACGCGGATCCGGCCGGGCAGCTCGGCCCAGACGCGGCCGCCCATCTGCAGGGGGAGCTCGGCCAGGGCCTCGGCGCCGAGCAGCACCCGGTGCCGCGGCCCCGGATCCAGCTCGACCTCGCCCGCCGTTGCCGGAGGCACCATCACCACGCAGCTGCGGCCGCCGAAGCCGTCGCGGATCCAGCGGTCGCAGCTCTGCGGCTCCTCGATCCTGCCGTCCACCGAGACCATGTAGCGGTGGAGCCCCGGCGGGGGCGACAGCACCGCGGTCCAGCTTTCACGGTGGCGCTCCATGGGATCCTTGTCCGGATCCCAGCCATTGAACGTGCCCACCACGGCCACCTCTGCGCCGTCGGACATGTGGTCCACGTGCACCTCCGGCTCGGCGCGCAGGGCCCCGGGCGGCAGGGCCAGCACGGGCGGTTCCTTGCGGCGCCCCGCCTTGTGCACGCGCCAGCGGAAGGTGGCCCGGGCCAGCACCTGGTGGCGGGCATAGTCCGGCACCTGATCCAGATCGCTGCTGCCCCACAGCAGGCGTACGTCGACCCCGAGGTGGAGCCAGCGCAGCAGCCGCCAGTCCACCGAGGTGTGGGCCTCGTGGATCAGATCCATCCGGGCGCCGTCGGGCAGGTCGAAGACCTCCAGTCGGTAACCGGCCTGGACACGTAGCGGCGGGTTGGCCGGCCGCCAGCGCGCCAGCAGGCCGACGCCGTTGGACAGCGAGGACATCGGCGCCGGGTCGGTGCGCCCCAGCGCCAGCCGGTAATCCGCCTCCAGCTCCAGCCCTTCAATGGGCCGGAACCGGGCCACGGCCCGCACCCGGTGGGTGGTCTCGGAGCCGGCGCTGCTGGCCGAGTTGTACCAGGTGGCGTTGATGATATAGCCCAGCGACACTCGCCACCGTCGCCCCAGGTCCCTGCCGAGGCGAGCCAGGCCGAGGGCGCCGAGCCAGCCGCCGCCGTGCGAGCTGGCGTAGTCGAGCACCTCCACCCCGCCGCCCAGCTCCAGCTGCACGCCCCAGAGAGCGGGCGGCGCGTGGAAGAGCAGCACCCGCTCCTGCCGCCGGCTGTCCTCGTCATCACCGAGGAGGAGCTGCCGAAACTGGGCATCGTGAATGAACCACAGCTGGTGCCCGTTCAGATCTGCTCCGAGCCCCACGCGAGCGGCCAGCTCCAGAAACGGGCCGCCATGGCCCGCCACGTCCTCGGGCAGGGCCGCCGCGTCGAGGTAGATGTTGGAGTCGTAGCCGCTGCCCACGTGGGCCTCACCGCTGAAGGTGAGCTGGGCGCGCGCCGGGTTCGTCGAACAGAGCGCGACGGCCAGCGCCATGACGCCGGCCGGCCACGAAGTGTGATTCCCCCACATGCCACTATTCTACCCCAGGATCGGCCACCTGCGCTTGCCTGCCTCCTGATCCATGATTCGCTGCATCGCCGCGGACACCTCCTGGTAGAGTTGGTCCAGCGCCTCGGGGTCTTCGGCGGCCTCGGGCGGGAAGCGGTCGATGGGGATCGGGTCGCCGACGCGCATGGTCAGCTTGGCCGGCAGCGGGAAGTGGAACACCGGCCCCAGAGACAGGCCCCAGGGCAGGCTCAGGATCAGCGGAAACGACTCCACTCGCAGCAAGCGCTTGAGGCCAGTAATCTTGGCCAGGCGGTGCCCCCGGGCCAGCACGAAGAAGCTCTCATGGGTCCCCACGCCCACCACCGGCACCACCGGCACCTGCCGCTGGATGGCCACCTTGCAGAACCCCTTGTGCCCGCCCATGTCCACCTTGTGGCGCTTGCTGAAGGGCCGGAAGGCCTCGAAGTTGCCGCCGGGGAAGACCATGATCTTGCGACCGGCCTCCAAAGACTCGTGGGCCATCTCCTTGCTGGCACGGGCCGCGCCCATCTTGCGCAAAAACGCGCCGAGCCCCGGGGTCAGCAGCATGGCGTCGTGCACCAGGTAGACCAGCTCGTCGCCGCCGCCGGTGTACTTGTAGTAGGCGCTGCCGAGGAACATCGGGTCGAAGAAGGTGATGCCCGAGTTGTGGTTGCCCACCAGCACGGCCGGTCCGGCGGGGATGCGCTCCATGCCGTGGATCTCGGTGCGGAAGTAGCGCGCCAGCAGGTCCAGCACCACCATGGCCTTTTCGCCAAAGTCGTAGTCCGGGTTCTCCAGGTGCTCACCGTCGCTTTTGCCCCGGTTGAAGAACATTGAATAGATGGAACGTCCCATATCGGTCCTCAGGCAGCCAGCCGCACCAGCGCGTCGAGCACGCCCTTCCAGTGCGCCCGCATGCGGTCTCGTTCGGCGGTGTCGTCCAGCTTCTCGTGGTGAATGCCCAGGGTGGTCTTCTCGGTGGTGTTGCGGGGGCAGCTCAGGTACAGCTGCAGGGTGGTGGGCCGCGCGCGGTCCGCGGGCTGCCAGGTCAGGCGCAGCTTGTGACCCGCCTTGACCGTGCGCACCTCGCCGGACAGGCCGTCGTGCGTGGAGTACTGCTCGCCGGGCGCCAGGGTCAGTCCGCCGGCCCCCGGGCCGAGCCAGACGCGCAGGCCGGCCTCGCTGACCAGCAGGTCCCACAGCTCCCCCTGCTCCAGGGGGATCACGCGCTGTACGCCGAGCTGGTAGCCGGCGTCGGCGGTCTGGCCCACCACGCGCCGGCCCCTGGCGTGCTCGTAGCCCACGGTGACCATCTGCTGCCACCACTGTTTTTTTACGCCGCCCTGCCCGCCCACCAGGGCCACGATGGCCTTGTGGTCCAGGTCCTTGCCGCCGCGCTCGTCGATGAACGCGATCCACGCGTCCCAGCCGCGGCCGGTGGCCTGCTCCACGGCCTCGCTGGAGATGTTGTTGATCTTGTCGGGCATGGGCTCCTCTAACCGAACAGGTCGGTGCGGGCCGCCAGCAGGTCTTTCTGCAGGGCGAAGAGGCGGCGGCTGACCTCCATCAGGCGCCGGGTGCGCAGCTGCAGCTCCTCCTCCAGCAGCTTGAGCTGCCGGGCGCTGGCGTCCACCTGCTGCTGGTACTTGGCCTGCACCAGGGCCTCATCGGTGACGTTGCGCTGCACCTCCATGACGCCCACCACCTCGCCTGCCTCGTTGCGCAGCGGGATGGCGCTGAGGATGAAGCGCTGCTCGCGGTCGTCGCCCTCCACGCGGCCGCGGATCTCGTCCAGCCGCACGTGGGCGTTGTTCTTCCAGCACTGCTGAGCGATGCAGTTCTCGTGGCAGATGTCCAGCTGCAGCACCTCGTGGCACTTCTTGGTCTTGAGCTTACGCGCCACCTTGCGCGGCAGCATGGCGTGGAAGGCGCGGTTGAAGTCGACGATGTTCCGCTCCATGTCGACGATGAAGTAGCTATCGATGATGACGTCTGCAAACTGTGCCAACCCGGGGATCATGGCGCCTCCACTGTTGTCGTCGTAACTGTAGCCTCAGTCCTGCAAATGCTCCAGCACCTTGCGGTTGGCCCGGGGCATGGCCACCTCGGACAGCTCGTCCAGCGAGACCCAGCGACAGGGCGTGCCCTCGGCGGCGCGGCTGTCCATGGAGACGAAGCGGCAGCGGCGCGGGTGCAGGGTGACCTTGAAGTGGCTGTAGGCGTGGTCCACCGACGGCAGCGCGCCGGTGACCTCTGCCCGCATGCCGAGCTCCTCCATCAGCTCCCGGGCCAGGGCCTGCTCCACGGTCTCGCCCGGCTCCAGCTTGCCGCCGGGGAACTCCCACAGCCCGCCCAGCAGCCCATCGTACGGCCGCTGGTCGATGAACACGCGGCCGCCCTCGTCGAAGATCAGGCCGATGGCCACCTGGTGGTGGGGCACGGCCTTGCGCGGCGCCCGGCGCGGGTAGGCCTCGGGGTCGCCGGCCCGGCGCGCGCGGCACGGCCCGGCCAGGGGGCAGCCCTCGCAGGACGGGGAACGGGGGGTGCAGACCAGGGCGCCCAGCTCCATGACGGCCTGGTTGTGGACCAGGGCCGCGCCCGCGGGCAGCAGCTCCGCGGCGAGCTCGTCGATGGCCCGCGACCAGGGGGCCTTGCGGGCGTCGTGCGCCAGGGCCACCAGCCGCCCCAGCACGCGGCGCACGTTGCCGTCCACCACCGCCAGATCACGGTCGAAGGCGATGCTCAGCACCGCGGCGGCGGTATAGGGCCCGACCCCCGGCAGGGCGCGGAAGGCCTGCTGATCGTCGGGCACCACGCCGCCGTGCTCCGCCACCACCGCTCGGGCAGCCCGGTGCAGGTTTCTGGCCCGGGAGTAGTAGCCCAGCCCCTCCCAGCGCTTGAGCACCGCTGCCTCGTCGGCCGCCGCCAGGGCCGCCACGTCGGGAAACTGCGCCATCCACGCCTCGTAGTAGGGGATCACCGTGGCCACCTGGGTCTGCTGCAGCATCACCTCGGAGACCCACACCGCGTAGGGGTCGCGGGTCCGTCGCCACGGCATGTCCCGGGCCGACGCCTCATACCAGGCGTGCAGCGCGCTGACCGCGCGGCGGGCGCTGGCGAGGAACCGCGGCGGCAGGTGGAGGTCGGCCAACGACATGGTGTGGGTATAGCTTCACCGCGGCTTCGGGCAAGAGTTTCATCATCGAATGCGAGGCTTGCACGCAACTCTTGCGTTCGATCCTGGCTGCCGTGGTCATCAGGCCTCAGCCCGCCCCGCGCCTCCGCCCCGCATCATCATTTGACTGCGGCAGGTCCCGCGGCCAGATTAGTTGCCATGACACGCTGCAGGACAACCTGGCTCTGCGCGCTGCTCGCCATGGCGGCCGCGGGCTGCCAACGTCCCTCGGACAGCGTCCGCTCTCCGCCCGTCGATAGCGGCAAGACCGCCGAGACCGGCGAGTGGGTGGTGCTGCACCACGAGGACTTCGAGTCCCTGGCGTTGCCGGCGGCGGCATGGGCCCCGGACACGCCCGCCGATAATGATCCTTTCGCGGACAACGGGATCTACTTTCGCTCCAGGGGGATCACCGCACCCGCCGCCTTCAGGGCCAGCGCCGCGTTTGGCAAAAAGGGCTGGCTCACCCTGGAGAGCTACACCCGCGACAAGAAGACCCCGCTGGCGAGCCTGCTCGCCATCACCAAGGACCCGGCAGGCGGCCAAAACCGCGCGCTGCGCCTGGCCTCTCCATCCCACACCGACGCCACGGTGATCCGCGGCACCGAGGCGCTGCCCGCGCGCTACCGGCTCTCGCTGAGCGTGGGCTTTCCGTCCTTCGGCGACGGCAAGAGCCACCCCAACGGCTACGACACGGGGAACGAGCGGGCGGGCCCCTGGGGCTCCGGATCGGCCGTGGGGGAGAACGGCTTCTACTGGCTGGCCATCCTCGACACCACGCCGCGGCCCCACAACAACGTCTGGATCCATCACCACCGCAAGGTGGTCATCGACTCGGACAACCACCTGCCCCCCTGGTGGCTGCAGATCTGGAACGGCCAGCGCTTCGTCAACAGCGGCACGCACCCGGTGGTGATGGCCGCGCTGGACGGGGCGTCACCGCCGACATGGCCGGTCATCGGCAACCGGTTCATCTCCTACGCCAACGGCGCCTGGGACTTCCAGCGTGACAGCAAGACCATCAGCGGCGTGGACGCCTACAAGCCGCGGCGGTGGTACCGCGTGTCCGTGGAGCGCGCGGGCGGCGAGATCACCATGGCGATCAGCGGCGCCTTCGTCCACGGCGGGGCCCGCACCTACCGCGCCACCATCGACATGGCCAAACACTGCGTCTGGCACTACAACCGGACCGCCGCCGAGCTCTCTCCGGCGTGCGTCGACGGCTCCAGCTTCTACCCCGGCGTGGCCCCGGCGCGCTGGCCCGCGGGCAGCTCATATGGCGACCACTTCATGTTCGGCGAGCCCCACGCCAACTACTACGAAGGCCACGTCTACTACGACGACGTCACGCTGGAGGTGTGGCGCGCTGCGCGTGATTGACAACCCCCTGGAACGTGGGCAAGCTTTCTGGCTACCGAGGTTTCACTACATCAAGGTCGTTTTCACAAGGGGCACCCGCCATGAGGAGCTCGATGGTCAGGATATTGTACCCGGGGCTGGCGCTGGCCCTGGCGGCCTGGGGCTGCCTGTTGGCGGCGGGCTGCGGGGGGTACGAGTGCGGCGCGGGCACCGTGGAGAAGGGGGGCGTGTGCCAGGCGCCTGACGACTACGTCAAGTGCGGGGCCGGCTTCAAGGTCTCCGGCAACCAGTGCGTGCCAGAAGACCAGTGGGTCAAAAAGTACTGCGACCCCACGTCCACGGAGTACAAGCAGGGCAAGTGCGTCAGCGCCATCGCCTGCGACGCCACCACCGAGCTAAAAAACGGCAAGTGCGTGGCGAAGAAGGCGGCAGTCTCCGTGCCCGACTGCACCAAAAAGTGCGGCGACGCCAGCGGCAGCACCATCTGCGTCAGCGGCAGGGTCTACGAGGGCGTGGGGCTGGTGACCAGCGGGCCCGACTCCAAGGACTTCATCAAGCCGGCCGACGGCGTGGAGGTCAAGGTCTACGACCCGCTGGCCTTCGTCTCCAGCCCGTCCACGGCCAAACCCCTGGCCACGGCGGACATCTATAACGACGGCGGCTGCTTCATCGTGAGCAAGGTGACCATCCCCTTCACCGGATTTCTGGCCATCGGCATCGACGACAAGGCCACGGGCCAGGACGTCTTCGACTTCACCGCCATCGGCCACACCCCCACCTCGGGCGTCAACAGCGTGGACCTGGTGGTGCCCCTGATCAAAAAGGCCACCACCGCCGCCTGGAACAAGGAGCTGTTCGGCTCCACGGGCAAGGACATGGTCAAGGAGGGGATCATGATGGCCTGGTACCGCGACTTCAAGACCGGCAAGTCGGTGGCGGGCGTCTCCCCTACCCTGGACGGCCAGAGCCCGCCCTGGCAGGGCTACACCGCCCGCTTCTTCTCCGCCGACATGAGCAAGAGCCCTCACTTCGACGCCAAGACCACCAGCACCACGGCCGCCGGGCTGGTGGCCGTGCCCGGGGCGCCGCTCAAGAGCTACAGCGGCGCCAAGGCCGGCTGCACCATCGACTCGGGCCTCGGGGGCTCGGCGCCGGGGGCGCTGTTCTTCCGCATCTTCAACGTCTCGGGGTGCTGACGAGGTCATGAGCGCGCGCGCCACATGGCTGCTGCTCGCCGGGCTCACCGGGCTGGCGGCGGGCTGCATCGAGCCCTTCGAGGGGAGCCGCCTCTCCTTCAACCTCGTGGGCGCGCGGCCGCCGTGCATGGCGATCAAGGCGCTGGGGCTCCAGGCGCCGGCCTCGTGGAAGGGCACCTGCACCGGCAAGGAGGTCGACGACCGGGTGGTGCACCACTACGAGATCTGGGCCACGGTGGACCGCTCGGCGGTGGTGCACCTGGGCCACTTTACCGTACAGCGCCACCTGTTCACCGACGAGCAGCTGCAGTTCGAAAAGGCCGGCGTCAAGCTGCCCGACGGCCAGCCGTTCCGCGTGGTGGAGGGTAGCCCGTTTTCGGGAATGTCGGTCGCTGAGCAAAAGGAGGCCAGGGCGCAGATGAACAAGGCCCAGGAGGTCTACGCCATGACCGGCT
>PVBE011419506.1_pt1 | contig 11501 bp, 8 predicted proteins | sample 1631181 | NCBI WGS metagenome assembly PVBE01 (sample SAMN08397723, study PRJNA350692) | Marine metagenome, whole genome shotgun sequencing project. | isolation source: water | place: Pacific Ocean | collected 2012-04 | reverse complement strand
CGAAAGGCCCAGCCCAGGGCCAAGGATGAGATCCTGGCCATCCGTCCACCGCCCACGGCCGGGGGAGACGAGCCCGTGCCGCTCGCGATCGCGGCCAAGCTCCTCGAGACGAACCGCGTCTACCACACCGAGGTGGCGGGTGAGCGTCTCGTGGTCGTGACCAGTCGGGAGGGAGCGAACCGCGTGTTTCGCGCCGGGGACGCCGAGCTGACCCGGGCGCTCGATGACAACGTCGTCGAGGACAGCACCGGCGGGCGCTGGCAGGTGACTGAAGAAGCCCTCGTTTCGGAGGCGGATTCCGCCCAGCGGCTCGAGCGCGTGGCCGCGCACCGGTCGTTCTGGTTCGGCTGGCACGCGCAGTATCCCGACGCGACGCTGATCCAGTAGGTCACTCGGGTTCCATCTTCGAGCGTCTGCGATCGCTTCGACATCATGTGAGCGAGACGACCGGCCCCTGCGCCTCATCGTGGCGATTGGGGTACCCGTCCTGGACCTCGAGGCTCTCACCTCCGAGGTCGTACGTCGCGGGCGTTGCACATGACCGCGGCACCGAATCCGGTTCCCGGCGGCCCCGGTTCGCCCCTGAGAGCGATCGCGACCTTCTGACGATTCCCGCCCCGCCGAGCCGCACGCCCGATGAGCGAGCACCCCACGCTGGAGTCGTTGGACCCGATCCCCGAGGCGGATCGGATCTTCACCCTCGCCAGCTACGTGCCGTTCTGGTGGTCGTCGCTCATCGTCGTCCAGGCCTTCCTCGTCGGGCTGTTCATGATCGTGCCCGTCGGACCGCTGAACCTGGTCCAGGCCGGCGTCGTGACGCTGGTCTCGTCGCTCTTCATCGCCGTCCTGTTTGCCGCGAACGCCTATCCCGGGATGCGCCAGGGCATTCCCTTCACGGTCCAGCTCCGGTCCAGCTTCGGCATCCGCGGCGCGCCGGTCATGGCCGGCGTGCGCATCCTCCCGGCCTTCGTGTGGTACGGGATCGGGTCGTGGATCGGTGCGCAGGCCGCCGACGAGATCACGCGCAGTCTGTTCGGCTTCGGCAGCGTGCCGCTCTACTTCGTTGTGTTCACGGTCGTGCAGACTGTGCTGGCCATCGCGGGCATCCGGTCGATCAAGTGGTTCGACGTGTCGCTCGCCTCGCTGGTGGTGTGCTTCCTCGGCTACATCGCGTTCGCCGCGCTGTCCGAGCTCAGGCTCTCGGAGGTCCCGGCGTGGCAGGCCGAGGGCACCTGGGGACGTCCGTTCCTGGTCATGGTGGCGGCCTCGGTCTCGGCGCTGATCACCGGCGCGGTGAACGTTGCCGACCTGTCCCGTCACCTCAGGAGCTCGGCCCGCGACAACTGGCTCGGCCACCTGCTGGGGATCGCGCCACCCTACATCTTCATGCTGGGGACGGGCGTCCTCGCGGGGCTGGTCACCGGCGAAGAAGAGCCGGTCGCGGCGCTGACCCACCTGGCGCCGTCACCGGCCGTGGCGCTGCTCCTCCTGGCGTTCATCATCGCTGCCCAGTTCACGACCAACCTGACGCTCAACATCCTGCCGCCCGCCCACTTCTTCCAGGACCTGTTCGGGACCAGCTGGACCACGTCGGTCGTGGCCACCAGCGCGTTCTCGATGCTGTGCATGCCCTGGCTGCTCCTCGAGAGCGGGAACTTCCTGCAGTTCCTGGCGTGGATCGGTCTGGGACTGGGGCCGATCCTGGGGGTCATGCTGGGCGATCATTGGATCGTGCGGCGTCGTCGCGGGGCCGAGGTCACTCACCTCTACGACGCGTCCCACCGAAGCCCTTTCTGGTTCACCCGTGGCTTTCGCCCCGCGGGCCTCGTCAGTGTGCTGGCCGCCACGGGCCTGTCGATTGGCAGCCTGGAGCTTTCCTGGGTGATCGGCCTGCCGACGGCGGCCATCCTCTACCCCATCCTCGTCCGCCTCGAGCCTGGCTAGGACGATCGCTCGGGCGGTTGACGACACCGGCGCTGGTTTGACGCCAGCGCCTGCGGCAAGATAAGTAGAGAGATGATGGACATGGTGGGCCACGGCATGCGGGGACTCCTCGTCGGAGCCGTCTTGCTCCTGACGGGAGCCGCTGTACCCGACGCGCAGCTCTCGCCGTTCAGGGCCCTGGACGAGGGGTCCATCTACCACCGGCTGACCTGCCCCGCGCTGCAGGGACACGCGCCGGTGACGATCGACGTCGAGGACATCACCGAGGCCCACGCGGCGTGCGCCCTGTGTCGTCCCGACAGCGACGCGCCGGCCGTATCCTACGAGCGCCCCCGCCGCGTGCGCATTGAGCGCGAGACCTCGCGGTCTCCCGACGGCGATGCGAAGGACGACGAGGGCACGGCGACGGCCGCGAACCTGACGGCGAAGCAGCCGGCGTTCCGTCCGGTTTACCTCGTGGACCGGTTCGCCGAGCAGCCGATCTGGACCATCGTGGGCAGCACGATCTTCCACCGCGAGAGCTGCGTGACGCTCCAGGGCCATGCGATCGTTCCGTTGGAGCGGCATCGCCTGACGCCGGGTCACGCGGCGTGTCGCGTCTGCTTCCCCCGGGGTGCGCCGCCACGCTCGACCTACCTGCCGGAAACCACCGCGTGGGTGGAGCCCGACCTGGAGGTGCCACGCGGATCCCTCGTCGGCTGGCTGCTCGCGTCGGCCGTGCCGCCACCCCCACTCCCGGCGGCGGTGGCGCCTGTTGGGAGCGCGACGACGACGAGCGCAGCAGCAGGAACCGCGACGACGACCTTAACGACGACGGCCGAGGTCGAGCTGATCTCGACGCCCTACGTGTCGGAGGACGGCACGCTTGAGCTGTCGGCCGAGGTGGAGCCCGTGGCGCCCACCGTGGCGTGGGCAGATTTCGATTGGACGCTCACCGCGGTGAGCTCGTCTACGTCGCGCATGAGCTTCGACGCAGACGTCGAGCTACGTGACGCCCTGGGTGCGACGCTCGGCCGCGACCGGCTCTACAGCGTTCTGCTGCTGCCGGGCTCCGAGCGCACACTCACCGGCCGGGTGCGCGTCGCCAGCGCGCTCGCCCCTGCGGTCGCTGAGGTCATCGTGACGCCGCTCGAGGTCCCGAAGGTGGAGGTGGCTTCGCTCGCCGGCGATCGTGGCCGTGTCGTCGTCGCCGAGACGCTGACGACGGCGACCACGCTCGCGGGCACGTACATCTCGTGGCGCGAGCACCGAGTGGATGACGAGGAGCTGAGCGGCGGGGTCGCGCTGCGGGGCGGCGATGGGCTCGAGGTCGCGGACCTCGATCGCGATGGCTACCCGGACGTCGTGTCGGTGCACGAGGACAATCACTACGTGCGCCTCGCGTTCGGGACGCCAGACCCCGACGAGTGGGTCCGGGTGACGCTGGCCGAGGGCGACGAGGTTCGGGGCGCGGAGAACGTTTCGGTCGCCGACGCGAACGGTGACGGTTATCCGGACATCCTGGTCGCCTGCGAGGTGGCGCACCTGGTCTACTTCGAGAACCCGGGCGCGGGTGCGCGGACGGATCCGTGGCCGCGCGTGATCCCGCCGGTGACCCTGGGCCGTGGGTCGTTCATCCGGGCGTACTTCGGCGATCTGGACGGGGACGGCCGCCCGGAGGTGACCGCCGCGAACAAGGGTCCAGAGGATCACGCGACCGGGCTGCTCGGGCTCGATCCCGGACGTCGGTTCCTCGACGGCGACGAGCGGGAGCCGGGCGCGCGTGCCGCCGCCGGCCGATCGAAGTCGGTCAAACGGGAGATCTCGTGGTTCGGCCTGCCGTCTCGGCCGCTCGACGGACAGGCGTGGGACGAGCAGGTGCTCGACCGGGTGGACATTCCGATCAACGCCGTGCCGGTCGACCTGGACGGCGATGGGGACCTCGACATCGTGGGCGGCAGCAGGGGAGAGTCACGCATCTTCTGGTTCGAGAATGGCGGGGGGAGCGACCTGCGGTTCGAGGGACACCGGGTAGAGGCCAGCGGACGAGCGCGGTTCTGGCGCCATCGCATCGAGGTCACCGGGCGCAACGTGCCCTGGGCGCCGGGCGTGATGCGCCTGACTGGCATGAACCTGGCGTTCCACGACATCAACCACGACGGACGGCTGGACATCGTGCTGCAGGAGACACCCTGGACGGTCGTCTGGCTCGAGCAGCCGAGCGAGGTGTGGCAGGCGTGGCAGATCCACGCGGTCGGTGACGTGGCGCCGGACGCCTCGGTCGGCCTGTCGGTGGTGGACAGCAACGACGACGGCTACCCCGACATCATGACGGGCGGCTATAGCGAGGATCCCCGGGATCGCGACGGCGAGAACGTCACCGCGTCGAGCCGAGTGGGCCGTCTGGCGTGGTTCGAGCACCCGCGCGACCTCGGGGAGCCGTGGATCCGGCACGACATCTCGCGGCGTACGCGTGGCATGTACGACGTGTTCGTGCCCCTCGACCTGGACCACGATGGGGACATCGACTTCCTGGCGACGCGTGGGAACAGCGGCAGCTTCGACGGCGTGGTGTGGCTGGAGCAGGTGCGGACCGCGATACCGACCCGCGCGTTCGTGCCGGCTCGCTCGGAGGAAAGCAACCATCTGCCGCTGCCGCCGCAGCCGACGGCGACGGAGGCCGCGCTCCAGTCCTCCCTCCTGAAGTGACTGACACAGGCCACCGGTTGGGGCGCCCGAGCGTCTGGCGTGCGATCCGGCGCGGGGTCAAGCGGCGTTGTCCGCACTGCGGCGAGGGCCGGCTGTTCCGCGCGTGGTTCACGATGTACGACCGGTGTGCGCAGTGCCAGCTGGTTTTCCTCCGCAACTCGGGCGACACCTGGTTGTTCTGGATCATCGGTGACCGCATCCCGATCGCGGTCGGGATCGCCGTCATCTACTTCGGCTTTAGGGTAACGGGCTGGGCGAGTGGCCTGGCGTTCTTCTTGGCGCTCGTTGTGCCGCTGGTCTGGACCATGCCGCACCGCCAGGGGGTGGCGGTGGCCCTGAACTACCTCTCGCGAGTGTACCTACCCGATCCCTCCGACGAGCTGCCGTCGGGGGCGGGTCGACGGGATCCTGGCGCGGCCGGCGGGGAGCCCCATGGTTGATCGGCGCGCCGCCGTCCTGCTCGTCGCACCGGCGGCCCTGCTCTTCGTCGTCCTGCTGGTGATTCCCGTGGCGTTTCTCGCGCGGGTCAGCTTCTTGGCCCCGGGACCCGCGGCCGCGCTCGACGGGCCACCCACTCTGGCCAGCTACGCCGCGATGGCCGACGGCTATCACGCCGGCATCCTCTGGCGCACGCTGCGGCTGGCCGGACTGACCACCCTGGCGTGTCTGGTCCTGGGCTACCCGGTGGCACTCTCGATCACGCGCGCGCGAGGCGTGTGGCGGACGGTGCAGACCGTGCTGGTCATCTCGCCACTGTTCGTCTCAGTGGTCGTGCGCGCCTACGGCTGGGTCCTCGTACTCGGCAATCGCGGCCTGCTGAATGGCTTGCTGACGGCGCTCGGCCTGCAGGACCGGCCGACGCGCCTGATCTACACCGAGGGCGCGGTCGTCATCGCGCTGGCCGAGGCACTCCTGCCCTTCATGGTGCTGTCGCTCGTCGCGGTCCTCGAGCGCGTGGACCCGCGGCTGGAGGAGGCGGCGCGGGGCCTGGGCGACACCGCGCTCGGCGCCTTCTGGCGGGTCACGCTGCCGCTGTCGATGCCCGGGGCGCTCGCCGGGTCGGTGCTGGTCTTCATGGTGGCCATGGGCAGCTACGCGACGCCGGCGCTGGTAGGCGGCAGCCGGGTGCGCATGATGGTGACGGAGATCTACACGCAGGTGACGTCGATCTTCAATTGGCCGCTGGGTGCCGCGCTGGCTATCGTGCTCCTGGCCGTCTCGCTTGCGCTCATCACGATGGCGGCGCGGCTCGTCGGCTCGGCGCGTGTATCGGGGGTGGCATGAGCCAGCACGCGTCGCGGGTCGCGCCGTCGACGGCCTGGCTCCCGGGCGGCGCCCCCTGGGAACCGAGGCGCTGGGTGTTTCGCCTGGTGGTGGGGTTGGTCTACGGCTTCCTGCTGGTCGCGCCCCTGATCGTGATTTACCACTCGTTCAGCCCGACGGTGGTGCTGCGCTTTCCACCCGACGGTTTCACCCTGCGCTGGTACGAAAGCTTCTTCGCCCAGCCACGGCTGGTCGCGGGCGTTTGGAACAGCCTGGTCGTGGCGACGGTCTCCACCGCGGTCGCGGTCGGGCTCGGCGTCCCGGCGGCGTACGGCCTCGTGCGAAGCGACCTGCCGGGCCGCGGGGTGCTCATGGCCTTCCTGCTCTCGCCGCTGAACCTGCCCGGCCTGATCCTGGCCCTCGGCATCCTCATGTTCGTCGCGAGGCTCGTGCAGCCGCTCGTCGATGTGACGCTGGTCGGCGGGCGCGCGCCGCTCATGGCCGCACACCTGATCGTGACGCTACCATGGGTCGTGCGCACCGTGGCGGCGAGCCTGGAGACCGTGGATACGGCCCCCGAGGACGCGGCGCGTGGCCTCGGGGCGACGCCGCTGCAGACCTTCTGGCTCGTGACGCTGCCCGCGATCCGGCCGGGGGTGGTGGCCGGGGCGATCTTCGCCTTCATCGTGTCCTTCGGGAACTTCGCCCTGTCGCTGTTCTTCTCGAGCGGGGAAGTGGTGACGCTCCCGGTCGCGATCTTCGAGTACGTCGACCAGTTCCAGGATCCCACGGTCGCGGCGGTGAGCAGCGTGGTGATCGTGGCCACGACGCTCGTCGTGCTCGTAGCGGATCGGCTCGGCGCACGGACCCGTCGCGCGGCGGCGGGGGTTGCGGGGAGGAGGGAGCCGCCGGCATGACCGACCGACCTCTCGCACGCGCGTGCGCCGCGATGACCCTGATCCTCTCGGTCGCTTGTGGCCCGACGCCCGCCGGCGATGCGGGGACATCCGGAGGCATCGGCGAACCGGCCGCCGGGGTGTTCGCAGGTCGGACCCTGACGGTCGCGCTGTCTCCCGGCCGGATCGCCGACTTCAACCGACTGATCACGCCCGAGTTCCAGCAGCGCACCGGGGCGTCGATCGCGTTGCTGGGGATGCGGTCGGCTGACCAGGTCGCGCGGGTACGGATCGAGCGCAGCCGGCCGACGCTGGACGTGCTGTGGATCGACTTCGGGGAGGCGCTGCTGCTCGCGAGGGAGGGGCTGCTCTCGCGCCTCTCCGAGCGGGAGGTGCCCAACCTCGCCGACATCCGCGACGATGCGCGGAGCGTGTACGGGATCGCCCCGATCACCTTCTCGTCGGCGATCGGCTTCCTGTACAACACGGAGATCGTCGAGGAGCCGCCCCGGTCGTGGGCCGACTTGTGGGACCCCCGCTTCGCGGGGCAGCTGGCCCTGTTCGACTTTGGGAGCAACCTGGGTCCCCTGACGCTCCTCATGGCGGCGCGGCTCCAGGGCGGCGGCGAGACGAACATCGACCCGGGCTTCACCAAGCTCGCCGCGCTCGAGCCGAACGCCTACGGGTTCGGGACGAGCGGTCCGGCCAACAACAACCTCGTCGCGCAGGGCGAGGCCGGCGTCACGTTCGGCCTGGCCAACCAGACCCGGGACCTACAGGCCAAAGGTGCGCCGGTCGACTGGATCGTACCGGCCGAGGGCGCCCTGGCGCTGCCACAGGGGTTTCAGGTGGTGGAAGGGGGACCCGAGCCCGAGCTGGCGCGTGCGTTCATCGACCACGTGCTCGGCCGGGAGGCCCAGACGCGGTTCGCGAACGAGCTGTTACTCGTCGTGACGAACCGGCATGTCGCGATCGATCCGGAGATGACGGACCTGGTGCCGATCGACAGGGTGATCTACTTCGATTTCGAGGCGATCGGTGCCCAGCGGGCCGTCTGGACCGATCGGTTCAATCGGGAGATCCTGAACTGAGAAGGCCAGTCGGCGGCCCGCGCGGTCGCCGAACGCGCGACAGCGGAGTCGGATGCGGTGAGGTCGACCCGCGCCGCCGCTACCGGTAGTTCAGCGCGAGCTCCTGGGAGAGGTTGTGTGCGCGCGCTTCCGCGACCGAGTGGTCGCTGAAGAAGAAATTGACGACCTTGTTCGGATTGCCGTACTTCTCGGCGAAGCGACCCCACAGCTCCGGCCCCCGGCTCACGTCGTAGCCACCCTGGTGGGCATAGCGCAGGCCGACGCGATCGGCTTGGTCTTCGTGTCGGCGCCCGTAGCCGCTGACCCACGCGGACGTCCCGAGCATCGTGGCGACCTGGATGATGGTTCGCTTGGTCGTGCTGTCCACCGTCTCGGCCGCGATCGCGACGCCCAGCGCAGCCAGCTGGATGAACATGTTCGTGCGGAACTGGCGGCGCGAATGCTCGTGCGTGGCGTGGACCAGCTCGTGTCCCAGGATGACCGCCACCTCGTCGTCGTCCATGTCGTCGAGCAGTCCGCTGAAGACGTAGATGGACCGGTTGGGCGCCGCCATGGCGTTCCATTCTTCGTTCTCGATGACGTAGACGCGGAAATCGTTGGGCGTCAGGTAGGGTGGCGTCAGCTTGGCGGCGATCGATCGGACGCGCTCGACCTGCGGGCCCTCCTGCAGCAGCTCGCCGAAGTCGGCCTCGCCGTCGTCGACTTGCTGGAACATGCTGCCGCGCTTGCGATACTCGCCCTCCATCTCGTCGAACGCTTCGATGAGGTCGCGCTCGAACATCGCGTTGCCGTTCGGCTTGGCTTCCAGCTTGTGTGCCTGGACCATTCCGTTCGGCAGCCTGATCCCCTCGACCTCAACCTCGTAGCCGAGCGGGATGGAGGCGAAGTCCGTGGCCTTGTCCTTGCCCTCGAACTTGGCCCTCGGGGCGAGCGTGACCTGCTGTCCCTCCACGATCAAGACGTTGCCGGTCCGCCATTCGGCGTAGCCCTGGAGCCTGATGGTCTCGTCCGCTCCCGTCGGCAGCGAGCCGAACACCAGCCCGAGTACCACCACGACACCGAGCAGCTTGGCCCTCATGGGAGTCCCCTGTGCTGAAGCCGTTTCACTCCCCATGATGACGCAACCGACAGCGAATGCCTAGCAGCCCGTGGTGAAAGTCCCGCGTCGCACCAAGACCCGCCGTGAGAGATGCCGCGTTCGGCCTGGGCGAGGCGCAACGAGCGAAAATACCGGGAGTATTTGACCCGTCGTGAGCAACGCCCAGCGCGGCAGGAACCGGGATGCGGCGCCGGTCGACTGCAGCAGGACTTTTGCCACGGGCTGCTAGCGTCTCGAGTCTCCGCGCTATACTTCCGGCCGACCCGCGTAGGCGATGTCCATGTCGATGGCTTCCCCCCCGTCCCGGCCCCTGCTGGAGAGAGTCGGCCGCCACGTCGCCGGCCTGACCTGGGAGGCGTTGCAGCCGGCCACGACCTCACGTCTGCCGCTCGCGATGTTGGACGTCTTCGGCTGCGCCAGGGCCGGCAACGCGTTGGCCGCACAGGCCGGCCTGGCGCAAAGCCTCGAGCAAGCGGGTGGTCCCGGAGAAGCCGGCGTGTGGTATCGCGCAGCCCGTCTCCCGGCGGCCCACGCCGCGCTGGTCAACGGCGCGGTGGCTCACCATGTTGAGATGGATGACGGTAGCGCGCGTGCGAGCGTACACGGCGGCGCGGCAGTCGTCCCCGCGGCGCTGGCGGTGGCCGAGCAGATCGGTGCTGGTGGACGCGAGCTCCTGACGGCGATCGCGGCCGGCTACGGCGCAGCCGTGGCGTGCGGCCGACCGCTCCTCCCGGGAATTGCGGCCCACCGGCTACATCCTCCCAGCATCGTGGGTGGCTTCGGCGCCGCCGCGGCAGCGGCACGTCTCCTGAAGCTGGACGGCGAGGGGGTAACCCACGCCCTGTCGATCACCGCGCTGCTCGTGCCGGCGGGGCCGTTCGAGGCGTTCACGAAGGGTGCCACGGTGAAGGATCTGTATGCCGGCTGGCCGGCCTACACGGGTGTCCTCGCCGCCTCGCTGGCCGGACAGGGTATGTGCGGCCCCGCGGATGGGTTAGAAGCCGCGCCCGACGGGCTGGCCGGCTTCTACCTTCATCGGTCGGTGGTGGCGGACGACGACATGGACCCGGACGAGCTGCTGCACGTCCAGTTCAAGACCTATGCGACCTGCCGATCCGTCCAGCCCGCATTGACGGCGCTCGAGGCGCTCCTGCCTCTCGACCCCGACGACGTGCAAGCGATCGAGGTCGAGACGTATCCGTTCGCGGTCGAGCTGAGCCGCGACAGCGACCCCCGGAATCCAATCGGTGCCAAGACCTCGATCCCGTACGGCATCGCGTCGTACGTCCTCGATGGTCACGTCGGCCCCGACGCGTTCGCCCCGTCATGTTTTCGGGATGCCGCACGTCAAGCGCTGGCCGCTCGTGTCCGGGTCGCCGTAGCCGAGGACATGGTGGATCCCCTGGTACGCGGGGCGCGTCTGCGGGTGGTTGACCGCGCCGGGCAGACGCGCCGGAGCGAGACTCGTGCGACCCGATGGACGCTCGCGGATCCCGCGAGCGACGCCGAGCTGCGTCAGAAGTTCCGTCGGCTCGCCGGCGACCTGGCGCCGGCGATCGAGGATGCCGTCGATGGCCTTGCCGACGCCCCGACGGTGGCCGACCTGGTCGAGTCGCTTCATCGGTGGCGATCATGATCGCCCAGGTTCTAGGCGAGTGGGCTGCCGGTGTCTCGCGGAGCACCGATGCGGTGCCACCCGAGTCGCGACACGCGGCCCGGCGGCTGCTGCTCGACCAGATGGGCATCGCGTGCGCGGGCCGTCTACACGCAGGGACGCACCCCACGATCGCGCCGGCGCTCGGACAGACAGGCGCCCCGCAGGGCACGTTGTGGTTTGACGGCCGAACCGTGCTGGCGCCCTATGCCGGCTTGGTCAATCGGTCGGTCGGGGATGGACTCGAGCTGGCGGCCGGCCCGGAGTGCGTCGCGGCCAGCGTCGCGGCCGCCGAGGTCGCCGACGCGACGGTGGGTGACGTGCTGCGGGCCATCGCCATTGCCTCGGAGGTCGAGGAGTACCTCCGTGGTTGGCTGATGACCGCCCTCGAGCGCCACGGCCTCCATCCGCCGGTCGTGCTGGGCACGATGGCGGCGGCAGTCGCCGCGGCGTGGCTCCTCGAGCCGACGCCGGACGTCATCACGGCGGCGCTGACGACGGCCGCCGCGCTCACGCCGACGTCGCCCTATCGCGCCTTCTCCCGCGGATCGTCCGGCAAGACCCTCTACGGGGGCTGGAGCCAGATGCTCGGCGTGTGGAGCGCGCTGTGGGCGCGCGCCGGCGTGGCGGGCCCGGCGTCGGTGCTGGAAGGCAGCCGAGGGATCGCTCAGGCGTGGCTCGACGCCGGTGGAGCCGTCACGCCCCCGCCGTTCGACCCCGATGGTCGGGCCGTGACCCGCGTCACGTTCAAGCCCTATCCGTGCAACCGCGCGTGCCATGCGGCGCTCACGGCGCTGGCGCAGATCGGGCCCGTGGATGTCGACGACGTCGAGGAGATCGCGATCTGGACGTATCCCTATGCGGTG
>PVBE010124338.1_pt1 | contig 11502 bp, 10 predicted proteins | sample 1631181 | NCBI WGS metagenome assembly PVBE01 (sample SAMN08397723, study PRJNA350692) | Marine metagenome, whole genome shotgun sequencing project. | isolation source: water | place: Pacific Ocean | collected 2012-04 | reverse complement strand
CGGCGCGACTTTCAGCAGCGGTGAACTTACCCACGTCCACGAGACCGAATTCTCTCACGCCGTTCAGATCGGAAACGCCATCACCGAGAAAAAGATGCTTGACACGATAATGCAGGCCCGCGACCAGGGCCTGTACTCGGCGATTACCGACTGCGGGGCGGCCGGACTGTCCAGCGCGGTGGGCGAGATGGCCGAACACCTCGGCGCCGAGGTTCACCTGGACCGCGTACCGCTGAAGTACGCCGGCCTGACCTACTGCGAGATATGGATTTCCGAGGCGCAGGAACGCATGGTGCTGGCCGTACCGCAGAAAAACGTCGAGCGGATCCTGAAGGTTTTCGCCGACGAGGACGTTGAGGCAACCGTGATAGGTCACTTCGGCACCGGGGACAAGGCCCTTAGGCTGTTCTATCGCGACAGGCTGGTGGGCGAGTTAGACATGGATTTCCTGCACAACGGCCTGCCCCGTCCGACCAAGGATGCGGTGTATGAGAAGGCCGACCGGCCCTCGCCAAGACCGGCGGCGAGGGACAGGTACGACCAGACGCTCTTGAAGATACTGGCCAGCCCGAACGTAGCCAGCAAGGAATGGATTATCCGCCAGTACGATCACGAGGTGCAGGGTGGCAGCGTGATCAAACCGCTGGTGGGCATAACGCAAGACGCACCCGGCGACGCAGCCGTCCTGCGCCCCGTGCTGGAGAGCCCAAAAGCGCTGGTGATTTCCTGCGGGATGAACCCCAAACTGGGCGACCTAGACCCCTACCAAAGCGCGCTGCACGCGGTGGACGAGGCGCTGCGGAACCTGGTAGCCGTCGGGGGCAACCTGGGGCACACGGCACTGCTAGACAATTTCTGCTGGGGCAACTGCAACAAGCCCGACCGGATGGGCGCGTTGGTGCAGTCGGCCAAGGCGTGCTACGAGGCGGCGATGGCCTACGAGACCCCGTTCATCTCCGGCAAGGACTCGCTCAACAACGAGTTCCAGACCGAAGGTGGCGAAACCATCGCCATCCCTCCCACGCTGCTGATCTCGGCTATCAGCGTGATTGACGACGCGAGCAAATGCATCACCGCCGACGCCAAGGAGGTGGGAAACCGCCTGTTTGTCATGGGGACCACCGGCGAGTGCCTCGGCGGCAGCCACTACCTGCTGGTGGAGGACCAGACGACCGGCAACGACGTGCCGCCGGTGGACCCGGTCGCCAACCGCAAGGTGATGGCCGCTCTGCAGGAAGCGATTGCAGCCGGGACGGTGCGTGCCTGCCACGACCTGTCCGAAGGCGGGCTGGCCGTCGCGGTGGCGGAGATGGCCTTTGGCGGCGGGCTGGGTGTGGCCCTGGACACCGCAGCCATGCCGGCGGCGCCCGGGATCGGCGAACAGGCGCTGCTGCTGGCTGAATACGCCGGGCGGTTCCTGGTGGAGGTAGCCGACGACAAGTACGACGCGTTCCTGCGGATAGTCGCCGACTTACCGGTGGGCGAAGTCGGCTGCGTCACCGACACCCGGAGCATCAGAATCAAAGGCAAAAGCGGGGTCCTGATCGACTTGCCGATTGCCGAGGCAAAAGCCGCCTGGCAAAAAACGTTCGACTGGTAAGGTCACGAAGGGAAAAGAACAACCATGGCCAGACCGAAGGCGTTGGTATTGAGAGCGGCCGGGACGAACTGCGATCGGGAAACGCAGTATGCGCTGCGGCAGGCGGGCTTCGAGGCCGAGCGGATTCACGTGCTTAGGGTGGTTGAGAATCCCGGCATGCTTGGGGCGTTCGCCTTTCTGGTGATCCCCGGGGGCTTTAGTTACGGCGACGACGTAGCGGCAGGCAAGATCCTCGCCAACCAGATGGTGGGGCACCTGGGCGAGGCGTTGAATGAGTTTGTGGCGGCAGGCAAGTTGGTCCTGGGCATCTGCAATGGTTTCCAGGTGATGATCAAGTCGGGCCTGCTGCCACAGGCACGGGTGTCGGAGGGGGAGGCAAACCACCAAGCCACTCTGACCTGGAACGACTCGGGCAAATTCGAAGACCGCTGGGTGCACCTCCGCTGCCAGAGCAACAAGTGCGTTTTTCTGCCGGCCGGCGAGATCATTGCCCTGCCGGTGGCCCACGGCGAGGGCAAGTTCGTGCCGCGCGACCAAGACGTGTCCCGGCGGCTGCGGGACAGCGACCAGGTGGCCGTACGCTACGTAGACGCCCAAGGCCAACCCGGCGGGTATCCGGTGAATCCCAACGGCAGCGTGGACGACATCGCCGGCATCTGTGACCCCAGCGGGCGGGTGCTGGGGCTGATGCCCCACCCCGAACGATTCGTGGAAATCACCCAACACCCGCAGTGGACACGAGGCGGAACAAAAAGAGCTGACGGAAGGCTTTTCTTTCAGAGGGCATTCGAGTATCTTATTGGCTGAAAATTGTAGGGATTTTTCTAACCGTCCGGCCAATATGGGACCTATATTGTATGGCTGAGGAACACAGGATAAGCTATGTGCAGAATTGCGCAAAGGGGTTTGGTATGCGCCAAATCATCTGGATGTGTATTGTTGCGAGTGCGTTTGCGGGCTGCATGCAGCAGGACGAGAACCCGCACTGGAGTCCACGGACGGATTTGCCCGCCTGGACGTATGACGCACCGTTTTACTATCGCCCTTCGCAGGAACTGGAACCCACGGAGACCGTCGGCAAGGACATTGGGGTCTATTACGTCCCCAGCGAGTATTTCTACATCCACCACCCCGGCGGCAGCCAGTTGGTTGGGACACCGCGGGTGGGTGTATGGTTCTCGACCGACCAGGGTCAGACGTGGGAAAAGGGCGGGTACTTCGGCGTGGAACAGACACACTTTCGGTTCCAGGCCGAAATGGACGGGGCGCACCTGATCCGGTTCGTTGGGCCGGGGCTCGGTGCGGCCAGGGGACCCGTACCCGCGCCGCATCGCGTGTACGTGGTCGACCGCAAGGCGCCGAAACTGGCACTGGCCATAAGCCCTCCGCCGTATGACGAGGAGGAGGAAAAAAAGCCCCATGTGTATGAGATTGGCGACGAGGTCTCCCTTGGCTGGGCTGTCCGGGACGCCAATCTCAGCCCCGAGTCGATACGTCTGGAATCGTGCTTCGGCAAGGCGCCCTACCGGGTCGTGTGGAGCCGTTTCCGCGGGGCGATTCCTCCGGAAGGGCGTCGCGTGATAAGGATTCCACCCGAGGCGTCTACCGAAAGAGGCTTTCGCTTCCGCATCGAGGCGCAGGACAAGGCCGGCAACGTCGGTGAGGCGTTTACGCCGGTGCTCTTGACCGTACATGTCCCAGAGTCCCCCATAACTCGCCCCGCCCCCCCAGTGGCCGAACCGTTCGTCGAGATCCCTCCCGAATCGGGCGAGGAGGTCGTGCGTCCCGGCTGGCCCCGCGCAGGTTCACTGCTGAGAGGCGGAACGGAAATCCGCTTGGTGTGGCTGCCCGAAGCGGCCAAGAAATACGACAATATGCTGCTGCAACTGTCCACCAACAACGCCTTGATCTGGAAGACCATTGTTAAGGGAGTGACCTTCGGCAGCGAGCCTATCTGGACCGTGCCGAAGATCAACAACCGTTTCTGCCGGCTGAGGCTCATCGCCATAGGCCCCGGCGACGAAAAGATCCTCATGGCCCGAAGCCCACTGTTCAGGATCGCAACGGCCAAGGACGACGTTGAGGTGGGGCCGACGCCGATCCCGTCAGCCGAGGACTAGACAGGACCCTGCAAATGCAGCAAGGCCGGCGGCAACCGTTACCGGCCGTCGCGAGGGTAATATGCAACTCGGCGCGGCGCCTTCCCGAGGCGCCGCGCTGAGTTTTGCTTGATGGGTCCCGCCAACGACCGGCGGCGAGCGGGTGTTTAGGCCGGCCCGTCGGTGGTCTGGGGCTTCTTCTTCTGTTTTGCCGCGCCGGGCTACTCAAGGCCAAGGGTCGCCTTGCGGCGGAGGATATGGTGGTAATGCTGAACGAACCGGTGCGCCTCGTCGCGGACCGACTGTAAGACTCGCAAGGCCGGGTCGCGGCGCGGAAGGCGCAGCGGCCCGTCCCGGCCATGCACGAAAACCATCTCTTCCTTCTTGGCCAATGAAAGCAGCATCGGCGGGGTGAATTCCAACTCATCGAACGCGCCGTAGGCGGCCGACAACTGGCCCTTCCCGCCATCGATCAGGATGATGTCGGGAAATAGTTCCTCGTTCATCCCGGCATGTTTGTATCTCCGCCACACCACCTCCCGGATGCAGGCAAAGTCGTCGTTTCCCGCTACGGTCTTGATCCTGTACCGCCGGTATCCGCCCTTGAAGGATTTGCCGTCGATAAAGCAGACCATGGCCCCGCAGAGTTCCCCGCCACCGAGATGCGCGATGTCGATGCCTTCTATGGACCGCGGCGGAGCGGCGAGGTTCAGCGCCTGGGCCAGGCGGGCCAGTCCCTCGGCCGGGTCAACGTAAAACACCTCCGGCTGCACATCCTGACCGGCCAATCCGCGCCGCTGGAGGCCTTCCATGGCGCGGAGTTCATCTCGCAGTTCAGCGGCCCGCTCAAAGTCCAACTTGGCCGCCGCCTCGTCCATCTGCCGAGTCAGGGCCCGGCGCAGTACCGTGCCCTTGGACTCGAGAAACTGCCTCAGGTGCCTGATCTGCCCGGCGTAGCGGACCCGATCAACCCTAGCGGCGCACGGGGCGGTACACTGTTTGATGTTGTGCAGGATGCACGGGCGGAAGTTCCGTCGCGATTCATCGTCAGCTCGGATGTCCAGGTTGCACGTGCGGAACTTAAACACCCGCTGCATCAGGGGGACAGCCGCCCTCAACTCCGCGGGCGAAACGAACGGCCCGTAGAGTTTGGCCTTTTTCAGCCGCGGCTCGCGCGTGACCGAGACGCGCGGAAAATCTTCACCCGTAGTAATCTGCAAATAGGGAAAACTCTTGCCGTCCTTGAGGCGGTCGTTGAACCGCGGCTGAATGTCCTTGATCAGGCGGTTTTCCCGGAGCAGCGCATCGACCTCGCTATCGCATTCCAGCACGTCCAGGTCCGCCACAAGGCTCTCGACCATGCGGCTGATTTCTGGTCCCCGCGTGGCGGCCAGGTCGGCCGACGGCTGAAAGTAACCGGACACTCGAGGGCGCAGCGACTTGGCCTTGCCGACGTACAGAACCACCCCCTTGGCGTCCTTGAACAGGTAAACGCCCGGTCCGGTCGGTAGTGCCGATACCTTCCGGCACAGATTATTCAGGATGGTCCGTCGCCTGCTGGTCACGGAAATATTATAGCCGTTTGAGAGGTACGGCCGGTACTGATTGGTTTCCCGTCGGCGTTGTTCGCGCATCGAATGCTGGATAGAATTTATGGCGACAGAAAGGACATGACACATGGGAGTCCTCGCTCTCAAGGGCCGAAAACGCCGAAGGATCATCCTGTCTGTGATAGCGGCTGCAGGCCTGTCGGTCATCTGGATGGAAACCTGCTGCATTCCTCCGACATCGATGAAGGCGGTTAAAGACCCGCGCGGAGGGCGGCCCCTCGGTAACCGCGTCGCAATCATCTACAGCAAACACTACCAGATGAACATGGCGGGACTGGAGCGGATGCACAGTTTTGACATCCGCAAGTACGCCAAAATCTATCTCAAACTCAACACCGACGGGCTGCTCCGGCCTCAAGACGTATTCGTCCCCCGGCAGGTTACGCACGAGCAGATCCTGCTGGTGCACAATGAGGCCTTCCTGGAAAGCCTGAAAGATTCAAGAAGAATCGCGGAGTACCTGGAGTCGCCGCTTGTAGGCAAGGCCTCGGCGGGGGGCGGGGCGGCCCGAGGCGCGAATTGACCGGCAAGGGAAAACTCTACGCGAAGTAGGCGCCGGAGAACTTACCACTGTTTGGCCAAGGCCACGCCAAAGGCGCCACGCTGTGGGTCGGCGTAAGGAATCACGTCCATGCCGAAGACCTTGGCTTCGTGATTGGCGGCCACCGCGTGCCCGATGGCGATTCCGATCAGCGCGCCGGAGATCACGTCGGAGAAGTCGTGGTTTCGCGCGTCGATTCGCTCATAGCCCACGTATCCGGCGAAGGCCAACATGGGGATGCCGACCGACGGCCCAGACTCGTGGTACATAACGGTGGCAAAACAGAAACTGCTGGAGGTATGCCCGCTGGGCCAGCCGAACTCATCACCGTTGGGACTTTCGGTTCGGAAGATGGCCTTGAGGCCCACCGTGGTGAGTCCCGTGATGGACAGCGCGCTGAGCATGGTCTTGGATATCTCGTAGGTTTTCACGTCCCCGGTGAAATGCGAGAGGATATACATTCCGCCGGCGATGCCGAAGTGCAACTGCGGCGCCCCGCCCACGTCGCCGACGCCGTCCCAGAACTTGTTGAGTTGCGAACCGTGCTTGGTGTAATGCTCCTCGACGCGGTCGTCGGCCGTGTCGGACAGGGCCAGGCCGGCGGCTCCGGCCAAGGCCAGAGATACCAGGGAGAAGGGATTGGTCGCGGTGGCCTTGGTGTCGTCCCACACGATGCCGATGAATTCCTTTCCGTCGCGCCCGAAACTCCGCCAGAAGTCGCTCGGATAGGCCCGGCCGCGGCGCTGAGCGTATGGAACGTAGGGCAGGTCGCCTTTGTCGGCCTGAGCATCGCGCCCGTCTGCAGCAGAACGCTCCGCCAGCACGTCGGCCATCGCAAGCCAGGTCGGGGCGGCCTGGGGGGTGTCGCTGCGAACCTCGGCGCCGTCGTCGCAGAGGTAATCGACGGCTGCCAACTCGCACGACGAGGGGACCTGGTAGTTACGAATCACGACCCGGGCATGCCGGTCGTTGCCGGTGCAGCCGCCAAGGAACAACAAGACAGTCACCGCGAGTAAGAACACCCCTGTGCTGCGCATTGGCGGTCCTTTCAAGAGACGAGTTTCATGCAAGGTAGGATAACGCCGAGACATTCGGCGGTCAAGAAACGTGGCAGAGAATCCGGGCGGCGGCCTTGCCGCACCGCTGCAATGAACGTGAAACCGGCCTTAGAATTCCGTTCAATCTTTGCCGCTTTCCCTGAGTTCCCTGTTAATCCGCACGGCGCACCAGTTGCGCCCGCACATACTACAGTAGTCGGCATCGGCCTCAAGGTCGCGACAGCGAATTTCGCGGGCGGTTTGTGGATCGAACGCCAGTTCAAACTGCCTTTCCCACTGAAACTCCGCCCTCGCCTCGGACATTCGGTCGTCCCACCCCCTGGCGCCTGGCAGTCCTCGGGCAACGTCGGCGGCGTGCGCGGCAATCTTGTAGGCGACGCAGCCGGCCTTGACGTCCTGGGGCGTGGGCAGACCGAGGTGTTCGGCCGGCGTGACGTAGCACAGGAAACTCGCGCCATAATACGCCGCCGCAGTGGCACCGATGGCCGAGGTGATGTGGTCGAAGCCGGGGAACACGTCGGTAACGATCGGTCCGAGCACGTAAAACGGCGCGCCGCCGCAGACCTCCTCCTGCCGCTTCATGTTCATCTCGATCTGGTCGTAGGGAATGTGCCCGGGGCCCTCGACCATCACCTGCACGCCGGCCTGGTGGGCCCGGTCCACTAGTTCGCCCAGCACGTCCAATTCGGCAAACTGGGCCCGGTCGGACGCGTCGGCCAGGCAGCCGGGGCGGAGGCCGTCGCCAAGGGAGTAGGTGACGTCATAGTCGCGCATGATCGCGCTGATTTCATCGAACAGTTCATACAGGGGGTTTTCGCGATCGTGATGAAGCATCCACTTTGCCAGCAGACTCCCGCCTCTCGACACGATGCCCATCTTGCGTTTGCGGGCCAGCGGAACATGCTTGCGCAGAATCCCGGCGTGAACGGTGAAGAAGTCCACGCCCTGTGCGGCCTGGGCGGCTATGGTGTTCAGGATATCGTCGCCGGTGAGTTCTTCGACGGGCTTGCCAACAATCATCGAGTAGATTGGTACGGTTCCGACCGGTACGGTGGCGCTGGCGATGAGATATTCCCGCGTGGCGTCCAGGTCTCCCCCGGTAGACAGGTCCATCACCGTGTCCGCACCGTACTGGACGGACCACCGAAGTTTTTGGAGTTCCACTTCCCGAGACGAACTGACCGGCGAGGCGCCGATGTTAGCGTTGACCTTTGTGGCCACGGCCCGGCCGATTCCGCACGGATCCAGCCGCGCGCCGCTGGGTGGCACGCCGGCAAGATGGAGTCGGTTGGCCGGAATCACCAGGCGTCCAGCGGCCAACTCCTGGCGAATGGTCTGTGGAGGGAGGTTTTCCCGCTCGCCCACCCGTCGCATTTCGTCGGTAATCACACCGGCTTGTGCATGTTGATACTGCGTCTTCATCGTCTTACGCCAATCCAGACCGTTACAGCCCGCATATTCACCCGGTGTGGCGCACAAAATCGGCCGCCCGCAGGTCGGCGGCCGAAACAGAAAGTGTCAAGGAATTCCATTTTCGTCCGCTTCCCTACGCAACTCACCAAGCCGCCGGCGGCGGCAAGATTCATTGATCAGGTTCCAAGGGTCCTCTCAGTTCCGCCCGACTCAGCGGGTCGAAACGCCCCTAGCGAAGTCATTTTCATGATAACAGAAGAACAGTGGCGGAACAAGCCAAACCGAGAAAATCGTTGGGGTTTGCCCAGCCGTTTTGCCTGCACGGCAGAGGGGGGGGGCAATCACAGGCCGGCATTACCAGCGAGCCCTGTTGCCTCGTGCGCGGCTGATTTTATCGCGGATGGCGGCCGCCTCCTCGTAGCGCTCTTCACTGACGGCCTGCTCGAGCGCATCGTGCAGTTTCTCCAGGGGGTGTTTGGGGATACGCGCCTCGATTTCCCCGGCCATCGCTCGCAGGACGGCCAATTCATTCGATTTGGTGGTCATTTTTTCCTCGCCGAAGCGGTGGAAGAAATCTTCGATCTCTTCTATGCCCTCCCGGACGGCGGCCAAGGCAGCCTTCGGGCGCCGGTCGCGGAGCGATCGTTGCGACCGCGCCCGCGCATTCATCATCAGCACGTACGGGCGGTACTGCTCCAGGACGTACCGGTCGGACGTTTCCTGGGCATAGGCGTTGCAGAAATCCGTCAGGCACAAGTTTCGCCGGGTGTCGCGCACCACTGCCTCGAAGTCTCCCAGAACGAATTCGGCCAGGTAGCGGTGATAGTACATCATGCCCTCGGTCCGCAGGAGTTCGCAGGCCCGCTCGTCGAGGCTGAAGCCCTTGTCGTTGCCGTGTCGCTCGCGGAACCGTTCGAGTTGCTTGCGGTAATAGTTCAGCAGGCTCCGGCAGCCATGCGGCCTCCGCCCGTCGGGGCGGCCCCGGGCCTCCATCTGAAGGATGCCCAGGTCCAGTCGCAGTTGGATTTTGTCCTTCCCGTCTCGGCCACGGATTCGCCGCGCAGTGACCTGGCCGGGTTCGTAAGGCCAGTTGGCCAAAATGTTGCCTATGTCAAGATTCATCGTTTCTGCACCCGGGGCCCTTGGCCGGTCGGCTGCACCGACCAACAAAGACATACCGTCCCGACCACGCGCAGGGGCTTCAGCCACATGCGGAGCCCCATCCGTTAGTAATTCTATCCATCTACCGGCGCCGCTTTCAAGTCTGATCGCCGAACGTCGACGGAGGGCCTTGCGGAAGCGGGCATTTTACCCTACCCTTGGTGCCTGCGGATGGGCGGAAGGAAAATCCAACACGTAACGGTGATCGGCGTGGGACTGCTGGGTGGATCGGCGGCCCTGGCGATCAAGGCCTACGACCCGAGCGTTCGTGTAGCCGGCGTAGGACGGAGGCAATCCTCTCTGGACTCGGCGCTGGACGTGGGCGCGATCGACACCGCACACCTTGACGCGGCGGAAGCAGCCGGACGATCAGACTTAGTCATTCTGGCTACCCCCGTGGGTGCATTCGAACAATACCTCCGGGCCATCGCGCCGGTACTAAGGAAGGGCGGGAAACACAGTAGGGCCCTCGTGACCGACGTCGGTTCGACCAAGTCCGAGACCGTCCGCCTGGCCGAGCGAATTCTCGGGCGAGGTGGTGCGTTTGTGGGCAGTCACCCGATGGCCGGCAGCGAGCAGAAGGGCGTGTCGTTCGCCCGAGCGGACCTGTTCGCCGGGGCCACCTGCATTATCACACCAACGCGTCACAGCCCCGCGTCGGCAACAAGCCGCATCGAAGCGTTCTGGAAGATGCTCGGCATGCGAACGGTGCGGATGTCTCCGGGCGCCCACGACCGGGCCGTCGCCCGCGTGTCGCATTTGCCGCACGTGCTGGCGGGCCTGCTTATGCTGCTGCCGAGCAAGGGGGACCTGGACGTATCGGCCACCGGCTTTCGCGACGCCACCCGCCTGGCCGGCGGCGATCCGGAGATGTGGCGCGACATCCTTCTGACCAATCGCAAGGCGGTACTGTCGGCTTTGGACGCGTTCGCCACAGACATGGTGGAGTTGCGCGAATTGGTGAACCGGGGTGACGGGCCGGCCATCGAGAAGTTCCTTTCGGCCGCCAAGAAGCGTCGCGACAGCACAATCGCCCGCGTCATTGTGGACCGCCGCATGGCGGCGGAATAAGCCCGCCGCCGCGCTGCCTACCCTCCCCAACGAACGACCATCTCGCCCCATGGCAGATCGACCAGCCAGTGCCCGAAGTAGACGTAGGCGTAGGCCTGTCCGCCCTGGGAATCCTGGATCTTGACGTACCAGGTCCCCTTGTTGAAAAACGGAACGAGCATTCCGTGGAAAGGCCGCCTGTAGGCCAGTTGAAGCACGGCATAGCCGTTTTCGTCGGCCCATTGCCGGATGCGCTGCTTGTACCTTTGGCTGAAGGAAATTCGAATGCACAGATCAACCGCAAACAACAGCACAAACACCCCCAGGATGATCAGCCCGACATTATCCACGGCCTCGGGGTCCTTTTCCTTGGTGACCACAGAGCCGCCCGGGCTCTGCGTAATTCCTTCAGCGATCCGCCAGTCGCCGGCGAACCGCCTCTGCGGACACGCCGCCAATCCGGAACTCTTTTCGCGGGTTAACCCGGCCGGCGATCAGTTCAACGCTGCGGCTGTCCACCTCGAGGGCCTCGGCCAGTATGTCGGCGACCGCGGCGTTGGCCTTGCCCTTTTCGGCGGCTGCGGATGTGGTAATCTTGAGGCAATCACCCAGCACGCCGGCAACTCGATCGCGCGTCGCGCCCGGCACGACCTTGACAGCCAGCACCGCACCGCCGCCCATGTCGCGAATACTGAGTCTGTCCACGCCGTTCATTCCCAGTCGGTTACTCCAGCATCCCGCTGCGGCGAGCGTATTCGAAGATCCCGCCCGCCCGGATAATGGGGCTCACATCGCCCAGCGGCCGAAGATCGTAACTCCTGCCGGTGGCGACGTTCACCAGTGCGGAGGTTTCAGCGTCGATCCAAACCTCTTGGCCGGTGTTTATTTCATCAATCAGTCGCCGTGGGGTCTCAAACGGCACAAGGTATCCGCCGTTGATGCTGTTACGGTAAAAGATTCGGGCGTAACT
>PVBE012619317.1_pt1 | contig 11503 bp, 13 predicted proteins | sample 1631181 | NCBI WGS metagenome assembly PVBE01 (sample SAMN08397723, study PRJNA350692) | Marine metagenome, whole genome shotgun sequencing project. | isolation source: water | place: Pacific Ocean | collected 2012-04 | reverse complement strand
CTGGGAAAACGGGTATGGAGGACTTGGAACACCTCCCTTGGGACGGGGAGCTAGAAAAATATAGCGACAATCCGGTACTGTCGCCCGATCCGTCGCTCTACTGGGAGCATGGCGCAGCCTATAACGCGACGGCCATCCAGAAGGACGGAAAGGTCTATCTTTTCTACCGGGGCGAGGACAGAACACCCGAGGAGGATCCCGAGCAGCGCGAGTATGTCTCCCGCATAGGCCTGGCGGTCTCCGACGATGGCATTCACTTTCAGCGCACCTCCGACGAGCCCATCATCGACGCGGACACAGGCCCCTACGCCGCAATGAAGTGCCGCGGAGTGGAGGACCCTCGGGTCGTGGAGGTGGAGGGCCAGTACCTCATGACCTACACAGGCTACGATGGCGAGCATGTCCGGATGTTCCTGGCGACCTCGGATGACCTGGAGCATTGGACCGAGCATGGCCCCATCCTCGACGGCATGAAGGCAGGGGCCATCGTACCACAGAAGGTGGACGGCCAGTACGTCATGTACTGCGGCGACACGAACCTCTGGCTTGCCCGCTCAGACGACGGTATCAACTGGAACCGTGATCCCGATCCCGTGATGAAGCCGCGGCCGGCACACTTCGACAATGTGCTGGTCGAGTCGGGGCCCGCGCCCCTTGTGACCGACGACGGCATCCTCCTGGTCTACAACTCGTGCGACGACACTGGACGCTACAATGCTGGCGCCGCCCTGTTCAGCCTGGAGGATCCGCGCCATCTGGTCCAGCGGACCGAGGGACCGATCCTCTCACCGACGGAGGATTACGAGCGCGACCACAAGCACGCCCACCTCACCGACGTGGTGTTCATCGAGGGTATGGTGGAGCGCGACGGCCAGTACATCTTCTACTACGGTGCCGGTGACGAGCATGTCGCAGTGGCCACCGCACGTTCTAGGAAGGAGTAGGTCCGTCCGCGATACCGGCACGGGGATCACTGTCCATATGATTGAAGTGTCATCTTCAAAACGCACGTGAACATTCGATCCAATGATCAGGATCTCGATAGGTACTCCTTCAAAGGGTAGTGAAATGATTTAGGGGACCGCGTCCATTTCTTCCTGGAAACGACATAACATAGGATAAGTAATATATATTCGAACATCTAGTTATAATACTATGGAGTCGCGCCATGAGCATCGAGCAGGACCCGTACGAAGAGATGAGGCGGAAGCCGCTTCGTATACTCAACAAGCATGCAGAACGCAGGGTGGAGGACAATGCCTCATTAGAGGCGGTAGTCGAGGCCATGAGGCACGGCGACATCTCGCCAGAGGGAAGGGGCAAGTACCGTGCGGTCCTCCCGGTCAAGGACGGGAAGCTCCTCGTAGTGATATTCAGGGATTGGGGGGAATACCTTATCCTGCTCACCGTTACATTGACTGGAGGTTCGCGACGGTGGCGACCATGGGGGTGATACGATGAGGTGTGGTGAATGCGGGACGGATTTCAAGGAGTCTACCCGAGAGCTGTTCGGAGAGACGATCACGCTCTGGACCTGTCCGGGATGCGGTGAGGAACTCGTGGATGCACAAGAGCTCGCCGAGGTCCAGAAGCGCCTCCTAGGTGCTCGACCAGAACGCAGGCGCATCGTGCAGGTCGGTAACTCCTTGGCGGTCACGCTTCCGCGTCGGATTGTGGATCTGCTCGGATTGAAGAAGGGTGACGTTACCAGTATCTCTTACGATGTTGAGAAGAAGGCGTTCGTAGTCACCATAGGCACCTCGTCCAGTTGAGGCGGTCCGCGATACCGGCACGGCACCCCTGTCTGACTTATAAACTCGCGACACTGTTCCCTTTATAGTGGATGAGCAGGATGGTCCGGTCGAGGGAACGTTCCCATTCCAGGCCATACGACCGTATCAGGACGAGGCCGCGGACGCCATCACGGCGACGCTGGACGATGGGGCCCGGCTCCTCCTCTCTGCCCCGACGGGTATCGGCAAGACGGCCGCGGCCGTGTATGGTGCAGCACGGCATCAGGCAGTCACTGGTGACCGGCTCTTCTACGTTACAGCACGTACCACCCATCAGCTCGTCGTGATGGACACCTACGCCAAGATGGTGGAGGCCGGTTGGGGACTGCGGGCGATCCGTATCGCGGCCAAGGGACGTATCTGTCCGGAGACGGACGGGGTGTGTCCCAGCTGTCCGCGCATGAACGCCTACCACCGCAAGGGATCAGGCGATGCGCTGGCGCGGCTGGCGGAACGCTCTATCATACTCCCCCGTCACGTGCTCAAGGTATCGGAGGCATGCGGGGGAGTATGTCCGTACGAGGTGTCCCTGGACGCCTCGATGTCCTGCTCGGTGGTGGTGTGCGACTACAACTACGTCTTCCACCCGACCGTGTTCATCCAGCGGTACTTCTCGGGGCACTACGATGACATGTTGCTGGTGGCGGATGAGGCGCACAACCTCCGGGACAGGGCGATGGACGCTTTCAGCCCTGCGCTCTCTCGCGCCCTGGTCGATGACGTCATCACCCGATGTCGGGACCGTCGTGAACCGGTGTTCACCCGCCTGGCCGAGGCGTGGGGGGAGGTGGGTGCCGTGCTTGACTCCGTGTACCTGGACCCGGAGCGGTGGTACCGTCCCGAGGACTCCTTCCTTGTCGAGCTGGACGCCGAACGCTTCCATCTTGTCGCTATGGCTGTGACGGAGGCCATGGAGGAGTACTTCTCACTCCCAAGGAAGCGGAGGTTGAAGGGAGAACGCCGGGACAAGCTTGCTGATGCCTTCTCCACGCTCCTCCACTTCCATGTGGTGCTCGATCAGGCCGGCGATGAGTTCGCCTACATCTACAGGCGGGAGGAGGACACTTTCCAGATAGTGTGCCTCGATCCATCACGGGTGCTCTCGCGACGCATCAGCGGATTCCATGCCGCGGTGGGGATGTCCGCCACGCTCGAGCCCATGCGGTTCTTCCGGGACGTGCTGGGATTCCCAAAGGACTGTCGCACGGTCTCCCTGCCATCACCCTTCCCACGTGAGAACCGTCTTGTCAGCGTGGTCCCCGATCCGTCGACACGGTATAGGGACCGGAACGACTCGGCACAGAGGGTGGCCGACACCATAACGGCGGTTGCACAGAACGCCAGGGGGAACGCCGTGGCATACTTTCCCTCGTTCGCTTACCTGGAGCTGGTGCGCGGTCATCTGACCGTCCCGCCCGAGAGGGAGCTGATCGTTCAGCGTTCGGGTATGAGAGATCTCGAGCGGACCCTGCTCCTTGAGCGGATGAAGCAGGCGCGTAACCTACTTCTACTCGGCGTCCTCGGTGGTACCCTCTCCGAGGGGATCGACCTACCGGGTGAGGCGCTGGCAGCGAGCGTTGTTGTAGGTCCTGCCCTCCCCAAGGTGTGCCTCGTACAGGAGCTGGTGAAGCGCCACTTCGATCGCACCCAGGGCTTCGGGTTCGCATACGCCTTCGCCTACCCGGGGATGAACAAGGTGGTCCAGGCCGCAGGCCGCGTCATACGCACACCTGAGGACGTGGGGACGATTGTACTGGTGGGTGAGCGCTTTGCCCAGCCCTTCTACGCTAGGATGATGCCCACTCACTGGTTCGACAAGCGTGCGGACGAACTGTGCACGGACGATATCATCGAGGAACTGTCGACCTTTTGGGGAGATCACCCCTCCCCGGAGAGCGTAGAGGAAGGTCCGATCATGTATCCAGCAGGTACCGCTTGAACCTGTCCACGGCCGTCTCCAGCGCCACTTGTCGGGGAGGGCGCTCATCCGCTTCCGGGAAGAAGATTGAGAGGACATGCCGTCCATCTTCCACCCACACCATCTCGGCAGACCCCCCGGTGGCCTCGTAAATGGCGTCGGCGTTACGTGGGAACACGGTCCGGTCGTTTGTGCCATGGATGATCGTATGGGGTGTCGGGGAGATGTCCTTCGCGACGTTCCGAAGGTTCTCCTGAGTAGGATCGAGGACCTTTTCGATGAGCTCTCCGAAGTCGGCTGCATGGATCCCGTGGCGGTTGTACGGGAAGTGCAGGAGCCGGTGGATACCGATCCTGTAGAGCCAGCGGACGACGCTACCCATGGGATAGGACTCGGCGGCATCTGACAGGCTCGTCGGTGAACCCCAGGTGACGAGCGCATCAACGGGCGCATCACTAGCGGCGACCCGCGATGCTACGTACCCGCCCATGCTGTGGCCGAATATCCCAACATTCCCATCGTCGAGCAGGTCACGCATGTAACCGACGACGGTCGTGGCATCGTCCACCATCCCGTCAAGGTCGAACTCGGCCGTTGACGCGCCATGGCACCTCTCGTCGTAGACCATGACCTTGAAGCCCTCGTCGCACAGCATCCCTGCAAGGTCGTACAGGTCCGAGCGGCCTCCCGCGTACCCATGGCAGAGCACGACACCCGCACCATTGGGGTCGTCCGGTGTCCATACCTCACCGTGGACATCTGTCCCATAGCCAGGGACCGTCACCTCTTCCACGGCATACTCGTACATATCGAGCTCATACCTCCTCTACGGGGGTTCCCCGCTGTACCAGGCGTCCGAACCACCGGGCCAGCGCGTTCCGCCAGCCAGGATCGTCAGGCCTTGATGGTCCCTCGTACTCCTTGATATCGAACCGTTCGGCCCAGTCGCGCTTCAGGTCCACGAGCTGGAAAAGCGACACGGCGAACTGCTTGTCGCTCCCCGTACGCTCCCGCGCTCCACGAGCCACGGCCTCGATGACCTCGCGCTGGTCACACAGCTTCTCCCTGCCCTCGGGGGTGTGGTAGTAAAGGTCGAACAGCTCCACCATGGAGCGGTGGCCGTACCCGGCCTCGGTGATGCCGAGGCTGACACCGATATCCTTGTCGGGATAGGCCTCGTACAGCTTGTTGACGTGGTCGGTGAGCACCTTGTGGGCGAACGTGTCGGTCATGAAGGGCTTCAACGTCATGGAAGCGTAGCTCATCAGCTCGATACCGTCGAAGTGGGAGAGGTCCGGGAGCGGTGCTCCGAACCGTTCGAGGAAGCCGCGCTCGCGCTCGGGGAGGATGGCCACCGAACCGATGCCCCGCTCCTTGAGGTAATCGGCGAGCCCTGTGAGCTTCTCACCAGCCTCCTTCACGGCCCGATCATGCTCCTCGCGACGTCCGGGGGAGAACAGCATGGCCACCTGGTCGATGATGTGGCCGGACCAGCTCTCCTGGGGTTCGATGTCCACCATGAGCCGCGAGTCCATCTCCCTGAAGGTGTCCCCGTACCGAGCCTCCAGATCCTTGACGTAGTCGACGTACACGTCGATGTTCTCCTTGTTGACCCAGATTCCGTGCTCCTTGTTGAGCACCGGCCAGACGTCGATACCGAGACCGGCCTCCCTGGAAACGTCCATCAGCTCGTCGAAGAGACCTTCCTTGTAGAGGTCGAGCGGAAGGCATGCGCGTACCCGTATCCCGTTGTCCCGAAGATATCCGAGCGTTTCCACCAGATAGGCGTCGTCGCCCCCCGTCCCGCCATCGGCCAGCGCCCGTGTAGCGTCTATGAGGCTCCTGTAGCCGTCAGCGGCGTCTATGAGGCTCTGGTATCCATTGACGTCGTAGACTTCGAACCACACCCCGTCGAAACGTGAAGCTAGCTCTACGTCTTCGTACGCTTCCATATGTCCCCAGTCGTGCGATGGCGTGGCACGGGGTATATAAAGGTTATGAACCCGCGCGGTGGAAAACTACCGTTCTATGCGTCGAGGAGGTATCGCTTGAACCGCTCCACCGCGGTCTCCATGGCCACGACCCGCGTGCCGTCGTCGTCCGCATATGGATGGAGCGGGTCGAGATTATGGTGGCCTCCGGGGACCCATGCGAGCTCGGTGGAACCACCTGCCGCTTTGTGGATGCCTTCGGCGTTGTACGGGAGCACCTCATCGTCTTCGGTGCCATGGATGATCGTGTAGGGCACGTCGATCTTGGCCGCAAGCTCCGTGAGGTTAGGCTGGTCGGGGTCCATGACATCGGCAACGAGGGCCCCGAGGTCGTCCACGTGGAGGAAGTCGCGGGTGAACGGGATGTGGAGGATTCGATATAGTTGACTAAAGTACAGGAAGCGGGGCAGTCGTCCGTCGGCGTGGTCCTTGGTCGCAGTGCGCATGCTGATCGGAGCGCCCCAGGTGACCAGGCAGTCCATGTTCCCGTACAGAGCGGCTGAGGAAGCGGTCACATACCCGCCCATGCTATGGCCGAACAGACCGACCTTGTCGCCATCGACACGGTCCCGTAGCCACTCAACGGCAGTGGATGAGTCGTCCATCATACCGCGCAGATCGAAGTCGGCCTCCGAGGCGGCATGGGCACGCTCGTCGTATAGGAGGACGGTGAAACCCTCGTCGTAGAGCATCTGGGCGAGGTCGTAGTGGTTGGCCCGGCTCCCTTTGTACCCGTGACAGAGCACTACTCCAGCGCCATTCGGATCGTCAGGCGTCCATACCTCACCAATGAGCTCAGCGCCGTCCCCGGGGACGGTGACCTGTTCCACAGTATAGCCTTCGGGAACGCTGAGTTCATCCTCGAGCTCGTATCCTCCCATCTGTCCCAGTAAGAACGGGCAGGTCACCCGGTTTATATACGTTTCGAGGCGGGAGGCGCCTCACGGCAGGACGATGTCCCTGATACGCCTGTCCTTGGACACCTGGGGTATCAGTCGTGTACTGCTTGCAAGACCGCACCCAAGGGCACGACCTTTGTAGCAGACCAGCACGTACCGTCGTCCTTCGTCCTCATGCTCATCGGTGAGGGATACCTCCTCGCCAGCGATGAACCGCACCGCATGCTCCCTGTCGAGGCTCACCCTGTTGTGCGTGATGTGCTCGGCCAGTGCTTGGAGCGCCGTTCCGGTCGGACGCCAGCCATCGGGCCCTATGCTCGACGATCGCATGATCGTGATGCCCACCGTATCGTACCGGACACCCTCTGTGAGCCCATCGACCACCATCCAGACCGCGTTCGCGCCCTTGCGGAAGAAGACCATATCGTCGAAGGCCTCTTCAGGTATGCCGAACTGCTCGGCCCACCAGGCAATGATGGCTTCACGCTCGACGCTTTCGAAGCGAGGCAACGAAAAAACCTCCCGTATCGTTGAGGTGCGGGTACACGCGCAGGCACCGGCGCATCTGGTCGGGGAACCGATGTTCCTCCCATTCGGTGAGCCCGGGGGAGCAGATGAATCCGGGTGGGGCCGACCCGTCCACGAGCTCGAACCCACGCTCCAGCGCTCGTGCGACCTGTACCTCGTTGTCCTCGGGCGCATAGGTGCAGGTCGAGTACACGAGCATACCACCGGGACGCACAAGCTCGCATGCCCGGTCGATCATGGCCGACTGGCTTCGCTGGAGCTCCTGCCTGAACCTACGATGATAGCGCCAGAGCACGTCAGGTCGCTTGCGCGCCATGCCTTCGCTGGAGCAGGCCGGATCGAGCAGTACCCGATCGAACGACGCGTTGGGGAACCTCCGGCCGTCAATAGAGGAGAAGCCCGTGTTCATCACTCCCAGCCGTTCGCAGTTCGCGCGGAGCATGGGGAGCCGTCCTTTGGCGACGTCGTTGGCGATGATGTGGCCGGTGTTCTCCATCATCTGAGCGAGGTGTGTCGTCTTGGAGCCGGGTGCAGCGCACAGGTCGAGCACGCGCTCGCCGGGTCGCGGCGCGAGCACGATTGGTGGCACCATCGACACCTCCTCCTGTGAGTGGATGTGGCCGATGAAGTGCTCGAAGAGCGTACCGGGCCGATCAGCGTCGATTCGCAGCCCGGCCGGGTACCAGCTAAAGGGATCGGCAGCGATGCCCCGTTCTTCGAGCGACTCCCGCACAGCTGCCGGGTCGGCGCGAAGTGTGTTCACTCGCACGGTCGACGGTAGCGGCTGCTCACAGCTCTCAAGGAAGGCGTCGAAGTGGGGAACGATGTCCTGGTACCTGTACAACGGGGAGAGGTCAGGGACCTCCATGGTCACGATGGCGTCCTGTGCCACATCTTGGGGTACACGCCGCGGGGGATGAAAACGCGATCGATGCTCGCGCACACGCCCTTCCTGCCCTGGGCCATGCGGTCGGAGTCCATGGTCGCCTTCCCGATGGCCACCAGTTCTCCCTTCAGGGACATGATCGCGACAAGGTCCTTCACTTCGATGTTGGACTCGAGCGTGGCCACACCGGGGAGGGCCAGGGGAGCTCCGTGGGCGACAGCGGACACGGCGCTATCGAGGATCGTGATCTTCGGGAGGTTCCCCACCGCATGCTCCACGGGGAGCACGGCCTTGCGCAGGAGGTCCTCACGCCCGTCCTCCTTCCAGAACACGTATGCATCCAGGAGGTCGTGAAGCGTGACTTGCGATTCGCCCTCCACGAACGGCCCGGCCCGTGTGCGACGGAGCTCGGCCATGTGGGCCCCGCTCATGAGGGCGGTCCCCATGTCATGGCAGAGCTTACGGATGTAGGTGCCTGCCTCGCATCCCACCTGGAGGAGCACCTCCCTGCCCTTGAACTCTAGGAGGTGCATGTAGTAGATCGTACGCTTGCGCACACGACGACGGACGGCCGAGCGCACCGGCGGCTTCTGGAGTATCTCGCCCTTGAACTCATCTATGGTCTTTTGGAGGAGCCCGGGCTTCACATCGCCATGGAGCCGCATGAGAGCGATATACTCCTTTCCCGAGGGGAGCAGGGCCTGGACCGCTTTCGTAGCATCGTCGAGCGCGACCGGGAGAACACCCGTGACGGCGGGATCGAGGGTACCGCCATGACCGGCCTTCTCAGCCCCGAGGATGTTCTTCACCCATGAGGATACCTCGTGGGACGTAGGGCCTGCAGGCTTGTCGAGGTTCACGATACCGAAGCGCAAGTGGGTGGCGATGTCACGCTCGCTCGGCGGGCAGCCGAACTTATCGTCAGTAGCTGTCTCTACCTTGACGGTGGTCTCCCTGGGCGTGGCAAAGAGCGGTGTGGTCCGGCGCGGACGTTCCGGAGACGGTAGGTCCCGTGTCCGGTGGCGCCTGGGAAAACGCTTTCCCGGTCGGTTCATTTCCCGCTCTTATCCTTGTCGAGCTTCTGGAGCGCCTTGGCCACGTCGGCGTCGCTGGCACCCTTCTTGACCTCGACCATATCGGTGAGGAGCTCAAGGTGAGCGATGTTCACCTTCCTCCGCCGCACGCCGTCACCGGACACCAGAACGTTGGTGTCGTCTACGATGTCGATGATCACGCACTTGCCGCCCATGTCGCGGCCAGCCATCTTGATGCAGACACGACCCACATCAATTGCTGGCATCAGTGTCACCTCGCAGAGGGAGGACGGCGTTGTTCTTGATCATCTCACGGGTGCAGCGTGAGCACAGCTTTCCACCGTAGGGTCGATGGACGTTCCGCCTCGTCGAGCGCACCTTCGCGCCCTCCCGGGGTACCCCGCTGAGGATGGCGCCGCACTCGGCGCAGTGGGGGATACCCGCCTTCTTCCGGGAGTAGTGTGTGACCACCTTCCCGCCGGGCGTAGCCTTGTACTTCTTTTTCAGCGTCGTTGAGCGCAATGCCGGTCGTACCATATTCTGTTCACCTCGCAAGCATTCCTACTAATGTTCTACCCCCATCAGCTTCCGCAGGGGGAACGACACAGCCATGGATGACATGATGTACCATCCGAGCCATCCCAGCTTGTCGTAGATGAATGGGAAAGGGATATAGGCGAGCGTCTCGAGCTGCAGCCCACCCGCGTACGAGCGGAGCCACATGAAGATAGTGATGATGGGGAGCATGGAGAAGAACGTCGGCTTCATGCTGGTGTTCATCATCTCCATCTGTGTCTCGGTGATCTTTGAGAACACCTCGCTCACCTTCTTGGGCTGGTTGTCCTTTTGATGCTTCTGGAGCTCCTTCTGGAGCTTCTCCAGCTTGGTCTTGTACCCTCGCATCTCCTCGGGGTCCACGAACATCTTGTAGACGACCGTCGAGATGAGGCTGACCAGAGCGGCGGCGCCCATGATGACGAGCATGGCCTGTTGACGTTCGCCTGCTCCCACAGGAGCGAAGGTGCCCAACGGTAGCAAGGTGGCGTTCAGCACCGAGTCCACCGCATCCATCGACCATCTCACCTCCCGTCCTTATCCCTTCATAAAGCGCCTGAGCGCTGGGTACATGTCGACCATGTGCTGTGTGTGGACTTCCTCGTAGAGGTTGTAGACGATCATGACCGTCAGCAGGATCCCGGTACCGCCACCGATCGAACCTGTGAGGTCGGCGAAGGCGGCCAGGAATCCCACGAACGCCCCACCCATGACGGTCAGGGCCGGGATGTAGCGGTTGAGGATGGCCTCCATCATCCGCGGATCGCGGCGGAAGCCCCGCACGGACATGTTGGAGTCCTTGATCTGCTTGGCCACGGCCTTTGCGTCCATGTTCGATGTCCTGACCCAGAACACCGAGAAGATCACAGCGCCGATGATCATGAACACGGTATAGATGATACCCCGCAGTACTTCTCCGAGCGCGCCATCACCGATGAATCGGCACGAAGAGTATCCGAGACCCGTGAGCTTGTCCCGTTCCAGCGGACATCCAAGATAAATTGATGTCATCACCGTCGGGTCCGTGAGCCCTGACATGAAGTTGCTCGCATCAACACCCACTTGATAGAACCATAGCTCGTTCAAGGGTAACCGTTCTCCCGACACCCCCGTTGCGAACACAAACCACTTAGACGTGTCCAGCAGCTCCCGGGAGATTATCCCTCGGGGGGAGTCGATGAAGAACGCCAGCCCACCTGTGGGCGTGGCGCCACCACCAGCAAAGGTCCCCAGATAGGGGAATCCGTTCTGGTCGAGCAGTCCGGCCCACAACTGGAGGTTGGCGAGCACTGCTGCCGCCAGGATGACCGGGATGTTCGATGTGTAGACGAACCGCAACGGCCACTTGGTCGTGTAGCCACGCACACGCGCGAAGGTGAGGGGGATCTCGACCTTCATGGCCTGGACGTAGACTACCACGGTGAACACGAAGACCGTGAATAATATGGGCATCAGGCTGTAGACCGCACCCTCTGGATTACCCTGCGCCATCTGTTGCATTGCGAACCAGACGATACCGGTAGGCACGTCCGGATTGGTCGGGCTGGGCATCGGGTTGAGCGACGATACAATGATGCTGGTGCTCACACCGGCCGCGATGAAGAGCGACACTCCGGAGCCGAAGCCCCACTTGCTGATGATCTCGTCAAGGATGATAATGAGCAGTCCGCCGATGGAGAGCTGCGCTATGAGGAGCGCCGTCAGTCCAAAATTGCTGGGATCTGAAGGCGGTAGTCCTCCGGATATAACGTACACTGCGGCCTCGAAGATGGTGAAGCCGATGGTGACCACCTTCTAACTTTGCATTTATTGGATGAAAGAATATGCATCGATGAGATTGGATATCAAGGTCATTGCTATGAATGTAAGAAAGAAAAAATCTTAACTACATTAGAGGGG
>PVBE010300023.1_pt1 | contig 11503 bp, 20 predicted proteins | sample 1631181 | NCBI WGS metagenome assembly PVBE01 (sample SAMN08397723, study PRJNA350692) | Marine metagenome, whole genome shotgun sequencing project. | isolation source: water | place: Pacific Ocean | collected 2012-04 | reverse complement strand
GGGGGGAGGGGGGAGGCGGCCCGCAACACGGTTATCCGCCAGACTCTTGACTAGTCAAAGAGCCAACTCTCAGTGTCCACTTAATGTCTCTGAGCGCTTCCCCCCATTTGACGAGGCACCAGCCAAACTCGGTGCCCCGTCAGAAGGGGTAGGGGGCTAGGAGGGAGGTACATACGCAAGCATGACACCTAGCCCCCCAGAGCCAACCTATCAGCCAACATCCGCCATAATGATGCTGTTCACATATTGTTGAGCAGCATCAGCAATCGGGGTCTTACCCTCTGCCAGCTTCTTCAAAGATTTCTGTTCAGCTTGAACGCCACCCTTGAAGCCTTGATTAATCTTGTGTTGTTCAGCGCCTTGAAAGGCGTTGAACACTAGCCATGCGTTCGACTCATCGTAACGCTCTGTCTCTGCCCGCCATGCCGCTACAACAGCAGCACGTTTAGCAGTAATCAGGTTCTTCGTCCTTGTAGGCGCTTCATCATCTACTTCAGGCAGAATTTTGTTAAGCATTCTTTGGAACTGTTGTTCGCTTACAGACCAATTAGATGCCTGCCGTGCAAACAAGGCCAGACGGTCAGCCTGTAATTTAGATGCCTCCAAGACTGCCGAACGAAGAGTCAACATCACATCATGGTTCTTCGTTGCCTTAACAGAGATGAGACTGTGCTCTATTTCAAGCACGTTCCCACAGGACGGCCTCTGACCGATAGGGAATATGCCAGTAGCCCACATGCTATTCAAGCTCATACGAGTCATTACACACGGCTTGATGGAATCCCCACCATTCAGTTCGATAGGGTCACCGATTTGTTGCGTCATAATCAGACGCTCTCCGTTGCCGAACACTGTCATGTCTGTACAAGTCTCAGGGAACAGTGTTTCCATAGTCCGAAAGATGTGTTTGTACCCGTCACGTTTAGGGTATTTACCAGAAACGTCACCTAGTGGTTCGTAGGTATCGGCACGCAAGATGTATTTGCCTGTCACCTTGCCACGGTGTTTACCGTTCTTATACTTCGGGGCCACGAAGTCGTTACTAATAGGGTGGATAAACCCTCTAGTGGCGTAGTGCAAATCAAAGTCTGCCTGTGCATCACGGGCAACATCGAAAGTGTTGCGACCAGTGGTGACCTCTTTAGTTAAGAAATCGTGCCCTATGTGTGTATCTATAATCACTGCGTTACCTCCGTAATTAGTTCGCAATTTGTTACTGTTATTTGTTGTTTGAAACCGTCACTGAAACACTTATCTAGGATTCTTTCCCAGTACCAGTATTCTGGCGGTCCATACTGAAACCGTTGTTCAACGGTTACAGGTACCCGTAGGGTGACTTCATAAGTCCCCAATACTTTCTCTTTGCAGTCGGCTTCGGCGCAATCACCGAAACCACCTGCGACATATTTCGCATACATCTCACTATCAAATTTCAACATCTGTACCTCCTAGTACATGCTAGTTGTTGTTTCCTATTCTTAACACATCTGTTTACCAGATGCAACACCAGTAATAATTAACTCCTATTTCTAAATTCCGAGTCCAGTAACGCCTGCCAATACTCAGGGCCACGGGCACGCTCCTTGGCCCAATACCACTCTGCTATCAAATAACACCCTCTACAAAACATGAGACAACAGATAATCAAATACAGTCCCCTATATTCAGGTATCGGTAGCACCTTCTCCAATAGATCAAACATCAAGCATTCTCCTGCCAGAAGTTCTGAATCCAGAAGTTCTCAATATCGTTAAACCGTTCGACATCTTCGCTATGCCAGTTCTCGCCATCTCTGGCGAATTCTTCTTTAAGTTCGGCCAAAGTTCCCTCTATCCCGCCATAACCCAAGCAATAGAAAGAAACCAGTTTCCCGTCCTCCATGACAGCGGTCTGGCATCCCTCGCCATTGTCTAGGAACACATACCCGCTGTGAGTATTAAACATAGGGCGAACCTCCCAACCTTCTGAGGGTCCTTCAAAATCGGCGGGCAACCCGTCACGGTTCCAAGCCTGTAACAGCTCGACAACCATGGCCCGTTCACGGGCACCGAAGCGCCCCAAGTCGCTAGTAACTATTTCTTCCATATCTATGTACCTCCCAGTACGTAACCCAGTCCAGTAACTGGCGGAAACGCACCACCTAAACGGTGCGCAACCGTCAACCACTAGACCTCTAGCATCGCCGCGACGTGATCCTGTATGTGGGGTAGCTCAATACTCACAGTGTCAGAATCGGACCACCACGACAGATGTAGGTCACAAATAGGACGCTTCATGGGTAACTGAGCATGGACTGGCACCGTGAGACGCACCGTAGGACCCCCAAACGCAATCAAGAATTCCACGTTCACAGGTTCCATTTCAGGAAGTGAGGAGCGATCAGAACGTGACCCATACCACTCACCTAAAGACATCTCAGCATTAACCTTCACCTCCATGCAATCGAAATTTACCCAATAGTGAAAGAAGTCCGAGGCCGTCTCTAGGTCATCTGCCAAGTGCTCTAGCGGTGTTCCCTCGAATTGATGCGTGCCGTGATCCTCATCAACCCCGAAAGCATCCAACATGCCTAGCATGTTGTCCACGTTGCGCACGCTTGCTGTGTATGCGTCAATTTCTCTTGTCTTCGTTTCTGTTTCCATTTGCTGTACCTCCCAGTACATAACTGCGATAACTGCCTGCCATCGTCAGGCCGCGGGAAGCACCCCGCGACGACACCGCCTAGGCGGTGTTTCGGCAACTAGAACCCCTGCCCATACGCCATAGGATACGGGTCGCCCATCTCATGCTTTAACCACCCCTGTAAAGTGTGGTCTACCCGTTCCACCTGAACAACCCCCGCCTCTAAATCCGTGTACATGGTGTGAAACCATGGCATGTCGCTACGTTCCTTAGAATTCAGGCGCACCCTAGGCGCATCAAATGGAACCGTATTGCCCTCATGTATCGCAACCAATACGCCCCGCATCTTTGCGAAGACGTGGCGCTGTTTAGTGGCAGTCTCAAACCCCTTACGAGGACAAGACCAAGTAACGTCCCGTAGCTCTAACGTGACACCCTCAAGATGCACCACAGACCCGCTACCTTGTTTAGCGCTAATGCACTGCTTATTAAGGTTGACATGTAGCGCAGTACGTTCCCCAATAATTAGACCCTTCATCAGTAGACCACCACCGATAGAGCGTCAAACATCTCAGGTGCGTCCTGCTCCAATGCATCTAGCGCATCTATACAGCCATTAACAGCATCTACCGCTAACGCCATCAAATAAACGTCTTCCTTTTGGTCAAATGGCACGCAGTCGAACTCGTCCGCTTCTCTACCCTCGGTCGCTATGTCGAATAGTTCCCGTGCCGTGGTTGGTTTATACATCTGTACCTTCCTTCGTTTTGCTTGCAACCACATCCTAGGCGAGGTGTTTAGAAACTTCAACACCTAAATGAAGGAAATGTGTCTACCTGTGAACGTTACGAAAACATTACGAAACACACCAAACCCACTAAACAAGCCATATCGAAAACAAGCGAAGCAATAAACCACCCCAAAAACAGCCCCAAAAAAACCCCAAATATGACTAAACACCACCCCAAAGAATAGCGATATCAAACCACCCTGGCAGAAGTGATATCACCAAACCCCGAACCGTTGCCTACCCATAGCAGGCGTCCGTATTTGCACAGTACGGACACGGTACGAACCCGCCCCGCCCCGTAGCCCTTCGCCCCGTGCATTGTGCGTCGTGTACAGGTACGTGATGGGACAAGACTCGGTGAAATTTAAAGTCCAGAGGACTTTAAATTTGGGTTTCTGTGGCCTCTGGCCACAGAAACTACGCTAGGCCACCCCGACGGCACCCCACCCCCCTACGGGGGGGCGCCCCTCCGCTCTTGTGTATGTATAGATATCCATTTGGAATGCGTTCTATTTTTAGAACTGGGTTTGGCGGAAGTTTGGGTTCCTGTGTTGTTGCCTGTAGTTTGCTTTGTCGCTGTATGCGTCAAAGTTTCTAGGTACTGGTACTGAGTATCAATTTCTATCTTTGGGAGATAGAAATTGGTACTGAGTACGTACTTAGTACTATGGGCGGTTTGTCCCGTTTTTCCAACCTGTTTTTTTGTTTTGTAACAGTACTGTCATATTCTAGTTAGGTGTCTGCTTGGGACATCTGATCTATGGTGATAGTACGTAAACGAAGGAGCGCATACATGCCACAGAATGGTGGAGGCCGAGGCTGGTCTTGGGACGAGGACTCAAACGAGAAAGTGATGCCTGACACCTGGAAGGCGTTACTAGAGTGGCTCCTATTAGGTCCTGAAAGGTCACCTAAGACTCAGAAGGAATGGGCGGCTGAACAGGAAATCCATCAGGATTCTGTTCGCCGCATAAAACGTGATCCCCGTTTTATCCGTGAGTGGGATCGTCGTGCAGCAGAACTGAACATCAACCCTGAACGGGTTCAGAGCGTCATAGATGCTTTATGGCAGCAGGCTGCCAGTGGTGATGTGAAGGCTGCTTCTTTGTATTTGCAATACATTGAGAAGTTCACTCCGAAGCGTAAGGTGGTTATGGAAGATGAGCGGGACGTTGAGTCTTTTAGTGATGACGAGCTTGCTTCGTTGTTGGAAGAAGAAGTGGCTTCTTTGCGTTTAATTAAAGGTGGTTTGGACGATGCCTAAGGTTGGTAAGAAACATTATTCGTATACGCCTAAGGGGCGTGCTGCGGCTGCGAAGCAGGCGAAGCGTACTGGCAAGAAGGTTACTAATAAGAGGAAGAAGTAGTGGAGTTGCAGGATTTGCGTGATGATGGGATGTGGATGCAGTTGGAGGCGATGGGGGAGCGCCCTGATTTGTTGACTGATCCTTTTGAGGATGATGAACCGTTGGAGTGTGGTTTGGATAATCCTGAGGTGTGTGAGTCTTGTCAATAGGGGGTTGTGGTGGAAATAGAGGATGTTGCGGAGAGAGCGTCGATTTGGTCGGATGCGATCAAGAAGATTGTTGCAGCGATTACTGCTGCTGTGGTTGCGTTGATTGCGGCTGTCAGCGGTGTGACGATGTTGTGGTCGGATGATGATCCTGAACCTGTTCGGATTGAAACGGAGTATGTTGGTGGGGGTTCTTCTTTTGGGCCTCAGTGTTCACAGTTGATGTCTACGATTGAACATACGTGGACTGAGCAGCAATGGTCAGTTTGGGAGCAGTTGCGGAAGAGTATGGGTTGTTGAGTTGTGAGTCGTTTGACGGAGTTGCGCCAAGAGGTGGAGTGGCGGAAGTGTGTTAGGAGCGAGAACTATTTTTTACAGAATTACTGGCACATTGCTCACCCTGCTCACGGGCGTATTCTTTTTGCTTTACGTGAGGCTCAGGCGAAAGCTCTCGAAGAGTGGGCAGATAATAGATATTCGCTTACGTTAAAGGCGAGGCAGATTGGGTGGACGACTTTGGTGTCGGCTCACCAGTTTTGGTTGGCGTTTTTTCATCCTGACCAGAACATTATTGATTTGTCTCGTACTGAGCGTGAAGCGGTGTTATTGCTGCGTAAAACGAAGTATGGGCATAAGCATTTGCCGAATTGGATGTTGGATCGTGGCCCTAAGTCGTTGGTTGAGCATCAGCAACGTATGGCGTTTGATAATGGATCGCAGATTACTTCTATGCCGTCTGCGTCTGATCCTGCTCGTGGCGAGTCTGCGACGCTGATTGTGGTTGATGAGTGGGCTTTTTTGCCTAATGCGGAGGAAGCGTGGGCTTCTATTGAGCCTGTTGCTGACGTGGGGGGCCGTATTATTGGTTTAAGTACGGCTAATGGGTCTGGAAACTTTTACCATCATTTGTGGACTGGTTCTACGACGGGGAATAACAAGTTTTCTCCCATGTTTTTTCCTTGGTCTGCTACGGAGGATAGGGATGACTCTTGGTATCAAGCAAAACGAGATTCAATGCTCCCGTGGCAGTTGGCTCAGGAGTACCCGACCACCCCCGAAGAGGCTTTTATTCGTTCGGGAAACCCTGTGTTTGATTTGGATGTGCTTGACGCTATGCAAATGCATGTGGAAGCTGGCCGTTACGGGTATCTTCACGAGATCCAGCCAAGGGTTTTGGAGTTTAGATGCTGACGGTGTGGAAGGAACCAGAGCGGTGGAGCGGATACGTCCTTGGCGTGGACACGGCTGAGGGTTTAGGTCATGGTGACTATTCGTGTATTCAGGTATTGGATGCGAAAGAAGGTACGCAGGTGGCGGTATGGCATGGCCATATTCCGCCTGATGAGTTGGCATACGAGGTATATAACCTTGGAATTTGGTACGGCAATGCTTTGTGTTGTGTGGAGTCCAATAACCACGGGTTGACGACTATTACTCAGTTACGTCAGTTGGGTTATCCGAACATGTTTCGTCGTAGGTCGTTGAATAGTCAGACGGATCGTATGTCTCAGGAGTTTGGGTGGAAAACTACTCGTACTTCTAAGCCGTTGATGATTGACGATTTGTCTATGGCTTTACGTAATGACGAACTGATTTTGAAGGACCAGCATACGATTGCTGAGTTGCGTACTTATGTGCGTAATGAGCGTGGTGGTATGTCGGGTTCTCCGCATGATGACCGTGTGATGGCGTTGGCGTTGGCTAATCAAATGCGCAAGTATGCGTTTATACCTGAGTATGTTCAACAGGTAGATGATACATATACTTTTGATTGGTGGATGAGACAAGCCAACAAACGGCAAACTGTAAGCGATACGATTGGCTTGAACACGTTACGTGGGACAGCTTAAATATGTCTTAGACATGTCTCTATGATTGGAGTGGCCGATAATGGCTAACAACCGAAAATATAATGCATCAGGGATGGGCGAAACAATGCGCATCAACCATGCACAGCTTTACAATGGACCTCCTGCTGAGGGTGGTTCTCAACCAAACGAACCTCGTTTCACGGGAGCTATGAACGAAGCTCATCCTGGTGATAAGGGTGCAGGTATGCGAGTTCGCGAAACTCCTTTGAATCAGCATGGAATTACGGGTCGGGTAGCACCTGGTACTAAACTTCCTCAGCCTGATGGCGCTGTTAAAAGCACCTGAGTATGGCGGTCATCCCAGATGGGGCGACCTTTGAAGAGTTCACCCAATACGTTATTGCACGTCGTGGGGAAGTTCCGTTAGAGGAACTTAAAGAACTTTGGGAGCGTCGTTTGCGCCTCAAATCGGTAACGGTTGCTAGAGGCGAAACGATGCGCAACATGTTGCCACCAGAAGATCGTGACCTAACTGTTAGGGAACGAGAGAAGAAAATTATTTCAGAGGCTCGTGCTGCTGGGCATGAACCCATTTATCAAGGGCGACGCTGGGTATAGATATGGCACGGATGACGAAAGCCGACAGATATTCTCAAACAAAAGAGAGAATAGATAACACGTACAGGTGGCGTAGCGAAGAAGGCTACGACGCTAAGTGGCATCGGATGATTGACCTTTATAGAGGCAAAACATTTCCTGGTGCTGGTGGGGGTTATGAAGGAAATGTCGGTTATGACCGAATTTCTGTCAATATGGCTTTCTCAACTGTTAATGTCATTGCCCCGAGCGTTGCGGTAAACCATCCAACAATTACTGTTACAGCTAACAAAGAGGGTGACGAATCACGAGCCGTCTTTGTTGAGGCAGTAATTAATTATCTGTGGAGACATCACGACTATCGGAAACCATTTCGGCGGGCAGTCAAAGATTTTCTTATCGTGGGCCACGGCTGGCTTAAAGTCGGTTGGCGGTTCGTGGAACAAGAAAGAGATTTGACTCCTGCCGAGATGGCCGCCGAATACAATCAGGCCACTCTCGAAGTGGATCAGTTTGCTTACGACAACCCTGAGATGATGAATGATCTTCCATCCGATCAAGATGTGATGGACGCTATTCCTTCCAAAAAGATGGAAGTTGTAGAGGATCAAGCGTTTGTTGAACGGATTAGCCCGTTTGACATGCTTATAGATCCAGAAGCGACATGTCTTGATGATGCCCGTTGGATTGCGCAACGTATCGTGCGTCCACTAGCTGAAGTGAAACGAGACAAAAGGTTTAAGCGATCAGTTCGACAAAACCTGGTCGCTGACTCTGGTGTTCGTTACCGCTGGGATGGCGATAACGAACGTGAACAGTACAACGAAGTAACTGCACGAGTTACCTTGTACGAATTTTATGATCTTGAAGATGGCACAATCTCTGTTTGTTCAGAAGGTGGCGACGACTACCTGCTGGACCCAACTGAAATGCCATACCATTTCGGTCATCCGTTTGTGATGATGCGGAACTATGACGTTCCTGACGTGTTCTACCCAATGGGTGACCTTGAAGCTATCGAATCGCTTCAAGAAGAACTAAACAAAACTCGTTCTCAAATGGTGAACCACAGGAAACGGTACGCACGAAAGTACCTTTACCACGAACGTTCATTTGGGCCTGAAGGCCGTGAAGCATTGGAATCTGATGAAGATGGACGTTTTGTTCCTGTTATCGACGAGAACCGTGACCTTGCGGGAGTGGTCCAACCATTACCGCAAGTCCCTCTTGCCCCCGAAATGTACAACCACTCCAACATTATCGAAGGAGACATCAACACTGTAAGCGGCGTATCTGAATATGCCCGTGGACAGATGCCAGAAACTCGTCGTACAGCAACAGAGGCCAGCATCATTGTTGATGCAGGCAATGCTCGTGCGGCAGACAAACTGGCGATTGTAGAAATTTCTATTTCAGAAGTTGCACGTATGGTTATGCAACTGATGATGCAGTACATGACTGACGCCCAAATGGTGCGTATCACAGGCAAAGATGACCAAAAGTATTTTGTCGCTTACACCCGTGATGACATTGTTGGAGAGTTCGATTTCTCTGTTGAAGGCGGTTCTACGCAACCGTTTAACGAAACGGCTAGAAGGCAGCAAGCAATTTCTTTATTGAACGCTATGGCTCCGCTGATTGGCACTGTTGTCGATCCTGCGGAAATAGCCAAACATGTGTTGTCTTATGGGTTTGGGATTAATGATCCTGACCGTTACATGATTCAACAACAAACACCTGTTGATGCCCAAGTGGCACAAGAGGAATCTGGGGGGGTAGCCGATCCGTTTGGTGTACCTCCAATGTCACAAGGAGGCATGGGGCCAGGACCAATCCCCGAACAAGTCTTTGAAGGCACAGGTGGAGTACCACCCGAATTGATAAGTCAACTCCAAAACCAAATGGGTGTAGAGTTGCCTAACATGTAATGGGACACTTCCATGTGTCATATAGGAACACCCGAAAGGATTCCTGATGGATGAAAACACAGCCTTGGGACTGGATACCAGCAACCCGAGCGAAACAAGCGAAGATAGCGGCCCTTCTTATACGGTCACCGTTGACGGTGAACAAATGGATGTGTCGCAAACTGAGCTTATTAATGGCTACCAACGCCAAGCGGATTACACACGTAAAACGCAAGAGTTGGCAACTGAACGCGAAAGATTGGCTCAAGGTGAGGCAATCGTCCAAGCATTGGAGTCTGATCCCGAAAGTGCCGTGTCAGCTTTGGCTGATGCGTTTGGGATCAGAATGGGCAACCAAGTATCCATTCCCGAAGAGGAAATGGAAGAACTGGACCCAGAAGAAACCAGGCTTAGACGACTTGAATCGGCCATTGAAGAACAAGATCGCTTAAACAGACAGCAAAATTTGCAGAAGGAAATGAATACCCTGCGAGACAAATATCAAGCTGACATAGATGAGAATGCTTTGTACTCTCATGCTTTGAAACACAATATTGGGAACTTGGATGCTGCTTATGCGCATATGACTTATGCGGATTTGCAGGATAAAGCTAAGAACTCTGACATTGTGGATGAGAAGCGTGCAGCCTCAGTTATTGAGGATGGTTCGGGTTCGGCACCAGGTACTGTCAGTCGTGATTTTGGTAGCGCAGTTAGTTCTATTCGTGATGCTTATGAGCTTGCAACTAAAAAATTATCCGAATAACTAACTAAGGAGTAGACGTGGCTGGTAACGCAAACTTTGACCAAATTTTGTCAACCACTCTCTATAACTACGTCCCTAAGCTGGCTGACAACGTTTTCGGTGCTCGACCTCTGTTTTATGCGCTTACCAATGGTCAAACCATTAGGCGTGTAGACGGTGGAGCAAAGATCGTTGTTCCAATCATCTATGGGTCCAACTCAACTGCCGCTTCATATGAAGGCGCTGACACAATCGCTATTACTGCTCAAGATGGCATTAGTGCCGCAGAATACGACTGGAAACAGTATGCAGCAACAGTAACCATTACTGGTATTGAAGAAGGCAAAAACAACGGCGAAGCAGCAATCATTGACCTCCTTGAGGGCAAGGTTATGCAAGCCGAACAAACCATTATCGACAACATGAACACCATGTTGTGGGGTGATGGTAACGGTAATGGCGGCAAAGATTTCATGGGTATCCAGGGAATCGTGGCTGGCGGAACGCTGGGTGGAATTAACTCAGCAGCGGCTGGTAACTCGTGGTGGGCACCAACAATGACCAACCACGGTGCAGCAGCATTGTCTTTGGCAGCGATGTCATCTGTGTACAACACAGTTTCTGTTGGCAATGACCAACCGACCATTATCTTTACTGACCAAGAGCGTTACGAAGATTATGAAGCTTTGCTTCAGCCAAACCTTCGGTACACAAGTGCCGAAGTAGCTGACGCAGGGTTCCAAAATTTACTTTTTAAGGGCGCTCCAGTCACATTTGATAGCAACTGCGAAGCAAAAGCTATGTACTTCTTAAACACGAAGTACCTCAGGCTTGTAGCGCATACGGATACTTGGTTCCAACCAACTCCGTTCGTGCGTCCTACAAACCAAGATGCTCGCTTTGCGCAGATCTTGTGCTACGGAAACTTGACTTGCAGCAACCGCTCAAGGCAAGGACGTTTATTTAACATCGCCTAATTTATTAGGCAGTTGGTGGGGGGTGCTTCGGCACCCCACCACCTCAATTTGGTTTAGTGGAGCAAATATGCAACGAGAAGTAGCTCTTGTTTACAGTTCAAATGCACGACCTGCTGGTGCGAATGGTGTTCGTCCTGGGCATTATGCTCCTGGCGAAGTACAAGGTGCTCGTGCCATACCTGGTGTAACTGAATTTGTAGAAGAAGTTCCTGTTTCTCACGCCACAGCTTTTTGTTCCGCAACGACCCGTGCAGGCAATCCGTGTAAAGCACGGCCAGTCGGCGGGTCGGATATTTGTATTGGTCACACCAGACAGTCGGCGGCTACCTAATGGCTTTAACTCTTGCTCAAATGCGTGCTCAAGTACGTAGCGTTGTTGATATTGATTCAACTGATATTGACGATACGACTTTAGATACGATGATTGGTCAAGGGTTTGATCTGATTGTTTACAGTGAAAAGCGTTGGCCTTTTTATGAAGTGCGCACGACGTTTAATACTGCTGATGGGACGAAGGATTATACGCTTGCCACTATTGCTG